>Ga0182738_1000018_pt1 | contig 383200 bp, 347 predicted proteins | sample eDN5th30CBELigMG_FD_128876 | JGI IMG/M metagenome (GOLD analysis project Ga0182738, IMG submission 128876) | Enriched Miracle-Growth compost microbial communities from Emeryville, California, USA - eDNA 5th pass 30_C BE-Lig MG (version 2)... ...
ATCAAAAAACGGGACTATCGTCCCTCTGTTTTTTTATTCCTTCACTTTTGCGCAAACAAGTTTGGCAACGTGCCGGAATATTTTTATTTAATTCGGATTACCTGCGGTGATCCCTTAAGTTGGGGGCTTAAACGATCAAAAAACGGGACTATCGTCCCTCTGTTTTTTTATTCCTTCACTTTTGCGCAAACAAGTTTGGCAACGTGCCGGAATAAAAAAACCCCACCGCTGGCGGGGCCGTTTTTGATCGTTTGCGGAGAGAGAGGGATTCGAACCCCCGGAGGTGTGACCCTCAACGGTTTTCAAGACCGCCGCATTCGACCGCTCTGCCATCTCTCCGTGGCAAATATAAGTTGTGATTTTTGAGTGCCGAAAAAATTTGTAAAAAATCCGCCTGAAAATTTATTTCGAACTTTCAATGCAATATTGATATTGCTCCAGAACTGAATCGTATGATAATTTTTCTGATCTTAATCTTCCTTTCTCAATGATCTGTGATCTGTACTTTTCATCTTTAAACACAGTAAGCATCTGTCGTGTAATATCTTCTTTTGTTCCATCCATAAAAATTGCCATGTCATCTGAAAATTCGCTCAGATAGCCGGTTTTCAAACACAGTACAGGCACACCGGTCATCATTGCATGGTGCACCAGGGCTACGCTCCAAATATTATCGACCGGAAAAACCGCAGCATATGCGGCAGGTAAAATCTGATCCAAATAAGCCTGATCTACCAGTAAAACATCGGCTTTGAACCTGTAATGTTCAAGAACGGTTTCGGCAACAGAACGATCAACTTTATCCTTAAAGTTTAATACCAATTTCATATTGCTTTTCTGCCACTTCTTAAAACCGGAAAATCCTTTAAGCAATAAGGTTAATTCTGCTTGTGATAAAATTTGCGGGCAAAAAAAATATTCGCTTTCACCTGCAAACTGAGATTTGATCGCTTCCCGCTGATCAAAATCCAGTTCTTTAATGTTTCGTTTATCTAACGGATGGATGCGGGTGATGAAATTTTCTGAAAGGTTATGTTGCGATGAAATTTTCTGTGTGTCAGATTCTGAAAAAACGATTACACGATTACCGGAGTCCGCAAATCTTGTCAATTGGTTTGAAATCCGGGGTAAAAGGCCGGGAGAAATAATGAATGTTTCAGAAATGTTTTTTACTTCTAACGGATAAATTGTAAGCAGGTGATGAGGGTTGATTTGGCGGACAGCAGGAAGGATTTTTCTTTTTTTAAAAAACCTGAAAAAAAGTGCTTTTGAAGGAAGATTCTTAAACACTTTTACTTCTATGTTTTCACTATTAATCCGATCAGCAATATCTTCTGCTATAAATAAATGGAAGGACAATAAAGGATTTTTATTTGCCAGTTCCGGCAAAAGATGCAGCAGATAATTGATCGTATCTTTTTGTATAATCGGCGATAAGCAGTTTACTACGACCTTCATTTTAACCGGCATTTTCTATTTCACTTAATTCGAGCCAACGCATTTCTTTTTCATCAAGAGCTTGGATGATCAGGCTTATACGCTCAGACATTTCCTGTATCTTTTCAAATGGCAGATCTGTGTCACTTAATGAAGATTCCAGTTCCTTTTTCTCCTGTTCAAGTGTTGCAATCTCTTTTTCAATTGATTGAAATTCGCGTTGCTGATTAAAAGTAAGTTTGTTTGATTTAACCGAAACCGGTTTTTCTTTCTTCACCTCTTTGGGTTCTGCTTCCTTTGGAACTTCAGGCTGTGCTTTTATTTGTGCGCGGTATTGCGAATAATTTCCCGGGAAATCTTTTACAATTCCATCACCTTCAAATGCGAACAAATGATCAACCAGCCTGTCCATAAAATAACGGTCGTGACTTACGATCAACAAACAACCTGAAAAACCTTGTAAAAATTCTTCCAGAGTTCTAAGCGTTTGCAGGTCAAGATCGTTTGTGGGTTCATCCAACACCAGGAAATTCGGATTGCGGAACAATACACTTAACAGATGCAACCTTCGTTTTTCTCCACCCGATAATTTACTCAATGGAGTAAATTGCTGATGTGCAGTAAACCCGAATTTTTCCATGAATTGAGATGCGCTGATTTTACTTCCATCAGCCAGAGGAAAAAATTCTGCAAAATCTTTTACATATTCTATTGCCCGTTTATCTTCTTTATACTGCAATCCTTCTTGTGAAAAATTACCAAAAACCACTGTTTCTCCGTGATTGATTTTTCCACTGTCAGGCTCTATTTTTCCAAGTGCAATTTTTAGAAAAGTACTTTTCCCTGTTCCATTTTTACCTACAATCCCGATCCGCTCACCCTTTTTAAATGTATAGTCAAACCCTTTAAGAATCACTTTATCACCATAGGATTTATACACTTTTTTCATTTCAAGCACCTTTCCTCCGAGGCGTGTCATCTTCATTTGAAGTGAAACTTCTGCCACTTCTTTTTTGGCGGTCACCCTTTGCTCTACATCTGCGAATGCATCCTGCCTGCTTTTTGATTTTGTAGTGCGCGCTTTGGGCTGCTTGCGCATCCATTCCAGTTCTTTGCGATAAATATTTTTATCTTTTTGCAATTCACTTTTTTCAACTTCATTGCGCAGCGCTTTTTGTTCCAGAAAATAATCGTAATTGCCTTTGTAGGTATAGAGTTTTTCGTCATCCATTTCCACTATTTCATTGCAAACATGATCAAGAAAATAGCGGTCGTGTGTTACCAGCAACAGCGTGGTTTTTTTGGTATTCAGATAATCTTCCAGCCATTCGATCATTTCCACATCCAGGTGGTTGGTTGGTTCATCGAGTATAAGCAAGCATTTTCCTTCATGCAAATCCGCTTCCAGCAATGCCTGTGCAAGGGCTACTCTTTTCTTTTGGCCGCCGCTTAATGTATGTGCCGGCGTGTGAAGATTATGAATATTTAATTTGCCAAGAATCTGTTTGAGGTCGCCTTCAAAATTCCATGCATTTGCCTCTGTTATTTTTGTAATCAATTCATTTAACCGATTTTCATCAGAAGCATTACTTTCCATTAATTGCTCATACTCTTTTACAAGCTGCACCACTGGATGGTCCATCTTTAAAATGTGATCCCATACAGAGACATTCTCTTCAAAAACACTATCCTGATCGAGAATTACAACCTTTATATCCTTATGAACCCAAACGGTTCCTGAATCGGGAGTTTCCTTTCCGGAGATGATCTTTAAAAGTGTTGATTTTCCACTTCCATTGCGGGCGACAAAGGCTATTTTATCACCTTCTTCAATATAAAATGTAATGTTTTTAAAAAGAGTTCGGATACCAAATGACTTTGAAATATTTTCAACGGAAGCATATTGCATACTGCAAAGGTAGAATTTGATAAAGAAGAAAAACGAAGAAGGATGTTAATGATGAAGGACGCCTGCCCGCCGTGGCGGGAATGATGAATGATGAATGATGAATTAAAGATCACTGGCGCCCTGTTAAAATTTATAAAGTATGCATTGGTAAAAAGAGGAGCCATGTTTATCCGACAAACTCTTTTATGTTCGAGTAATCTTCTTTCTACATCATGGGTGTAACCAACATATGTCTTTTTATACTGTTTCGAATATAAAATGTAAACGTAATACATAATAAAAAAGCCACCCCTTAATTTCAGAGTGGCTTGTGGTGTGGGGCGGGATCGAACCGCCGACACAAGGATTTTCAGTCCTTTGCTCTACCGACTGAGCTACCGCACCATATAATTTTTCAAGTCCTTTTCCGCCGCGGCGGGCTTTACACCTATATAAATTTTTTTAAACCGAAAGATGTTTAAATTTTTTCGGCGGGTGGCAAAAATAGAATTTTTTCCAAATTAATAAAATTTAATTGCCGTATTCACATAAAAATTTAATGCGCATGATTTTTAATTGCTCCAGCGTATAATTTCCATCTGCCAATTCACTCTGTGCCGTCTCCAGGTTGGAAGTTTCACATCCCTTAAAATAATCAATAATTTCTTCCCGCTCGTATTCATCCATCCAATCTTCAATAGCGTAGTCGAGATTTAACTTGGTACCACTTGCCACAATGGTTTCCATTTCATCAAGCAGTTCATTTATATTCATGGTTTTATGCCTGGCAATGGTTTCGAGAGGGAGTTTTTTATCAATATTCTGTATGATAAAGATCTTATTGCTGTTTTTGTTTACCACAGACCGCACCACGAAATCATCGGGCTTTTGAATTTCATTTTCCTCTACATATTTCTCTATAAGACTTACGAACGGCCTTCCATATTTCATCGCCTTTCCTACACTCACACCCTGGCATTTTTCCAATTCTTTAAGAGATGTCGGATAAAGCGTTGCCATATCTATCAGGCTGTTTTCGAGAAAGATCACAAAAGGAGGAAGATTTCTCTTTTTTGCTTCCACTTGCCTCAGTTCTTTCAACATTTCAAAAAGTTTGTCATCAGCGGCCACACCTTCTGATGAATCAGTCACATCCTCATCCTCATCATTATCTGTTTCATAAATATGATTGATCGCGATTTTAAATGAGCCGGGCTTTTTCAAAAATTGTTCGCCCTGTTTTGTGAGTTTAAGGACACCGTAATCTGCTATATCTTTTTGTAAATAGTTTTCCAGGATCAATTGCCTGATGAGTGAGTTCCAAAAAAGTTCATCTTTATCTTTTCCACTGCCATATTCTTTTCGTTCATCATGGCGATACATTTTAATCTGTGGATTGGCCTTGCCCATGATTACAGGAATGATATAGGTAATCGGGAATCTTTCTTCCAAACCTTTAACTGCTTTTAATGCGATAAGTGCTTCTTCTTTTGATTCAATCAGTTCCTTTGGATTTTTACAATTATCACATTTGCCGCCACAATTTTCCTGTGTATAAATTTCGCCAAAATAATTGAGAAGCATTTTCCTTCTGCACACTGCGCTTTCTGAATAGGCAACTGTTTCATTGATCAGTTGAGCGCCTATCTCCCGTTCGGTAAGTGTTTTATCGCGCATCAGATGCTCGAGCTTTGCCACATCTTTATGAGAATAATAAAGCAAGCATTTTCCTTCCAGTCCGTCGCGTCCCGCTCTTCCGGTTTCCTGGTAATAATTTTCTATTGATTTTGGAATATTATAATGAATTACAAAACGGATATCCGGTTTATCAATACCCATTCCGAAGGCAATAGTAGCAACGATCACCTGTATCTTTTCATTCAAAAATTTATCCTGCCGCTCTGAACGGATCTTTGAATCAAGTCCTGCATGATAAGCCACTGCTTTAATACCATTGGCCATGAGCACATCAGCTATCTCTTCTGTTGTTTTTCTATTAAGTGTATAAATTATACCACTCTTATTTTTATGCTGAGCAATAAACCGAACAATGCTTTTTAGAGATTGCTCTTTATTTAATTTGGGTACTACTTCATAATAAAGATTCGGGCGGTTGAATGAAGAGATAAAAATATTTGGATCGTTTAATCCCAGATTCTGAACAATGTCGCTTTGAACTTTTGGCGTGGCGGTAGCTGTAAGTGCTACTACCGGAATTTTTTCACCAATCACATCAATAACTTCCCGAAGCCTTCTGTATTCCGGCCTGAAGTCGTGGCCCCATTCACTGATACAATGCGCTTCATCTACAGCGATAAATGAGATTTTCAAATCTTTAAAAAAATCGATATTCTCTTCCTTTGTCATCGTTTCCGGAGCCACATAAAGCAGTTTTGTTTTGCCGGCGAGCAGGTCATCTTTCACTTCTTTGATCTGCCCCTTATTCAACGTACTGTTCATAAAGTGAGCTATATCATCAGTGCTGCTATAACCACGAATAAGATCTACCTGGTTTTTCATTAATGCGATAAGTGGAGAAACGACTAATGCACATCCTTCGCTAATGATGGCAGGCAATTGATAACACAAGCTTTTTCCACCACCGGTAGGCATAATGACGAATGTGTCTTTCCCCGACATCAGGCTTTTGATCACATCTTCCTGTGGATGTTTAAAATCTTTAAATCCGAAATATTTTTGAAGGGCGTCTTTAAGTGTTTTTGAAGAAACGTTTGAGCTTTCAGTTTTGGCAACCTTTTTTGTGGCCTTCTTTACTTTTGGTTTTGTTGTAGGCATTGGTAAATAAATTCAGTCATTCGAAAATGAATAAGGGTTCCAAAGTTAATCCAATTGAACATCACAACAGATGTGTAACCGTATTTTAACATTCGGAAAAACCAGATACGATTTTCTAAGTTACAAAGTATTTCACAGTTTTCCATTCATACTTGTTTGGGGATTGTTGTGGTTAATTTAATTAGGTTTGCTACAATTTTGCAAATCAGAATTTTGCGAGATTTGACCGAAATTTTTTTCAATGAACGAATCCATTCTTTCTACTGCAAAACAAACCATTGAATCGGAGGGCCATTCAGTATTACAATTAATAAATTATATCGATTCAGATTTTGAAAAAACGGTAGAGCTTATTTATCGGTCAAAAGGCCGGGTAGTGATAAGCGGTATAGGCAAAAGCGCATTGGTGGCGCAAAAGATAGTGGCATCTTTGAACAGTACCGGCACTCCTTCGATATTTCTGCATGCGGCTGATGCATTACATGGCGATCTTGGAATGGTTCAGCCCGATGATATTGTAATTATCATCAGCAAAAGCGGCGAGAGCCCCGAAATAAAAGTATTGGCACCGCTTATTAAAAATTTTAATAACAACCTGGTGGCCATCTGTGGCAACAAAAAAAGCTTTCTGGTAAAGTGTGCCGACCTCTTTTTAAATACTACAGTTGCTGAAGAAGCATGTCCTAATAATCTTGCTCCAACCAGCAGCACTACAGCACAAATGGTAATGGGAGACGCCATTGCGGTATGCCTTATGAAATTAAGAGGATTTAATAATGAAGACTTTGCAAAATTCCATCCGGGAGGCACACTTGGCAAAAAACTTTATTTACGTGTACAGGATCTCTCTATTAACAATGAAAGTCCATCAGTAAAACCAGAAAGCGGATTGAAAGAAGTGATTATTGAGATCACCAAAAAAAGATTGGGCACAACAGTTGTTATTGGTAATGATGAAGTAATTGAAGGAATCATTACCGACGGCGACCTTCGGAGAATGCTCGAAAAAAACCTTGTTACAGAAAATATCACCGCGCAGCAGATCATGAGCACATCACCCAAAACTATTGAACCCAAAGAATTAGCTGTGAACGCACTTAATCTGATGAGAAAATATAATATTACACAATTGATCGTGGCAGAAAAAGGAAAATACAAGGGCATTATACACCTGCATGATCTGATAAAAGAAGGTATCATATAAAAATAACATGAAAAATAACAGCAATAATTATGTAGCGATCATGGCTGGAGGTATTGGTAGCCGCTTTTGGCCGGTAAGCAGGCACGAATATCCCAAACAATTTCTGGATATACTTAACACAGGCAAAACTCTTATCCAGGCTACCTTCGATCGTTTTGCGCAATTTATTCCAATCGAAAATATTTATGTTGTTACTTCAGCTCAGTACCGTACAATCGTAGAAGAGCAACTCCTAAAAATTCCGAAAGAAAATATTGTATGCGAGCCTTCACGAAAAAATACAGCTCCATGCATTGCATACATCAGTTATAAACTGCAGCAAAAAAATCCTGAAGCAAACCTCATCTGCGCACCGGCCGATCATCTCATTCTGGATGATACTTCTTTTGTAAAAGTTTGCCTCGAAGCGCTGGGGTTTACTGCTGAAAATAACGCATTGCTTACACTCGGTATTAAACCCTTTCAGCCAAATACCGGGTATGGATATATTCAGTATGAGCAACATGCAGTGAGCGACAATGTGTATAAGGTGAAAACATTTACAGAAAAACCGGATCTGGAACTTGCCAAAACATTTTTAGCAAGCGGCGACTTTTTGTGGAATGCAGGCATTTTTGTTTGGCAAACAAAAAACATCATTCAGGCATTTGAAAAATATTTGCCTGAAATGCATGAACTGTTCGATGGCGCCACCAAAGCTATGAATACGCCCAGCGAAAAAGAAGCAATGGATCTGGTGTATCCTCTTTGCGTAAATATTTCGATTGATTATGGTATACTCGAGAAAGCTAATAATGTATATGTGATACCTTCTTCTTTTGGCTGGAGCGACCTCGGTACATGGGGCAGCGCTTATGAAAACCTGGAAAAAGATTATATGGAAAATGCAGTGGCCGGGCAAAATATTATTTTATTCGATTCTACAAAAAATGTAGTGCATTCCACAGGTGATAAACTGATCTTATTACAAGGATTGGATGATTTCATTGTAGTGGATACGCCTGACGCTTTGTTGGTTTGCAAAAAAGATAAGGAGCAACACATCAAGGAATATCTATCAGAGATCAAACGGAACAAAGGAGATAAATTTTTATAGAATTGAAAACAAAACTTAATGTAGGCGAAACTATTTTTACCACTATCAGCCAAATGGCGCGTGAATATGATGCAATAAATCTGGGCCAGGGATTTCCGGATTTTAAGATGGATGATGAATTGATCGGATTGGTAAATGAAGCTATGCTTGAGGGGCACAATCAATATGCCCCAGCAAGAGGTATACAACTTTTAAGAAATGAGATCAGCAAGAAAATAAATTTTCTTTACAATACTCATGTAAATCCTGATACAGAAATATGTGTAACACCGGGAGCCACTTATGCAATTTACACAACCATTACTGCATTGATACACCCGGGAGATGAGGTAATCATTTTCGAACCGGCTTATGATAGTTACATTCCAAACATTGAAATTAATGGCGGCAAGGCGATCCCCATTTCGCTCACATTTCCTGATTATAAAATTGACTGGCAAAAAGTAAAAGATACTGTTACTTCAAAAACGAAAATGATTGTGATCAACACGCCTCACAATCCTTCCGGAAGTGTTCTTTCAGCAGATGACATGGAGGCATTGGCAACTATTTCCAAAGAAAATAATCTGTGGATATTAAGTGATGAAGTATATGAACCTATAATCTTTGATGGCCACGAACATGAAAGTGTATTGAAATATCCTGATCTTTTTGAACGAAGCATAGCAGTGTATTCTTTTGGAAAAGTGTACCATTGTACAGGTTGGAAAACCGGCTATTGTGTAGCGCCAAAAAATATAATGGATGAGATTGTAAAAGTGCATCAGTACAATGCGTTTTGCTGTTTCAGTCCTGTGCAATTTGCACTTGCAAAATACCTGGAGCATAAAGAAAAGTACATACAGTTGGGCAAATTTTATGAAGCGAAAAGAGATTTGCTTCAAAATGAACTTAACAGTGCAGGCCTTATACCCTTGCCGTCTCATGGTAGTTTTTTTCAACTATTTGATTATTTCGCCATCAGCGACAAAGACGATCGTTCAATGGCTGAATACCTGATAAAAAATGCCGGTGTGGCAGCAATTCCCATATCATCATTTTATGCAAAAGGAAATGAGCAAAAAGTTTTGAGATTTTGCTTTGCAAAAGATGAGCAAACGATCAAAGAGGCAGGAAATCGGTTAAGAGATTTTTTAAATAAATAAAGGTTGCTTCAAAAGCACTTTATCTGTTATTTTTTAAAAAATATTTGAAGCCCGTTTTAAATGGCCGAAGGCAACCTTATGCTAAGGCTGATCCAAAAACTTTTATTAATTTGTGAATCCTCGTTTTTAAACAACCATTAAAACTTTTTGTTATCAATAATTCTACAAAAGATACAGCACCCCTTAGTAAACTTTCGGAAACACTTATTGGCAGTGAAATCGTACGGCTGGGCGGCGAGATCAAACAAAAGATCAGCCAGGGAGAAAATATTTACAATTTTACCATCGGTGATTTTGATTCATCGGTTTTTCCGATCCCAACAGAATTAGAAGAGGCGATCATTCAGTCTTATAAAGAAAAATTTACCACTTATCCTCCGGCCAATGGCATCCAATCGTTAAGAGAAGCCGTTTCGAAATTTATAAAAGATTTTGAAGGGCTTGAATATTCGCCGGAAGAAATTCTCATAGCTGCTGGTGGCCGTCCGCTCATTTATGCAGTGTACCGCGCACTGGTTGATAAAGGTGATAAGGTGATTTACCCGGTGCCAAGCTGGAATAATAATCACTACACTCATTTTACTGAAGGCCAACACACGGTAATAGAAGCAAGAGTCAGCAATAATTTTATGCCGTCGGCAAAAGATATTAAACCGCATTTAAACGGGGCAGTATTACTGGCATTATGCTCTCCGTTGAATCCAACAGGAACCGTTTTCAGAAAAGAAGATCTTGAAGAAATATGCGATATGGTTATAGAGGAAAATAAAAATAGGGCGGCTGATGAAAAGAAACTTTACATTTTATATGATCAAATGTATTGGACGCTCACCTATAACCATACCAGGCATTATACGCCAGTAGGCCTGCGGCCCGAATTAAAGGAATATTGCATTTTTATTGATGGTATCAGCAAGGCGTTTGCTGCTACCGGTGTGCGTGTTGGCTGGTCGTTAGGTCCCAAAAAAGTGCTGGATAAAATGCGGGCAATCAACAGCCATGTGGGTGCATGGAGCCCGATGGCCGAACAGCATGCAACAGCCACCTATCTGAATATGCCCGAAAAGGTAACCAGCTATTTGACTTCCTTTAAGGCAGCTTTAAATAAAAGGCTTCAAATGATTTACTCAGGTTTTCAGGAGCTTAAGAAAAAGGGATATAACGTAGATGCTTGTACGCCGGAAGCTGCCATATATCTTACATTGCAGTTAGGCCTGAAAGGAAAGAAAACAGCAGATGGAAAATTACTTGACAATCAACAACGGGTAACTGCCTACATTCTTAATGAAGCCAAACTCGCCGTGGTTCCCTTTTATGCATTTGGCGCTTCAAAAGATTCTGACTGGTACCGGTTGAGTGTAGGTACCTGCAAATTGGAAGACATTCCTGAAATGTTGGGCAAGCTGGAATCAGCGCTTCAAAAACTGAGTTAACGATTAAGGTTTTCTGCTTCTCAAAAAACTTTCGATACCGGCGGTGATTTTTGCAGCTACTTTTTTTCTGAATTCTACATTTCTGATCTTCTTTTCGTCATCCGGATTACTTAAGAATGCCACTTCCACCAGGCAATTAGGAAATTCGGTAGGGCCATTTAATGCAAAATTAAAGCTGCCAATATTTCCAAAATTATTAAGATTCAATTCGAGCATTTTATTTAAGATATGGGCGCTTAAGGGCCTGAAACCAATATAGCGATAATAGGTACTTACACCTTTCACGGTATCAATTGATGAAGAATTAAAATGGATACTTATCAGAAGATCGGGTTGCTCATTATATAAAAATGCCAGTCGTTCTCTTTGTTCGAGTGTAGTGTCTTTTTCACGCGTCATAATCACTTTAGCACCTTTCTTTTTTAACTGATCCCTCAGCTCTTTTGCAAAAAGCAGCGTATAATCTTTTTCAAGAATATTTGTCTTAATGCCCGAAGCGCCCGATTGATCACCACCATGGCCTGCATCTACAGCTATTTTCATTCCTTTTAAAGATAATTTTGGCTGGCGGTTTACTCTTACAGTTAATCTTTTCAAACTATCATAACCAATACGATAACCCCAGTGCTGCGGATGATTAAGTTCGATAAATACGCGCATTACATCATCTTCAATCTGATCGTACCACACATTTTTTATTTCCTTCACCGTTTTTAATTGGGTGATCCAATTTGTATTGGAAGTAACTCCATACAGATCCAGAACGATTCTTGCCGGATCAATTTCCATAAAGCTGCGGTAGGGCAATCTTACCGGAAGTGCTATGGCTACGTAATCAAATAAAGAATCTCCCCAAACCTTCCAACTACCCGATAAATGCTGGCGAACATTTATGCCTACCACGGGTAAAACCTTTTTCTTTTCAATCCACGCAGAATGATTTTCGGATAATTGCACTTTATATTGAGAACGAACGCTATCCACTACTTTTAAAATAATACTGCTATCGAGAAATCCCATTTTGGCCCCGCCAAGCCTGTCGGTTCCAAGCCCGTAATTCAAAAATGGTAGCGAATCATTTGTTTTTACGTAAAAACTGGCGTCTGATTGTGCGATAAGAGAAAAAGATATCAAGCTGATACAAATGGAAAATAAAAATTTCATGCGCATAAAATTAAAGGAAATGAATTTTCTAATTCCTTCAAAGGCACTTTTTTCCGGATTTTTTAAAATTAAAATATACACTAAAATTGGTAAGAAGCCTGCCTTGTGCGGCTTTTTTGAAGTAATTTTACATCATGATTTTTGTGAGTGAAACCGCTAAAGAACGTGTTTTAAAATTGATGCAGGAGTCTAACTTCGATCCGTCAACATATTTTGTACGTGTGAGCGTTGTAAGTGGCGGGTGCAGCGGACTCAGTTATAAAATGGATTTCGACAATGAACTCAAGCCGAAAGACCAGGAATTTGAAGATAAAGGCATAAAAGTAGTTACCGACCTCCGAAGCTTTTTATACCTTGTAAATACCACACTCGAATTTAGTGATGGGCTGAATGGAAAAGGATTTTATTTTAATAATCCTAATGCAAGCCGCAGTTGCGCCTGTGGTGAGAGTTTTTCATTATAATTTTTTTTGAACCGTAATTAACTGAAAAGCCCCTTTTAAAAAGGGGCCTTTGCAGTTTGTTTTAGTAAATAACTTAGAAAGCTTTTCAAATAAAAATATGTGCGGCACGAACAAACGGGCTGAATAATAATAACAAAAGACATAACGCCCATTAAAAACGCTGCATTAGCTGCATTATTTTATTAAGAACTGACGGCTTTCCCTGTAATCTTCTGCACTTACAACTACGGTATAAATACCCGGAGCATATTTATTGTTTAAATTAATAGTAAGTGGTGTAGGTGTTGACCCGGCGATATTTGTCACCTGATGATATTGCTGCTGAAATACAGGTTGGCCTATTGAATTCACAATCGTCAATTGAAATTTTCCCGGCGCATCCGTTACTACATTCAACCGGCCATTAGCAGCATATACACTTAGTCCGTGAGTGGCAGCACTTTTAGTACTTACTACTTCTGACTGGGATATTTTGCCCGACTTGTCAACCATCCGTATTCTATAATAATTAACTCCGTTCAATGGCGCTTCATCAGCAAAAGTGTAAAAAGCATCTATACCATTTTTTGCGCTTACTGATCCGATCGCCGAAAAATCATTGCCGTTAGCTGATCGCAAAACCTGATAATGATCTGCATTTTTTTGATCCGAAACACTCCAATCAATTACATTCTTACCGGTGACATTTCTTACAGAAACATTCGAAAAATTAACCGGTAGTACTGATGTATATGATGAAAAGGATGTGGCCGTATAATCTCCGAATCCTGGATTTGCTGCCGGTCCGCCATCGCCAATAAATTCATTGCTTCTGTATGCAGTTTCGCTGATATAAGTTACCAGAAATTTAAAATTGATCGTACCCGATGTAGAACCAATATTGGTTCTGGCGGTGCTTACGGTAAATGTAGGCGAACTTGAATTACCGCCGGGAGTGAGATTGGCACTTGCCTGATAATTGTGTGGTCCTGATTCCACCAATTCCCAAATGCCTGCAAAATCTTTATCAAAGGCTATTGCAAAATCGGGAAGAAAACCGGTAGGAAAAGTGAGGCCGGCCCTGTTTTCGCCATCTTTACCTGAAATTGCTTTTCGTAAACCATCTGCATCATCTGTAAAATTAGCAGTGGAAGAAAATCCACCCGAACGGCTGTCGATATAAATTACTACAGCATCGTTTAAATCGCCTCCACCGCGGTTAAGCGTAAATGTGATAGTAGAGCGGTCGTCCGAAACGGTCATAGAACCCTGACCAACGGTACCACCGAAACCGGTTTTACCATTTCCGGAAAATTGTGCAAGTAATGATCCGGATGCCATTAGACAAGCAACTAAAAAGTAAAGTTTTTTCATGATGATAAATTTCTAAATGTAGATATGTGGCCGCTCAAGTTAAATCATTTTTATTTTTATCAAAAAGTTTTAATTATTTTTCGCCGCGTATTCAACAGTCAGTTTCATGTTATCAATTACAAAAAAAGAATTACAGCAGTTTTTCAGTTCCCTTTCAGGTTATATTGCACTGATTCTTTTTTTAATTGTAAATGCGGTTTATTTATTTGTTTTAAAAGACAGCAATATTTTTGATTTCGGATATGCCACCTTAGAACCGTTTTTTACATTGGCTCCGTGGGTTTTTATCTTTCTGATTCCTGCCATTTCCATGAGGAGTTTTTCAGACGAATACAAAACCGGCACTTTTGAAATAATTAAAACCCTTCCAATTACGCGGTGGCAAATCGTGATGGGAAAATATGTTTCAATTTTATTGATCATTCTTATTGCGCTGCTTCCTACATTGCTATATCCTATCACCATTTCATCACTTTCATCCGAAAGCGGAATAGACACAGGCGGCATCACCGGATCATACATTGGATTATTTCTATTGGCATCGGTTTTTGCTGCCATTAGCATTTGGTGCTCCAGTCTTACCAGCAATGCCATCATCACATTTTTATTCAGTGCATTTGCATGCCTGGTGTTGTATTTTGGTTTTGGAGCTTTGGCTAAACTTGCTGTATTTAGCGGAAATGCAGATTATTACATAGAAATGCTGGGCATCGATTTTCATTATCAGAGTATAAGCCGCGGTGTGGTAGATACACGTGATCTGATTTACTTCTTAAGTATGATATTTTTTTTCTTATTCGCTGCGCGAGAAAACATTAAAAAGATTTGAGTGCTATGAAAAGAAAAAATTATCTGTTGTGGCTTAGCGTAATCTTCATTCTTATCGCCATAAATTTTATTGCTTCGTTTATACATGCCCGTATAGATCTTACAAATGAAAAGCGGTTTACTATTTCTGAACCTGTAAAAGAATTATTAAAGCAAACCAAAGAGACGGTACATGTTTATCTTTTTTTAAAAGGCGATCTTCCTGCCGGGTTTAAAATGCTTTCTAAATCGTCGCAGGAAGTGCTTCAGGAATTCAATGATTATTCAAAAGGAAATATAAAATTCGAACTGATAGATCCCGAATCCAAAATTGAAAGCACACAAAGTACCTGGGCAGATACGCTGCAATTCTATAATATTCTTCCGATTAATTTAAAAGTGCAATTGAAATCAGGTGAGCAATCACAATACGTTTATCCTGCTGCCATGGCGGTAAAGAATGGCAAAATGCAACCGGTCCATTTATATCCGGGTGTTAGGCCTGTAATTACACCTGCTGAATTAAATGCGGCTGAAAGCATGTTTGAATTCAGATTTGCAAACGCCATTCAAAAACTAAACAGCAAAAGCCTGCCAATGGTGGCCTATGCCATTGGTAATGGAGAGCCAACCGGCGCCAATACTTACGACCTGGTAGAAAATGTATTGCATCAGAACTATAGTGTTTTTACAATAGATTTAAAATCGGAAGTGGCTATACCCGACACTTTTAAAGTGGTGCTTTTAGTAAAGCCCACCCTTCAATTTACCGAAGAAGAAAAACTTAAGATAGACCAGTATGTAATGCGCGGAGGCAAATTGCTCGTTTTTATTGACAGGCTTGAAGCTGAAATGGATAGCCTTCAGATAAAAAATCAGGTAGTTGCTTACGATCGTGATCTGAATCTGCAGGATTTGTTTTTTAAATATGGTGTGCGCATCAATCCTGATTTGATAATGGATCTGCAAAGTGATTTTTTACCTTTCGATGTAAATAACAGCGGGCAATACGAACTCCTTCATTGGAATTATTTTCCGCTATTCCAGGGCAACCAGCGCTCGATCATTACAAAAAATGTCGGGCTCATCAGTAGCCGCTTCGTCAATTCAATAGATACTGTGCAAGCCACAGGAATTGAAAAAACCGTGTTGATTTCTTCATCGCCTAATTCACGTACCATCGAAACGCCGGCACTTATTAGCGGCAGCGAAAACCGGAATGCACCCGAAGATGAAGCGTTTAAAAAAAGTGGTTTGATAGCCGGCGTGCTATTGGAAGGAAAATTCAAATCTCTTTTCAAAAACCGGTTAAGTCTCGAGAAAATGGATACGCTTGCTGCCCAGGGATATCCATTTATACCCGAAAACATTTTAGAAAATAAAATGATCATAGTAAGTGATGGTGACATTCCGCTCAACAGTGTTTACCAAGGACAACCTTTGCCAATGGGTGTCAATCCTTATACCATCGGTACACAATATGAATATCAGTTTGCAAACCGGGAGTTGGTTGAAAATTGCCTGGAGTACCTGGTAAATGAAGGTGGACTTATGCAGGCCAAATCAAAAGATTACAAATTGCGGCTGCTTGATTCAAAAAAAGTGGATGCAGACAAAACCTTCTGGCAGTTGATCAACTTTGTTTTACCTGTTGTACTAATTTTGTTATTCGCATTAATCTACCAATACACCAGACGCAAAAGGTATAATATTTGATTCATACATGATCCATTGTATCAAATCATCATGTTTTAATTTTTTTATCTGATATATTATGACACCAACCGAATTGAGTTATGTAGTGTTTGGTGTTTTACTTGTTCTCGCCATCATTTTTGATCTTGGTTTGCTAAGTAAAAAAGGGAAAGAAGTTTCACTCAAACAGGCTTTTTATCAGACAATTTTTTGGGTATTGTTGGGCACGGCCTATGGTGTATTTATGTGGTTTGAAGATGGACCGCAGGATTCGCTGGAGTACCTGAGTGCTTACCTGATGGAGTGGGGCTTAAGCATAGACAATATTTTTGTATTCATACTCATATTTGCCTATTTTAAAATTCCGGATAAGCATAGCAACCGCGTTTTACTTTATGGGATTTTACTTGCTATCATTTTAAGAGTTGTGTTTATAAGCCTTGGCATTATCCTGATTGCAAAATTCCATTGGGTTCTTTATATTTTTGGTGGCATCCTTGTAGCCACAGGTATTAAAATGTTTTCGGCCAGTGATGAGCAGGAGTTCAATGCAGAAAATAATGCTATCTATAAAATTTTAAAAGTGTTTCTTCCGCTCACCAAAGAAAAAACAGACGGGAAATTTGTAATCCGAAAAGACGGCAAGAAATATTACACTCCCTTCTTTGTAGTGTTAATGATACTTGCAAGCACAGACATCGTTTTCGCACTTGACAGCATCCCCGCTGTTTTTGCAATCACACAGAATAAAATGGTGATTTATACTTCCAACATTTTTGCGGTTCTTGGTTTAAGATCACTCTTCTTTTTATTAAAAGGAGCGGTAAATAAATTTGAATACCTGCATGAAGGAATCGCAATTGTGCTAGTGTTCATTGGTATTAAAATGCTTATCACGTTTTTTGACATTCATATTCATATTGCCATTTCTCTGGCAGTTATTGTATTATGCCTTGGTGGCTCTATTTTGTTTTCTTTGTATAAAAATAAACAGAAGGCAAAACATGCTGGCAGGCATTGATTATACCATTGAGGAAATCTGTAAAGCAATCAACGGCACTTTGCTTTTAAATGAGAATACCATTCCCATCTATCACCTTTCGCCCGATAGCCGAAAAGTAATAGATCCTTCACACACTATTTTTTGGGCCATCAAAAGCGAACAGCGCGACGGAAGTATTTTTATGGAAGAGCTTTTTAATAAAGGAGTTCGAAATTTTGTTACCCAATCCGACATCGACCCACAAAAATTTCCGGGATCAAATATTATTTTGGTGAATAACAGTATAGATGCACTTCAACTACTGGCTGCACACCGCAGGAAAAAACTAAAGCGCACACATGTTATAGCCATAACCGGCAGCAATGGCAAAACTGTTGTAAAAGACTGGCTTCATTTTTTGCTTTCAAAAAATTTTAAAACCTATAAAAGTCCCAAAAGCTATAATTCACAGATTGGGGTTGCATTAAGTATTCTTCAAATTCTGGATAATGATGAATTTGCAATTATTGAAGCAGGAATAAGCAAACCGGGAGAAATGCAGAAACTTGAAAAAATGATCCGGCCACACACCGGCATTTTCACTAATGTGGGTGCTGCACATGATGAAGGTTTTTTAAACAGGCAGAAAAAAATTTTTGAAAAACTTTTTTTATTCAGCAAATCCAAAACTTTGGTCTTCCCTTCCGGTTATGAAATCAAATCGTTACTTCAAAAGCACTTTTTTGGCAAAAAAATAAAAATTCTGGAGTGGGGAAAAGATAGCAATGAACCGGTTAAAGTAGCTATAAGAAAAAAAGAAAGTGGTACAACAATTCAATTAAAAGCACATAAAAAAGAATATAAATTTTCAATCCCGTTTTCGGATAACGCTTCCATAGAAAATGCTGTCAACTGTTTTTGCACACTGATGGCAATCAATGCAATTTCAGATAAAACAACCAACGCATTTCAGCACTTATTTCCTGTTTCGATGCGGATGGAAATGAAGGCGGGAAAAAATAATACAATTCTTATCAATGATAGTTACAGCAATGATCTTCAATCATTAAGCATCGCACTCAATTTTTTAAAACAACAATATAAACCTGCTTATTCTGTGATCATTTCTGATATGGTAGAAACAGGTATTGCTGAAGAAAAACTGTATTTGCAAATAAGCGAGTTATTAAATAAGCATAAGATTGATCGTTTAATAGGAGTAGGCGATACGATCAGAAAATATCAACATTTCTTTAAAAAAATTTCCGCAAAAAATTTTTATCCTGATACATCTTCCCTGATTTCTGATCTGAAAAAACTTTCCTTCAAAGAAGAAGCGATTCTTGTAAAAGGTGCCAGAGTGTTTGAATTTGAGCAAATCGTTTCAGGATTGGAAATGCACATGCATCAAACAGCTTTGTGGATTAACCTTTCAAATCTTGTTAATAACATCGGTGTATATAGAAGCTTGCTAAAACCACATACAAAATTGATGGCAATGGTAAAAGCATTTGCTTATGGTTCGGGCAGCAATGAAATTGCGTCTTTACTTCAATTTACCAAGATCGATTACCTCGCAGTGGCGTATGTTGATGAAGGTATTAACTTGAGATCAGCCAATATCACATTACCCATCATGGTAATGAACAGTGATGCTCTTTCATTTTCTACCATGATAGAATATAAACTTGAACCGGAAATATTTTCAACCAATATGTTGAAGTCTTTTATTCAATATTTATACGATCATAAGATTGAAAATTATCCGGTACACCTTAAAATTGATACCGGTATGCACCGCTTAGGTTTTGAAGAAAAAGATTTGCATTCGGTTTTAAAAATTTTAAAAGGTTCCAATGCAATTAAAGTTCAGTCGGTATTTACACATCTGGCTTCTTCAGATAACCCGGCTGCTGATGCTTTTTCGGCAAAGCAGTTTACGCTGTTTAACAAAATTGCCAATAGAATAACTAACACATTAAAATATAAAATAGACCGGCACATATCCAACACTTCTGCCATCAGCAGGTTTCCTGAATTTCAATTGGATATGGTAAGGTTAGGAATAGGAATGTATGGAATTGATCCAAATCCAGAAATAAAAAGGCGCTTAAAACCAGTACATCAATTGAAAACTGTAATATCACAGATAAGGAAAGTAAAAGCTGGTGAATCTGTGGGATATGGAATAAAATCTGTTTTAAAAAGAGATAGCGTGATAGCTACGGTAGGTATAGGTTATGCTGATTGTTATTTAAGATCGCTTGGAAACGGGCGCGGTAAAATGCTGCTTCATGGAAAGCAGGTGAAAACAGTGGGAAGCGTTTGCATGGATATGACCATGCTCGATGTTACTGATATCAAAAATGCAGGTGAAGGCGATGAAGTTTTGGTATTTGGCGATAATCTGGAAATTGAAAAAATAGCTGCATGGGCAAATACCATTCCCTATGAAATACTTTCATTGATACCTCAAAGAGTAAAAAGGATTTATGTGGAAGAGTAAATATTATCTCTTGCTTGCAATGAGCAAATTGAGATCTGTAAATTTAAGGTCGAACCGCTGACTCAAATGAAAATTCGTAAGTGCTCCTTTGAAAAGATAAATACCACTTCTGATATTCAATTTATGCCATACAAGTTTTTCAAAACCACCATCTTCAGCCATTTCAAGCATCAATGGCATCAGCACATTGTTGATGGCCTGTGAAGCGGTGCGTGCAAAGCCACTCGGAATATTGGGTACGCAATAATGAATCACATCGTATTTTCTGAACACGGGTTCATCGTGCGAGGTCATTTTGGAAGTTTCAAAGCATCCGCCATGATCAATACTCACATCTACAATAATACTTCCGGGCCTCATCCGGCTCACCATTTCTTCGGTGACCACCAAAGGTGTGCGTCCGGCTACTGCTGCAAGTGCGCCCACAGCCACATCGCAGGTCTTTAATTGCTTCGCAAGTATCCGCGGTTCAATTACAGAAGTAAAAAGGCGAAGTCCAATGTTATTTTGTAATCTTTTCAATCTGTAAATACTATTATCAAAAACCTTTACACTTGCTCCCATCGCCAGGGCGGTTCGGGCAGCTTGTTCTGCCACGATGCCTGCACCTATAATGATCACTTTGGTAGGCGGTATCCCGGATATGCCACCTACAAGCACTCCTTTTCCATTGTTGGCATTACTCAAATACTGGCCGGCAATAAGCATTACAGCGCTGCCAGCTATCTCACTCATACTTCTCACTATAGGATTATGGCCGCTGTCATCTTTAAGATTTTCAAAACTTAATGCAGTGATTTTTTTCTCCATCATTTTTTCCAGTATTTCGCGCTTCATTGCTGAAACGTGAATTGGAGAAATAATAAACTGATGCGATTTTAAATAAGCAATTTCTTTTTCACAAATGGGAGCGCTTTTTACAATCGTACTGCATTCAAACACTTCTTTCTTATCGTACACAATTCTTGCACCCGCTTCACTGAAATCATTGTCGCTATAAAATGCGCCATCGCCGGCCTTTGATTCCATTACCACTTTATGACCATTGGCTACCAGCACAGCCACTCCATCGGGAGTAAGTGCTATTCGGTTTTCCTGAAACGAAACCTCTTTTGGAATACCTATTTCCAAAGAAGCTCCCTTGGGTTTCACATCCAACGTTTCTTCCAGTGTTTCATAGCTGAAGGAAGATGACACAAAGGGTTTGGAAGTAGCCATGAAAAATATTTAGAATTAAATATAATTAAAATTTAATAACCGGCCGAAGACTTCACAGAAAGTACTCTCTTACTGTTTTCATTAATTTCTAAGTTTACAAATACCGTATTATTCGGGAAAATATTCAGTGCGTTTTCAGGCCATTCCACAAAACAATAACCACCACTATACAAGCAATCTTCAATGCCGGCATGCAAGGCTTCTTCTTCGCCTTTTATCCGGTACAGATCAATGTGATAAATTGTCTTATCATCCTTGGAATCATATTGTTGAATTATGGAAAAAGTAGGACTGCTCACTATTTCTGAAACACCCAACTGCCTACAGATAGCTGAAATAAATGTAGTTTTTCCTGCTCCGAGTTCGCCACTGAATGCGAATACCGGATAGCCTCTAAAATGTTTCAAAAAGGTTTGAGCCGCTGAGTCAATATCTTCTAAAGAAAATTCGATTTTCATTTTAGTGATTCCATAGCACTTAAGAATATTAAATTAGTTACCATTGCAGCTTTTAAAAAGCGTGTAAATTTAATTTGATTTATTGATTGATTGCTGATGACACCAGAAGATCATTTGAAAAAATATTGGAACTACGATCATTTCCGACCCGGCCAGAAAGAAGTGATCAATTCCATATTGAGCAACAAAGACACCCTGGCGATAATGCCTACGGGCGGTGGTAAATCAATTTGCTATCAGATCAGTTCACTTATGCTTCCGGGTATTTGTATAGTGGTAACACCGCTTATAGCTCTTATGAAAGACCAGGTGGCCAATCTGAAGGATAAAGGCATTTTTGCTCTTGCTGTGCACAGCGGAATGAATTTTAAGGAAGTAAACACCGCTCTTAAAAATGCAGCCTATGGCAATTATAAATTCCTGTATGTATCACCCGAACGATTGGAAACAGATTTGTTCAATGAGTATTTACCGCTGCTTGATATTAACCTGATTGCTGTGGATGAAGCTCACTGTATAGCGCAGTGGGGTTACGATTTCAGGCCTTCTTATTTAAAAATAGCAGCGCTTCGCGAAAAATTACCCGATGTAAAGGTGCTGGCTGTAACTGCATCTGCCACACCAGACATTCAAAAAGATATTTGTGACAAACTACAATTTGGCAAAGGTTACCAATTGTTTGAACAACCTTACGACAGGCCTAATTTATCCTATAGTGTATTTAATCCCGATTCAAAAGAAACCAAATTAATTGAGATTCTAAAAAAAGTTCCAGGATCGTCCATCGTGTATTGCAAAACCCGGAAAACCACTCAAAAGGTGGCAGAACTGCTGCAATTGCATCATATCTCCGCTGATTATTATCATGCAGGTTTAAACAATGATGAAAGGAATGAAAAACAGGAAGCATGGATAAAAAATAACATCAGAGTAATTTGTTGTACCAATGCCTTCGGAATGGGAATTGATAAACCTGATGTAAGAATAGTGGTGCATTATAACATGCCCGACGCTTTGGAAAATTATTACCAGGAGGCCGGCAGAGCAGGCAGAGACGGCAAAAAATCTTTTGCGGTTTTATTGGCCCGGCATTATGAAATTTTGGAATTAAAATCACAGGTAGAAAATAAATTCCCTCCAATAAATACAATAAAACAGATGTATGGTTCTTTAGGAAATTATTTTCAAATTCCGGCAGGCAAAGGCGAACAGCTATTTTATGATTTTGACATCACTGACTTTTCAAAGAAGTTTAATTTAGACCCGCTCGTTACAATTAATGCATTAAAAATACTGGAACAAGAAAATCTCCTTTCTTTCAGTGAACAGTTTTTTAATCCATCTACTATTCAATTCATTACTTCCAAAAGAGATCTTGAGATTTTTGAACAGGATTTTCCTTCCTATTCTCCAATAATTAAAGGATTGCTTAGAAGCTATGAAGGCATTTTTGATTATCCGGTTAACGTGGATGAATATACGTTGAGCAGATTTTTATCGCTTTCAAAAGCACAAATAATTGAATTTTTTAAAATGCTGGATAAGCACGGCATCATCGAATATCATCCTCAAAAAGATGGCCCACAGATCATGTTTCTAACCAACAGGTTAAGAAATGAAGAAATAAAACTTGATAGAAAGCGGATCAGCAAACGAAAAGAAAATTATGAAAAGCGGCTCAGCGCAATGATAAATTACGCTTCGCAAAACAGCGTATGTCGCAGCAAAGTGATCAGCGAATATTTTTCAACATCTGAAATTCAGCAGTGTGGAATATGCGACGTTTGCCTGGAGAAAAAAAGAAAGGAGATACTTGCTGAAGATGTTCACCTCATCCAAAAATCAATTGATGGTGCCGGGGAAGGAATAACTGTTGAGCAACTTCAAAATAAAACCGGAATTAGAAAAGAAAAAGTGTTAGCTGTACTTCAATTTTTGGAAAATGAAGAATATTTACAGCCTTTAAAAGACGGAATTATAAAAATTAAAAGAAGAAGTAACTGGTTTTAGAATCGAAGCCATATTAAATAAAAAAGGGACCAAGATAGAAATCTAGTCCCGCTTTAAAATCCAATATCCTATGAAAAACCGCTGCAAATATAATGTGTATATTTTTCTTTTGCAACTATTTAGACAATAAATATTTTTTCAGGTTCAAATGTCAAAACAGCCCGCGAAGCCCTTTGCTGCGCCCTCCGAGCCCGAAAGTACCTAATATAGTTCTGGCAATCCGGTAGCTTCCCTGGCGCATCATGGATTTCATTACAGAAGTGCCTAATTGTTCTAAAGCAGAAGGTGCTTCCTTTTTTGGTTTTTCTTCTTTTACCTGTTTTACTTGTATTTCCTGAGCTGTTAATTGCGCAGCTTCCTGCATTTTTTCTGTAAGCATTTCATATGCACTGCGTTCGTCTATAGTGCGGTTGTATTTTGTTATCAGTGCTGAATTGTCTACGATTTTTGAAATCTCCGAATCGTTTAATACATCCATTCGGCTACGCGGTGTACACATCATTGTGTGTACTAAAGGTGTAGGAACTCCTTTTTCATTGAGAATAGTAACCAAAGCTTCACCAATACCAAGCTGTGTTATAAGATCTTCGGTTTTATAAAAGTCTGTAAGAGGATAATTTTCTGCTGTTTGTTTAATGGTAGCCCGGTCTTTGGCAGTAAACGCTCTTAATGAATGCTGAATCTTCAATCCCAATTGCCCTAAAATACCCGCCGGAACGTCCATAGGATTTTGCGTGCAAAAATAAATACCGATCCCTTTCGAACGTATTAATTTCACAACAGTCTCTATTTGGTTAAGAAGCGCTTTGGTAGCTTCCTGAAAAATTAAGTGAGCTTCGTCTATAAAAAATACCAGCTTTGGTTTTTCAATATCACCCAATTCCGGCGCCACAGAGTATAATTCTGCAAGCATTTGAAGCATAAATGTTGAAAATAATTTTGGTCTGTTCTGCAGATCTGTTACGCGTAAAATACTAATAATGCCCCTTCCGTCGCGGGTGGTACGCATGAGATCTTCTACCTCAAAACTCTTTTCTCCGAAAAACATATCAGCTCCCTGTTGCTGTAATTCAATCACCTTTCTCATGATCGTTCCGGTGGTAGCCGGTGATATGTTTCCATAATTTTCCTTAAACTCATCCTTGCCCTCATTTCCGGCAAATTGAAGCACTTTAATGAAATCTTTCAGATCGAGTAGAGGCAGGGTTTTATCATCACAATATTTAAAGATCATAGCCACTACGCCGCCCTGCGTGTCGTTTAATCCAAGGATTTTAGTCATCAGTACCGGCCCGAATTCCGACACAGTTGCTCTTAACCTTACCCCTTGTTCATTACTAAGCGTAAGCAGTTCTACAGGAAAGGATTCTGGCTTGAATTCCATATTAAGCAATCGGTAGCGATTGTCAATTTTATCATTGGCAGCACCTTCAGCGGCGATACCACTCATATCTCCTTTAATATCCATCAGCAACACAGGAACACCTTCATCACTTAATTTTTCAGCAATCATTTGAAAACTTTTTGTTTTTCCGCCTCCTGTTGCACCTGAAATCAGGCCATGACGGTTCATTGTTGAAAGCGGAATGAAAACCTCCGCTTCAGAAATAACTTTTCCATCAAACATCCCTGCACCCAGTTTTATAGACTTGCCCTTAAAAGTGTAGCCGTTTTTGATCGCTTCAATAAATTTTTCCTGATTTTCCATTGATTTTCATTTTGGTAGACAATTTATTAAAATGAAATGATATGATTGTCTTAACTTTTAAAATAATACTTTTAGTTGTTAACGTTTATGGCATTAAATATGTAAAAAGAATAAATATTCAAATTTTTCAAATAAATTTATCTCTATTCAAATTAACATCAGCAAAAGAAAACAAAGATTATGGAAAATAGAAAACCGAAAATTCTTATTTGTGAAGATGACCCAAACCTGGGTATGGTACTTAAAAATTACCTTGAGCTTAATGATTATGATGTAGTGCTTGAACGGGATGGACGGCTGGGCCTCGCAGCTTTTCAACGTGAAAAGTTTGACCTGTGCCTTTTAGATGTAATGATGCCTAATATGGATGGATTTACGCTTGCTGAAGAAATCAGGAATGTAGATCCGGATATGCCTTTGTTTTTCTTATCTGCAAAAACAATGAAAGAAGATATCATTAAAGGATATAAACTGGGTGGCGACGATTATATTACTAAACCCTTTGACAGTGATGTATTGTTGCATAAGGTAAAAGCCATTCTGAAAAGAAATGAAGAACTACACAAAGAGGAAGCAAATGCGGAATATGACTTGGGAAAATATCACTTCAATCCCAGATTGAGGCAATTAGGAGTAGGCAAAGATATTCAAACACTCTCTCCCAAGGAAAATGAACTATTAAAAATGCTCGCAGAGTATAAAAATGATCTGTTGCCACGGGAAACGGCTTTAAAAAAGATTTGGGGCAGCGATACTTATTTTAATGGAAGAAGTATGGATGTATATATCGCCAAATTACGTAAGTATTTAAAGGGTGATCCAAATCTTGAGATCGTAAATATTCACGGAAATGGATTCCGTCTTGTTGAAAAGGAACCGGAAGAATAATATTTTAAACTGTCAATTTTGTAATAAAACAGCCGCTACAATGCCGGCTGTTTCTGTTCTAAGCCTTGTTGAACCTAAAGATATCGGAAGATAGCCTGCCTTTACACTATGTTCAATTTCTCCTTCTGTAAAATCTCCCTCCGGTCCGATTAGCACAATCTTACTTGCATCCTTTTCTGAAAGGCTTCTCAGGTCGGCTTTGTCGTTATCATCCAGGCAATGGGCAATAATCTTTTGCTGGTAGTCGCCCGATTCTAAAACATCATCAAGCTTTTGCGGTTCCGTGATTTCAGTTAAAAACACCTGCCTGCTTTGCAACATTGCACTGACTAAAATATTTTGAATACGGTCTTTTTTAAATGTCTTTTTTTCACTGCGATGACAGATTAATGGTATAATTCGATTGATTCCCAATTCCGCAGCTTTTTCGGCAAACCATTCAAAACGATTCTCATTTTTTAAAAGTGAAATGGCTATGGTGATGTCCTTGTCGGGTGCCAGATGATTAATCTTTGAAACAAATTCAACCTCTGTTTTCTTTTTATCGGCCGTTACCAATTTTACATGTATTTCACTTCCCTTTCCATCGGTTAAAATGACGGAATCACCTACCTTTTTGCGCAATACCTGCACAAGATGTTTTGAAGTTTCAGGAGAAAGAAAGAAATTTTTTGTGCTTTCAGGTAAATCTGCCTGGTAGAAATAAGGTAATTGCATATTCACTTTTTTTAAAAACCGGCTTTTAAATAAGCCCATCCCTCTAATTGCCGGTTTACCAGATGAGCCACCGCAGAAGGTATGATAGTTACAAATTGCAGTAGGTCTTTTGCTATAAGCCCTTGCGCTGACAGCGTTTTTTCACATACCATCAATCTAACTTCTTTTTTATTGAAATTAAAAAGCTCCTGGGCAATTTCTGAATTTTTTTTAATGATAACCACACCTTTTGAATGAATGACAAGTTCAACAACCGGGTGAGAGAGAGCTTCCAATAAATTGTTCACCTGAGCCAATGTAGATCGAGCCACATCCGGATCATCCGAAGCAAACTGAATTACCACATTTTGACTTTGCATACACACAATTTACCAAATTAAAATTCACTTCCAACACTTCGCCACTTATCAATAATTAATACCGATCGTCACAAAAAATATTTAGCCCTAAATCAGTAAGTCGGCTTTAATCAATTATTAGTCAATTGATTATATAATAAAATGAGCCAATTTAAAATTATTATTTGTTTAAAGAAGGTAGTATGTATTGCATAGTATTAGAAAAAGTAATATTTTTGTATGGTAATAGGAAAAAATTAAAAAGGCGGTTATGAATATAGAAAACACAGCAAGCCAGATGAGAAAAGGAGTGCTTGAGTTTTGCATACTATCGGTTATCAAACTTGGCGAGGCCTACCCGAGTGATATAATCGATGTAATGAAATCAGCTAACCTTCAAATTCTGGAAGGAACACTTTACCCGCTGCTTACGCGGTTAAAAAATGCGGAATTACTTACCTACCGATGGGTAGAAAGCAACAGCGGTCCGCCAAGAAAATATTTTTCGCTTACAGAAAAAGGTGCGGCCTTCTATAAAGAACTTGAAACTACCTGGAATGAACTGGCAGGAGCCGTGGAAACCATTACCGGGAAAAACAAATAAATCAACATTCAACTTCATACTATAAAAGCAATACAATGAAAAAGGTAATAAATATAAACTTCCAGGGCAGTGTAGTACCCATAGAAGAAAGCGCCTACGATGAGTTGCAAAAATATATTGATAGTCTTAGAAAATACTTTGCAGAAGAAGAAGGAAGAGAAGAGATTATCAATGATATCGAAAGCAGGATCAGTGAACTTTTCCAGCAAAGGCTAAAAAATGGCGCTACCTGTATTACTGAGGAAGATGTAGCTCTTATTATTAACAACATGGGACGACCTGCAGATTTTGATGAGGTAACCGGAACCTCGCAGAGCGATCAAAGCGAATCGAAAGGCCAGAGTCAAAGTAATTCGGGTAGTGCTTACACCTGGAATTATAACAGCAAAAGGTTATACCGCGATGAGCATAATAAAATTCTTGGTGGCGTTTGTAGTGGCATTGGCGCATATCTGGGTATTGATCCGTGGATTGTGAGAATATTATTCATACTTTCCGGAATAGGCATTTTGGCCTATATCATTCTCTGGATCTTTGTGCCCGCAAACAATTCACTGGTGAATGGAGCCAAAAAGAAGCTTTATAGAAATCCGGATGAAAAAATCATTGGAGGTGTGTGCAGTGGTATAGGAAGTTATTTCGATATCAATCCATGGTTGCCCAGAATTATCTTCTTGCTGCCATTTGTATCTTTCATTTTCCGATGGTCTTCTTTTGGACCCTTATCATTTCCGAATTTCTTGAAACTAACCTTTAGCCCGGGCACACTTTTGATCTATATCATACTTTGGCTTGTAATTCCGGAAGCTAAAACTACCTCTGAAAAGCTGGAAATGAAAGGTGAAAAAGTCGATCTTAATTCAATAAAGAATTCAGTGCTGAATGAAATGAAAGGAGTAGGTGAGCGATTGGGAAAAATGGGTGTTCAGGCCGGCGAATTTGCAAAAGAAAAAGGCCCTCAGATGGGCCAGGAATTGTATCAATCCGCCAATCGAACCGGAAATGCGCTGGGTAATATCATTGCTACTCTTGTAAAAGTGGTTCTTTATATAATATTAGGCTGTATCGCCTTTGCCATCATAGTAGCAGTATTTTCTGTAGCTATTGTAGCTATAGGATTTTTTCCACTTAAAGATTTTATAATTGAGGATGGCCTGCAAAATCTTCTTGCATGGGGTACGCTTATCTTTTTTATCGGGGTGCCTGTAGTAGGAATTGTCACCTTTATCATTCGCAAGCTGGCAAGGATGAAAAGCTCTAACAAACTCATTTCCTATTCTTTCGTTGGATTATGGATCATCGGATGGGTGTGTTTCTTCTGGCTGCTAAGCCTGGTAGGAAGAGACTTTAAGCATCTTAGCTCTGTAAACGAAATGGGAGTTTCGCTTTCCAATCCCAAAACTGAATATCTTGAAGTAAGAGCTCTTGAAAACAAAAACTTTCGCCGAAGAGGCTGGTTCAAAATCGAGCCTTACAGTTATCTTGATGTAACTGATGATACCGCATTTATCGGCAATGTAAACATTCGTATCATACAATCTCCATCAGATAGTTTTGAAGTGAGTTATGTAAAAATGAGTAACGGCCCTACACGCAGGGAAGCAGATAAACTGGCATCACTTATCTCTTTCAGTGCTATCCAATCAGATAGTATATTATGGATGGACAAAGCCATTAGCATTAATACAACTGATAAGTTCAGAAACCAATCGGTAGAAGTGACGATCGCTGTGCCAATTGGCCATAAGATCAAGATCGACAAATTTTATGGATACAGAAACCGTGTAAACTTTATGAGCTCTGACCTTGATGATTATTACTGGAAACGTGGTTTTGGGGATTATGATTTCGACTATGGTGTGCAATATGTTATGAAAACAGATGGGTTGTACAATTTAAACGGCAGAAAAGCAGGTAATGAATGGGATAGTGATATAGATGATTTTGATGGCAAAAACAAGGACAGTTACCGGTATCAATCTCCCATGTCTATGGATTCTTTAAAAAAGCAACAGGAAAGTGAGATGCATCAAATGCAACGTTCTCTCGATTCATTAAAAATGATGCATGAAAAACAAATGGATAAAATAAAAGATTCACTCCTGGAAGAAAAAAAGCGGATCGATCAAAAATTAGAAAAACTGAATACAAATAAATCAGTTTCAAGCATGCTTCCTTCTCTTTTAATAGAAAATAAATCCTACCCTTTTATCAATTTCATTTAAGGTTTAGAAGGTGAAGTTGAAAAAGCCCCGCAACCATTAGGTTCGGGGCTTTCATTTTTTTTTGAACAATGTGATTGATTATCCTACCTGTTCAGCAATTTTTGCCTTGATCTTTCCCTCTATTTCACTTGCTAATTCAGGATTATCCTGCAATAATATTTTCACTGCTTCACGACCCTGTCCTAATTTATTACTATCGTAGCTAAACCAGCTTCCGCTTTTCTGCACAATTCCAAGATCTACACCCATATCTATAATCTCTCCTACTTTAGAAATACCACCGCCATAAATAATATCGAACTCGGCAATACGGAAAGGCGGAGCCATTTTGTTTTTTACCACTTTCACTTTTACCCTGTTTCCTACAGACTGATCGCCATCTTTAATCTGGGCCATCCTGCGAATATCAAGTCTAACAGAAGAATAAAATTTCAACGCGTTTCCACCAGTTGTTGTTTCAGGGTTTCCAAACATCACCCCTATCTTTTCTCTCAATTGGTTGATAAAAATACAGCAGCAATTTGTTTTACTTATCGTAGCAGTAAGTTTCCTCAGGGCCTGGCTCATAAGGCGCGCCTGTAATCCCATTTTGCTGTCGCCCATTTCACCTTCCAACTCACCCTTAGGTACCAATGCCGCCACAGAATCTATTACCACCACATCCAAAGCTCCCGAAAGAATCAGCCTGTCTGCAATTTCAAGAGCCTGTTCTCCGTAATCGGGCTGGCTTATTAAAAGGTTATCTACATTTACCCCCAACTTTTTTGCATATACATTATCAAATGCATGTTCAGCATCAATGATCGCGCAAACGCCTCCTCTCTTTTGAGCTTCGGCTATTACATGGATCGCAAGCGTTGTCTTCCCGGAAGACTCAGGGCCATAAATTTCAATCACCCTGCCTTTTGGTAAACCACCAATGCCCAATGCCACATCAAGGCCTAATGAACCGGTAGAAATTACCTCATGGGGTTCCTGCGACCGCTCATTCATCATCATTACACTTCCCTTTCCAAAATCTTTATCGATCTTATCGATCGTTAACTTTAACGCCTTTAATTTATCAGCTATTTTATCGGCGTTTTTTTCTGTATTTGCTGTTGCCATTATTTAGTATTTGTTATTATCACTGAAAATAAACAGTATGGCAAATATAGAAAATAAAACTTATCAACACTAATTTATTTAGCCAACCAACACTTAATATTTTTAGCAAAAAAATCCGCTCCATGGAGAGCGGATTAAAACATTTTATTTTAAAAGTTATTTCATATTGTCTTTGATCTTTTGAATGGCATCAAGATGTTTTTGCAATGTAGGAAGTGTTTTGGAAGCAAAATTTTTAAGTTCCGGATCATTGGCGTTTTCGCTTGCTTTTTTGAACAATTCAATGTCTTCTTTATGATCTTTAACCATCATATCTACATAATCTTTATCAAAATCTTTTCCTTTTTCGTCTGTCAGTTTTTTTAAATGATCATTCTGATCGTTTGTATAAGAACCATCTATTGTTACACCTTTTTTATTTAATAATGCTGTCAATTCACTGTTTGCTGCAGAATGATCATCCACCATCATTTTACCGAAATCTTTTATATCCTGGTTCGTTGAATTTTTTTGTGCTACCTCTCCAAGTGCTACTTCCATTTTTCCGCCCCTGGTGGCCTCTTGTGCAAAATCGCGGTCATTTTCACTAAGACTTCCGGAATTATTTGTCATGTTTCCGCTAGAATCCATATCCACATGAGTGGAATCGGATGTAGTAGTTTCAGACGAATTTCCATTGCAGGCACCCAAAAAAATGGCTCCGCACATCATTGTTCCAAATAATAGCTTTTTCATAATTAAAATTTTTTAAGATTTAGGTGTAAATGAGTTCAAAAGCCATTCCATTCGGATACTATCTTGAAAGCAGGCTTTAATAGCCACACATTCTGCATTTTTGTTGAAATTTTTACCTATAGGCCAAAAAGTGCCTTTCAAAAGCACTTTTATTGAGAATTTTTAAAAAGGATAAATTAAAAATCAGACAACCACATTGATCATTTTGTTCTTTACATAAATGACCTTTTTCGGTTTTTGATCGCCGATCCATTTGCGGATCACCTCATTATTCAAGGCTATTTCTTCCACCTCCGATTGGCCGGCATCCAATGATATATTAATAGTGGTTCTTACCTTTCCATTTATTGAAACAGGATATTCTTTTTCGGTTTCAATAAGATATTTTTGTTCAAAACCGGGAAAGGGTGCATTCACTATTGAAGTGTTATTTCCAATTGCGTGAAATAATTCTTCTGTAATATGTGGCGCATAAGGAGCAAGAATAACAAGAAGAGGTTCCAGTATTTTTTTCTTATGGCACTTTAAGTCTGTCAATTCGTTTACACACATCATAAAAGCACTTACGCCCGTATTAAATGAAAACTTTTCGTTATCCTCTTCCACCTTTTTTATGGTTTTATGAAGCGCCTTAAATTCTGCGGTAGCGGGCTCTGTATCTTCAACGATCAGTCCCTTTTCTTCGTTGTAAAATAGTCGCCATAGTTTTTTCAGAAAACGGTGCACGCCTTCGATACCTTTGGTGTCCCATGGTTTGCTCTGTTCGATAGGGCCAAGAAACATTTCATACATTCTGAAAGTATCGGCACCATATCGTTCGACCAACTCATCCGGATTGTCCACATTAAATTTCGATTTGGACATTTTTTCAGACTCTTCTTTTACAAAAATGTATTCACCATCCTGGCCCTTTATCCAGTCTATATGCGCTTCGGGTTTTTCGAATAGGCCTTCCTGTAAAAGGTTTTCAAAATTTTGTTTTGATAATTTCCTGTTCGTGTCAACAGCGCGGTGGCCGTATTTAAATCTTGTAAACTCATGCTGCAGTCCATCATCTTCAAATGATACAATATTGCCATCCCTGTGTTTGAAAAAGTATGATTTGCCGGTTATCATTCCCTGGTTCACCAGTTTTTTAAAAGGCTCGTCAAAGGAAATATATCCCAGGTCAAAAAGAAATTTCGTCCACATCCTGCTGTACAACAAATGACCTACTGCATGCTCGGTGCCTCCCACATACACATCTACCTGCCCCCAATACTCTGTGGCTGCTTTAGCTGCAAAAACCTCATCATTATGCGGATCGGTATATCTTAAAAAATACCAACTGCTACCGGCATATCCGGGCATGGTGCTGGTTTCACGCTGGCCGTAAGGCGTATTTACCCAATCAGTAAGATTGGCCAAAGGACCTTTTCCTTCCTTTCCGGGACCATAATTTTTAATGAATGGCAATTCAAGTGGCAACGCCGAAGCGTCTAAAGGATACGCCGTTCCGTCTTTCCAAATTATGGGAAATGGCTCACCCCAGTAACGTTGGCGGCTGAAGCCTGCATCGCGCATTCTGTAATTTATTTTTTTTCTGCCAATACCTTTTTCCTCAATTTTTTTGATAGCAATATCTATGGCTTCAGACATTTTTATGCCGGTCAGAAAATCTGAATTTTCCAAAATTGCATCTTTAGTCGGATTTGCTTCCTTTCCGTTATATTTTTCACCAATGATATTTGAGATGGGAATTTGAAAGTGAGTAGCGAAATCAAAATCTCTTTGGTCGCCGCAAGGCACGGCCATAATAGCGCCGGTGCCATATCCAGATAGCACATATTCCGCTGTCCAAACCGGGATCTTCTTGTTATTAAAAGGATTCACCGCATAGGCACCTGTAAAACAACCTGTGATTTGCTTTACCTCTGAAAGACGCTCACGGTCGCTGCGGCTTTTTACGTAAGTTAAGTATTCGTCTATGGGTGACTGTTGTGCTTCAGTTGTAATCTTATTTATCAATACATGCTCGGGCGCAAGCACTAAAAAATCAACGCCAAAAATAGTATCAGGCCTTGTTGTATAAACCTTAATGAATGTATCGCTGCCATCTATTTTAAAATTTAACTCAGCTCCTTCGCTCTTCCCGATCCAGTTTCGCTGCATATCCTTCATCGCTTCACTAAACTGCACCTTTTCCAATCCTTCCAACAACCTGTCTGCATATTCTGTAATTCGTAAAAACCACTGCCGCATTTTCTTTTTTTCCACAGGAAACCCGCCCCGCTCACTCACACCATTCACCACTTCATCATTGGCCAGCACTGTGCCTAATGCTTCGCACCAATTCACTTCGCCATACGATGAATAAGCCAGCCGGAAATCCATGAGAATATCCATTTTGTTTTTATCATCGAATTCATTCCATTCATTTGCAGAAAAAGCATATCCTTTATTTTCTGTCAATCCTTTTGTACCATCCAGCGTAAAAATATTTATGAGCGTCTCAATAGGCTCTGCTTTTTTCTTTTCCGGATTAAACCACGAATTGAACAATTGCAGAAAGATCCATTGGGTCCATTTGTAATAATCAGGATCGCTCGTTTTTATTTCGCGGCTCCAATCAAAACAAAACCCGATCTTTTCTAACTGAGATTTAAAATTCTGAATATTTTTTGCTGTTGTTTCAGCAGGATGCTGCCCTGTTTCTATTGCATATTGTTCGGCAGGTAATCCAAAACTGTCAAAACCCATGGGATGCAAAACATTGTATCCTTTCGATCTTTTGTATCGTGAAAAAATATCACTAGCGATATACCCTAACGGATGGCCCACATGCAATCCGGCACCGCTGGGGTAAGGAAACATATCCAGCACATAAAAAGGAGGCTTGTCAGATTTGTTGCTTACTTTATAAATTTCTGATTCGCGCCAGTAGGCCTGCCATTTTTTTTCTATTTCCGAAAAATTATATTCCATTTCTAAATCCTGAGGTTCTCAGCAGTGATAACACTCACCGTTATTGTTTGTGAAAAATATGTTATTCATTATTTTTTTTATCAATCTGCTGTAAGTTGTATTACATTAGCATCTTGTGACAAAGCGCAAATTTACTAAAAGACAAGAACCTGTAAATTGCTAATAATCCAAAAAATTGTTTTAAAGAAATTATTTCAGCATGGCTCAATTCGGTAAATTATCTACCAAGAGAGGAAAACCATCCTATGTATACGCGATCATTGGTGTAACCCTTGTATTGTTTTTGTTTGGCCTGGTTGGTTGGATCTTTTTAAACCTGCAAAAGACAGGCAATTATTTTAAAGAAAACATTCAGTTGCACGCTTATATTTTTCGCACGGCATCTGCTGAACAAATTGATTCTTTAAAAAATTATGTTGATTCTTTGCCCTATGCAATCAATGTAGAATACATTACGAAAGAAAAAGCGATTGAAAAATACAATGCTGAAAATGATACCATGTGGAAGACCCTGGCCATCAGCAATCCTTTGCCTGAAAGTATCGACTTCTATGTAAAAGCTGATTATGTAAACCAGGACAGTCTTGCACATCTGGAAAAATCACTGCTTGAAAAATTTCCAACCACTGTGTCGGAGTTTCAAACCCCAAAAGCTACTGTGGCCAGTGTGAGCCAATTTGTAAAAACATCCACGTTGGTGTTGTTTGGTATTGCCGTTTTATTATGCATTATGGTTATTATTTCCATTGATAATACAATACGGCTTGCAATGTATTCAAACCGTTTTATTATTAAGACCATGCAAATGGTGGGCGCCACACGCGGGTTTATTACACGTCCGCTCGACACCAGAGCCATCCTGAACGGGCTTATCGCTTCTGTGATAGCCATTTTACTTTTAGTAGCGTGTGTGGCAGTAGCCGAAAAATTTGTACCGGCGCTTGAAGTCCTTCACGATAACAAAAGCCTTTTGCTTATTTACGGCGGAATTGTTGTACTTGGAATTTTGATTACCTTGTTAAGTACGCACCGGTCTGCGGTTAAATACCTTAAGATGAAGCTGGACGAACTATATTAATTGATTTCCCGTATTATTGCAACCTTAATTCCGAATATGAGAAAAGATAAAAACATACCGGTAAAACAACCGGCCCATATTGCCAAAACCCAACAAGGCGATCTGTTTACCAAAGATAATTATTGGTGGATGCTGATAGGTGTGGTGATTGTGGCTATTGGTATTTTGTTGATGGTAGGAGGTAAAAGCAAGGATCCACAAATTTTTCAGGCGGATGTAATCTATAGTTTTACGCGCATCACTTTAGCTCCTATTCTTATTGTAGGAGGCCTGGTAATTGAGGTTTACGCAATCATGAAAAAGCCAAAAGCTTAGTTCTGTCATTTATCCTATGACTTTTTTCCAATCTATTATTATTGCCATTGTTGAAGGTATTACTGAGTTCTTACCTGTATCTTCCACAGGCCATATTATCATTACAGGAAAATTACTTTCCGTTCCTGAAAATGATTTTACACTCGCCTATACAGTAGCTGTTCAATTAGGCGCCATACTTGCGGTAGTGGCACTTTACTGGCGCAAATTTTTTGATTTGAGCAATTGGAAATTTTATTTAAAAATACTGACAGGCACTTTACCTGCCGTTGTACTTGGGTTATTACTTTCAAATAAAATAGACCTGCTTCTTGAAAGTGCTACCACTGTCGCCATCGCATTGCTTGCCGGCGGAATCGTACTCATCTTTATCGACAGATTTTTTAATCATCCCAAAATTGATACAGAAAAGAAGGTTGGTTTTGGAAAGGCTTTTATTATAGGCATTTGGCAATGCCTGGCATTAATTCCCGGCATGAGCCGTAGTGCATCTTCTATAATTGGTGGTATGCAACAAGGCCTTACACGCAGCGCTGCCGCTGAATTCTCGTTTTTTATAGGTGTTCCTACCTTACTGGGAGCCACCGTGTATAAGCTATATAAATATTATGAAATAACAGGTGGTTTTACCACTCAGGAAGTAAAACTGCTTGTGGTTGGAAATATTTTTTCTTTTGCAGTTGCAATGATCGCAATCAAATTTTTTATTGATTTCTTAAAGAAACATGGCTTTAAAATTTGGGGATATTACCGAGTAATTGTAGGTATCGTTCTACTCATCATGATCTACAGCGGATTTTTATAATTATTGTCCTTCAAAAGCACTTTTTCACTCTTTTTTAAAAAGAAAAAAAGGTTGAGTATGCGCTCATTCATTTATCAGGTGGGTAAGCAATCCATCCCTTAGCTTTGGTTCAAACCACGTGCTTTTTGGGGGCATAATCTGGTTTGTATCTGCTATATCGAATAATTGCTCAATGGTAACGGGAAATACTGAAAAGGCAACCATTGCTTCGCCGCTATCTACTCGTTTTTCCAATTCTTCCATTCCCCGGATACCGCCTACAAAATCAATTCTGGGATCTGTACGCTGATCTTTTATGTCAAAAAATGGTTCAAGAATATTATTCTGTAAAATCGAAATATCAAGCACGTTTACAGGATCTGTAGCAAAAGTGCCTTCTAATGTTACCAACTCATACCAGGTGCCTTTGAGGTACATTCCGAAATGGTGAGGCTGATCGGGTTTATAGGCTTTTGTGAGTTTTGTGATAGAAAAATCACGATCCAATTTTTCCAGCAATTGCTCAGGTGTATATCCGTTAAGATCTGTTACTACCCTGTTATAGTCATAAATATGCAATTGCGATGCAGGAAAAAGTGTGCAAAGAAAATGGCCCGCTTCTTCATTATCGGGAAGCATGTACTTTACCTTAGAAGCCGAAGCTACGCGGTGGTGGCCATCGGCAATATACGTGCAGGGCACTTCGGTTTTAAATAATTCAGTGATTCTGTCAATGGTTTTTTCATTATTTACAACCCATACAGAATGCCTGATGCCATCATCAGATGTAAAATTATATACCGGTGATTTTGAATTTTTCCATATCCCGATCAGGTCGTTTAATTCTTCAACATCGCGGTATGCAAGGAAAACATTTCCTGTTTGAGCCTGTGTATTGAAAATATGATCAATACGATCTTTCTCTTTTTCGGGTCTAGTAAATTCATGCTTTTTTATCAATCCATTTTCATAATCATCCACAGAACTGCAGCAAACAAGCCCCACCTGCGAACGGCCATCCATCTCTAATTGATAAATATAATAACAAGGCTTATCCTCCGTAAATAAAATTCCACGGCCTATAAAAGCATTCAGATTTTCTTTTGCTTTGGTATAAACTTCCTGGCTATGTACATCCACATTTACAGGAAGGTCGATTTCGCTTCTCGTAATATGCAAAAATGAATAAGGCTTGCCTTCAGATTCAGTTTTGGCTTCCTTTACATTCAATACATCGTAAGGCCGGCTGGCTACTTCACATGCAAATTGTGGCTGTGGTCGGAGTGCTTTGAATGCAGAGATAGATATCATAGTTCATTCGTTTAAAATGCCTGCAAATATAGGGAAGTTCAGGTTGCTTTTCAGGTTACTAAAACAGGAGTTTTTATCTTAAAAAATTAAACATTTGAATGATGTGCTTACCAAATTATCAGGTATTTTGCTGTTCGAATTTTTTAATTGTATTTATCAGATGATTTACACTTTCTAATGAAACGGCGTTATAAAGAGACGCCCTGAAACCACCGACAGAACGGTGTCCTTTAATGCCATAGATCTGATTTTTTTGAGCGAAATCCAAAAATGATTTTTCAATTTCAGCATTTGTTGCAACAAAGGTTACATTGGTTTTGCTGCGGTCTTCTTTATTTGCAGTACCCTTAAAATATTTACTTTGGTCGATACAATCATACAACATTGAAGCCTTCTGTTCACTTAATTCCTGCATTTTGTCAATCCCTCCATTTTTTACAATCCATCTCAAAGTAAGCATGCTTGCATAGATAGCAAATACGGGCGGCGTATTCAACATGCTTTCTGCTTTAATATGCTCGCTATAGTCCATGATAGGAGGAATTTTCCGTTTTATTTTTCCAGGAATCTTTTTATCTATGATTACTAAAGTAACACCAGCAGCGCCGGCATTCTTTTGTGCGCCGGCATAGATCAATCCAAAACGGTTAAAATCCAGCTTACGGCTTAATATATCGCTCGACATATCGGCAATCAACGGCACGTTTGTTTGCGGAATCGAATGCCATTGCGTACCATATATCGTATTATTGGTTGTGATATGAAAATAGGAAGCGGACGTTGGAATTTCAAAATTCTTTGGTATGTATGAAAAATTTTTATCCTTACTGCTGCATACTATTTCCACTTTACCAAAACATTCCGCTTCTTTAATTGCTTTGGTACTCCAAACTCCTGTATTGGCAATGGCGGCTGTATGGTTTTCATCCAACAGGTTCATGGGTATTTGCATAAACTGCGTGGTGGCGCCTCCATGCAAAAAAAGAACTACATGATCATCATCCAGATCCATCAATTTTCTTACATGCGATCTTGCTTCATGAATCACTTCCTCAAACAAAGGTGTGCGATGGCCAATCTCAAGAATGGATAAGCCGCTATTATTAAAATCTTTGACTGACAAAGCGATCTCATTCACCACTTCCTGTGGAAGATGAGATGGACCTGCATTAAAATTATGCATCATAGATGGAAAACGTTTTTATGAACTTTCACAAAAGTAAATCATTGCATAGTCAGCATGTCTATAAAAAAAGTATGGAAGGCTGTTTTATTTCTGAGTTTTCATTTTTAATTTTCAATTTGCAAAATGGTTGAAAAAAATTATCTTAATTTTATAGCCATCCTGATCCTTGAATTGTCTGCATGTAATAGCTGAGCAAGATGTTTTTTTAAAATAAAGTAAACGACATGTATAAACGAATTTGGGAGAAATACATCCCGGTGGTCAAAATCCTGATGAAAAAATCCGATACCGAAAGCCAGGTGCTGAGCCTGAATAAACTGGACTTTGAACGTGCCGGCAACCGAAAAACAGGATATCGATTTACAATTGAATTCAGGGATGGTAAGGTTGGAAACATTATCAGCGATTCACCACTGGCAGTAGAACTGGCTCATCAGCTTCTGGAGGATCAACCCACCCTGGAACTATTACAGCATAAAAACCTTTCCGTTTCGCTCAATTCAAAATATCAGTTGACCATTGCTCCATTGTGATACTTCAACTTTAACGTAGCATTTCTGATCTGCGAATTACATTTATGCAGGCATTAAACCTTTGGCAAAATTCCTTGTCATTGAGTATTCGTTGCAGGAAAACTATTTTATGATCTCTTCTTCATTAAAGAATCAGCATCTGATGTGCCGTGCCGCATTTGGCCCGATGCCCCAAAACTTTCAGGAACTTGAGAAAGTATCAACATCCGAATTGCTAAAGTATCTTCAAAAAAAATCGCATTTACAACCTACCTTTTTAAAGATCGCAGACAACACTACCGATGGATTGATTAAAGGTGTACAGGACCTTGGCCGCACGGAGAAACTTACGAGAGAACAGAAAAAACAACAGCGCAAACAATCAGCACAAGACATCAGAAGTCTGAACTTGCTTTGGCTCTCGGAAATGACAAACAGCGAAGCGCAATTAAGAGAAAAACTAAGCCTCTTCTGGCACGGGCACTTTGCATGCAGGGTGATCAACATTTTTTTTCAGCAGCAATTACTCGATGTTATACGCCATAATGCTTTGGGCCATTTTGGCGACCTGCTTCGCGAGGTAAGTAAGAGCCCGGCAATGCTTTCATTTTTAAACAATCAGCAAAACAGAAAGCAACATCCCAATGAAAACTTTGCCCGCGAGGTAATGGAATTGTTTACCATGGGCCGTGGTAATTATACTGAAAGTGATATCAAGGAAAGCGCCCGTGCATTTACAGGGTGGGGCTTTAATCTGGCCGGTGAATTTGTGGACCGAAAGTTTGCGCATGACAATGGCAGCAAAACTTTTTTGGGCAAAACAGGGAATTTCGATGGAGATGATATCATTGATTTGATACTCGAACAAAAAGCTACTGCACAATTTATTACCACCAAAATCTATAAATATTTTGTAAATGAAGAGGTGAACGAATTACACGTTAAAAATCTTGCTGATTCTTTTTACGCAAGCAATTACAACATAGGGGAATTAATGGAAAACATTTTTTCTTCAGAATGGTTTTATGAAGAGAAAAACATAGGCACACACATAAAAACGCCGGTAGAGTTGCTGGTTGGGATAAGAAGAATGCTGCCAATGGAAATGGCAAAACCTGAGATTCAATTGTTATTTCAAAGAACGATGGGACAATATCTTTTCTTTCCTCCTAATGTGGCCGGCTGGCCCGGAGGCAAAAACTGGATTGACAGTACTTCTTTAATGTTGAGGATGAGATTACCTCAGATAATGACGATGGGCAAAAGATTTACTCTTACTCCAAAATCGGATGATGATGTGATGATGGGAAAAAATCAGCCAAAGGAAGATGTGGATCTGCTTATAAAAACGGATTGGCAACCGGTGATTAACGCCTTTGCGAAAACATCAAGGGATCAACTGCCGGGAAGTATCACGCGATTTTTGATCCAGTCAAAAAGCGCTGTACCGGAAACCATCCTTAAAAGATATGCCGATAATAGTTCAAGAGATGCTTTTATTCAATCTACTGTGCTGGCCCTCATGAGTACCCCGGAATATCAATTATGCTGACAGAATAATTTTTTTAAAAAAATCGAAGAAAAAATGCTTTTGAAACGGAAAGAATTTTTACACATCGGCACACTTGCCACCACCAGCTTGCTTATGCCCAAATTTTTAAAAGCTTTTGAGCAAACCAACCTGGTACCTCCCGGAAATAAAGTACTGGTGGTACTTCAATTAAGTGGTGGCAACGATGGGCTTAATACGGTGATACCGGTTCGCAACGACATCTATTATAAGCAACGGCCTAAACTATCTATCAAAAAAGAAAACGCCCTGTTACTTAACGATGAAACCGCCCTGCACGAATCACTCCCTTTTTTAAAAGAATTGTACGACGATGGCAGTCTCGGAATTATGAACAATGTAGGATATCCAAATCCGGACAGATCACATTTCAGAAGTATGGACATCTGGCAAACGGCAAGCGAAAGTAATCAATACTTAACCAGCGGCTGGGTAGGCAGATATTTAGATGCACAATGCAATGGTTGCGAAAGACCGGTGCAGGCTTTGGAAATAGATGATGTACTAAGCCTTGCTATGAAAGGAGAAAACCTTAAAGGCATAGCTCTCACGGATCCTAAAAAATTATTTCAAACGAGTAATGAAAAGTTTTTCAGAGAGATCAATGCAGCACATGATCATGAAGAAGCCGCAGCAGATTATTTGTACAAAACGCTGAGTGAAACACTTAGCAGCGCTGATTACATTTATCAAAATAGTAAAAAATATAAACCCGCGAATTATCCCGCCACAGGTCTTGGTAAAAATCTCAAAACCATTGCTTCTCTCATTCTCAGCGACATAAATACTAAAGTTTATTATGTAAGTATCGGAAGCTTTGACACACATGTGAACCAGGCAAATCAACAGAAAAGACTGTTTACTGAAATCAACGATGCCTTGGGCGCATTTGTGAAAGATTTAAAAGCTAACAACCGTTTTGAAGATGTTATGCTAATGACCTTTAGTGAATTTGGCAGACGGGTTTCACAAAATGCGAGCGGTGGCACAGATCATGGCACAGCAAATAATATGTTTTTTGTAAGCGGCGGTTTGAAAAAGAAAGGCGTGTTGAATGAAATGCCTGATCTGAATAACCTCGATGATGGTGACCTGAAACACACCGTTGATTTTAAAAGCATATATGCCACTATGCTCAATAAGTGGCTGGAAGCAGATGATAAAAAGATTCTTGGTGCAAAATTTAAGACATTAGATTTTGTATAAACAATGTCTCTTAAGAAAACAAGCGCTCCAGACGGCTTCTTGTTATTTTAAATTGTTCGGCCGCGGCTATTTGCAATTCTTCGCGGGGATCATTCGTTAAGCGTTCTTCCAATTCTTCAAGTAATTGCCTGGCTGTTTTTCCTTTGGCAAATGAAATAAACATATATCCGAAAATATCTTCATATTGTTCATTTGCCTTTTTTAAGGCTTCAATCACAAGAGTATCACCCGCCAGTAGTTTTTCCTGCTCTTTTTTCCCGAATTCATCTTCATTGGAATTGAGCGACTTTTTATCTCCCAGCCTTGCGTGGTTTTCAAATGCCTCGAGCCAATCTGCCGGATTGCAATCATACCATTTTTCATCTGCGTATTCAAGCAGGTCTACCAGGTTTTCCACCGGAAAAACACCCATCATTTCCTTTACCCAGGCAGATGATCCGCAACAACTGAAAAGGACTTCTTTTTTTTCTTCTGAGCTTAAATGATCGAACTGTGCGATAGTCATATAAAATACGTTTAGAATTTTTGGCCAGCCAATTTTTTAATGAAATTCTCTGTCACATCCACAGCCTTTTGAATATCTTCTGTAAGCACTTTTTCATTCGGGTTATAACTAACACCATTAGAATCACGCACGAATAAAATACTTACAGGTGCTACTTTACGTAAAATGGTTGCCTCTGTGGCCAGGCCGCTGATTACCGTTACAGGTACTAGTGAAGCCTCTTTGATAGAATCTTCCATCATTTGATTCAATCGATCGTCACAAACTACAGGCATTGTTTCCTGAAGTAATTTCCATTCAAAGTAAATGCCACGCTTATGACAGATCTTTTCACAAATGGTGTACATTTCTTCATAGGCCGCATTCAACCGATCTTCGCTCAGGCTGCGCATATCCAACGAACATTTAACATTAGAAGGGATAACATTGGTAGCTGCATTTATCACCTTCAGCCTGCCGATAGTTGCCATAATGCCGTTTCTTTCTTTGGAAGCGTAGTTCTCAACCTTTAATACAAACTTAGCTGCTGCAGCAAGTGCGTCTTTTCTATCATCCATCGAAACCGATCCTGAGTGACCTGCTTCGCCTATAAACTGGATATCGATGCGTTTGTGCCCGTAGATGTTACTTGCTATTGCAACCGGAATATGTTTTTCGCGCAATTGATCGCCCGGCTCAATGTGAATGTCAAGATATCCCATCCAATCGCCAGGTTGCAAATGATCTTTACTTATCTGATTATAATCCGTGTTTAGTTCTGATAACACAGATTTTAGAGAGATGCCTTTTTCATCTTCAAGAAAAAGTAATTGCTCATCGAACATCCCTGCGATAGCTTTGCTTCCAAAGTGGGCGGAATGAAACCTTACACCTTCCCCTTCGGAGAAAGCAATGACCTCAAGATTAAACGGAAGTTCTGTTTTCTGTTGAAGCAAGCTAGCGGCAGCTTCGAGTCCAATAAGAATGCCCAGGGAGCCATTATACTTACCTGAATTTTCAATAGTATCGAAGTGTGAGCCAATCACAAAGGTTTTTGCATTTTTTGAAGTACTTCTTAAAAGACCCCTGATGTTTTTTGCTGCATCTTCCCTGGTTTCAAGTCCGGATTCCTGCATCCATTCTCTGATCTTTTTAGATGCTTCTTTAAAGGCCGGGGTTCCAAACTGCCGGCTCAGGCCTTTTTTATTGTCACTTAATGCGGCAAGAACATTTATTCTTTTTTGGATAAGTGCTGCTTTCGTTGATGGCAAAGTTTTCAGATTTTGTATTGCAAAGGCCAATTCCAGGCCAGATATAAAATTATTTCTCTTGCTTATTTTTTATCTGCTACTATTTCAATTAAAACACTGTTCGTGGTTTTAGGATGAAGAAAGCATACCATCTTATTGTCAGCCCCTTCCTTTGGCCCGGCATTAATGAATTGAAATCCCTGGCTTTGCAATCTTTCGATTTCTTTTTCCAAATTTTCCACATTGAATGCGATATGATGAATTCCTTCACCGCGCTTTTCAATAAAACGATCGATGGCACTTCCTTTTTCGCCGGAAGCGACTAATTCAATTTTGCTTTCTCCTGCTTTGAAAAAAGCAGTTGTTACATTTTCACTTTCAACAGTCTCTCTTTTGTAGCAATTGGTATTCAAAAGTTTTTCAAAAAGGGTAACTGATGTCTCAAGATCTTTAACTGCAATACCGATATGTTCAAGTTTCATTGGTGCAGATTAAAATGAATTACCTATTTTTTTTGTCCGATTGCGGTGAGCAATTGATTAAAAGACTTGTTGAATTTTTCAACACCTTCAATTTCGAGGCTATGGGTTTCTTTTGCGAGGTTTATGCCATTATCTTCTAGCGTTTGAAGCGTTTCTTTTGCTTTTAAAAGATCATTTTCAAGCCTTGGTTTTGGATTTCCATGGTCTTTATACGCTTCAATTGTTTCGAGCGGTAAAGTATTGATCGTATTATCACCTATCAATGCTTCCACATATTTTACATCGCTGAAGGATGGATCTTTTGTACTTGTGCTTGCCCAAAGCACTTTTTGTTTTTTAGCGCCATGTTTTTCCAATGCCCTGAAACGATCGCTTTCGAATACTTCTTTGTAAATCTGGTAAGCCAATTTAGCGCTTGCAATAGCTACTTCTCCTACGAGTTGATTCAATCCTTTTTCTTTTAAAACCGGATCTAACAGAACATCTATCCTGCTTAAGAAGAAACTTGCTACAGAGGTAACCTTGTCAATGGGTTTACCCGCATTCAACCTGTCTTCTAATCCGGAAAGATAGGCATCCGTTACTTCGCGATATCTTTCAAGGCCGAAAAGCAATGTTACATTTATATTGGCTCCTTCGCTGATACACTGACGGATTGAAACAAGGCCTTCCTTCGTTCCCGGAATTTTGATCATTGCATTTTCACGGCCTACTTTTTTCCAGAGGTCCATTGCCTGGCGGGTTGTTTCTTCTGCATTATTTGCAAGGAAAGGAGAAACTTCAAGGCTTACGAATCCATCATTTCCGTGATTTTTATCATAAACCGGTTTTAAAATATCAGCAGCTCTTTGAATATCTTTCACAGCAAAACCAAAAAATATCGCTTCATTGTTTTTATCTTCAAAAGAAAGTTTTTTAATATCCTCATCATAATCATTTCCACTGGCAATCGCTTTTTCGAAAATAGACGGATTGCTGGTAATTCCACTCAGGCTGTCTTCATCAATCAGATTTTGTAGTTTGCCGCTATCCATTATTTCACGGTCGAAAAAATCCAACCAGATACTTTGTCCTAATTCGTTTATTGTTTGTAAAGAATTCATCGATTTTTTAATTTAACTATATACTTATCCTACGTTTTCAGCTTTATCCATTTCATCCATGGCGATGATAGAATGTGTGTACCCTGCACCGGCCCTCATTTCGGTAGCAACCCATATAGCTTCCATAATCTCTTGCTGAGAAGCTCCTTTGCGCATAGCCTGCTTAGTGTGTGAGCGTATACAATAAGGGCATTGGGTGACATGCGCCACAGCCACTGCTATTAATTGTTTTGTTTTTTCGGGAAGTGCTCCTTCTTTGAAAACAGTTCGGCTGAAATTGCGCCAGCTTTCAATAATTTCCGGAGCCAGAGCTGCTCTTTTTTTTGCATTTTCGGCATCTGCGTCAGGAAAAACATGATTGTGTTCCATAGTAGTCTTTTTTTAATTGTTGTCAATTGCCGATTCAGGCTCAGGTTCAGCGTCCTGAAGAAATTGTCTCAGCACATATTGAAGAATTCCACCGTTTCTATAATAAGCCACTTCAATAGAACTATCAACCCGTGCAACAACATTCATAATAATTTCTGAACCATCTTCCCTTACTGCTTTCACCTGCACTTCTTTTAGCGGAGTAAGATTATCGGCCAAACCGGTGATAGAAAACGTTTCTGTTCCTGTAAGTCCATAAGTTTCGGCGCTTTCACCCTCTCTATATTGAAGTGGAAGAACTCCCATCCCTACAAGGTTACTGCGATGGATACGCTCATAACTTTCGGCTAATACCGCTTTAATGCCCAGTAAAATAGTGCCCTTAGCCGCCCAATCACGGCTGGATCCGCTTCCATATTCTTTTCCTGCCAAAACCACCAGTGGCGTACCATCTTCTTTGTATTTGACTGATGCATCAAAAACAGACATTGGCTCGTTAGATGGAAGATAAGTTGTGTAGCCGCCTTCTCTGTCGGCCAGTTTGTTTTTAATACGAACATTTGCAAAAGTTCCTCTCACCATTACTTCATCATTTCCTCTTCTTGAGCCATAGGAATTAAACTCATTTCTTTCTACTCCACGATTTAACAGGTATTGGCCTGCCGGCGATTTTTCATTGAACTGCCCTGCCGGAGAAATATGGTCTGTAGTAATGCTGTCTCCGAGGAACAACAGTGCTTTTGCACCTTTAATATCGGAGATCGCTTCAGGCTCACTGGAAATGTCATAAAAGAACGGCACTTCCTTAATGTAGGTGGAATCTTTATTCCAGACATAAAGCTTATCATCCGGAACAGAAAGATTTTTCCAGATATCGTTTCCTTCAAAAATTTCTCCGTAGCTTTTTTGGAAATCCTCCGGCAATATTACCTTCCTCATTAAATCGTTGATCTCATCATCAGATGGCCAGATATCTTTTAAAAATACAGGTTGTTGATTTCTGTCGTAAGCAAGTGGCTCGTTTACCAAATCAACATCAATCCTTCCGGCAATTGCGAAAGCAACCACCAGCATGGGCGACATTAAAAAATTCATTTTTACCTGTGGATGGATTCTTGCTTCAAAGTTTCTATTTCCTGAAAGCACGGATGCCAAAACCACATCGTAATCTTCAACTGCTTTCGCCATAAAGCCGGGAAGCGGCCCTGAGTTTCCAATACATGAAGTGCATCCATAACCAACGAGGTGAAAATCGAGGGCTTCAAGATCACTCAGCAGATCAGCTTTCTTTAGATAATCAGTTACCACTTTTGAGCCTGGTGCAAGACTTGTTTTCACCCATGGTTTCACATCAATTCCTTTTTCTCTTGCTTTTCTGGCCACCAATCCGGCGCCTATCATTACAAAAGGATTGCTTGTATTAGTGCATGAAGTAATGGCAGCGATGGCAATAGCTCCATCACTTACCTGGAATTTTTCATAGCCTTTGTCTATCCATACTTTCTTAAACCCGTTCTTTACTTCTCCTACTATTTTTACATTTTCATTTAATTCGGCAGCCTGATCAACCGGTTGACTACCACCTTCTGCAAACCATCCTGATATCTGTTTGGGAGACGGCTGATACGCTCTTCCATAAACAGTATCCATGAGGTCAATAAATTTATTTTTAAAATTTTTCAACAAAATCTTATCCTGTGGGCGTTTAGGACCTGCTACCGATGGCTCTATGCAACTCAGGTCTAATTCAATTGTATCGGTGTAGGTAATATTTTCATTTCCGGTTCTCCATAGCATATTCGCTTTGCAATAATCTTCCACAAGTTTAATATGTTCTTCACTCCGGTTGCTTTTAGCCATATACTCCAAAGTCTTTTCGTCGATAGGGAAATAGGTAATTGTACAACCGAATTCAGGAGACATGTTCCCAATTGTAGCGCGGTCAGGAACAGTAAGATTTTCAAGACCAGGGCCAAACACTTCTACAAACTTTCCAACGACTCCATATTTTCTAAGTGTTTCAGCAATTGTCAAAACCAGATCAGTGGCTGTAGATCCAAGAGGTAATTTACCTGTAAGTTTCAATCCAATTACTTGTGGCGCAATAAAATAAATGGGCTGGCCCAGGATGGCGGCTTCTGCTTCAATACCTCCCACTCCCCATGCTACCACACCAATTCCGTTTACCATGGGTGTGTGACTATCTGTTCCTACCAAAGTATCCGGAAAAACTTCACCATTTCTTTCAATAACACCTTTGCTTAAATATTCGAGGTTTACCTGGTGGCAGATTCCCATGCCCGGCGGAACCACCCTGAAATTATTAAATGATTTCTGCGCCCATTTCAAGAAAGTGTAGCGCTCTTGGTTTCTCTTATATTCCTCTTCCATGTTCTTTTCGTAGGAATATTTCGTAGCAAAATAATCCACCTGAACAGAGTGGTCAATTACAAGGTCAACAGGAATCAAAGGATTGATCTCATCCGGATTTTTGCCTTTACGAGCTACCTCAGCACGCAAACTCGCTATATCCACTACTGCAGGAACACCCGTGAAATCCTGCATGAGCACCCGTGCCGGCTTAAAAGGGATGTCTTTGTCAGAGCCTTTGGGATTCCAGTTTAAAATAGTTTCAATATTTTCTTTAGTTACAGCAAAATTGTCGTAGTTCCTCAAAGCATTTTCCAAAAGTATCCTGATACTGAATGGCAGTCTGCTAATATTATAACCTTGTTTTTCCAATTCCGGCAAACTGTAAAAAGTATAAGTGTTATTGTTTTTGGTGCTTAATAGTTTTTTAATGTTGTAAATATCCTTTGACATCATTTGTATTTTTCTGTTCCTTAATTTCCGGCCAATGCCGGTTTCTTTATTTTTTTAAAATGCAAAGCAACTATATTTTTTTGATTGCAAGTAATAGAAGCAATTTATTCAGCTTTAATCCTTCTTATCTCTTACAGGAATTACATATACCGGAACTTCACTTTTATGCAAAACCGCTTCAGCAACACTTCCCATAAAAATTTTGTCAATTCCACGCCTGCTATGCGTTCCCATGATAATCATCTTCACTTCACTTTCGTTACACGCATTTAAGATTTCATCAGCGAAATCGCCCTCTCTTACAACCTTTTCAATTTTGGACGTTTTAAACGATCCTGCTATTTTATCCAAAAAAGAGTATGCAGCTTTTTTCACTTCCTCAATTGTACTTTCCTGCACCATATCCATCGTGCTGAAACTGTCAAACCCTGTGATGGGTGAATAGTTTAAAGAACTGTAATAGGTAATATCTGATAACACATGCAATAAAATAATATCGGCCTGGAACGCCTCAGCCATTTCATTTGCTTTTTGTGCGATCATATTAACTGATTTGCTGTAATCGAGTGCTACTAAAATTTTCATACTAATTATTTGACAGAATATACTTCATTTATTTCAATAATTCTTTTGCACGTTTCACAACATTCTCTACAGAAAATCCAAATTCTTTCATTACCTCATCTCCCGGTGCAGATTCTCCGAATGTTTCCATGCCTAACACATCACCTTCATCAGTAGTATATCTGCACCAGCCCATAGGTGATCCTGCTTCTACAGCCAACCTTTTACGTACCGACTTTGGCAATACCATTTCTTTGTACTCCTTTTCTGCGACTTCAAATAATTCCCAGCTTGGAAAACTTACAACCCTTGCTTTTATATTTTCTTCTTTCAGTTTTTCCTGAGCTTCAAGTATCAGGTGCACTTCACTACCGCTTGCCATTAGGATAACATCAGGAGTACCGTCACAATCGCGTAAAATATAGGCACCATTTTTTAATTTGGAAGCGCTTGCCATATTACTTCTGTCGAGCACAGGCAAATTCTGGCGGCTTAAAATAATGCTTACCGGGCCATCTTTGTGCAACAACGCTGCCCGCCATGCCTCTGTTGTTTCATTGGCGTCGGCGGGCCTTATCACCATTAAATTGGGAACAGACCTTAAACCTGCCAATTGTTCCACCGGCTGATGAGTAGTTCCATCTTCACCGAGTCCGATACTGTCGTGCGTATAAATAAATACAGGCCTGATCTTCATGATGGCAGCCAACCTTACAGGAGGCCTCATATAATCTGAAAAAATAAGAAATGTAGCCCCATAAGGAATAATCCCTTTGGTAAGCGCCATGCCATTTAAAACCGATCCCATCGCATGCTCACGAATGCCAAAGTGAAAATTTCTTCCCTTATGGTTTTCGCTGCTGAAAGATTCATATTGCGTCAATTCTGTATCGGTAGATGGCGCCAGATCTGCAGAACCACCCATCAATAACGGTAAAGAATCTGCAATGGCGTTTAAGATTTTGCCGGATGCTTTTCTGGTAGCCATACCTTTTGCATCTGCATCAAAAGTTGGAAGTTTTTCTTCCCAGCCTTTTGGCAATTTGCCGCTTCTCAATAGTTCAAGCTCGGATGCTTCTTTTGGATATTCTTCTTTATACTTTTTGTAAAGCTCATTCCAATCTTCTTCTTTATTGATGCCCGCCTTACCTTTTTCGCGATAATAATTCAAGACATCATCCGGCACATCAAAAAACTTATCGGGATCGAATCCCAGATTTTCTTTCACAAGTCGCACTTCATTTTCTCCAAGCGGAGAACCGTGAGCAGAAGCAGTATCTACTTTATTGGGACTGCCATATCCAATGTGCGACCTTACGCGTATTAATGATGGGCGATTTGTTTCCTTTTTGGCGTTGTCAATCGCTGTGCTCAATGCGTCCAGGTCATTGGCATCATCTACAGACTGTACATGCCATCCGTAGCCCTGAAAACGTTCTGTTACATCTTCATTAAATGTAAGTGATGTAGATCCTTCAATAGTGATTTTGTTATCATCATATAAATAGATCATGTGGCCCAGCTTCAGGCTACCGGCGAGGCTTGCAGCTTCAGAAGCCACACCTTCCATAATATCTCCATCGCTGCATATTGCATAGATCTTATAATCAAATAATTTATATCCCGGGCGATTGTACCGGTTAGCCAATACCTGCTGGCCGATAGCCATACCCACACCGTTAGCAAACCCTTGTCCCAGAGGACCGGTGGTTACTTCTACGCCCGGCATCAAGCCATATTCAGGATGGCCTGCGGTAATACTGTGAAGTTGCCTGAAATTTTTGATATCATTAAGAGTCAAATCATACCCGGTCAAAAACAAATAAGCGTATTGAAGCATACATGCATGTCCACACGACAAAATAAACCGGTCTCTGTTGGGCCATTCAGGATCACGGGGATTGTAATTCATTTCTCTTGTCCACAACACATGTCCTACCGGTGCAAGGCCCATTGGGGTACCGGGATGGCCTGAGTTAGCCTTCTGCACAGCATCTGCCGCAAGAACCCTTACCGTATTGATTCCTGATTGCTCTATTGATTCCATTTTTTTGATTCATTTTGTTTAAAAGGTGCTATTCCAATCCTCAAAGTATATGCCGTAAGAAAACGGCACCGATGTTGTCAAAAGTAAAATATAAAATCATATAAAAATTTTTGAACCGCAATTATGATCACATTGAATCCATAGATATCCCTATATTGATTCGTGACTTAAAAACCATATTCAGAAACATTATTGATTTTTTAATGTGTTTTGTGTGCCCGAACCGCGGCGAAAAAAATAAAAGAAGAAAAACTCTTTTATTTCATAAATATATTTATGTAGCGGTTCTTTATCCAGAGCAGCATTTCTCTGTAATACGCTGAACATTAAACAACGAAACACCTAAAACCAACCGAATATGAAAACATTATCTCTTATCTTATCTGCCATTTTTTTTACTTTTCATTTTTGCTACCTGCAGACCCCCCCTGACCCGGATGATTTCTATTTTCAATGTAAAATTGATGGAAGGTTATACATTCCGAATAGCTGTGCCAATTGTCTAACATTTAGAATACTTGAAGACACATCTTTGATTGCAGGTACTAATAGAGGTTTTGAAACCATTCGCTTTGGAATAAACGACTCCACTGGTATTAAAAATAACAAATACGAATTATTAAATAGGGGGGGAATGAGGGTGACCTATAAGAATAGTACTATTACTGATGATTATTATAGAACACAAAATTTTAACCCTGGCTCATTATCAATTACTGAAATTGATAAAGCAAATAAAACAATTAGAGGTTCTTTCCATTTTGTAGCTTATCATTCATTCAGACCTAATGAAGGTGTAATAATAACAGATGGTTCTTTTCATGTAAAATATACTACCTATTAATAATTCTGCTTAAAACTACTTTTTATGAAAAACTTACTTAAGAAAATTGTCTTGGTTACTATCTTTTTCGTTCTTTCAATCAATGTTTTTTCACAAAGCGGTTGGGATACGCTCCCATGGAAAAGCTATGCCGATTACAGGTACAGCCATTAAACAAAAGTTATGTAACCACAGGTGTTCTATATGACCGGGTGTTTCCAATTGCCAATATGGATGAACATACAGGCTTATCTACCCTTGAAGATACTACCTTTCCGATCATTTTAAACAGGAGATTGTAAGTATGACTTAATAATTATATATTTTGGGTAGCGATAATTAATCGTTTTCTTAATTGCTAAAATTAAATTATGAGATATCTTATAATTATAATCTTTTTCATCTTCACCACTAATTTAAGCGCTCAAAAAAAATTATCTGTTGATTTGAGTTTAGGTGTTTTAAAGTCAGTGGGCCGTGATCTTAATTCAACTTACAAGTCAAATAATTTTGCATTTCCTATATCTTATAAGTCAAGAAGCAGATTTAAAAACCCCTATTTAAACGTACTTGGATGTTTAAATTACCCAGTAAATTCGAGAGTGAATGTTGGAATCCAAAGTGGATTTCGCGTTTATTTTGCAGAAAAATTTATAAGTAATGTACTATATACAAAACTTGCGTTTCCGGCCTTGTTTACTCTTTCCTATGATTTTTCAAATAATAATTCTAATGATCTTGGAATAAGAATTTCAGCAGGTAAATTATATTATAGTATCGATGAATTTCATATTAAACTTAAAAATGCCACTCTATATAATGTATCGGCATTTTATAACATGGGAAATTATAGTTTTATAGAATTGGGCTTTGAAAAACAGCTTGATAATGTTACGCTAATGCCTGATGGGCCTGAAAACCCTGAAGAAAAATATAAATATCATTTAAAAAGATTTTCGTTATTTCTAACTTATGGATTTAAAATTGGCAAATAGTGATTTTATTATGAAGAAATACTGCAGACTATGATTAAAGAAAAAAAATACATCATCTATTGTTTAATACCGCTAATGATAATTTTAAATAAATGTACATTTCCTCATGGTCCATCCTCAACTGCATTAACTAATTTCATTATTGCAGGTCCGGAAGATTATGATTGTTTCGTTAAACATCAACAGCCTGAAGCACCGGCAACAAAAATTAATTTATTTATTAATGTTGTAACTTATTATTATAAAGATAATTCAAATGGAAAGATCACTCTTGACGATCAAGCGTTGACAATGTCGAACCAGTTTCTCTGAATTTGTCTATAGCTGGTCCTGAAATTTTATGTGATTCATCAACTTTAAATTTTAATGGTCTTCCTCCTGGTTGTTCAGTATCGTGGAGTGTGTTTCCTGCCGGAATTGTAAATATGTTATCAAACGGAACTGTAGCAACTTTACACAAAGTATCAAATGGTATCGTAACGCTCAAAGCAACGCTCGGTGGTGGCTGTAAGGATATTTCTATAGAAAAAGAAATCGTCATTGGCCCCCGAAAGTCAGGTTTAATTTCCTGGACGTGGGATTTACCTCCAAAACGGGTAATCCTATCAGTCGATGATGTACCAGAAGCCACATCTTATCAATGGTATTTGAATGGTGTATTAAAAGCTACTACTACCGTTCCCCATTATTCATTGCTGATGAAGGGTAATGTTAATTGTGGAAACGCTTATTATTTTGGTGTCAAAGCAGTAGGAATTTGTGGAGCATCAGAAGAATCATATGTATATGCCGAAATGCCCTCATGCAGTTTTGGCTACCGGGTGTCGCCTAACCCTGCTACAAAAAATTTAAGCATCCAATCACTTGAGGAAACAGAGAACTCGAAAATACAAAAAGTGTCAGGAATCCAAAAAGTAGAGATTTACGATAAAATGGGAGCACTTAAACTGAGTAGAAACTTTTCATCATTACAATCAGCAGCAAATATTTCTGTTGCTTCAATACCCACTGATATCTATACTTTACGCATATTTGATGGCCGAGTGTGGCAAAGATGTAAAATTGTGGTTCAACATTAAATTACTTTTAAAAGCCTTTGCGAAAATTTGCAAAGGCTTTTTGTTTTAGTGGAGGATAGTTTTTAGAGGACACTATTTCGTATGCAAAAAACTCTGCATTTGTCCGTGAATCTCTCCACCATTTGTGAGAATATATTTTCCACGCAGGTTTATGCTAATTTCTGCACCGATATAGCTGATCTCATTCTTCGCTGACCTATGGAAATGTTTTTTCTTCCCTTGATTTTACCTTTTATTTTCAAACCTCTAAATTTGCACCCCTCTTATATGTTTAAATAAATATATGATCCCAAAAAACATAAAAAGTGGAATTCCAGTTTCCGTTAGCCTGAAACCCACCCTTGAAGCAGAGGATATCCGGCCACAGATCTCAGAAAACAAAAAGCGGCTTATCACAATTTCCGCGCTTGCGGTCTTAGTTGCCATTATCATCAGTTTTATTGCCAAATTTCTCATTCATCTTATTTACCTGATCACAAATATTTCTTTTTACGGAACTACATCACTTGCTGATGTACCACCTGCAGGCAATCAATTAGGATTATGGGTAATTGCAATTCCGACAATTGGTGGCGTGATTGTAGGCCTGATGGCATTATATGGTTCAAAAGCCATAAGAGGCCACGGTATCCCTGAGGCAATGGAACAAATACTTACCAATCAAAGCAAAATAAAACCCACGATCACCTACCTGAAACCGATTTCTTCAGCTATCGCGATTGGAACGGGTGGCCCATTTGGCGCTGAGGGGCCTATCATTGCTACCGGCGGAGCGCTGGGGAGTACCCTTGGTCAAATATTAAAGATCACACATAACGAACGGAAAATTCTGCTTGCTTCCGGTGCTACGGCAGGTATGGCTGCTATTTTTGGCAGCCCGATTGCCGGCGTTTTTCTGGCAATAGAATTATTATTATTTGAATTTAGTCCGCGCAGCATTATTCCTGTAGCACTTGCTTGTATAACGGGTGCCGCAGGCCATCATTTTTTATTCAGTGCAGGTCCTGTTTTTCCTATTGATCATGAATTAAGCATCCCCTCAAATACCGCTCTATTTATTTACAGCATCATTGGCCTGGTAATGGGATTCATTTCTATTTTTATTACCAAGATCGTTTACTGGATTGAAGATCTGTTTGAACACCTTCCGGTCCATTGGATGTGGTGGCCTGCGATAGGCGGATTAGCGGTAGGTGTCGTTGGATATTTTGCTCCCAGAACACTTGGTGTGGGTTATGAAAATATCACGGATATTCTATCAGGGCATCTTGCTTTTAATGTGGTTTTAGGACTATGTATTCTAAAATTCATTAGCTGGTCTATCGCACTGGGCAGTGGCACGTCGGGCGGTACATTGGCGCCGTTGATGACAATTGGCGGTGCTACCGGGGCATTAATAGCAGAATTGATTCTCAATTATTTTCCTGACAGTGGAATCACGCTTTCCATGATGGCGCTTGTATGCATGTCTGCATTATTTGCCGGAGCTTCGCGTGCTTTACTTACATCTATCGTGTTCGCATTGGAAGTAACCGGTCAATCTCATGCGCTCCTTCCCTTGCTGGCAGGCTGCACAGCTTCTTATTTTATTTCTTTTTTTCTGATGAAGAATACCATCATGACTGAAAAAATAACAAGGCGTGGCGTTAAAACTCCCGATCATTACTCGCCGGATGTACTCGAAACAATATCTGTGGGGCAGGTAATGAGCCACAATGACATTGTGATTGGTGACGAAAACTGTATTGGAGAAGTAAGGCAATGGCTTGAAAGAGAAAAAGATTATCAAAGCAATTATTTTGTAATTGTAAATAAAGACAATGAATTTAAAGGCATCATCAGCTCATCAAATTTATTCAGCGATCATCATGCGCCGGATAAATCTGTGAGTGAATTAATAAAACGCATTCCGATATCTACCAAGCAAAATGACACCCTCCGTTTTGCAGTAGAATTAATGGCCCAGGAAAATATGGATATACTTCCTGTGGTAAATGATGAAAACAATCTGATCGGAATCTTGTCTTACAAAAATATTTTAAATGCTTACAAAAAAGATCTTGAAAACGATTTGCGAAAAAAACCTGTGATATCCTTAAAACGCAATAGCTTAAAAATGCTGGTGCATGGCCAAAAGCTGATAGATACCATGCGGCGCGAAAAATAAGGGTATATTATTTTAAAAAATCGATAAAAAAGTGCTTTTGAAAGGCTGTTTATATTAAGGCTAAGCTAATTATACTATATATTTACCTCTGATAATAAACACTTTTTTTATGCGCGTAATCATTGCAGCAATAATAGGTTTGTCATTTATCATTGGATTATATATCGTATCCAATGCTTATAAATCCAGGGCAAAGGCACAGGAACTGATCAGGGTAACCGGTTCGGCTGAGCAGGATTTTGAAAGTGATTTGATTGTATGGAAGGGAATCTATTCAAGACGATCAATGGATTTAAAATCTGCATACGCTCAATTAAAAGAAGATGAAAAAACGGTTAGAAATTACCTTACTCAAAAAGGAATTCCTGAATCGGAAATGGTTTTTTCTTCTGTAAATATTGAGAAAGAGTATAATTATCCAACAGATGCAAATGGCCGTTCTTTAGGGCAACAATTTTCAGGGTACAATCTTTCGCAAAACGTAAGAATAGAGTCAAAAAACGTTGACCGTGTTGATAAACTTTCAAGAGAGGCTACTGAATTAATCCAACAAGGAATTGAATTAAATTCTATGGCTCCATTATTTTATTACACAAAACTAACAGAAATAAAAATGGACCTGCTCGCCAAGGCCAGCGCCGATGGCAAAAAAAGAGCTGAAATCATTGGTAAAAATGCCGGTGGAGGAATTGGAGATTTAAAAAATGCAAACCTCGGTGTTTTTCAGATCACAGGAAAAAATACTGACGAAGATTACAGCTATGGCGGCACTTTTAATACCAGCAGCAGATTTAAAACAGGATCTATCACCATCCGAATGGAATTTGCAGTTGACTGATAGAAGATATCAGTTTAAAAAAATTAAAGTGAGGGTTTTCTGAGACCCAACTTTTTCTTATCATCAATCAGAAAAACACCCTGGTCGTTTAAATTATTGGCAATATCTCCAATGGTAGTGGTTTCAAATAATATATTTAATTGATTTCTGATTGACAGATATTGTTCATGGAGCGGACAAGGTTTTTCAGAGGTGCATTGCGGCAATCCCATAATGCATTTTTTAATCGTTTGCTCTTCATGCATTACTTGAAGAATGCGCGACACAGGTAATTTTTTCGCCTTTTCAGTCATAAAAAAACCTCCGTTTGGCCCTCTTACAGAACTGACGAGAGAACGATCACGTGTAAGAATCTGAAGAATTTTGGATGTAAAAGGTTGAGGCGAACCTATCGCTTTGGCTATTTCGATAATAGAAAGTTTGTTTGTCTTGCTACCTTTTTGGGCAATAAAAAAAGTAGCTCTAAGCGCATACTCTGTGGTTTTAGAAAACATGGCTCACGAATTAAATACGATGCTGTAAAAGTAACGCCTGGTAAAAATAATTCTGATATTATTTCTTAGGCAGCAAAAAACAGGTATCCGATAGCCTGGCACAAAATACCAATTATCAAACCTGAATAAATATCAAAAGGCGTATGATTACTAACCATCAGCCTCGATGTACAAACAATTCCTGCAAGAAACAAAATGACCATAAGAGGAAGAAAAGTACCAAACGGAAATCCGCTGTATATAATCATAAGCATCAGTCCGGCAAATGATCCCATGCCAAGCGCATGCATACTGATTTTGAAGTAACTGTTTACGATCAATCCTAAGGATGAAGAAAGAAATATGCCAAGTAAGAACGATGTAGCGATGGGTGGCATATCGCCCTGATTTTTAAAAACCAAAAAGACCCAGAAATAAAAAATATTTGCTGCCACATACGGAATAATGCGTTCTTTTTGCGTGCGTAAAAAAATACTTTTTATAAAACCGAGGCCTTTTAACAACAGCACAGTTAATCCAGGAAAAAAAATAGTATTTACCGCAACTCTTATAATAATTCTTTCTTTTTCACCGGAAGACACCCCCAAAAAATATCCGGGTTGCAAATAAACCAGATAAGCTACCGCCATTGTAGGAATAAATAACGGATGAAATACAATACTGAACAAGTGCGCCAATGCTCTTTCAGGCAGGCTAAATTTTACAGAGCTTACCTTCTGTTCAACATTATGTGAAACGGTGTGATCCAATTTTATAATTCTTTTCGTAAGCGTGCCACCGGAATATTTAATTGTTCGCGGTATTTCGCTACGGTTCTGCGTGCAATATTATAACCCTTTTCCTGCAATGCAGAGGTTAATTTTTCATCGCTGAGCGGTTTTTGCTTATTTTCCTCTTCGATGAGGTCGCTCAATATTTTTTTTACCTCCCTGGTGCTTACCTCTTCTCCACTATCGGTAACCAAACTTTCGCTGAAGAAAAATTTTAATCTGTATGTGCCAAATTCTGTTTGTACAAATTTACTGTTAGCCACGCGGCTTACAGTTGAAATGTCGAGACCTGTTCTTTCGGCTATGTCTTTAAGAATCATTGGCTTCAGGTCAGTATCTTCTCCGGAAAGGAAGAAGGCCTTTTGGTAATCAACAATCGTTTGCATAGTGGTAAGTAAGGTGTGCTGGCGCTGGCGTATGGCATCAATGAACCACTTAGCACTATCTATCTTTTGTTTGATAAATAATACTGCCTCCTTCTGCCTTCTGTCTTTTTTATTTCCTTTGTCATAGTCTTTCAGCATATCGCGGTATCCTTCGCTTATCCTTAGATCCGGTGCATTTTTAGAATTGAGTGATACCTCCAGTTTTCCGTTTATATTATGCACAAAAAAATCCGGAACCACATAAGTCTGAAGTTTATTTGTTTCTCCTACCTGCCCTCCGGGTTTGGGGTTAAGTTTGATGATTTGGTTGATTACTTCCCTTATTTCATCATCCGAAAGGCTTAATGCTTTCTGTATTTTATCATAATGTTTCTTAGTGAATTCATCGAAATATTTTTCAATGATCTCAATGGCTTTATCTACGCTATGCCCATCAGTTTTCTTTCTATGCAACTGCAAGAGCAGGCATTCCTGCAGGTCGCGGGCTGCCACACCGGGCGGATCAAACTGCTGTATCAATCCGATAAGTTTTTTTATTTCAGCTTCGTTGCTTATTACATTTTGCCTGAAAGCAAGATCGTCAACAATACTATGCGCTGCTCTTCTCAAATAACCATCATCATCAATACTTCCAATGATCTGCTCCGCTACTTTCTTTTCCCTGTCGTCAAGGTCGAGCATTAAAAGTTGGGTATTAAGTGTGTCAAAAAAAGTAGTTTCCACTCTATGTGGCATCACTTTATTTTCATTCGAGCCATAATTGTTATCGCGGTATTTGTAATCACCCACTTCATCATCGCCATCGCTTACATATTCAGTGATATCAATGTTTTCATAATCCTCTTCACTTCCATCATTTTCATATTCATCCTGGGTGCTGTCCATCTCTTCAAGGCTATCAGGAGATTTTTCTTCATAATTTTCTTCAGCGGTTTCCAAGGCTGGATTTTCTTCCAATTCTTCTTTCACCCGTTCTTCCAAATGGGCTGTAGGAACCTGAAGAAGTTTCATCAACTGGATCTGCTGGGGAGATAATTTTTGAGAAAGCTTTTGTTGTAAACGTTGACTGAGTGACATACTCTTTTTATCTTTTTAAAACATCAATAATTGTTTCAAAGATAGGGAATTACTTTTTTTGGAATAAAATTTGTGGGTAAATAGCAACCCTTTGAGGCCGTTGCTGATTTTCTTTCCTTTTTTATATCACTTTACTTTCAAAAGCACTTTTTCACCGAATTTTTAAAAAATTATTTTTATAAAAAAGCAGACCATAAGAAGCCTGCTTTCTCTATTTGTCCAAATAACTAGAGATTTTAACGGACACTTGCTCTAAGCATCCAAGCCATCTTTTCATGTTGTTTCATCACGCCTGTGATAAAATCGCTGCTTCCTGCATCATCACATTCTTCTTCAAAAGTGTCTATCATTTCGCGGGTGTTTCGAATCAATGCATCGTGATCTTTTGCAAGTTCTGCTATAAGATCCTCTGTAATTCTACCTGTTTTTTCATGCTCATCAAGTGAGGCGTCTTTCAAAAACTGTTTCATGCTTCCATTGGCATAAAATCCAATTTTCCTAACTCTTTCGGCCACGGAATCAATAATGGATTGCAATTGAGTATATTGTTCTTCCAGGAATAAATGCAGGGCATGAAAATCTCTTCCCTCAATATTCCAATGGAACTTCAAAGTTTTAATATATAACAACATTTCATCTGCCAATAATTGATTTAAAGAATCGGCAACCTTCTCCCGGTTTTTCATACTTATTCCTGTATTGATTTTTCTATCCTGATTTTTGGTGCCGTTGTTGTTTGCACTTTTTGTAGCTGTTGTCATTTTAAAATTAATTTTTGAGTTTACACTATCCAATGTTCGACAAGGAGGATGCCAATTTTATATTTTAAAATTTATCGCGAATTATGCCTGAAGGTCCCACCATCGTAATCCTAAAAGAATTGGTTCAACCATTTAAAAACAAAGTGGTAAAAGAAGTAGAAGGCAACAGCAAGCTGGATATTCAAAGGATGAAAAGAAAGAAAATCATGGATTTTAAAAGTTGGGGCAAGCACTTTTTAATTTGCTTCAACAGTTTTACAGTTAAGATCCATTTTATGCTTTTTGGAAGCTATACCATTACCGAGCGAAAAGAAACCCCGCCGCGACTCAGACTTATTTTTTCAAAAGGTGAATTGAATTTTTACGCGTGCTCAATAAAATTTTTAGAAAAACCATTGGATGAAATCTATGACTGGTCAGCAGATGTAATGAATGATACATGGAACGGCAAAGCAGCGCGAATAAAATTGAAAAAGATTCCGGATACACTTGTTTGCGACGCATTGCTCGACCAGAATATTTTTGCAGGAGTTGGCAACATTATCAAAAATGAAGTTTTATTCCGAACCCATATCCATCCTCTTGCAAGAGTGGGAGATTTACCACCCAAAAAACTTAACGAGCTAATAAAAGAAGCCCATAATTACAGCTTTGAATTTCTTCAATGGAAAAAGGAATACACATTAAGAAAACACTGGCTGGCACATACTAAAAAAATCTGTCCTCGGTGTGATATTCCTTTTATAAAAAAACATTGTGGCAAAACAAATCGCCGTAGTTTTTATTGTGAGAATTGCCAGTCGACATATAATTAATAGAAGAACTCCTAACCAAACTTTATAGTAGCTTTGCACACCATTTTACAGTTTTAACAGGCCTCGTAGTACAATGGATAGTATAAGAGTTTCCGAAGCTCCAGATCCAGGTTCGATTCCTGGCGAGGCCACTTTAAAGTAAATTAAAATATACTTAAGTTATTGCCTGATTTGATTTGCTTTATTCCATAATAATTTTTATTTTAGAAGAAGTTTTATGGAGAACCTCAATTTCTCAACCTATTAAAACATTATGCTCTGACCCTCAAATTTTTCAAATCAATCTTTCTGGTTATCATTATTTCTTTCCATTAGGATAAATGTAATTAGCCCTAAAAAGACTTTTGAAATCAATAAAGACAGCGTTCTGTGCCCCGGCAAAAAAATAACCTTACAAGCTTCTCCTGATTTTTTATCTTATCGCTGGCAGGATGGAATCATGCAACGCACTCGCAATGCTTCAGTACCCGGATTATATAAACTAGAAGCGGTAGATAGTTGTGGTAATATTTTTACAGACAGCGTGTTGATTAAAAAAGGAGATACGTCATTTGTAGTTTCACATGCTACAAATATTTGCCCGGATGACACACTTTCTATTGATATTCCTGGTACCATAAAAAATTTGAAATGGCTGCCTCTTGAGAGCGCTTTATATAAAGATAATTTACTACAATTTTTCCCAAAGAAAACCACATCCTATGTTTTAAAAGCAAAAACAACAAATGGTTGTGAAACAGAAGCAACTTTGAATATTATTCTAAAACTGTCCTGAATATATATATTTTCCTAATTCATTCACGCCTAATGATGATGGGCTTAATGATGAATATCGGGCTGCAGCTGAAGGTAAATTAATTCATTTTGATCTAAAATATTTAATCGCTGGGGACAATTGGTTTTTCAAAATGAAAATATTGCCATAGGTTGGGATGGAACTATTAATGGATCTAAGGCCGAGACTGGAAGTTATGTTTATCGGTGCAATGTTCAATGTATTAAAGTTTGTACTATAGCCAGCCGGTAGAATATTGGTTATTAATATTAATTTCGCACCCGGCAACAGCCAATTTACCAATAAAATTGAAATGAAAAATACTCCCTTTTACCAAAAGCATATTGATCATGGCGCTAAAATGGCTGAGTTTGCCGGATACAATATGCCGATCAGCTATTCAGGCATTAATGATGAACATTCAACTGTAAGAAACAATGCTGGTGTGTTTGACGTAAGCCACATGGGCGAATTTTTAGTAAAAGGCGAAGGAGCCCTGCCATTGATACAGAGGGTAACAACCAACGACGCTTCTAAGTTAACCGAAGGAAAAGCTCAATACACTTGCATGCTAAATGATGAAGGCGGCATTATCGATGACTTAATCATTTATTGCATTAAACAAAACGCAGAATACCTCATCGTAGTAAATGCTGCTAATATTGAAAAAGACTGGCACTGGATTACTCAACAAAATTCCATAAATGCCGACCTGGAAAATATTTCTGATAAAATCTGCTTATTGGCGATCCAGGGCCCGAATGCAACAAAAATTTTACAGCCTCTTACAGACATCGATATACTGAATTTAAAATATTACACATTTCAAAAAGGAACTTTTGCAGGTGTTCCGGATGTATTGATCAGCGCTACCGGTTATACAGGATCCGGTGGTATCGAAATTTATTTCGAAAACAAAAATGACAATGCCGATAAGATATGGAATGCAATATTTGAAACCGGAAGCCCGCAGGGTTTAAAACCGATAGGCCTGGCGGCAAGAGATACCCTTCGTCTGGAAATGGGGTATTGCTTATATGGAAACGATATTGACAATACTACCTCACCATTGGAAGCAGGCCTCGGGTGGATCACCAAACTTTCTAAAGAAGATTTCATAGGAAAACAAAAAGTGGAAGCCTTGAAAGAAAAAGGCATAGAGCGCAAACTTGTTGGAATTGAAATAACAGGTAGAGGAATACCACGCCACGGATACGAAATTTATCATGACGATAAAATGATCGGTTACATCACAAGTGGTACTCAATCGCCCTCCCTACAAAAGCCTATCGCAATGGGTTATGTAAAGATTGAATTTTCAAAACCAGGCACCGAGGTTTTTGTAAAAATCCGTGACAAAATGGTTGATGCGAAAGTTGTAAAAATGCCTTTTGAATAAATAGCCTAAAGAAATTAATGCATCAGAGTAAAAACACATTGCCGTCTTTATTTACTGTTCTTTCTCCTTCGTTATTACCGCTTTACGATATAAGCAACAGCATTGTTGTAATCATTGATGTATTACGTGCCACCAGTACCATTGCTACCGCTCTTTTTAACGGAGCAAAGGAAATCATTCCGGTAGATAGCGTTGCTGAATGCATTAAGCTCAGTAAAAAAATTGATGTTATAACCGCCGGGGAACGCGACGGCCAGATAGCAGAAGGTTTACAGTATGGCAATACACCATTTGCTTATTCAAGAGAATTTATACAAAACAAAACACTTGTACTAACCACTACCAATGGTACCCGCCTTTTACATCAGGCTTTAAAAGCTAATGCGTTGCAGATCATTACGGGATCTTTTTGTAATCTTTCCTCTGTATGCAATCATTTGATCAACGAAAAAAAAGATGTGATACTGGCATGTGCTGCCTGGAAAAATAAAGTGAACATTGAAGACACCCTTTTTGCAGGTGCTGTTGCCGGCAGAATTGAAAATTATTTTGCCATTAATTGCGATGCCACTCAGATTGCTATGTCATTATACCAGGAAGGAAAAAACGATCTCTTTGAATTCATGAAACAAAAAAATGCCTCACATTATCACAGGCTCATGGGTTTTGGTGTAGAAAAAGACCTGCATTATTGCCTTACGGCAGATAATGCTGATTGCCTGCCTGTATATTCCAATGGAAGGCTTATTTCTAATAAATATGATAATGATGCCCGGCGTGTGGCTACTATTTACTCTTCAAAGGAATAGTAAATTGAATTTAAAAAACAGTCAGTTAATTGCATTTTAAAGCATTCTTAATTCTTTATTTTTTACCTTCTTTCAGGTAATTGTATTGTTTTTACCCCTTGCTTTTTCTTACTTTTGCAAATTGCCTTTTCCGAAAGGGCGGGCTTAATTTCTTGTTTAAATTTTAGTGATTTTTGGCTTTACCTTATTTAATAAAACACATTTATAATACCGGCACTGACGAAGTAATCCGTCGCGGCAAAAAGATTCATTCTCTTCGAAATGTAGAGATGGCAGGCCACGACGACCTGATGAACAGTGTTAATTTTCGTGTAAAGGATGATGTTTATGGCACTTATTACAAAGTGTCTATACAGAAGTATGACGATCCGCGTCTAATGCAATTAAAATGCAGTTGCGCTTACAACCTGAGTGAAATCTGCCGTCATGAAGCCGCAGCATTAATGCAATTACAGGATTTGCTGGATAAAAATTTATTAAACGCTACCTCACAAAAGATCTACAACCAAAAGCATACGGTTGCCAAAATAAAATTCATCGATCTTAAAATGATCAGGATGCTGGCGGGTCCGGAAAATTTTGAAGATGCGGAACGTTTATTACAGCAGGGAAAATGTGCCATCATTAGCGCTGCAAATGAAAGAGTGGAAGGTGAGATAAATGATGAAGGAAATTTATATAAGATTATTTTACAAAAAAATGAAGGACAATATTTTGACACAAGCTGCACCTGCGATGAAGAACATTATGTGCTTTGCCGCCATAAAACGGCGCTCTTTCTACAATTGCTCAATAATTATGGCGCCGGATATTTTGATACGATCAAAAACTGGGACCGGCAAAAAAATAAATTGCTTGAAGGATATGGATTTTCGTTAGATGATAATCTTGAAGGTAAATTTGAATTTGTATATAAAGAAGGCAAGCCATTTTTACGTGTGCTCGATAGTTCACTTAAACGGATTAATATGCCCTTAAGCCCAATGCCACAGGTTCATATTGCAGAAAAAGAAGAGCCCGCAGCGCTCACTATTCAAAGCTCCACACGAAAAGAATTATCACTTGTGCTTAACAGCAATGAAAAATCTTTTCCGTTTTTATCATTTGATACGGTTCAGGGAAATTATGATGAAGAATCAAACGCCTTTACAGGAAATTTAGAATTAATCGATCTGCATAAATATTTCAACGCAGAAAAGCTTTCAGAAAGGGATCGCCAATTTTTACACCAGGTACGAAAAATCCAATCAGCAGAAATAAATAAATATCTTAACAGGAATTCGCCTTTCAGTGGTTTCTGGGAAAATATCATTCAGCAGGAAACAGATGAATTGCCTGAAGAAACAAGGATTCTGATCACCGAATATCTCCATCCCAAACTCAAGAAAATCCTTGCTTTATTTGAAAATATTCCATTTTTTCATTTACCAAAAAATAAAAAATTTCTTTCGAAAAACCTTGTAGAACTTGAAGCATCGGAAAAGTTTCCCAGGATTTTCTTTGAGGTATCCATTCAGGAAAATCAGGTGATACTTGAATCATTTGTAAAAATAGATGCCCTTACCATTCCGGTTTCTGATAATGAATGGTCATCCAACTTAATGTTTCTTTACAATGATGTAGTGTATACCTGGGAAAGTTTTGAGCAAGCGCTTGTTGCAGAAAAGTTCAGGCAACCTATTATTTTTCCTCCGGGCGAGTGGCCAAAAATGTTGCATGACCTGATTATACCACTTACCAAAGAGTATGAAGTTAATTTTGAAAAATCGCTGATACGCGATGTAAAAGATGGTGATCCTGCTGTAAGTGTGCAACTGGTAGAAAAAGGAGATTTTTTATTATTCCAGCCGGTTTTTTCTTATAAAGGTTTTAATATCCGCCCAACAGATAAAGCGACTGTGATAGTTCCTGATAATGATAAAGTACTTTTGATTCATAGAAATCCAGAAGCCGAGGAAAATTTTATCCGATCATTAGAAAATCTTCACAGTCATTTTTCACGACAGGCACAATATAATGGTCTTGCTCTCAAAGGTGCAGAAGTCTTGAAAAATAACTGGTTCTTTTTGTTTGTAGATGCCATGAATGAGATGAAGGTTCCGGTTTATGGCTTTGAAGCATTAAAAAATTTCCGGTTTAATACTGCACGCCCCTCCACCCGTATCAAATTGAGCAGCGGTATGGATTGGTTTGACGCTAAAGTAGAGCTATCATTTGGTGACCAACAGATAGGCATATACGAAATTCAAAAAGCCCTTGCAAATAAGCAATCATTTGTTCAGCTTTCTGATGGATCATTAGGTGTTTTACCCGAAGAATGGATCAAAAAATATGCATTGCTTTTTAAGCTTGGCGAAGGAAAGCATGATCAACTACGCCTTTCAAAATTTCACCTTAGTGTAATAGACGATCTGTACGAAAAGCGCAACGAAGAAGAACTTATTTTTGACCTCGACGAAAAATATGAGCGGCTGAGGCAATTTAAAAACATTCCTGAAATAGCTATTCCTGCTGGTCTTGAACAGCATCTGAGGCCTTATCAGTTAGCAGGTTTTCATTGGCTAAATTATCTTAACCAGGTAGGCTGGGGAGGCATTCTCGCAGATGATATGGGACTCGGAAAAACGGCTCAGGCACTTACCATGCTTCTTCATCAAAAAAATGAAACAGGGAGTTTAAAAGCGCTGGTTGTTTGCCCTACAACACTTATTTACAATTGGGAAAATGAGATTGGCAAATTTGCGCCATCACTTACTTTTCACATTCATCATGGCAGCACAAGGCTTAAAGATATAGCCAGCTTGCAAGAGCATAATATTGTAATCACCACCTATGGAACACTCAGGAGTGATATTCAAATGCTCATGAAATCACCATTTGATTATGTGGTGCTTGACGAATCGCAGGCGATAAAGAATCCATTTTCTAAAGTAACGAAGGCAGCATGCCTGTTGAAGGCGCAACATAAACTTTGCATGAGTGGTACACCGCTTCAGAATAATACTTTTGATCTTTATGCACAGATGAACTTTTTAAATCCCGGACTACTGGGAAGTATTGAATTTTTCAGAAATGAATTTTCTACCCCTATCGACAAAATGGGAGAGCAAGAACAAAAAGATCATCTTAAAAAATTACTTTTTCCATTTGTTTTAAGACGTACCAAAGAACAAGTGGCCAAAGATCTTCCGGAAAAAACAGAGACCGTTTTATTTTGTGAGATGGAAGATAAGCAAAGAGCTATTTACGAAGCTTACCGTAATTCTTACAGAGAAAAAATATTGGGCACCATTGATGAACAAGGTGTAGGTAAATCACAATTGACCATTCTACAGGGATTGATGAAACTTAGGCAGATTTGTGATAGTCCCGCCATTTTGAATGAGGAAGAAAAATATCCGAATGAATCCATAAAACTGGATGAACTTTCGCGTGAACTCACTGAAAATATTGGCGAACATAAAGCTCTTGTATTTTCTCAATTTTTAGGAATGCTGGCGTTGATCAGGGAGCAACTCGAAAAGAACAACATCGAATATGAATACTTTGATGGAAGCACATTGCCGGCAGACCGGGAAAGGGCAATCCAAAACTTTCAATCGAACGACAATTGCCGTGTGTTTCTCATCTCTTTAAAAGCGGGTGGTGTAGGTCTAAATCTTACAGCCGCAGATTATGTTTATATCGTTGATCCGTGGTGGAACCCTGCTGTAGAACAACAAGCAATAGACAGAACACATCGGATAGGGCAGACAAAAAATATTTTTGCCTACAGAATGATATGCAAGGATACGATTGAAGATAAAATCCTGAAACTTCAGGAACGCAAGCGCATCCTTGCAAAAGAACTCATTTCTGACGATAAGGCGTTTGTGAAGAGCCTTACGCGCGAAGATGTGGAATACCTCTTTAATTAAGAAGCAATAAAATTTTTGAGCCGCTGAAATTCCTTTTTATCTGAAGATTCAAATAATGCGGAAAGGTTTTTCATAAATTCCCCAATAAACTGAGAGAATAGCGAGCGCTTTTGGTAAACTTGATTTTTCATAAACATAGAATTTTAAATAAACAATCAGTTAGGATTTAATGGGACGATAAAGTAAAAAAACTATTAATGTATATACAATAGCATTATCACCCATTTTTGTAATTCGTAAATTCCACACTTTTATTTTTCTCAGGCTTTAATAGCACTTATATACAATAATTGTTATTTAAACTTTGAAATCCGGTATTTATTGTATAAGAATCAGAAATTGTTGAATCCAGAGTTGAGGCATGTGGGTCACTAACAGTCAGGGTTATTGGTTTTTACTTTTTCCGTGAAAAAGTGCTTTTGAAGGAAGATTCATCGGTACTGCCACCCGAAAACAAAAGAGGCCGACGGTAACCGTCAACCTCTTGCTCCCCCTGCTGGACTTGAACCAGCGACCCTCTGATTAACAGTCAGATGCTCTAACCAACTGAGCTAAGGAGGAATGTTATGTTTAAAACCGGCAGTTTGATCTGCCTTCTCATCTAACTTTCATTAGTTGAGGGCTGCAAAAATAGCCATTTTTGATTAGTAGCAAAATTTGATTTTAATAAGATTTTTTAGAACTAAAATCTTCTGATATTTTTCTTACAACCCACTAATAGTAAGACCCACCTGAAACAATTTCATATCTGGCCCAACGCCGTCTTTTAATACATTATTCAATCCATAAGTACCAAAAAGGCTGAAGATACCATATCCAACACGCGCCGTGGCCATAAACCTTGTAGAGTTTATAAACCGCTTTGAATTTTCTTTTTCAGCATAATTAGCTACTGTATTATTGTTTTTATCCAATAATGTTTTGCCTTTTGTATGCGCATTAACCAGTGTTCCTATTTTTAAACCAAGTGCCGCTTTTACGCTTTTATTTACATTCTCGGGTCGCGACATAAACCGGAATTCCAGTGGAACTTCTAAATAACTCGTAGCCAATTTGTACTTCTTAAAATGGTTCATTGAATCAGCCAGAACAAATGGAAGTTTTTCACTTGTAGAAGCCACCTGAATATCCATCTTCTCAAAGAAAATATTACTTGTGCTTATTCCTGCACCTATACCTAAGCTGAATTTAGGTGCAGTTTTAAATTGTTTGTCGAACATAAAATAGGCAGCAAACCCTCTAGAAAAACCTTTTTGATGGCTGCTAATGCTGTCTGGCATATCAGTCCAGTGGTCTGAAGAAATTTGAAACATGAAATGATCCGCAGGCCTGTGCTTGGCAATTGCAGGTAAATTGTGCCTGGTTTTTTGTATTAAGGTGTCTTGAGCATACACAAAAGATACTGTCAGAAAGCTAAGGCAGATCAGTACAATCTTCTTCATTTTTATAATTTCGTTAAGTTGGCAAATGTATCTGATACGCGGTTAAAAAAAGGTTAAAGACCACTACCTCTTTCTATTTGGGAATTCATAATAAAGCATTGATCTCGTCGATCATTTTACGCTCATTACTAAGCCTCGGAACTTTGTGCTGGCCACCGAGTTTACCATTTACCTTCAGCCATTGCTGAAAGATTCCCCTTGGAACTGCACGTACTATTGGCATTCTTAAAGCGATGTCTTTATATCGCTTTGCCTCGTAATCACTATTGATATCTTTTAATGCAGCATCTAATTGGATAGCAAAATTCTGAATGTCGGCAGGTTCTTTATCAAACTCGATTAACCATTCGTGCGCTCCATTTTCTTTTTCATTGAAATAAACGGGAGCCGCAGTATAATCATTTACACATGTATTAGTAATGGATGCTGCACGCGCGATTGCTTTATCGGCATTTTCTGCTATTACTTCTTCTCCAAAAGCATTCATATAATGCTTTACCCTGCCGGAGACCTTTACTTTAAACGGCCGTAGTGATGTGAACACTACTGTATCACCAATAAGATATCGCCACAAACCGCCATTGGTAGAAATAACCAGAGCATAATTTTTTCCCAATTCTACCTGTTTCAATCCTACTGTATGTGCATCAGGATTTCCATATTCTTCAATTGGCAAGAATTCGTAAAATGTTCCATGATCTGTAAACAAAAGCATGCCTTCATCATCGGGCATAGATTGCGCAGCAAAAAATCCTTCGCTGGCATTATACATTTCAAGGTAATTGATAGGGGCACCAATAAGCGTTTCCATTTGCGACCGGTAGGGCGTAAAGGATACACCACCATGTAAATACAGTTCAAGATTAGGCCATACTTCTTTCAAACATTTTTTGCCGGAGATTTCCAACACGCGTTTGATCAGAATTATAGTCCAGGTAGGAACACCGGCCATAGATGTAACGTTTTCATTTATTGTATTCCTGGCCAATTTTTCAATTTTATTTTCCCATTCATCCAAAAGTGCAATTCGTAGCTCCGGTGTGCGCAACCACTGTCCCCAAAAAGGGCTGTTTTGCATAAGTAATGCACTCAGGTCACCATATTGTATAGCTCCGTTTAAAGCATTCACCTGGTGACTTCCTCCTACAAGCAAGGCTTTACCGGTAAGCAGATCGCTATCCGGAAAATTATTATAATAATGGGTAAGTACATCTTTACTTGCTTTAAAATGCATGTCTTTAAAACTCTCTTCACTCAGTGGAATGAATTTACTTTTTCCCGCGGTGGTACCGCTGCTTTTGGCAAACCAATTTATGGGAGTATTCCAAAGCACATTTTCTTCTCCATCCATCATACGTTGAATATAGGGCTGCAGATCAGCATATTCATGAATGGGTACATATCTTTTAAAATCCTTTATGGTAAAAAGTCTGTTGAATTTATATTTTTTACCAAATACTGTGTATTGCGCCTGGGTCACCAAATGTTGCAATACATTTCTTTGCGCAGAAACCGGATATGAAATCCAATTTTGCACTCCCCACAAGCGCATGCGGGCCAGCGTTGATATCATCGGGCTTAAAATCTTCATTCCTACCTCAAAGCATCTGTATGTAAATAATCCTTTCTTTTGAGTTCGAAATTGCGGCCAAGATACAATCTTCTCACCTGCTCATCCTGCGCCAGTTTATCTGCTGTTCCTTCAATAAATATTTTTCCTTCTATCAGCAGGTAAGCTCTGTCACATATAGATAGGGTTTCATTTACATTGTGATCTGTAATTAAAATACCAATATTTTTATACCGTAGTTTTGTAACAATGGCCTGAATATCTTCCACTGCTATTGGATCAATGCCTGCAAAAGGTTCATCCAGAAGAATAAAATTTGGATTTACTGCCAGTGCACGTGCTATCTCTGTGCGCCTGCGTTCGCCGCCACTCAACACATCTCCATTACTTTTTCTTACATGGTTAAGGCGAAATTCTTCCAGCAAACTTTCAAGTTTTTCTTTTTGTTCCTTTTTCGAAAGCTTCATCATTTGCAATACAGAAGCTATATTATCTTCTACAGATAATTTTCTGAAAATGCTCGCTTCCTGTGGCAGATATCCCAACCCCATTTGTGCCCGTTTGTACATGGGCAGTTTGGTAATATCCTGATCATTTAAAAAAACATTTCCCTCATCCGGTTTTACTAATCCTACCACCTGGTAAAATGATGTGGTTTTGCCGGCACCGTTTGGCCCTAATAAACCAACAATTTCTCCCTGAGAAACCTGAAAGGAGACTTTATTATTTACTGTTCGCTTTCCGTATCGCTTCGTTAGCTCTCTGGCGTATATTGTTTGTTCCAAAAAATTTTTTATAAAAATACATTAATGATTATTAACAGAGAAACCACCAGCCTCTGTAAGCAGGCTTAATTGCATGATTTTAAATTTTTAATAATTCCCCGAAAAAGTGCTTTTGAGGCAAAAAACACTGGCAATAATTTTGAACCACACTTTTGAAGTTCAGATTTTTGATTTCTTTCTTAATTGGTAAAAGTCAATTCAATTATCTTGCAACCCATCAAAATAAACTTAAATGGATTATAACAGAATCATTTCAATCACCGGTATGCCGGGCTTATATGAATTACTTTCTTCACGTGCCGATGGCGCAGTGGTAAAATCTTTGGAAGATGGCAGTACAAAATTTGCAAGCAGCAGGCAGCACCAATTTTCCAATCTGGAAACCATTGAAATATATACCACCAGGGAAAATAAGACGCTTTCGCATGTTTTTATAACAATGAAAGAAAGTGAGGAAAAAGTGCCCGAAAACAATTCAGATGCTAAAGCAATTAAGAATTATTTTGAAAAAGTGGTACCGGATATGGACTTTGAACGGGTATTTAACAGCGATATGAAAAAGATTGTAAAATGGTTTCACATTCTCGAAAAAAACAAAGTAGATTATTCTCACAAAGACGAACATGCAAAGCCAGCCGTAGAAAATAAATCTGCCAACACACATTCAGAAAAGGCACATGTAAAGGAAATGAAACCACAACAAACAAACCCGCGCAAAATAGAAAGCCGGGGCGTAAAGTAAAAAGTATGCAACAATATTCGGCAGACATTAAGCCGCTTCAAAGGAATTATTTACCTAAAAATCTTACCGTAGCCACCTGGGAAGCTATTGAACCTTTCTTTAAAGAATTAATGGAACGGGAGATCAATTCTGATTCAGATCTTGAAAAATGGTTGCATGATACAAGTGAACTGGAGGCAGTAATCACCGAAGATATTTGCCGAAGGCAGATCAGGATGACTTGTGATACGAATAACAAGCAGTATGAAAAGGATTTCAATTATTTCTGCATGGAAATCCAACCAAAAATGCAGCCTTATGCATTTCAGTTAAACAAGAAAATCGTAGAATCTCCTTATACTCAACAGCTCGATCAACAAAAGTTTCATACCTATCTGAGGTCTATAAGAAGCAGTATTGATTTGTTTCGTGAAGATAACATTCCGCTGAAAGCTGAACTTGCAGTATTACAACAAAAATATGGCGCTATTACCGGCCAAATGACGGTAAAAGTAAATGGCCGCGAGTATACACTTCAGCAGGCTTCAAAATTTTTTGAAAGCGAAAACAGGGAACTGCGCCGCGAAGTTTATTATAAGATCAACGAACGCCGCCTTAAAGATAAACAATCACTCAATGATTTGTTTGACCAGTTGATTGCCAAACGCACACTGGAAGCAAAAAATGCCGGATTTGAAAACTACCGCGATTACAAATTCAAAGAGCTAAACAGATTTGATTACACCAAAGAAGATTGTTTTGCCTTTCACGAAAGTGTAAAAAAATATGTGGTTCCGCTTGCCAATGAATTATATGATCAGAAACGAAAAAAGTTAGGCCTTGATACACTGCGCCCCTGGGATACAGAAGCAGAACCGGCAGGTACTAAACCGCTGGCTCCTTTTAAAACAGGAGATGAGCTTGTTGAAAAAGCAATTGAATGTTTTACGCGCATCAAACCCTTCTTTGGCGATTGCCTTCGTGTGATGAGGAGTATGGGAAACCTTGATCTGGAAAGCCGCACAGGCAAAGCGCCGGGTGGATATAATATGCCCCTTGCTGAAACCGGTGCCCCATTTATTTTCATGAACGCCGCAGGTCAAATGCACGATGTAACAACCATGGTACATGAGGGCGGACATGCTATTCAATCTTTCCTCACACACAGTCTGGAATTAAATGCATTTAAAGAATATCCTATGGAAATTGCCGAAGTGGCAAGTATGGCTATGGAGTTGTTTAGCATGGATCATTGGGATGTATTTTTTGATGATAAAGAAGAATTAAAGAGAGCAAAAGTCCACCAACTGGAAAGAGTGATCACCTTATTTCCATGGATAGCGCTGATTGATAAATTTCAGCATTGGATATACGAAAATCCATCCCATTCGCAGGGTCAGCGTGAAGCCGCATGGTTAGAATTTTTTCATGAATTTACACCGAAAGCTATCGACTATTCCGGACTTGAAAATTTTGTAGCTAATGCATGGCAAAAACAATTGCACCTGTTTGAAGTTCCATTCTATTATATTGAGTACGGCATCGCTCAACTAGGAGCCATAGGATTGTGGAAACAATACAATGAAAATAAAGAAAAGGCCTTAGACAATTATATAAATGCGCTTAGCCTGGGTGGTACCCGTACATTGCCGGACTTGTATGCTGCTGCAGGGCTTGATTTTAATTTTTCTGCAGCTACAGTAAGTAGTCTGATGGCTTTTGTGAAAGAAGAATTACATAAGCTCTGATATATAAAACTTCAATAAATAAAAAAGCGGCCACTTAAAAAAGCGGCCGTTTTAATTTAAAAACCCTCAATTATTTTTAGCTGCAACCCATGCTGTTGCCACAGTTCAGGCATTTGTAGCAGGTGCCACTTCTGATAGTGATATGGCCGCACACATTACATGCCGGAGCATCGCTCTGCATATTCTTGCTGGCCATATTAACCATTTCCAAATCGCTCTTCATTTCTGTTTTTACTGCGCGAGGTGCATTTGCCGTTACACGCAATTCGCTCAACTCAGGTTTTCTTTCGCCTATGGTTGGCTCATTATCATGCCAATCCTGAATATTTTCTATCTGTTCTTTTTGATCGAGTACATGAACGAGGTCTGTTCTTCCAAGATATTCATAAGCTAAGAGACGGAATACAAAATCAATTATAGAAGTAGTGCTCTTGATGTTTGGATGCTGAACCATTCCTGAAGGCTCAAATCTTGTAAATACAAACTTTTCAACAAATTCTTCCAGTGGAACTCCATATTGTAAGCCTATGGAAATAGAAATTGCAAAACAGTTAAGCATGCTGCGCATGGTAGCCCCTTCTTTTGCCATGTCGATGAATATTTCACCTAATGTGCCATCACTATATTCACCTGTATGCAGGAAGATGGCCTGGCCATTGATCTTTGCTTTTTGAATAAAACCTTTTCGCTTGGATGGAAGGGCACGACGCTCTACGATCATTGCCAGTTCTCTTTTCAAAGAGGTATCTTCACTGCTTTGAACGCGTTTGTTAACTTCTTCGAGCAAATCTTTAATAGTAAGCTGGCTCATGTCTACAATATTGGTAGCCTTCTCTTCAGCCTCAGCGATTTTTTCATCCGATGAAACATCAGTTTTCTTTTTATCGCTTTTATTGCTCAATGGTTGTGAAAGTTTCGAGCCGTCGCGGTAAAGCGCGCATGCTTTTAATCCCAATTTCCAAGATTGTTTGTAAGCGTCTGCAATTTCATCTACAGTTGCTTCATTAGGCAGATTGATCGTTTTGGAGATCGCACCGCTAATAAACGGCTGAACAGCAGCCATCATGCGGATGTGGCCACTGTAGTGAATAAATCTCTCTCCTTTCTGTCCACATTTATTGGCGCAATCAAAAACGGGCAAATGTTCTGTTTTCAAATAGGGCGCGCCTTCTACGGTCATGGTACCGCAAATAAAAGTATTGGCTTCTTCAATTTGAGCCTCAGTAAAACCGAGCGCTTCGAGTAGGCTCCACTCGAAATCTTCATATTGTTCAGCAGTAAATCCAAGCCTTTGAAGGCAGGCATCACCTAATGAAAATCTGTTGAACACAAATTCTAATTCAAATGCAGTAGGAAGTGAGGCCTCCAGTCGTGCAATTTCTTCTGAAGTAAAGCCTTTTTGCAATAAAATGTCTTCATTAATATGAGGGGCGCCTTTAAAAGTTGCATGGCCTTTAGCATATCCAACGATCTCTGCAATTTCTTTCTCTGAGTATTTTAAATTACGCAACGCTTCCGGCACGCTTTGATTAATGATTTTAAAATACCCGCCACCACTTAGCTTTTTAAACTTTACCAGAGCAAAATCCGGTTCAACACCTGTAGTATCACAATCCATTACCAAACCAATAGTGCCGGTAGGTGCAATCACAGTTGTTTGCGCATTGCGGTATCCATATTTTTCTCCCATCTGAACTGCATCATCCCATGATTTTGTTGCAGCTTTCAATAAATAATCAGGGCAGTATTTAGCATTGATGCCAAGGGGTTTTATTTCCAATCCTTCATACGCATCCATGGCATCGTATGCAGCAGCCCGATGATTGCGCATTACCCTGAGCATATGCTCTTTATTTTCTTCATACCGTTTGAAAGGACCTAAATGACTGGCTAATTCTGCGGAGGTTTTATAGGCAGTACCAGTCATTATCGCGGTAATAGCTCCTGCAAGCCCGCGCGCCTGGTCACTGTCATAAGGTATTCCGCTGATCATTAAGATTGTTCCAAGGTTTGCAAATCCCAAACCGAGTGTTCGATAATCATAACTTAATTGAGCAACCTCTTTACTTGGAAACTGAGCCATTAATACAGATATCTCCAAAACTGTTGTCCATAATCTTACCGTGTATTCAAACCCTTCAACATCGAATGTGTTGTTTTCACTATTAAAGAATTTGCGCAGATTTACAGAAGCAAGATTGCACGCTGTATTATCAAGAAACATGTATTCGCTGCAAGGGTTACTTGCCCGAATGCGGCCACCTTCAGGGCAGGTATGCCACTCGTTGATGGTTGTATCATACTGGGTTCCGGGATCTGCACAGCGCCAAGCGGCATAATTGATATCGTCCCATAATTTTTGAGCACTTATTTTTTTCATCACTCTTCCATCACCACGTGCTTTCAATTCCCAATCTTCGCCTTTTTCTAATTTTTCAAAAAATGCATTGGGAACCCTTACAGAGTTGTTGCTGTTTTGTCCGCTCACGGTTCTATACGCTTCACCCTCATAATCGCTTGCATATCCGGCTTCAATCAGTGCAGCTACTTTCTTTTCTTCTTCAACTTTCCAGTTTACAAATTGCACTATTTCCGGATGGTCGAGATCAAGGCAAACCATTTTTGCAGCACGCCTGGTAGTACCGCCACTCTTTATAGCTCCGGCAGCACGGTCACCTATTTTCAGAAAACTCATCAGTCCGCTGGAAGTTCCACCACCACTGAGTTTTTCGCCTTCACCTCTGATGTTACTGAAGTTGGTTCCAACACCACTTCCGTATTTAAAAATCCTGGCTTCTCTTACCCACAGATCCATGATTCCACCTTCATTTACAAGGTCATCATCCACACTCAAAATAAAACATGCATGGGGCTGCGGCCGCTCATAGGCCGAAGTTGACATCTTTAATACACCATCTTTATGATCTACGTAATAGTGTCCCTGGGGCTTACCTGTAATGCCATACACTTCATGCAATCCGGTATTGAACCATTGAGGAGAATTGGGTACACATCCCTGGTTAAGAATGCTGAACACCAGTTCATCATAAAATACTGTAGCATCTTTCTGAGAGGTAAAGTAATTATTGCGCTCACCCCACATACGCCAGCAATGCGCCATGCGATGTGCCACTTGTTTTACAGAAGTTTCGCGTCCGCTTGAACCATCGGCCTGCGGTACACCGGCCTTTCTGAAATATTTTTGGGCAAGAATATCGGTGGCTATCTGGCTCCATTGTTTGGGCACTTCCACATTATTTATCTGAAATACAATTTCACCGGAAGGATTTTTTATGACCGATGTTCTGTATTCGTACTCAAACATATCGAAAGGTGAAACCCCTTCTTTAGTAAAGTGGCGGGTAAATGCCAAACCGCTTTTTACGCGTTTTTTGGTAGCCATGGTAAGTCAATATTTTGTTTGTTAGTAAATCCGTTTTTGATCCCGTTTCGGCAGAGGCGGACAACGAAAATATTTTTTTAATATCAATTTCAGAAGGCTTAAATATTCACAGGCTGTGGATAAGAAGTCAAAGCGTTGAGGGACAACCGGCAGCCGCCAAAAAAAGAAATTTTTTCCGCTTTATTAAAATTCTGGTATGGTTTTTTTAAAGCTCCGCGGCTTGAAAAATAAGTACATTCACAACATTCAAAATCAATAAGAAAATGAATTATGAGAGTGTTGATACAAAGAGTAAAGAGGGCAAGTGTAAAAATTGATGAGCGTGTAAAAAGCAGTATTGGCGTGGGTTTGCTGGTATTTGCGGGCATTGAATCAGCAGATGATGAAACGGATGTAGAATGGATCAGTAAAAAAATAACCCAGCTAAGAATATTTGATGACGAGCAAAAAATACCGAATCTTTCTGTGAAAGAAATTAATGGCGAAATTTTACTCGTTAGTCAGTTTACGCTGCATGCTTCCACCAAAAAAGGCAACCGGCCTTCCTACATTAAAGCGGCTCGTCCGGAACAGTCTTTACCCTTATACAATTTACTAAGTGAACGATTAAGTAATCTACTTGAAAAACGCGTTGCAACCGGCGAATTTGGTGCTGAAATGATGGTAGAATTAATTAATGATGGGCCGCTCACCATCTGGATGGATTCCAAAGAAAAAGAATGAACCGTCAAACGCACTTTTTTTGAGATTTTTTAAAAATCATTTCATCATTTTTTCACCTTTGCTTCCACCCTGGCCAACAGATTTTTTACTGATAAATTGATGGCCCGATAATCCGGTAAAAAATCTCCGGTATAAATTAAAAAAACCTCCAGCGATTGTCCGCTTTTTAATAATTGATCCTTCAGACCTGTGTTTTCAAGCCGCCAGGCTTCCCGCATCAATCGTTTGATCCGGTTTCGGTGCACTGCTTTTTTAAATTTTTTTCGGCCTACTGAAAAGCCTGCTCTTAATGGCTGATCGTCATTTACAAATAAATAAATCAGCCTAACCTGTTGGTCGCTTAACACAGAACCATCTGTGAATAATAGCTGAATTGCTTTCCTGCTTTTCAGGCGCTGATCTTTATTTAAGGTAAATTTTTTTTTGATCGAGGCAGATTTAAGAAATAAAACTAAAGAAAAAAGCCCCGTTAACCGGGGCTTCTGAAGTGTAATTATTTTTTGCTTCCATGTTCATCGGAAACTGATAGCTTATAGCGGCCCTTCTTTCTACGGCTGGCCAATACTTTGCGGCCATTGGCGGTAGACATGCGCTCTCTAAAACCATGAACGCTTTTGCGGCGGCGCTTATGAGGCTGATAAGTTCTTTTTTTACCCGGCATATTTTTATTTTTTTAAAAAATGTAAAAATCGGTTTCAATATCAGCCGGGCACCATCCCCGCTGCTTGTGAAAGGGCTGCAAAAGTAATAAAAGATTAGGAAAAAATACCAATTTTAACCATCAATTTCATGTAAGATAAACCTGGGTGGCTTTTACATTTTCACCGAAAAAATTCAGTGCCTGAGATTCAAACTCTTGGGATGAATCTGTAGTATAAAATTTTATTTTACCCGTGCGGCTAATTGTTTCTTCAATCTCCGGGTGCCGCACTAAATAATTTTTAAGCGCTTCAGCTACCACCGGCCCCTGTGAGATCAATTTGATGTGCCCGGGAACTAATTTCAATAATTTATCATTTATCAAAGGGTAATGCGTGCATCCCAAAAGCAGGGTATCAATCCGGTCGGATTGCCTCAATAAGGCTTCCACATCTTTTTTTAAAAAATATTTAGCCGCATCACTTTCAAAGGCATTATTCTCAATGAGTGAAACCCATAAAGGGCATGCCTGCTGATATACTTTTATTTCAGGAAAGCATTTATGGATTTCTAAAAGATAAGATTCGGATAATACAGTTCCTTTTGTAGCAAGAATACCTATTTGATTTGTAGAAGTATATTGGCCAATGATTTCTGCCGTAGGCCTGATGACGCCTAAAACCCTCTTTTGAGCGCCCCATTGTACAAGATCTTTCTGCTGAATATTGCGCAGTGCCTTTGCGCTCGCTGTATTACAAGCCACTATGACAAGCGGGCAACCCTGATCAAACAACCATTTTACACATTGCTTTGTGTATTGGTAAACTGTTTCAAAAGATCGGGTTCCATAAGGAGCTCTGGCATTATCTCCCAGATATATAAAATCATATTCAGGAAGCAAATCCCGCACGGGCCTCAAAACTGTAAGACCTCCGTAACCTGAATCAAAAACTCCAATGGGCGACATGCTACAAAAATAAAAGCCACCCGGTTTGGATGGCTCTATGTATTCAATTAAAAATTATTTGGTAGTGGGTGCCGGCTTATCATTTGTTGGCATTTTCAATCCCAGTTTTTTCATTACCAACGGTCCGATATCATCCTTGGGAGATGCTACAATCAAAGCTTCACGAACGAAGATATAGGTATAACCATTTTCTTTTGCTACTTCTTCAATGGCATCCTGTAATTTCTTTTGTAAAGGCATAGAAAGCTCCTGGCGTTTCATTGCAAATTCCTGCTCAATCCTTTGTTGCTCACCGGCTAACTCCTGGCTTTGTTTCTGAAGGTCGTTTCTTTTTACTTCTTTAAGACTTGCGCTCATTGTGGCAGAATCTTTAATGAACTTTTGCAGCGCCTCATTAAAAGCAACTTGCTTGTCGCTGGCATTTTGATATAAAGATTTTTGGTAAGCATCCAGTTCCGTTTGGATCTTCAATGCTTCAGGCATTATCTGGATAATATCATCAGCATTGATGTATCCGAATTTCTGTTGAGCCGAACTCTGAGCATTGAAACCGAAGATCGCAACAGAAAGAAAAAGTAGAGTGAGAAAATGTTTCATTTTGTGTTGTAAGATTTGTTTTTATTAAGTGTTTAAATTTTTTGTTGAGGCTGCATGCCCGGATATGTTTTTATTTTATTTAACACCGAGGGCTTTTAGTATCTCATCGCTCTTGTCCAGTTTTGGGTCGGCAAATATAACAGTAATTCCTTCACTTTTATCCAAAATAAAATCATACATTTTCTCTGCGGCCAGTTTTTGAATTGCGTTGTAAACCTTGTCTTGTATAGGTTTAACCAATTCCTGCCTTTTCTTAAAAAGATCTCCTTCGAAGCCAAAACGCTGACGTTGTAAATCCCTTAATTCTTTCTCAGCATTATAAATCTGGTCTTCCCTTTTCTTACGGAGTTGATCGCTCAGCATTACCTGCTCAGCATCATATTCTTTGTACATTTTATCAAGAATGGCTGCCTTAGCATCAATCTCCTGTTGCCACATCTTACTAAACTGATCGAGTTTTTCCTGCGCAGCAGTGTATTCGGGCATTTTATCCAGAATGTATTTAGTGTCTATCACAGCATATCGCTGTGCAAATGATGCCGTGGCAAAAAATCCCAACAAAAGGGTAAACAATACTTTTTTCATCTTCTGAAGTTTTTAAAAATGAATGTTATTCAGGTTCCTGGCCCAGCATAAAAGTGAATTTAGCAGCGCCTTTAAGTCCTGTACTACTGTTGATACGATCGAGGCCGATACCATAATCAAAACCTAAAAGACCAAACATTGGCAGGAAGAAACGCATACCCACCCCCACTGACCTGCGCAGTTTAAAAGGATTATAATCCTTGAAACTATACCAACCGTTAGCTGCCTCAAAAAAAGTAAGACCGTAAATGGTACTATTTGCGCTGGTGCTGAAAGGATATCTCAGCTCAACCGTGTACTTATTGAAGATAGTGAAAAAGTCGCGTGCCTGGCTTAAATCAGGGTTAATTTTTGGATTGGAATTATCATAAACCGGATATCCTCTGTGCGCAATAATATCATATCCCAACAATCCATAATTATTACTCATACCGGCATCTCCCAATTGAAACCGCTCAAATGGCGACATGATCGTCTTATCAGAATATCTGCCAAGGAATCCAAACTTAGCGGCTGCTTTCAGAATAAACTGTTTGTTTTTTTCTTCTCCCCGTGCCTGTCCGATAGGCACATACCACTCGGCAGTAAAACGCTCCTTATGAAATTCAACCCACTTATATTGATCAGCCTGTTCCAGGGATGAATTGAACCACGAATAAGGAGGCGTGAGCTGAGTGCTTAATACAAAGTTGGATCCGCTTGTAGGAAAGATCGGGTTAGGACCTGATGAATTTCTTGCCAGGGTGATCTTCAAACTTATATTATTAGACACTCCATTTGTAAGGCCAGGGAAAATATTATAGTTCTTTAATTTATAACGCTGATAATTCAATTGATAGATCAGGGCAAAAAAGTCATCCGGCCATTTTAATTGTTTTCCCAGAGAAATACTGAAACCGGTTGTTCTGATATAGGATGAATCAGCATAATTTCTATCATACCACCCTGTATAGGGATTATAGGCATTAGCATATTTCGTATCATAGTAACCTATAGTAAATGAATTTCTCTTTTTACCACCAAGCCACGGCTCATTAAAGCTAAAGTTGTAGGACCTGAACTGCTTTCCATTGCTCTGTGCCCTTAAACTTAATTTTTGTCCATCACCCACAGGCAAAGGCTGCCAGGCTTTTTTATTAAAAATATTATAAATAGAAAAATTATTGAACGTTACACCCAGTGTTCCTGTAAGGCCAATGCCTCCGCCAAATCCGGCAGAAAGTTCCAATTGGTCAGAAGATTTTTCAACCAGGTTCCATGTGATATCTACTGTTCCATCTTCATAGTTGGGTACAATTCCTGGATTGATTTTTTCGGCATCGAAATAACCGAGCTGGCTCAGATCACGTTGTGTACGGATGATATCCATCCTGGAGAATTTTTGTCCCGGCACAGTCCGGAGTTCACGACGAATAACGTATTCTTTTGTTTTGTCATTGCCGGCAATCTCTACTTTGCCAATAGTGGCCTGCGGCCCCTCCACTATTCTTATTTCATAATCAATGGTATCGTTGTAAACCGCAGTTTCTACAGGTGTAATCCTGAAAAACAAGTATCCATCATCCATGTAAAGGCTGCTGATATCACCTCCTTCCATAGAAGGAATCACTCCCAGCTTTTTGTTTAAGGTTTCTGAGTTATAAATGTCTCCTTTTTCAATTCCCAGAAAAACAGAAAGAATGGAATCAGAATATTTAGTGTTTCCTTTCCAGGTGATATCGCCAAAATAATAACGTTCGCCTTCTTTCAATTTAATAGCGACATTCAACCCCGAAGGTTCAGTATAAGTAGTATCATCAAGAATGATGGCATCGCGGTATCCCAATGAATTATAATAATCCAGTATGCGGCCTTTATCCTCATTATACTTTTTCTCATTAAACTTTGATGAACTTAAAAACTTAAGCCTGATATAAGGATCCAGAAATGCTTTTGTTTCTGATGGAATAAGAAAACCATTGTTATTTATATAGTCATGAAACGTAAGTTTATTGGATTTTGTTGGCTCATACACATTATTATTTACAGAAGGAAATAAAGTAATACGCGATTTTTCCTTCGTACCCTTCATTTGCTTTTTCAATTTCAAATCTGAAACCGATTCGTTACCGGCAAAATAAATTTCATTAATCCTGACCTTACCATTCTTATGTATATCAAAAAGAAGATTCACTGAATTTTGCGCCTTAGGATCTTTTGTCTGAATAATATCTACAGTTACATTTCTGAATCCTTTATCGATAAAAAACTTTTTTATTACATCACTTGCATTCGTCTTAAGGCTTTCAGTAACCCTTGTCAGTTTACCCTTTGCCAGGCCAATTTTTGGCAACAGATCTTCCTGTTCACTTTTATTGATTCCTTTAAATTTAAAATTAGTAAGTGCAGGACGATCTGTAATGTTGATCTCAATATTAATATTAGTACCAGTAAGTTGGGTAATATAAACCTGAACATCTGACACCAAACCTTGTTTCCAGAGATTATGTATTGCCTTGGCAAAAGCATCTCCACCAGGTATTACCACTTTGTCGCCTACAGCCAGGCCACTGATTGAAATAATAAGATTGGGATCAAAAGAAGTGCTGCCTGTAACCTGAATTCCGGTAATAGTGTATTGCTTAGGATTTTTTGCATTGAAAATATATTCCAGATCCGGATTAATCGAAGTTGGAACAGTATCTTTCAAAATCTTAATTTCTGAAATATGTTGGCTATCTGTCACCGGATTTTGTGTGGTGTCATTCTGAGCAAATGCAGCAGTTAGGGAAAAAAGGGTCAAGGCTACCAAGAAAAAACTCTTGCAGATCCGGAGCATTCATCAATTTTTAATAGGGCGGCAAGTTAAATTCATTAATTGTAAGTATTTGTTAAATGCACCACAAAATGTAGTGCTGTAAAGGGCTACAGAACACAGGTCATCCCACGATCTGCTCGCTCGTTTTACCAAATCGCCGCTCCCGGTTTTGATAATCGTACAAGGCCTTATACAAATTTTCCTTTCGGAAATCCGGCCAAAGCGTTGGCGTAAAATAAAGCTCCGCATAGGCTATTTGATATAACAAAAAGTTGCTGATACGATACTCGCCACTTGTTCGGATCACCAATTCAGGATCAGGAAATCCGGTGGTACACAAATGGGAGGTAAACACGCCGGCATCTATATCAGCCGCTTTGATTTTGCCTATCTCTACTTCTTTGGCTATTTCTTTTACTGCATTTTCAATTTCCCAACGGCTGCTATAGCTTAAGGCCATTACCAATGTAAGGCCGGTATTGGCTGAGGTTTCTTTCTTGGCCTCTTCTATTTCTTTTTGCGCCGACGTGGGTAATTGAGCAATATTGCCAATAACCTGCAAACGTATGTTGTTTTTATTTAAAGTGGGCACTTCTTTTCTAATGGTATCAACAAGTAGTTCCATTAGGCCTGTCACTTCATCTTTTGGCCGGTCCCAGTTTTCAGTGCTGAATGCATAAAGTGTAAGATAGCCTATTCCTAATTCAGCGCATCCTTCCACAATATTCCGGACGCTCTCTACCCCATGAAAATGACCAAACAACCTGTCATGTCCTTTTTCCTTTGCCCACCTTCCATTACCATCCATAATGATGGCTATATGGCTCGGTAATTTTTTCTTTATTAATTGATCTCGAAGGCTCATCGTAATACCTTCAAAAGTAATGAATAGAATAATTAAGCGGCATTGATTTCTTTAACGATCCTGTAATTTCAATACAAATTTCTTCTATAACCAATATCTTTAGCCTCTTCAAAAAATTAAATTACAGATGAAACAAAGACTTTCCTGCGGCTTTTTACTTACTTTTCTTTTTGTAATCATTTTTCAAAATGTACAGGCACAAAAGCCTGCCGAAAAACCAAAACTTGTAGTGGGCATTGTAGTTGATCAAATGAGGTGGGACTATTTATACCGCTATGCAGATCGTTATGAACAAGGGGGATTTAAGAGATTACTAAACGAAGGGTTTTCCTGTAATAATACTTTTATCAATTACCTGCCATCCTATACTGCAGTTGGACACACTACTATTTTTACCGGATCTGTTCCTGCCATTCATGGAATTACCGGAAATAACTGGATAGACCAACGTACCGGCAAAAACGTTTATTGCACCGAGGATTCAACTGTTCAATCGGTTGGTACCAGTTCTGCTGAAGGAAAGATGTCGCCAAAAAATCTTTTGGTAACTACAGTAACCGACGAATTAAAATTGGCAACGAATTTCAGGTCAAAAGTTATTGGTGTTTCATTAAAAGACAGAGCCTCTATTTTACCGGCCGGGCATGCTGCCGATGGGGCTTTTTGGTTTGATAACAGCAGCGGCAAATTTATCACAAGCACCTACTATACCAATACTTTACCCGATTGGGTCAATAAATTCAATGATAAAGATGAACCAACCCAATTGTTATCCAAAGAATGGAACACACTTTATCCAATCAATACCTACAAAAATAGCACAGCCGACGATGTAGACTGGGAGGGATTGTTTTCCGGAGAAAAAAAGCCGGTTTTCCCGCATAAGGTTTCAGAATTCTACAAACAGAATAAAGATAATATCCGTTCTACACCTTTTGGAAATACACTTACACTCATGTTTGCCAAAGCGGCTGTGGAAGCGAACAATATGGGAGGTGGTGCATTTACTGATTTCCTTACGGTAAATTGTGCTTCCACAGATTATGTAGGACATAAATATGGCCCTAATTCAATTGAAGTGGAGGACACTTATTTGCGATTGGATAAAGACCTTGCAGATTTCTTTACCTTTTTAGATAAAAAGCTGGGCAAAGGAAACTATACTGTATTTCTAACAGCAGATCATGGTGCAGCGCATGCCATCAATTTTATGAAGGAATACAAGTTACCTGCTGATTTTTTTAGCTCTTCAAAAATATCAAAAGCTGTAGCGGCCTATTCAGTATCAAAGTATGGCCATAACCTGTTAAAGGCCGATTTGAATTATCACTTCGGATTCAACAGGAAATTAATTGACAGCCTCGGTCTCGATTACGAAAAAGTGAAAGCGGATATTGTGGATGAATTAGCAAAACAGGACGGCGTTCAATTTGTTGCAGATATTCCTGCCATCGGTAAATCTCCAATTCCCGAACCCATTAAAACTATGATCATTAATGGCTATAATTCAAAGCGTAGCGGACCCGGAATTATTGTGGCAAACTCAGGTTGGTTTAGCAGTTCGGGCACAGGAACCACTCACGGAAACTGGAATCCCTACGATACGCACATTCCTCTCATATTTATGGGTTGGGGTATCCAACATGGCCATTCTTCCGCAACATATCACATGACAGATATAGCACCCACTATTGCAGCACTGTTGCATATTCAAATGCCAAGCGGAAATGTTGGCAATGTGATCACAGAAGTGGTGAAATAAGAGGAGGCCTGAAGCGCTTTCAAAAGCACTTTTTTAAGCAATTCTTAAAAAAAATGGTGCGATTTGTTTTTGGATTTCAATCCTGATTAAAGAAAACTATAAAAAACTTTTGCCCGTTTTCAGGAGCAATAAAACCATCGTAAATTGCAGTTCTTCATGCAATTTCAGCTTAATTCATCTTATCAACCAGCGGGTGATCAGCCCGAAGCGATCCGTCAATTAACCGATGGTGTGCTTTCGGGAGAAAAATATCAAACGCTGCTTGGCGTAACAGGAAGTGGAAAGACTTTTACCATGGCTAATGTGATCCAAAATTTACAACGGCCTACACTCGTACTTACGCACAATAAAACCCTGGTAGCACAACTCTACGGAGAATTCAGGCAGTTTTTTCCCGATAATTCGGTTGGATATTTTGTTTCCTATTACGATTATTATCAACCGGAAGCATATATGCCTGTAAGTGATACTTACATTGAAAAAGATTTAAGCATCAACGAAGAACTTGATAAACTTCGGCTCGCAGCCACTTCTCAATTACTTACCGGAAGGCGTGACATCATTGTAGTAGCAAGCGTAAGTTGCATTTATGGAATAGGTAATCCTAAAGATTTTGCTGAAGGTGTAATCCGAATTGCCACAGGCCAAACCATTAGCAGGCAGGGTTTTTTGCACGCCCTGGTAAACAGTTTATACAATCGTACACAAACAGATTTCACAAGAGGCACTTTCAGGGTAAAAGGTGATACCGTTGACATTAATTTGCCTTACATGGATCATGGATTACGTATTACCTTTTTCGGAGATGAGATTGAAACGATCGATACACTTGAGATTAGTTCCGGCAAACGGATTGGCAAGGTAGAAAATGCTGCTATTTTTCCGGCCAATCTTTACCTGGCACCAAAAGACAAGATCAATCAGATACTCGCAGAAATACAGGATGAATCTGCAAGGCAGGCTGATTATTTTAAAAGCATCGGCAAATACATAGAAGCTCAGCGCATTTCCGAGCGTGTGAATTATGATGTGGAAATGATTCGCGAACTGGGTTATTGTAATGGCGTTGAAAACTATTCGAGATTTTTCGACAGGCGTGAACCGGGCACACGCCCCTTCTGCCTTCTCGATTATTTTCCGGATGATTTTTTATGCTTTATCGATGAAAGCCATCAAACTATACCCCAGGTTAGTGGAATGTATGGCGGCGACCGCTCGCGCAAACTCATTCTTGTTGATTATGGATTTCGCTTACCATCGGCATTAGATAACCGGCCACTTAATTTTAATGAGTTTGAAAGCATGCTTAATCAAACCATATTCGTAAGTGCCACGCCGGGTGATTTTGAACTGGAAAAAACAGGAGGCGTGGTGGTAGAGCAGGTGGTACGGCCCACCGGATTACTGGATCCTCCAATTGAGATCAGGCCTTCAATAAATCAGATAGACGATTTATTGGATGAAATTGATAAGCGTGTTCAAAAAGGCGACCGCGTGTTGGTAACCACACTCACCAAAAGGATGGCAGAAGAGATGGATAAATATCTGCAACGAATCAATATCAAATCAAAATATATCCATAGTGAAGTTCATACACTTGACAGGATAGAAATTTTAAGACAATTGAGATTAGGCGAGATTGACGTATTGGTAGGAGTGAATTTGCTGAGAGAAGGTTTGGATATTCCGGAAGTTTCGCTGGTAGCAATACTGGATGCGGACAAAGAAGGTTTTTTGAGAAATGAGCGGTCACTCACCCAAACAGCAGGGCGAGCTGCACGAAATGTAGATGGTCTTGTAATCTTTTATGCAGATAGCATGACAGAAAGTATGCAGCGCACTATTGATGAAACAAATCGCAGAAGAGAAAAGCAGATTGAATACAACCGCGAACATAACATCATACCTGTAACGATTAAAAAAACGATTGATCAGATCATGGGTCAGACCTCTGTATTGGATATCAAAGGTTATGATGCAAAAGCTGAAAATGCTTCGGTGGAGGTAATGATTGCCGCAGAGCAGGAACAGTATAACACTATTCCTAAAATGGAAAAGGCGATCAGAGAAACAAAACAAAAAATGGAAAAAGCCGCACGCGATATGGATTTTATGGAAGCTGCAAGGCTGAGAGATGAAATGTTCCGGCTCCAAAAAGAATTAGAGTCGATGAAATAACTACACGTTGTTTACATTTCTTTTATCAAGTAAGATGTAGGCAAAACCTGCCAAAGGGCCCAACAAAATCAATCCAATAATCCATAGTGCCTTCTCATCTTTTTTAAAGTTAGAAGCATCAAGAACATCTAACACCGCCATTACCAGAAATAGAAAATAGCTGATAAGTGCAATATTGATAAATACTTCTGATAACGAAGAATGAATGAGTTTTAAATAAGCAGAAAACGGGATAAGTATAACTGTAAGAATAAAAAGAGGTGTTACCAACCGTCTCGAGTATTCCATGGTAAAAAAACTTTTTACCGAAATTAAGAAATATTTCAATTACCACTTACCACACTATTTTTGCAAAATGATGAAGATCGATATCTTATCTGCGGTGCCATTGTTGATGGAAAGTTTCTTCAACCATTCTATACTCAAAAGAGCACAGCAAAATGATCTGATAAAAATCCGGATTCATAACATTCGTGATTATACGAATTACAAGAATGGACAAATTGATGATTATCAATTTGGCGGTGGCGCCGGATTGGTGTTAATGCCCGAACCACTTGTAAATGCAATAGAAGCGCTTCAAAAATATACGGATTATGATGAAGTGATCTACCTTACGCCTGACGGTGAAATGTTCGATCAGAAAATGGCCAATCAACTATCTCTTAAAAAAAATTTACTGATGATTTGCGGCCATTACAAGGGCATTGATCAGCGCATCCGCGACCATTTTGTTACCAAAGAAATATCCATCGGCGAATATGTATTAAGTGGAGGTGAATTGGCGGCCGCGGTTGTAAGTGATGCGATCTGCAGGCTTGTTCCAGGCGTAATGAATGATGAAACTTCCGCACTGTTTGATTCTTTTCAGGATGGTTTACTTGCGCCGCCTGTTTATACAAGGCCTGAAGATTTTCGTGGCTGGAAGGTGCCTGAAGTTTTAACCAGTGGAAACCATTCAAAAATTGAAGCGTGGCGCTTTGATATGTCGGTCAGGCGTACGGAAGAAAAACGTAAAAAGTAGATCTTATCTTTTTTTAAAAAATCAGTAAAAAAGTGCTTTTGACGTAATCCTGATTGAGGATAATTATACAAAAAAAATTAAACCAACACATAAAATCTTTGGGGGAAATATTTGCCTACTCAAATAGGTCATCAAGTTTTCGTTTATCTTTTTTGGTGGGTCTGCCCTTTTTACTTTCCCGTTTACCAGTGAAAAAAACAAATGCCGATGGTTTTTTATTCGCTTCTTTTTGTACGGGCGTAAGATCAAGATAAAATTGAAGTGAGGTCTGGTAATCCACTCTGTTATGCAATAGCCCGGTTACCTCTATCACCCGATTCTTTGCTTCTGTTTTGATCTCGTACTTGTCGCCTATGCTTACCTGCCGGGATGCTTTAATGGCCGTTCTGTTAAATTTCACTTTCCCTCTCTGGCAGGCCTCTGTTGCCAGTGCTCTCGTCTTAAAAAGGCGGATGCTCCAGAGATATTTATCAATTCGTAGTTTTTCTCTTTCCACTGTTCAAATTTACAAGATCTGCTAACTGTAATACATAGATTCTACCAATTATAGCATTCTATTACCATTCACCGCTACCGGTTGGTTAATCATTTTTTCATTTCTTATTTTTATAAAAATTCCTTTATGCAGTTTACAATTAAAAAAGCGCTGTTAATAATTATTTTTATTACGGTTTGTGTTTCCGGTTTTTCACAATTCAAACCAAGATCTGTCAACTGGTCGCATGACGGAAATGCCTATACGCGAATTGATAATGGATCAATAATTAGCCATGACATTGTTACCGGAAAAGAAACCGTATTGGTCACCGCTGCGCAACTCACTCCTTCCGGTAGTGATGAGCCACTTCAATTCAATGTCTATAGCTTTTCACCTGACAATAGCAAGCTTTTAATTTTTACAAACACAGCAAAAGTCTGGCGCTACAATACGCGTGGAGATTATTGGGTATATGACCTCAATGCCGGAATACTGAAACAACTGGGCAAAAGTCTTCCCGCCCAATCGCTGATGTTTGCCAAGATATCTCCGGATGGATTGCAGGCAGCCTATGTAAGCGGCCATAATATCTACACCGAAGAACTGACAAGCGGAAAAATAACGCAACTAACATCAACAGGTACACGTAAATTTATTAATGGAACATTTGATTGGGTTTATGAAGAAGAATTTGGTTGCCGCGACGGATTCAGATGGAGCCCAGATAGTAAAAAGATCGCTTTCTGGCAGGTAGATGCCCGTGATACCCGCGACTATTATATGCTTAACACCACAGATTCGGTTTATTCGATCATTATTCCGGTAGAATATCCAAAAGTTGGCCAACCGCCATCAGCAGTTAAAATCGGAGTTGTGACCATTACTTCCGGCGATACAAAATGGATGGATGTGCCGGGCGATCCTAAACAACATTATATTCCAAGAATGGAATGGGCAGATAACAGCAGCCAGGTGGTTTTACAGCAATTAAACCGCAAACAAAATGAGAGCAAGCTTTTTTATTGTGATATCAATACCGGAGAGGCAAAGAATTTTTATACAGAATCCGATAAAGCATTTATTGATATTAAATCACGTTGGAATGATGATGATCCTACCGGATGGGATTGGCTGAACAACGGAAAGCAGTTTTTATGGGTAAGCGAAAAAGATGGATGGAGACACATTTACCTGATAGACCGCAACGGGAAGGAAACCCTTATAACCAAGGGAGATTATGATATTGATAATATTAAATGCATTGACGAAAAGAACGGATACGTGTACTTTATGGCAAGTCCGGATAATGCCACACAATTATATCTTTTCAGAGTAAAACTTGATGGAAAAGGTAAACTTGAAAAGCTATCACCTTCAGATCAAAATGGCACACACGACTATAATATATCACCTTATGCAAAGTTTGCCGTGCATTCGTTTTCAAATTATAAAACATTTCCTGCACGGGAATGGATCAGCCTTCCGGCACATACACCTTTGAATCCGGAAAAAAGTATTGCTAAAACAATGCGTGTAAATAATAATTCAAATGTTGAATTTTTTAAGGTAACTACCGAGGATAATATCACGCTCGACGCATGGATGGTAAAGCCGGCAAACTTTGACAGTACAAAAAAATATCCTGTAGTATTTTACGTATATGGAGAGCCGGCAAGCAGCACTGTTACTGATCAATATGGTGCACAAAACAATTTTTTATTCAACGGGGATATGAGCATCGAAGGATATTTTCAAATTTCTGTTGATAACCGGGGAACGCCTTCTTTGCGCGGTGCGCAATGGAGGAAATCTATCTATCGGAAACTGGGCCGCCTGAATATCCGTGACCAGGCAATGGCAGCCAAAAAAATCCTTGAAAAACCCTGGTTTGATACAAGCCGCGTGGCCGTATGGGGCTGGAGCGGTGGTGGGTCATCTACCATGAACCTCATGTTTCAGTACCCTGAAATTTACAAAACAGGTGTAGCAATAGCTGCGGTAACAAATCTTTTGTATTATGATAATATTTATGAAGAAAGATATATGGGGCTACCTCAGGAAAACCTGGAAGATTATGTATTGGGATCACCAATTAACTACGCAAAAAATTTAAAAGGCAACCTGCTCTTCATTCATGGTACAGGCGATGATAATGTGCAATATGACAATGCTGAAAAAATGCTTAATGAGCTGGTTAAATACAACAAGCAGTTCAAATTCATGGCCTACCCAAATCGCACGCACAGCCTTTCTGAAGGAGAAGGTACCAGAAAGCATCTGGTAACTTTGTACAGTGATTTTATCAGAAAGTATTGTCCGCCGGGAGCCAGGTAATCAAATCATGTAGAAAAAAATTTTCCTGTCGAAAATTTTACTTCCGACTAAGCGCAATTGTTTTTACATTCGTTACACAAAAAATCCACTGCCAAACGCACTCACATGCTTAATGAAATAAAAACCAAACAACGCTTTTACTCTTTAGATGTTTTCAGAGGCGCCACTGTAGCCCTTATGATAATGGTAAACAATCCCGGAAGCTGGTCAAATATTTATGGCCCTCTTGATCATGCCGAGTGGCATGGGGTAACACCTACGGATCTTGTATTTCCATTTTTTCTGTTTGCAGTTGGAAACGCACTGGCTTTTGTAATGCCGCGGCTGCGCGATGCCGGCCCTTCCGTGTTTTGGAAAAAAGTGATCAAACGAACCTTACTGATTTTTCTGATCGGGCTGTTCTTAAATTGGAGTCCATTCATTAAGTGGCAGGATGGCATAATCGTATTTAAACCCTGGAGTTACTTAAACAATGCAGGCGAGCCGGCCGGCATTCGCATATTTGGCGTGCTGCAACGAATAGCGGTGGCTTATTTTTTCGCAGCAGTTATTGTTTATTTATTCAAACTGCGTGGCGCTTTCTTTTTCGCTTGTGTATTACTGTTAGGTTATTGGTTTTTGTGTGTAGCTGGCAATCCGAATGACCCATATAGCTTTTTCGGCTGGTTCGGTACTTCCATTGACAAATCTATTATTGGCGAAGCACATATGTACCATGGCGAATGGCGTAATGGCCGGCCCATAGCATTTGATCCCGAGGGTATCATGAGCAGTTTTGGGCCTGTGGCGCAGGTGATCTTTGGATATCTATGTGGCTATTATATTATTCAGAAAGGAAAGACTCCTGAAATGGTGAATGGGCTTTTTGTGGCGGGTGCTGTAATGCTTTTCGCAGGATATGCATGGGACATGGTGTTTCCAATCAATAAAAAAATATGGACAAGCTCTTACGTAGTTTACACTACAGGTATGGCCATGGTAATAATTGCAGTAATGATCTACCTGATCGAATTGAAAGGGAAACATGGATGGTTAGACAAATTTTTTGTTGTGTTCGGTAAAAACCCATTGTTTATTTTCTTTCTTAGTGGTTTTCTGCCTCGGTTGCTCGCACTTATCCGCATTCCGGATGGAACCAATCAAAAAGGTGAGCAAATATTCACGTCACCCTTTCATTGGTTTTATGAATATATATGCAAGCCCCTGTTTCCTGAAAATCTGAAGAATGGATCACTTCTTTACGCACTCTGCATGATTGCTTTTTATTGGCTGATCGTTTATTGGATGGACCGGAAAAAGATTTATATAAAAGTATAAAGCAGGCCTTTCAAAAGTACTTTTTTGGCAAAAAAATAAAAAACTTTTTTTGGTTGAGCAACGCTTCATTGATGAGATGCCGGGCTATTACGGATACCTGCGTTTGCATTTTTCATTTTCATTGCTTTCACAAACAAAATCAACTTTCGGAAAACAATAGGTGTGTTGCATCGGCGCTTACTACCGCATAGCTCTCTGCCGAGTTTTGAAATTCCTCTTTATAAGCAGCAAGGGTTTCTTCCACAAATTTTTGCTTGCCTTCATGCTTTACCAAATTAATAGTACACCCTCCAAAACCGCCACCCATCATCCGCGCACCTAACACGTCATCATTGGCGCGCGCTTTCTTTACCAGAAAGTCCAGTTCGGCACAGCTTACTTTAAATAAATTACTTAATCCTTCATGGGATTGAAACATGAGTTCTCCAAACTCTTTCAGTTTTTTTCGTTTAAGATATTTAGCTGCAAGTTTGGTTCTCTGAATCTCTTCTACCACAAAAGTGGTGCGCTTCCAAACATACTTGCCCATCTGCTCTTCGAAGCGCTCAAGGGTTTTGGCATTTCTGATATCTCTGAAAGATTTAAAAGAACTATTTTCTCTAATGACCTTTAAGCCGGTTTCACATTCACTTCTTCTGGTGTTGTAAACAGAGCTCGCCAACGCATGGTGAACATTTGCATTTATCAACACCATGGAATATCCTTCCAATGCAAGAGGAATATAATTATGCTGCAAATTTTTACAATCAAGAAACAGCACTTCATTTTTCCGCCCGGTCATATTTACATACGGATCCATAATTCCGCAATTCACACCCGCAAACTCAATTTCAGCTTTCTGGCAAAGCTGTGCTAATTGAATACGGTCATAACCAAAATTAAAAATCTCGTTCAATCCAAAAGCCAAACCGCCGGTAAGCGCAGCAGACGAAGCAAGCCCGGCTCCTATCGGAAGATCACCACCAAACACGCAGTCAAATCCTTTAATATTTTTTCCATCTTTTTGTATTTGATCTACCACACCCAGCATGTAACTACACCACCCATCCTCTGCAGGAAGGTCATTTAATTTTACGCTTAGATCTTCTTCTACATTTCTTGCATAAAACCTGATTGTGTCAGTATTTGAAGGGGCTACGGCAAAATAAATTCCTTTACCAATGGTGCAGGGCATTACATAGCCATCATTGTAATCTATGTGCTCGCCCATCAGGTTGATTCTTCCGGGAGAAAACACCATTAGCGGCTCTTGTTTATATTTTTTAATAAAAACTTCTTTTATTTTTTGCGGAAGTGGTTCCATTCGTCTATCTGGTTAAAAGATTGATCTGGTAGGCGGTTTCAAATATGGCAGACTGGCTGGATTCTAAAGTAGTAAAGCTTCCATTGTTAAATCCATTAGAAATACCACTGATGTTTTCAATAGCAATACTGCTTCTGTCAGACGGAGTGTACAATTGGAGATAAGGGTAAGAATTGCCCGGAAAAATTTTTACTTCCACGTTCAGATTGGTATCTCTGAGTACGATCAAAGGCTGACATTCCTGCATATCAAGTTCGAAACAGCTATCGAAATGTAAATTTCGTATAAGGGTAATCGTTGAAAAATCGAAATAAGCTTTTTTATTTCCGGTAGGAATCAGTTCATCATCAAATTCAAAGATATTTTTTGATTGAAATTCCAGCTCAATTTCATCAATAGGCCTGCTAAACTTAAAATATGGATGCCATCCATCCTGTACCGGAATCAGCCCTTCATCTTTATTAATGATTTCTGTTCTTACATGCAGTTTGCAATCTTTCGCCAACCGCCAGGTAATTATACAATCATATGAAAACGGATATCCCTTTTCATCACCACGATATTCGTATTTCAATGTGATAGCTGAGTCCAGTGCGGTACAAATCTGGTCTATAATTGTAAAAGATTTGTTGTACAACAAACCATGCATTGCGTGTGCTCCTCCCGATCTGTTTTCTAAAACAAATTTTTCATTACCGAAATTATAGGTGCTGTCTTTAATGCGGCAGGCAAAAGGAGAAAGTTTGCATCCCCTGAAACCCAGAGGCTCAGCCTGCGTGATAAATTGTTGTTTGGATTTGTAACTCTCAATTACCTGCAGATCTATTGAATTGTTTTTAATACCATAAGAATGTAACAGAGCGGAGCAAGAGGGAATGATCTCTGCAAAACACCCTGTCTCAGGATCTTCCAGTGTTACAATATCAAATCCTTCACTCGATTTTCTTGTTATTCTGAACATAGCGAAAAGCTAACAAAGCTACCTATTTAATTAGATTCAAGAATTTCCATCACCACCATTTCTTCGGCAGTCAATCCTGCATCACCGTTTTGGTTTTGTACTTTATCCAACTTATTGAAATATTTTTCGAGATCGCCCGATTCAAATAATGAAATTATGGCGGGATGTACATAATACTTTTTGGAAACCGTTCTTGTATTGCCTAATTGCTCAGACACTTCATCCACAGCTTTCAATACTCTTCTCTTTGTTTCTGTTTTTGTATCACAGCAACCCAATCTTTTTAATGCTAAAAAAGCTGCAATTGTTCCGGCCCAGGTTCTGAAATCTTTAGCTGTAAAGTCTTCTCCGCTTATTTCTTTTATATATTGATTCACCATGCCGGAATCAATCTTGTGATGATTTCCTTCTTCGTCATAAAATTGAAACAATTCTTTACCGGGCACGTCCCTGCACATTTTCACGATCTTTGCAAGCCTCTTGTTTTTTAGTGTGATTTGATGCGAAATTCCCTTTTTTCCTTTAAAAGAAAACTTAACCGAATTGCCATTAAATGTTACATGGCGATCTTTGAGAGTAGTCAAACCAAATGAACCGTTTTCTTTTTCGTAGGCTGTATTACCTATTCTTATATTTGTGGTTTCCATAAGGCGGACAACAGCAGCCAGCACCTTGGTAAGTGTCAACTCCTTTTTTCTTAGATCACGTTCCACAGACTCTCTTATCTGTGGAAGTTTTTTTCCGAAGGAAATCATCCGGTAAAATTTAGTATGAGTTCTCAAAAGATTCCAATTCGCATGATAGCGGTATTGTTTTCTGTTTTTAGCATCATAGCCAGTGGCCTGAAGGTGGCCATTTTCTTTGGTGCAAATCCATACATTGGTCCAGGCCGGTGGAATCGCCAGGCTCTTTATACGTAATGCTGATTCATCGTCTTTTAAAACTTTACCGTTTATATAATATTCAAATTTTCCATTTTTTTCTTGTCTTGTAATACCCGGATCAGTATCGGATACATACACAAGATTTGCTGCGAGCGCAGTTTTCTCCTCGTCCTTTACCAGTGATTTTAATTTTCGCTTTGATATTTTCGGAAGTTCATCAGCTACCTGCGCCATAGAATTATTTTATCCATTTACAATTTCACCTCCATTAGGATGAAGCACCTGCCCGGTCATGTATGCCGAATCCTGATTGCACGCCAGGAACAAATAACATGGCGAAACTTCATTGGGCTCGCCTGACCGTTGCAAAGGAGCTTTGCTTCCATGTGTGGCAGTTTCTTCGGGCGACATGGTGGCGGCAATTAACGGTGTCCAAATCGGTCCCGGTGCCACGGCATTTACTCTGATATTCCTGTCTTTTAATTGCAAAGCAAGGCTGCGTGTGAAAGAAACGATCGCGCCTTTTGTTGCAGAATAATCCAGCAATTGTTTGTGACCGCGGTAAGCAGTCACTGAAGCTGTATTAATGATCGCACTTCCGTCTTTCATGTGCGGCAATGCAGCACGCGTAAGCCAGAACATTGAAATAATATTGGTATAAAAAGTTTTTAGCAATTCATTATCTTTTATATCCAGAATGCTGTCTCTCATGAATTGTGTGCCGGCATTATTTATAAGCACATCTATTCTTCCATATTCATCAATTGTTTTTTTAATGGCATTTTTACAAAATTTTTCATCTGTAATATCGCCGGCCAGGGTAAGACATTTTCTTCCAAAGTCTTTCTCCACTTTATCCTTTGTATCTTTTGCATCATCGTGTTCATTCAAATAAACAAATGCGATATCGGCTCCCTGCTGAGCAAATAATAATACTACTGCCTTACCAATGCCGCTATCTCCGCCGGTAATAAAAAGTATTTTATTCTTCATTTTAGCACCTTTTGCCGCAGGTTCTGTTTTGGGCTCCGGCTTAAGTTTCCGGCCACTTCCGGGCCTCTGTTGTTTTTGTGGAGGTTGCAATTCCTTTTCTTTTTGCTTCACCATGATTTAGAATTTTTTGAGGAATAATTTCTACGAACGTTTACTTAAAAAAGGCAGGAAATACCTGCCTTTCAATTCCGGAATTTTTATACAAACCGTTATTCATCCATTTCACTTGCATCAGGAAAATTTGTGCGCTCCCGATTTACATTTTCATTGGTAACGTTTGTATGATCTTTTTTTACTTTTGAATCCAAGGCCGCGATATGGGTTTGAGTATCTGTACCGGCAGGCATTCCTGTTCCTCTTATTTCTTCTGTTACTTCCCCTACTTCATTACTGCCGCTGGTAGGCCTTGAAATTCTTTCTCTTTCTGCCATAATGATTAATTTTTGTTGTAATGAGTTTAATGAAAAATATATGCCAGAAAAAGCCCGTCTATCCGTGTTCAATAATGGGCCACACTCTTATTAAATTTGTATCATGAATTATTTAGCTCATGCAAAATTATCCTTTGGCAACCGCGATGTGGTAGCAGGAAATATGTTCAGTGATTTTGTAAAGGGAAGAGCCAAATTCACTTACCCTATAGGCATTCAGAGAGGGATTGAACTTCACTGATTCATTGATGAGTTTACCGATAATCATGCTGCCACTAAAGAAGCAAAAGAGTTTTTTCGTCCTGCATATCGTTTATATTCCGGGGCATTTGTAGATGTTGTATATGACCATTTTCTTGCCAATTCCTTGGAAGAATTCAAGGTCGACGGTGGTTTATATGATTTTACTTTACAAACGTATCGAGCTCTGGCCGACAATCAAATTTACTTTCCTGAATTATTTTCCATCATGTTCACTTACATGAAAACAGAGAATTGGCTTTACAATTACAGAATGGTAACCGGTATTCAAAAAAGTTTTCAAGGCCTTGTGAGGCGGGCCAGGTACATGGATGATGCAAACACAGCCTATGAAATATTTCTTGAACATTATACGCAGTTGCAGGTGTGTTTTGATAATTTTTATCCGGATGTTAAAGAATTTTCCGAAACAACGCTGCGCAACCTGACCGCCCGGTAAATGATCTATATTTGCAAATCACAAAATTTTTATGAAACGTTTATTTGTTTTGATTTTTATGATGGCATCTCTGCAAAGTTTTTCACAATCTGCAGACCAGGTGCCAACGCTCGACCAATCACCGTTGGATCTAAGCTACTTTCCGGTAAATTATTGCATTTTAAAATTGCAAAACAAGGTTCCCGAAAAGCCTGTAATGAGAGTAGTGTACAGCCGTCCGCAGAAAAACGGAAGAAAAATTTTTGGAGGACTTCTCGATTATGGAGAAGTATGGAGGGCCGGCGCTAACGAGGCCACCGAAATTGAATTTTATAGAGATGTGAAGATCAATAATAAGATCGTAAAAAAAGGAAGGTATACATTATACGCAATTCCTTATCCTGATAAGTGGACAGTGATCATTAATAAAGATACTGATGTATGGGGCGCTTTTAAATACAATAGTGATAAAGATGTAGTACGTGTAAACGCACCTGTAGTAAAAACCAACGATACGGAAGATCTTACGATCATGTTTTCTAAAACAAATACAGGAGCTGATCTGAATATGTTATGGGATGATGTAAAGGTGAGTGTGCCGATTACATTTTAATTTTTTAAAAAATCTAAATAAAAGTTCTTTTGAAACAAGCCACTAAGTTCATTCACGCAGGTGCCACACCCGATCCGGCTACTGGCGCAATCATGACCCCCATTTATCAAACATCCACCTTTGTTCAGGATGCGCCGGGAGTGCACAAAGGATATGAATACGCACGCACACAAAATCCTACACGGCATGCATTACAAACGGCAATCGCCGCAGCAGAGAACGGAAAATATGGATTGTGTTTCGCAAGTGGCTCTGCAGCAGCAGATGCTGTCATCAAACTGCTTCAGCCCGGCGATGAAGTGATAGCTGCCAATGATATGTATGGCGGCACTTACCGTTTGTTTACTAAAGTATTTGAAAAATATGGTATTAAATTTCACTTCATTGATATGCAAAATGCATCGGATGTAGCGAAATATATTAATGGTAATACCAGGATGGTGTGGACCGAAACTCCCACCAATCCAATGATGTCTATTACAGACATTGCGGCTGTGGCAGCCATTTGCAAAAAGCACGAAATCCTGCTCTGCGTAGATAATACGTTTGCTTCTCCCTACCTTCAGAATCCGCTTGATATGGGTGCAGATATCGTGGTTCATTCTGCCACCAAATACATTGGCGGCCACAGCGATGCCGTGCATGGATGTATAATTGTGAACGATGAAGGATTAAGGGATAAACTTGCCTTTATTCAAAATAGTTGTGGTGCGGTGCCAGGGCCACAGGATTGCTTTTTGATCTTACGCGGATTGAAAACATTACATGTACGCATGCAACGCCATTGCGAGAACGGTGAAAAAATAGCAAGATGGTTACGGAATAATGAAAAAGTGGATAAAGTTTATTGGTGTGGCTTTGAAGATCATCCGAACTATAATATCGCCAGTAAACAAATGCGTGGTTTCGGCGGTATGATGAGTTTTACTTTGAAAGATGATAGCCAGGAAGCGGCCAAAAAAGTGCTTTCATCCACTAAATTATTTTCATTGGCCGAAAGCCTTGGGGGTGTAGAAAGCCTGATAGGACATCCGGCAAGTATGACCCATGCCAGCATTCCACGCGAAGAAAGAATAAAGAATGGGCTTACAGATTCTTTAATAAGATTGAGTGTAGGCATTGAAGATGCCGATGACCTCATCAACGATCTGCAACAGGCAATCAATGGCTGATAATTTCGTTGATTTAAAAAAATTCCTTGATCAGAAAACTGATGAATTTAACAGGCCTGAATTTATTCAGGATGACCCAATTTCTATCCCCCATCTGTTCACAAAAAACCAGGATATAGAGATCTCAGGTTTCTTTGCCGCCATATTTGCATGGGGCATTCGTAAAACCATTATTAATAAATGCAAACGTCTAATGGAGTTGATGGATTATGCTCCTCATGATTTTTGCGTAAATCATGCTGACAAAGATTTAAAGAGGTTTCTAAATTTTTCGCACCGCACATTTAATGCTACTGATCTGCTCTATTTTATCGGTTTTTTAAAACATCATTATCAAAATCATTCGTCTCTTGAATCAGCATTTTTTCCAAATATAGTTTTGAAAGATGACCAGAAAATAGAAGCAGGTTTGAATAGCTTTTATGAATATTTTTTTTCATTACCCGACCTACCTCATAGAACCCGTAAACACATAACAGCGCCTTTTAAAAATTCAGCCTGCAAAAGATTAAATATGTTTCTGCGCTGGATGGTACGAAACGATGGTCGTGGTGTTGACTTTGGTATTTGGCATAAAGCTGATCCTTCCGGGCTTATTTGCCCGCTCGATCTTCATGTAGCACGTGTGGCGCGCAAGTTTGGATTAATTGAAAGAAAACAAACTGATTGGCAGGCAGCCGTAGATCTTACTAAAAATCTGAAGGTATTGGATAAATGTGATCCGGTAAAATATGACTTCGCACTTTTTGGACTAGGAATTTTAGAAAAATATTGACCTATTGAATATAAATCAGATGCGCTGCCTTTTTTTAAAAATGGCAAAAAAATTTCAAACTATCTTTGGCGTTTAGTTTCAGGCAGGAGCAGCATGGATAATATTTTTTTACTCATTTTAATAGGCTTTTCAATCGGTACGCTTGGTACTTTAATCGGTGCAGGAGGAGGATTTATACTTGTTCCACTTTTGATTCTGATGCAGCCAGGCTTTTCACCTGAAGTGATCACTGCTATATCAATGGCTGTAGTAGCCTGCAATGCTACATCGGGGTCAGTGGCATATATGCGCTCGAAACGGGTTGACTATAAGGCAGGGATCATTTTTGCTATTTGCACGGTTCCAGGCTCTATCCTTGGAGTGCTTACCACCCGCATTATACAGCGTGATGTATTCGACATCATATTTGGCGTGGTTCTGATCGGTCTGGCGGTTTTTCTTTTTATCCGCGGGGGCAAAAAGAAAATGACTTCAAAACATGCAGGTCCGCGCAAATCCTGGGTACACCATCACCTTACCGACAAATGGGGAGAAGAATATACTTTTTCCTTCGATATGAGAAAGGGTATGATATTAAGTGTTTTTGTGGGATATTTTTCGCCATTACTTGGTATCGGTGGTGGTATCATCCATGTTCCGGCTATGGTAGAGTGGTTGTATTTTCCGGTTCATATCGCCACAGCCACTTCTCATTTTATTCTTGCCATTATGGCCACTGTAAGTGTAATCACTCATATTTTTCAGGGAGTATACAACGATCCGCTCGTAATAAAAATGGTTATCTGCCTGGCAATTGGTGTTATTCCCGGAGCTCAGCTTGGTGCTTACCTTTCAAGAAGATTGAAGGGAGGGATAATTGTCAAAGCGCTTGCGGTATCCCTGGCTGTTGTTGGTATCAGAATTCTGCTTTCATGATTTATTTTCAATGCGCAATGAAATGCGTTTGATATTTGAAGAAAGCTTTTCTATAAACGAAAGCTGATCAAATAATTCCGGATTTATATTTTCCTTTGGGAACTGCTCGTATTCCACAGAAGAAAGTTCAGGATTAAAATCAGGATCGATAGTTTTCACACTTTCGGTAAGATTATCTATACTCACCTTAACCTTTGGAAAAAAACCTCTTGGAATAATGGTTTTATCAGAAATTAAAGCATCGGCAATACTCGCAATATTTGAGCTTAAAACATGATTTAAAACCACCAGTTCATATATTTCGCTCTTGTTTTGTTGCTTATTTTTCGGTTCACTTTGCATGCGGTGTAATGCCGCCGAAAGGTTGGCTGTGCTTACGAATACTTCCTTTCTTACTAATTTATATTCTACTGAACTTGTTTCGCGATTAGCAGCAATTTCTCTCACCTTTTTTAGATATTTTATATTAGCCTGCAATACGCTGCAAAGAAAATTTTTGATCGTATGAGATTCCCATCTTGGGAATAAAAAGTGAATGGCGAACCACGACAAAACGCATGCTATCAATGTATCTACAAGTCTTTCTCCGGCAATATTCACAATGTCAAGTTTCAAAAAATGAAATAAAATCAATACATAAGGAGTAAGAAAAACAACCATTGTTACATAATTCAACCTTACAAATGTGTAAGTGCCGAGCATAAAAAAGGCAAGCAGTCCAAAAATGACATTATCATTTTTTACAAGAGTCAGGATTAACAAACCGATAATGCCACCCGCAATGGTGCCGGTTAGTCTGTCAATATTTTTGGATTTGGTAAGGCTGTATGCCGGTTTTAAAATAATAGTTATCGTCATAATGATCCAATAACTATGATGACCGGTGAATAAAGATTTAGCTAAAATATATCCAACAGTACAAGTGATCATCATGCGAAGAGCATGCCTGAAAGCTGAAGAATTAAGCGTGAGATTACTTATAAATAAATTTGCGTCTATCCGTTGATGTGTGACAAACCTTGCATAATCGCGTTTTGAAAATCTTTCCAGTTCAGATTTCTTTTTGCGTGATGAAAAATAATCGCTGATCCTGTCTATCCTTTGACCAAGATTTCTGAGATTGATAAGAATCTTTTTTAAAGTAAAATCCAATGGGCCTGAAAGCAAATGTTCTGTTTCTGTTTTTATCTTATCAAGATCGCCTATCAGATCCATTTTCGGATCGAAATCTGTTTGTGAGTGAATAGCAACTGCAATAGTGGATAATTCTGCCGCCAGTTTTTTGATCATGGCACTTATGCGGTCAAGCACTCCTAGGTCTTTATATTTTTCTCTCAAATCCCTGTAATCATACCAGGTTGCCATGATTTGTTCAAAAAGATCAACAGAAGCTACAAAAGTGACCACAAGTATTCTTCCTTCGTAAGTAGATTCTTTTAAGATTGCCCTGTTTTTAAATAACAATTCCCGTACTTCATTCTGACTTTCATTTACCACCCGCTGTTGATCGATAAGCCGTGAATAGGCTGCAGATAGATCCATATTCACATTATATAGTTCAGATTTTATTTCGAGGTAGCGTGCTGTTTCCTGGAGGCAATTGCCCAGCGAACGCTGAACCGGACGGTATGGTAATAAAATAAAAAAACCCAGGGCAACCAGCATATACCACAACCCTCCTAAAAATACAATCAAGGTTTCAAGCAAAGCTTTTTCTATGGGAAACACATGAGATATTCTTAAAATCATAATCAGCAAGGCGGCGCTTCCCACAGCAGCAGCGCGGTTGCCAAATACATTCAGCATGGAGAAGAAAAAAGTAGCAGCCATGATAACGATACCAAGCAGTACGTTTCTGTCATTCACCAGTTGCGTAATTAGCGCCATCAATGTCACACAGATGAGACAGTAAAACATTCCGTTCAGTTTATGCTTTACCGGCCCGGGCGAGTCGCTGATGCTCACACACAAAGCGCCGACTGCAAGTGTGATCCCTGTATCAAAATGTCCGGTCAGACTTCCGATCAGAGCAGGTAAAATGATCGTAATAGTTACACGAATACCATCAGCAAGATGTTGCCCAAAAAGAAAATATTTTATTCTCCTCGTCTGTTGCATTATTACAAAGAAAGAAATTAATAATACAAATCAATACGGCCAGTTGCGAGATCACCAAAAATACCCTGCATTTTTTACTTATATCGCAAGAAATTAACCTTATAATACAAGGAGGTTCGATTAAATTTGCAGATCAATTATGTCGGAAAAGGTTTTAAAAGAAGTGGTCATCAAATTTGCCGGGGATAGTGGCGATGGGATGCAATTAACAGGAACTCAGTTTACCAATAATACAGCTCTTTTGGGAATTGACCTGGCTACTTTTCCTGATTTTCCGGCAGAAATAAGAGCGCCCCAGGGAACTCTGCCCGGGGTAAGTGGTTTTCAATTAAGATTTTCCAGCGATAGAATTTATACACCGGGCGATCAACCGGATGTATTGGTAGCCATGAATGCGGCTGCACTTAAGGCCAATCTTCCTGCTCTTAAACCCAATGGAAAAATCATTGTAAATATAGACGGATTTGATGCTAAGAATTTAAGGCTTGCCAATTATCCCGAGGGCAAAAATCCTTTGGAAGACGGAAGCCTTACTGGCTTTGAGGTTTTGAAGATTGATGTCACCAAAATTACCCGGGAAGCTCTCAAAGAATTCACGTTGGGTACTAAAGAAAAAGACAGGGCAAAAAATATGTTCGTACTCGGGTTCTTATATTGGATGTACAACAGGAAATTAGATAATACGATCAATTTTCTTACGCAAAAATTCAAAAGTGAGCCTCTTATTCTCGAAAGTAATATCAAAGTATTAAAGGCCGGATTTCATTATGGTGAAACAACTGAAACTTTCACTACAAGATATTCAGTTTCGAAGGCGAAAATGCCGCCAGGAATTTACCGGAACATCCGTGGCAACCAGGCACTTGCTTATGGATTGATAGCTGCAGCACAAAAAAGTGGACTGACCCTGTTTTTGGGCACTTATCCGATAACACCTGCCAGCGATATTTTACATGAATTAAGCCGACATAAAAACTTTGGTATTAAAACCTTTCAGGCAGAAGATGAAATTGCGGCCATCAGTTCGGCTATCGGAGCAAGTTATGGAGGTACGCTCGGCGTTACCACCACAAGCGGCCCCGGAATGGCGTTAAAATCTGAAGCGATGGGATTGGCATTTATGCTTGAAATTCCACTGGTAATTTGCGATGTCCAGAGAGGCGGCCCTTCTACCGGGCTACCAACAAAAACAGAACAAAGCGACCTGATGCAGGCCTATTATGGCAGAAACGGCGAATGTCCGATTCCTATCATTGCGGCAGCAACTCCAAGTGATTGTTTCAATGCAGCGTTTGAAGCAGTGCGCATCGCATTGCAACACATGACTCCTGTTATTTTGTTAAGTGATGGATACATTGCAAATGGCGCAGAGCCCTGGAAGTTTCCTACTTCAGACATCTTACCACAAATTCGTTTTCAGTTTCAGCCGCCTATAAGTGAAGGCACTAAATTTGAGCCTTACGCCCGCGACGAAAATCAGGTGCGGCCGTGGGCTATTCCGGGCACCAAAGGCCTCGAACACAGGGTGGGTGGATTAGAAAAAGAAAATATTACAGGAAATGTAAGTTATGATCCGGAAAACCATCAATTGATGGTAAAAATAAGAGAAGAAAAAGTAAATTCTATTTCCAAAAATATTCCGCTGCAGGAAATTGATAACGGTCCTGCCTCAGGAAAAATATTGGTGCTTGGATGGGGGAGTACGTATGGTGCCATCAAAAGCGCTGTTGCAGAACTACTTTATGAAGGAATTGAAATTTCGCATATACATCTACATTATATCCGTCCTTTCCCGGCGAATCTTGGTGAATTAATAAAAGGATTTGAAACCGTACTGATACCCGAGCTGAATAACGGGCAACTAATTAAAATCATACGGGATAAGTACCTGGTAGATGCTAAACCGCTTAATAAAATAAAAGGTCTTCCTTTTACAAAAACAGAGATCGTGGATGCGGTCAAAGCGCTAAAATAATTTTTTATTTTTTCCCTGAAAAAGTGCTTTTGAAAGGAACGTGTTTTATCTTCTCTGGCGTCCGATCGTGAAGGCAAATTTCATACTCAAGGTAATATAGCTGTCTTTGTTATTAGGGTTACCTCTTACACCATCAGGATGGGCTGTGCTGTATTCTGCTCCGGGAATGTGACGATCATTCAATAATAAAGCCTGGTTTAGTTTATAACCGGATAAATAATTTGAAAAATAAGATGGCTCGATATATTTACCACTCACATCATCAAGGTAATCAGTTTTTAAAAAGCGGTAAAGCATTTCAATTCTGAGATTAAACGATGGTGTAATATCATAACGTGCCCCAATACCCACAGGAAAATTTATCTGATCTAATTTATAAGGTTTTACATGAGGATATTCTGCAAAACCCTGGCCCTCGAGGCTTAATGGCTGAAGATCGACTAACTGGCCGTTTAAAGTAGCCTGCGGATTAAAATGAAAGTATCCAACTCCTGCCAATACATAAGGAGATACTACAGGTGGATATTTTTCATCATCATAAGTGCCAAACATTTCGAAAGGATGAAGTTCGAACAAGGCCGACACTTCTGCAATAGAACTTTGAAATTCGAGATAGCGCTCATAGCGTCCGTTGGTGGTGGGTGCCACTTTTTTGAGAATACTATCATAGGCCGAAACTTTTCCAAAAGTCGCTTCCAGCCTGAATCCTACTGCATTGCGATACATTATGCCAGCAAAAACACCTCCTGAAAGATGGGTATTTTTAATATTAAAATCCTTCAAACCTTTTTTACCCACCCCGGTTCTTCCGCCCAGATCAGTAAAAGCATTCATTCCTCCTACGGATGCACCCGCCTCAAATAATACATCTGTTTCATAAAATTCTCCATTATAAAAATAATATTGCGCATTAACGAATGTAGTACAAACGATAAGGGAAAGCGTAATAAGAAATTTAGTTTTCATAAAGCAGCAATCATTACGGGTAGAGAAATGGCTTGTAAAGAAAACGCTTTTTTGTTTAATTTGTTACATTTTGCTGAAAGTATTTACAGGCGGGCGTTAGCGGGCAAATTTCACACTTTGGATTTCGCGCTACGCAAATATATCTCCCATGCAAAATCAACCAGTGGTGCGCAATATAAACCAGGTCTGTGGGCAGGTTTTTTATTAATTGTTTTTCAGTTTCCAACACCGTTTTGGCTTTTACAAGCCCGATCCTGTTAGAAACCCTAAAGACATGTGTGTCTACAGCCATATTAGGCTGATTATCCACGACTGAAGTAATAACATTTGCAGTTTTTCTGCCTACTCCCGGCAAAGTGATTAACTCCTTGACTGTCATGGGGATTTTTCCGCCAAAATCCTGCATTACCATTTGTGCCATTCCAATTAAATGTTTGGTTTTGTTGTTGGGATAAGAAATACTCCTTATTAACGACAAAACATTTTCAGGCTTTGCCTGGCTTAATGCTTCAAGGTCAGGATAGGCTTCAAAAAACCTGGGAGTGGTCATATTCACCCGCTTGTCTGTACATTGAGCCGAAAGAATTACTGCTACCAAAAGCTGATAGGTATTGTCATAAATCAGTTCTGTGGCTGCATCAGGTGCGTGTTTTAAAAAATAATCTATTACAAATTGATATCGTTCTTTTCTGGTCATAAAAAAACCTGCTGGTTGAGGCAGCAGGTTTAAAAGTAATGCATTCTGTTTATCAATGAGTTTGAACCCGCGATTGTTGTTTTTGCTTTCCGTATTTTAAAATCCGGTTCACACAATCGTCAGACGGGCCTGAAACAAGCTTATCGAAGGTTTGTTTCAAAGTATTTAATTCGTCAACAGACTCTTTCACCTTTGAATTTCCCTTTATTGCAGCCTTGATTGCTGCTGATTTTTGGTCGGAAGTTTCTCCGTAGTGATAACGTAGAATATCCTCCTGAGTAATTTCAGTCATAAAAAAAATGGCTTTAAAAAATAATAATTTATCCACATCTATAACGCACCACTTTTCAAATTATTGTAATGATAAAAAAACCTAATCTTCTGGATGCGTTTCTACTATAAACAGATCTTCATTATTTTTTTTCATCAAATACTTTTCCCTGGCATATTTTTCAAGGGTTTGAGGGCTCGTTTTGAGTTTATTCAGTTCTTTGTGAGTGTCTTCAATCCTTTGTGTCATTATCTTTTCGCTGTTTTGAAGCTTATTCAACTCCTGCATTCGCTGGATTTGTAATCCCACATCATTCCGGTCAAAAAACAGCATCCATACTGTAAATGCAATACCCGTGAGCAGGTATTTATTGCTAACAATTTTTTTTAAATATCTCACCTTACACTTATTAATGAGTTTTTAAACGGTCTATCTTTTACCAAATGTAATTTTTCCTTTTGGAAATACAGCATTTTCACCAAGGTTTTCTTCTATTCTTATCAATTGGTTATACTTGGCTACACGGTCAGTGCGGCTGGCGCTTCCGGTTTTTATCTGGCCGCAATTTAAAGCAACTGCAAGGTCGGCAATGGTGGTATCTTCGGTTTCGCCGCTTCGATGGCTCATAATGGTATTATACCCATTGTGTTGAGCAAGTGTTACCGCATTTATAGTTTCGGTAAGGGTTCCTATCTGATTTACTTTTACAAGTAATGCATTTGCTATGTGCTGATCTATGCCTTCACGTAGCCGCTTTTCATTGGTAACAAAAAGGTCATCTCCCACCAACTGAATTTTATTACCCAGTTTTTGAGTCAGTAATTGCCATCCTTTCCAATCATCTTCCGCCATTCCGTCTTCGATTGAGATGATCGGATATTTTTTCACCCACGACATCCAAAAATCAACCATTTTTTCAGCCGCTAATTTCCTTCCGTCAGATTTATGAAAATGGTACACTTTCTTTTTGGCATCGTACATTTCGCTCACCGCAGGGTCCATAGCTATAGCTACCTGTGTACCTGGCTTAAAGCCTGCTTTTTCTATAGCGATCAAAACAGTTTCTATGGCCTCTTCATTACTTTGGATATCCGGAGCAAATCCACCTTCATCGCCTACATTGGTACTATATCCTTTTTTCTTTAAAACTGACTTTAACTGGTGAAAGATTGTTACACCCCATCTTAAAGCCTCGCTGAATGATGATGCGCCTACCGGCATTACCATGAATTCCTGAAAATCGATTTTATTATCAGCATGTGCGCCTCCGTTTAATATATTCATCATCGGTATAGGCAATACTTTGGCATTAGTGCCACCTATATATCGGTATAAAGGAAGATTTGCTTCCAGCGCTGCTGCTTTAGCTACTGCAAGGCTAACAGCAAGTATTGCATTTGCACCGATCTTACTTTTATTGGAAGTGCCATCCAGAATAAGCATTTCATTATCAATTCCCGACTGATCAGCAACATCCCAACCCAGCAAAGCTTCGGCGAGCAATTCATTCACGTTTTTCACTGCCTTTAATACACCCTTTCCTTCGTAGATTTTTTTATCTCCATCGCGCAATTCAACGGCTTCATGAATTCCGGTACTGGCTCCTGATGGAACTGCCGCTCTTCCCAGGAAACCATTTTCAGTAAGAACATCTACTTCTACAGTCGGATTACCACGACTATCTAAAATTTGCCGGCCGGTAATGTTTGTGATATAGCTCATATGTTTATGTTATTATTTTGATTCTTCGCTGGCAGAGGTAACATTCCTGAATACTTCTTCAAGGCTTTGATCTTTTGTAAGTAATGAAATAATATCTATATTTTTTTCGACACTCAGGTTTAAAAGTTGTTTTTTAACAGCGTCGGGATTATTTGTTTGAATTAAAAAGTGACCATCTTCTTTAATCACATTCCTGACGCCTGTAATTTCGTGAAGCAACTGTAGTTCAGGGTCTGTTGAGAATTTCACCACCACTACAGCACCGGTAGACAGCGCCGAAGTTTTAAGATTTTCTATCTGATCATCAGCCACTAAAGATCCCTTATTTATAATAATAATGCGACTGCAAATACTTTCAACTTCCTGTAAAATATGAGAAGAAAATAATACGGTTTTCTCATGGCCGAGATCTTTTATCAACTGTCTTATTTCTATGATTTGGTTCGGGTCGAGTCCACTTGTGGGCTCATCCAAAATCAATACTTTAGGATCGTGGATCAAAGCTGCCGCAAGTCCTACACGTTGCTTATAGCCCTTGCTTAATTGTCCTGTCTTTTTTTTACTTTCAGGTGTAAGTCCGGTCATTTTAATTACTTCCTCCACTCTTTTTGAGCGGTTTTCAATAGCATGAGCCGATGCGACAAAACCGAGATATTCCCTTACATACATATCATAATATAAAGGGTTCCCTTCGGGCAAATATCCAATTTGCATTTTCGCTTCATTTGGATTTGAATTTACATCCACCTCATTTACTGCGATCGAACCCATGTCGGGCTGCATATATCCGGTAATCATTTTCATGGTGGTAGACTTACCGGCACCATTCGGGCCCAAAAAACCTACTACACCATTTGATTTTATGTCGAATGAAAGGTCGCTCACTGCTTTCTGTGTGCCAAAAGATTTTGTAAGATTTTTAACCGATATGGACATGGGGCACAAAAATAGCCTTTAAAATTTTTATCCTTCAGTTATTTGTTACCATTTGAAGGGTTATTCCTTTTATTTCTGTTGCGTGATTTAAAGTTTCTTTGAGGACCTTGATTTGGAGTTTTAGATTGATGCTGAGGATTGCCCTGAGAACGTCTTTGATTCGATTTGGAGCGTTGCTTTTTGCCGACTTTTTCTAAAGACTTTAAGGTGATCTGCCCTACTACATCTACAAATTCGGGCTCTACTTCTCTTTGCTTGCCACTTACCACTTCCACTGTTTCCAGCACTTCAGGTTTTATTCCTTTTTTATTTTGCTCTTTAATATTTTTTACTGTTTCAATCGACAGTGGATAATACTTAGTGGATTCTGCCGTAGAATACCACATCAGGTTCCTGAAAATATCTTTCTTAACCAAATAAGCTTTTCCTTTGGCCACTTCAATAGTATCAGCATCTTCAGGAAAATGTTGTAATGCATCCAGGTAAGTATCCAATTCATAATTCAGGCAGCATTTTAACCTGCCGCATTGTCCGCTGAGTTTTGTTTGATTGATACTCAGATTTTGATATCGCGCTGCATTGGTATTTACACTTTTAAAATCGGTGAGCCACGTGCTGCAGCACAGTTCGCGACCACAGGTGCCAATGCCGCCTACTTTACCGGCTTCCTGCCTTGCACCGATTTGCTTCATCTCCACTTTCACCTTAAACTCTGATGCAAATACCTTAATCAACTCGCGAAAGTCAACCCGGTCGTCAGCGATATAATAAAATGTCGCTTTTCGGGCATCTGCCTGTATTTCTACCTCACTCACTTTCATTTCCAGATTTAACGATCTGGCTATTGCGCGGCTTCTGATAAGCACATCTCGCTCGCGGCTTTTGGTTTCCTTCCATTTATTTATATCTACTTCTGATGCTAACCGCAAAACCCTTTTAATTTCCTGGCTGTCTTCACTTACACCTTTCTTTTTTAATTGAATCCGTACCAGCTCTCCGGAAATACTCACTTCACCTACGTCAAAACCATTAACACCTTCTACGGCTACCATGTCACCTTTCCGGAAAAAATTAAGAGTATTGTTTCGATAAAAATCTTTACGGCTTCCCTGGTTAAATGAAACTTCTACTATTCTGCATGAGCTCTCAGGATCACTGAACGGCAAATTAGCAAGCCAATCATAAACATTTAAACGGTTACATCCGTCGGTACCGCAGGTACCATTATTTTTACAGCCTGTAGGCTGACCTGTGCTGCAAGAAGTACATCCCATATTTATATATATATTAAATTGGGCGTAGAAAGTAGGTTGTACAAGCTACAGATGCATATAATACCTTTACGTGTCAGACAATGCTGATAGGTAATGAAAAGTCAATTGCTTTTCGATAAAAAAAATACTGATATATATTTTTCGAATGATATAGCATCTTCAAATTTGTACAGAATTTCATTAGATTTTCTACACCTCAATGTATCAAAATTAAATGTTTCTGTTTAATTAAATAGTGAAAACGGATAGTAAGTGAATGAAACAACATGCGCGCATGAGCATTTCGTTCGATGTAATAAATGGCATTGTTCAATTCATTAGTCATTTCTTCCAGTTCTGCGAGGCCTGCAGTTTTAAGCAATTTATGGGCAAAATTTATTTGTGCATCGTTTATAGAGCGAACCGACTCTGATTCACCATAGTTCATTTGAACTGCCAGTTCGATCAGTCTGATAAAGTATAACAAAAACTGTTTTTGCTTTTCGCGTCCCAATTGATTGATCTCGTCTATCCACTTTATCTGAAGGTCCATTTTATTTATCCATACTATATTCATCCAATCTGTGATCTTGTTCAGCCAATTGTCTTCTGCTATATCAACCATGCTTAACGCTTCGCGGATGTTTCCTGCCGCCACCGCTGCAATTTGCGCTGCCTGCCCGGTTTCAATTTGTTTATCAAGCAGCATTTTTTCAACTTCCTCATCAGCAGGAAGTGGTATTTTAATTAATTGGGTACGGGAAAGAATGGTCGGAAGAATTTCATTTTCATCCTCGGCCACAAAAAGAAACAATGTTCCTGCGGGCGGCTCTTCAATCAGTTTTAATAAGCGGTTGCCATCGTTTCCTAAAAACTCCGGCATCCACATGATCAGCACTTTAATATCACTTTCAAACGGACGTAAAACAAGTTTCCTGATTATGTCTTCACATTCGTAAACGGTGATGTTTCCCTGTTTATTGGCAGTAGATTCTATCTTGGCCGAGGGTTTACTTTTCAGAAAATCAAACCAGGCAGATACATTTTCATAAGGATATTCCTTAATAAACTCTCTCCATTCACCAATGAAATCCGTGCTTAAAACCTTATCATGCTTGGAGTTTCTTTTTAAGGCCGGATAACTGAAATGCAGATCGGGGTGAATCAGTTGCTCTACTTTAAGGCAAGCGCTGCACACGCCACAGCTATCGGTTCTGAGTAATTTTGGTTCCGGCTCCTCTTGCATTCCAAAAAGATCAGCAGCCTGATCGGTTTTCGAATTAATTCTTTCACACATTACATATTGTGCAAACGCTATTGCCATTGGTAAAGCGCCGCTACCATCTTTTCCAAGAAACAGCAAGGAATGTGAAAGTCTGTTTTGTTGAACCAGGTCGCGCAGCTGTGCCTTTTCTTTTTCTCTTCCTACTACCTGATTAAATTGCATGTACGGGCCTTTTATAATTTTTCTTTATCAATCAATATGGCTGGTTATTTCTTCACTCATTGGATTAACCTTATTAAAAAACTTGGCTTCCAGTTCTCCTTTTTCATTAATGAGAAATTTAGTAAAATTCCACTCAATATCCGCATCCATTACTCCATTTTTTGATTTGTGGGTGAGCCAGTTAAAGATAGGTGCAATATCATCTCCCTTTACAGAAACTTTGGCAGCCATAGGAAAAGTGACCCCATAATTCTTTGTGCAAAATTCTTTGATCTGTTCGTTGGTTCCCGGCTCCTGTGCACCAAAATTGTTTGCAGGAAATCCTACGATTACCAGCTTGCCCTGATATTTTTTGTATAACTCTTCAAGCTGCTCATACTGCGGTGTGTTACCACATTTTGAAGCTGTATTTACAATGAGTATTTTTTTGCCCTTAAACTTTGAAAAATCGATCTGGCCACCGTCCAGTGACGCTACTTTAAAATGGTAAATTGTTGGAAGATTATCCATGGCAGGGTTGTATTTTGATAATGGTGAAAACATCAAAAGGCTAAAAACTAATGCTATCGCTTTCATATTTTTATTGTAAAGATACAAAGTACAAAAAGCAGAAATTCAATCGGGATGTTAAAGAGTGCAGCCTTCAAAAGCACTTTTTTGCAAAAATTTTAAAACCATAATAACACATTGATCATTGCTGTATACTACAACTTGATCTCTTCATCTGTTTTATCAAAAAAGTGAAATTCAGTGAGATGATAATTGCTGTTGGGCCTAATGCGGATCTTTTGTTTAAATTTCCAGCTCCATTTTCTTCTTTTGGATGGAAATCCTTTGGTGAGATATGCATATAGTATTGGATGCACTTCTATAGTAAGGCCATCGTGCTTTTGCATGATAAGATAGCTTAAATTCTTTTCAATTTCATCTTCGAGCACAAGTGTTGAAGAAATTTTTCCTGTTCCTTCGCAACTGGGGCAAACCTCCATGGTATTGATGGTCATTTCAGGCTTCATTCGTTGCCTGGTAATTTGCATCAATCCAAATTTTGAAATGGGTAGAACCGCATGTTTTGCCCTGTCTATCTTCATGAATTTGTCCATCTGCTCTACCAGGCGCTTTTTGTTTTCAGGCAGTTTCATGTCGATAAAATCAACTACTATAATGCCTCCAATATCGCGGAGCCGCAATTGACGGGCAATCTCTGCAGCCGCTTCCAGGTTGGTTTCCAAAGCATTTTGCTCCTGGTTATTGCTTACACTTTTATAGCCGCTGTTTACATCTATTACATGAAGGGCTTCGGTATGTTCGAGTATGATATAGGCCCCGCTTGGCAGGTTTACCGTTTTACCAAATGAAGCTTTTACCTGCCGTGTTACTCCGAAACTATCAAAAATCGGTGCGCCATTACTGTGGTAAGAAAGTATATCAGATTTTTCAGGTGCTATTTTTTGAAGATAAGATTTCGTTTCATTAAAAATGTTCTTATCATTTACCACGATCTTATTAAAATCCTCCGAAAGAAGATCTCTCAGAATGCTGTTTGTCTTACCTTCCTCGCTTAAAATCTTAGTTGGTGCCACGGCTCCCATCAGATTTTTTTGAATGGTTTTCCATGTTTCAACAAGTGCGTTCAGGTCATCGTGAAGCTCTGCGGTTTGTTTTCCTTCAGCAGCCGTACGTACAATCACCCCGAAATTTTTGGGCTTCACTGCCTCAATAATCTTTTGAAGCCGTTTCCGCTCTTCTGAGGAGTGGATTTTTCTTGAAACGGCTACTATGTTATTAAAAGGAGTAATCACCACAAACCTGCCCGGTAAGGAAAGTTCGCAACTAAGCCGGGGGCCTTTGGCAGCAATCGGCTCTTTTAAGATCTGAACCAAAATATTTGGTTTTCCACTGAGCACCTCTGCTATTTTTCCGGTTTTTACAATCTCCGGCTCTATCTTAAAATCGGCAAAATCCAAACCCTTCTCTGATTTGTCATTCATCATCATCCGTGTGAACTTAAGAATAGAACGGATGTATGGACTCAGATCTGAATAATGAAGAAATGCGTCTTTTTCAAATCCCACATCAATAAATGCAGCGTTTAGTCCGGGTATGAGTTTCTTCACCTTTCCCAGATAGAGATCGCCCACCCCAAAGCGGGAGTCAGCATTTTCAGTATGCAACTCTACCAGCTTTTTATCCTCAAGTAGGGCTATGTCCACTGCCTGAGGTGCAGCATTTATAATGAGTTCCTTGTTCAACTAAAGTTCTTTTGTCGGTTAAATGTTCGCAGCAGAAAAAGGGCCCTTTAAATAAAAGGCGCTTTACAGTAAGCCATTTGCAATAGTCGCTTACTTCTTCTTATGACGGTTCTTTCTTAAACGCTTTTTCCGCTTATGAGTAGCGATTTTATGGCGTTTTCTTTTTTTACCACAAGGCATAAAATGTTTTTTAATAATTTTTATAAATAGGCATTTTTGCAAATGCCGTTTTTACTTATCTCTTAATGTTGTTCAAGCATCTTTATCCTCTCATCTACTTCTTTACTGAAAGCAGGATTATTGACAATATGCTTGCTTTGCTCGTACCATTTTTTCGCATTGGCCACATCGCCTTCGGCGGCATAGGCATCAGCCAACCACGAAACAGCTTCTAAATTGTGCGGATCAAATGCTACCACTTTATTCAGCCGCTCTATTGCCTTATCGGTTTGATTAGAGATCACTGAAGCGATACCAAGTACCATTTGGGCTTTCATATTATTGCTGTCAGTTCTTACCACTTCAAGCAGCTGCTGAATTCCTTTCATGGTTTCGCCTGCATTTCCGGTCATTCCCGGACCGTATACGTAACAACTTCCCAGCCCTATTTTAAGATCGTCGTTGGAAGGATTTAACTTTAAAGCCTGCTCAAAAAGGCCTGCCGCAGTTTGCGCCTCCCATAATTTTATATCAGGACGCCCCTCGCGGCGCATGTTCTCTAATATAAAATGGGCTGCAAAGGTGAGCTTTTTTTCTGAATTCTCCAATATAGCGGCCTTACTCAGATAGTAGGCATAGGGAATAAATGCGCCGGCAGAGTCTTTCCAAAAATCAGCAAGCGCCGTAAATTGCTCCGCTGTTTGAGATTTAAGATTTCCACGGGTAATTCCCTGTTCTAATTTTTGAAGCGAAATAGTTTGGTCGGGAGTGAGCGTTAATTTGATGGAATCAATTGCGTGTTCTACATCCAGGGCCACCTCTTCATGAGGTTCATGAGTAGATACCACTTCTTTTTTTTCGGCAGTTTTTCCAAAAAAGAACAAGCCAAATAATACAATAAGCCCGCCTAATGCTAATAACACTCGTGATTTCAAAACAATAACTGTTTTTTAATGGAGTGCGAAGTTACGTCATTCATCCTTTGGAACGATATTCTTATCCCTAATATCTAGCAAAAACTCTTTTGCAGGCTTAAAGGCAGGAATATAATGTTCCGGTATTTCTACAGCCACATTCTTTTTAATATTTCTGCCGATTTTGGCAGCTCTTTTTTTCGTTATAAAACTTCCAAACCCGCGGATGTAAATATTTTCCCCTTCTCCAAGCGTTTCTTTAATGATTTTAAACATATTTTCAAGGGATACCAGTACATCCACTTTTGGAATGCCGGTTCTTTCTGATATACGGCTGATGAGTTCTGCTTTTCGCATTTTAATAATTTTTGAGTCTGTTATTAATCAATTTCATCAGTGCTTCAAGAGGCTACACAAATTTAACTGATTATAGTTAATAATTTAGAATAATATTAATTCAAACCGGCTAAATAAGGTATTACGCCACAACTGATTATCTTGCGAAAGCAAAAAAACCCAATTGGAAAAACGTCTGTTCTTTACTACCTCTCTGCTGCACTGGCATAAATATGATAATATAAGAAAAATGCCCTGGAAAGGTATTAAAGATCCTTATAAAATCTGGATCAGTGAAGTGATTTTACAGCAAACCCGGGTAGAACAGGGGATTTCATATTATAAAAATTTCATTAAGCAATTTCCTTCCATCAAAATATTAGCAAATGCTCCAGAGGAAAAAGTGTATAAAGCGTGGGAAGGATTAGGTTATTACAGGCGATGCACCCATCTGATTGAAAGTGCGCGGACGATTGAAAAAAAATTTCAGGGAAAATTTCCAAAAAATTTTGAGGATATTCTTTCATTAAAAGGAATAGGAAATTATACCGCTGCCGCTATTGCTTCCTTTGCTTATGACCTTCCCTACGCTGTGGTGGACGGTAATGTAAACCGCGTATTTGCCCGTTTTTTTGGCATTAAAACACCGGTAGATACCACGCAGGGAAAAAAAGAGTTTGCTTTACTTGCCGGTGAATTGCTTGCCAGGGACAAGCCTTCTGTTTACAACCAGGCTATAATGGATTTTGGCGCTGTTATATGCAAGCCCGCTGCGCCGCTTTGTGAACAATGTCCGCTTTCTTCAAAATGTTTTGCGTATTTGCATGCATCAGTAAACGATTTTCCTGTGAAGATGAAAAAGCAGGAAATCAGAAACAGGTACTTTTATTTTTTGGATATGGTTTATGGTCACAAAGTTTATATTCAGCAACGTAAGTCAAACGATATTTGGAAAGATTTATACCAGTTTTTATTAATTGAAACAGACCATCCTACGTCACTCAGCAAGCTTAAAAAACTGCCACCACTCAAAGAGATATCAAATATGCACGACACGTACATACAAATAATGCCCTCAGTTTATAAACAAAAATTGACCCACCAGTCTATTACAGCCCGATTTATAAAAGTGCAATTGTCGGCGCCAGTGGATGAAAATTTAATGCTGAAAGCCATACCTGTCAGGCAACTTAAAAATTTTGCATACCCCGGAATACTTAGGCAATATCTAAAAGAAATGTATCTTTAATTTTGAATTTTTCATAAACAAGAACAACTGTTTCAGGCATGCGGGGCGTTAACAAAGTTATATTGGTAGGCAATCTTGGAAAAGATCCGGAAATCATGTTTTTAGAAGGGAATATAGCCGTAGCTAAATTTTCTTTGGCCACTACAGAAACTTTTAAAGATAAAAACGGAAAAGTTCAATCGCACACCGAATGGCATAATGTAGTGGTATGGCGCGGACTTGCAGAATTCGCTCAAAAATCCCTTCAAAAAGGCAGTTTCGTTTACATTGAAGGAAAATTAAAAACCCGTTACTGGGAAGATAAAGACCATCACAAAAGATCTTCCACGGAGATTATAGGAGAAAATATGATTATGCTTGACAAAAGAATTGACGGTTCGGGTATTGACATGGAATTTTCAGCTCCGGAAGATGTTCCTATGAAATAGCTATCAAATATTTATGAACATCTATTATCTTTAACTTAAAACCACATCTCTTGGATTATCATTCGGTAATTGAAAATTATATTTCCTTGCCGCCCGCAATTATCACCCCGGCAGTTTCTACTATTTTTATTTTTGTATTGGTGATGCTTTTTTTCTTTTCTTTCCTGCTGTCAGGAGCACAGGTAGCCTATTTTTCTTTAACCTTGAAAGATATTAATCTTTTAAAAACCAGGCAACAACCTTCCTACCGGCGCATTGTCAATTTGTTAGAAAATCCACGGATATTAATGACCGGAATGTTGATAGGAAATACCATTGTTAATATTGGAATTATATTAATCGGTAACCTGTTAATGGATGAATGGATATATCAGCTTAACCTGCCGGACTGGGTAATTTTATTAATTAAAATTCTGATCATAGCGCTCTTTATTGTGGCTTTCGCCGAAATACTGCCAAAGGTTTGGGCCACACACCATAAAATCCAATTTGCATCATTGTCTTCCATGGTGGTAGAAATTACAAACCGTATCTTTTACAAGATCAGTAAACAGGTAGTTTGGTTCAACCATTCTATTGAAAACGCAATGCACAATGGCAGCAGCCGCGATACCCGGCATCTCGATTATGACATTGATCTGTTGCCCGAAGAAGAAGCCACCACAGAAGAAAAACAAATTTTAAAAGGCATCAGAAAATTTGGTAATACCACCGTTAAGCAAACGATGCGAACACGCCTTGATGTAATGGGTATAGAAGTAAGTAACACCTACCCGCAAACGCTTGAAAAGGTGCGCGAAATGATCTATTCCAGAATACCGGTGTACAAAGGAAATCTTGACGAGATCATTGGGATACTTCACACAAAAGACCTTTTACCACATTTGTCGCAAACAGATTTTGATTGGCAATCGCTGCTACGGCCGGTTTATTACGTACACGAACAAAAACTGATAGAAGATCTTTTGCAGGATTTCCGCTCACGCAGAATTCATATGGCCGTGGTTGTTGATGAATTTGGCGGCACATCAGGAATAATCACACTTGAGGATGTTATCGAAGAGATCGTTGGCGACATACAGGATGAGTTTGATGAAGAGATTGAACAAAATCATCGCATAGATGACCACAACTATATATTTGAAGGGAAAATGATGATAGATGATGTGACAAAATATTTGCGGCTGGCGCCTAACACATTTGAAGAATTACGTGGCGACAGCGATTCTTTGGCCGGACTTGTGCTGGAAATTGCAGGTGCGTTTCCGGAAGTGAACGACGAGATTAAAGCAAATGGATTTACTTTTCGGCCTACAGAAATTAATAAGAACAGGATTTTAAAAGTACAGGTAACGCTCCCTAATGAAACATCAGAATAAAAAAATAGTAAATATCGTTTGCGCATGCAAGTTATTATTGCTTATTGCCTGCAATTCTGATTATTCTGCCAAGCCGGCCGGATATTATAAGATAGATTTCCCTACAAAATCGTACACCGCTTTTAATGAGCCTGGTTATCCGTATTCATTCGAATATCCTGTTTACGCAAAGATCACCAAAGACAGCTCTTTATATGAAAATGATAATCCGTATTGGATAAATATTGAATTTCCGCAGTTTCATGGAAAAATTTTCATCAGTTATAAGAATATCCAAGGCTATTCTACATACAAAGTGAAAACTACCAATGGAACTTATCGTGATTCAGTTGCTAAAAACGATTTTAATAAAATGGTAAACGATGCTTACCAATTATCGTTTAAAAACGACATTAAAGCCTATTCCATCGAAGATAGCCTGATGCACACACCAAATGGATTGACAGGAATCTATTTCAGTTTATCAGGCAATGTAGCCACAGCCCATCAATTCTTTTTATCAGATACTACAAAGCATTTTTTACGCGGAGCGCTTTACTTTAATGCCACGCCTAATGAAGATTCTTTAAGGCCGGTAAACAATTTCTTACAGGAAGACATGAAACACATCATTAATACTATGCAATGGAAATAAGTAAGCCTCAAAAGCACTTTTTCCGCAATTTTTTAAAAAATAAATTTTAAATATTTTAAAGAGTCTCATTGGCCTGCAGGCTTAACTCACGCGCATTTCTTTTGCTACATTTGCACCCATGATCGCCATAAAAAATACTTTAATCAGCGACGAGATCATCGAAGAGCACTTTGTGTGCGATCTTGAAAAATGCAAGGGTGGCTGCTGCGTAGATGGCGATGCCGGCGCTCCTCTTGAGAATGCTGAGCTTCGATATTTAAAAAAAATATATAAAGTAGTGGAGCCCTATCTTACTGAAGAAGGGAAAAGTGAAATCAATGAAAAAGGACACTATGTGTATGACGATGAATTTGGCTGGGTAACACCCACCATAAAAAACGGAATGTGTGCGTATGGCATCATTGATGAAAAGGGGATTGTGAAATGCGGCATTGAAAAAGCGTTTCAGGAGAAAAAGTTTTCAGTAAAAGGAAATTGGAAAAAACCCGTAAGCTGTCATTTATTCCCAATCAGGATAAAACAGGCTGGCGACATTTCATTATTAAATTATGAGCCAAGGCCTAGCCTTTGCGACCCTGCATGCAAATTGGGCGATGCGCTTAAAGTTCCGGTATTTAAATTTTTAAAAGAACCATTAATTCAAAAATTTGGTGAAGATTTTTTTGATTCGCTCGCTGCCACAGCACAGCATCTTCACCAAAATAAATAGAGAGATTGTTATGAGAAAAAACGTTTGGCTTATAGCTGTTATTTCAATTTTTTACAGTTGCTCACCGGGTAATGCAAAAATTGATAACAGTTTAAAAGTGTATTTTGATTCAGCAGGAGTAAAAGGTTCATTTGCATTTCTGAATAATCAGATAGGAGATATCAGCGTATATAATATGCATGACGATACGCTTCGGGTTTCGCCGGGAGGAAGTTTTAAGATAGCCGAAACCCTTATCGGCATTGAAACCGCAAGACTTACCGATGAAAACACGGTAATGCCGGGAAGCGACAGTTCTTTACAAAGTGTAACACTCAAGCAAGCGTTTGATGCAAATCATCTTAATTACTTTCAGCAGCTTGCACGCAAAATAGGCGAGGACACCATGTCTTTTTGGATCGATTCTTTAAAATACGGAAACATGCAAACGCACCCGCTGGATTCATTTTGGATGAATGGCAATATGAAGATATCTCCTGATGAACAATTGGGCCTTATTTATAAAATTTATTTTGATCAGTTACATTTTCAAAAATATGCGCAGGATGTAGTGCGCCAGCTAATGCTTAAAGAATCAAACACACTTTACAAATTAAGCTACACCACTGCGCCGGCTATGGACGGAAATACACCAATAGCCTGGATTTGTGGATGGATTGAAGAAAACAGGCACGTTTATTTTTTTGTGAGTGTAGTAAAGGCAGACAAACAACGCGAAGGCCTGGAAGAAATTGCTGAACGCATTACCCGTAATATTTTAACGGCAAAAGGATTTTTTAAAGGAGAAAAATAATTACTCCGACGAAACATGAATTTTCAGTCCATCATAAGCAAGGCTTATGCCCGCCGGTAATTCATTATTAATATCCTCATGTTTTCCAAGTTGGTGACTGATATGAGTAAAATATGCTTTTGGAACTTTTAATTCTTTCACAAGTGTAATTGCCTGTTGTAAAGTAAAATGGCTGATGTGCGGAGATTTTCTAAGTGCATTTAATACAATTACATCACTGCCTTTTATTTTTTCTTTTTCTTTACTTTCTATGCTGCTTGCATCAGTTATATAGGTGAATTTTCCAAACCTGAATCCATAAACCGGCATATGAAGATGATATACTAAAATGGGAATTATAAAAATATCACCGATCGAAAAAGGATTTAATCCGATCCGATGAAGATTAATATCGGGTATACCCGGATATTTTTCATCATCAAAAATATATTTGAATTCTCTCTTCAAAGCCGCTTCTGTTATTTCATTTGCATACACATCCATCGCTTTACCTTGAAAAAAACTGAACGCTTTTACATCATCAAGTCCTGCAATATGATCTTTATGCGGATGTGTGAAGATGACTGCATCGAGGTGCTTTACGTTTTCCCTAAGCATTTGTGATCTGAAGTCAGGAGTGGTATCCACCACTACCGAAGTGGTTTTGCTTTGAACAAGAATGCTGCTGCGCATTCTTTTGTCAAAAGGATCTTTTGAAGTGCATACCTCACAACCGCATGCTATCATAGGTACACCACTGCTGGTGCCGGTGCCTAAAAATGTAATCGTCAGTTCAGAATTTTCCACTGATCAAAGCTAAAAAAATAATAAATGGTTGAAATGTGAAAAGAAAAACAGGTTAGGCACTTTTTATACCAGACAATACTTCATCATAAAGCTTTTGCTGGTCGTGTGTGAGCAAATCAATATTGACATCAAGAGAGGGCAATAATTCTGATATGGTATTTATGCGCCCTTCAACGGTTAAAAACTTATTGAGCACCACCACTTTCTTATGCTCAAGTATGCAATAGCCACTTTGGAAGCTTCCTCTCTCATAGCGCAAAACATAGCCTGCTTCTTCTATGAGTTTTTCTAATTTCTGAAGAGAAGATTGATTCAATTTCATACCTAACAAATGTAACGGATAGTTAGCTAACAATCGGATACAGAATATCCCCAAAAATCAAAATGCCCCGAAGGGCATTCTGAACCTAATTGAAAAACCACGTCAATGTAGGGCGTTCGAGATTACTCTCATTCTTTATTAAAACCGCCAAATATCAAAAAAGTGGGTACGAAGTAAACCAACGACATCACAAATATCATCAGAGTTGTTAATATGTAACAGGGTTGTTTAACCCTATTTTTTGCCATTTTTAACCCTATTTATCTTTTTAAAAAACTGGCTTAAAAGTGCTTTTGAAAGAATAATAAGGAAAAATAAAAATTTATAGATGTTATTTCTATCTTAGATGTAAATAACTCTCATGAAAATTGTAGACCAGAAAATGGCTGATGAATGCATCAGTGCATATTCAGATTCTTTACAAAAAAATGCAGCAGGTCAAACCACAGCAGTGGGTTTTGACAGTAAAAAATTATTGAAATGGCTTAAAAAAGTGGCTCCGAACTGCCATGAAATCCAGATCAAATTTGGCATTTACACACAGGTGTACAGTACGTCAAAGTTTCAGGAAGGCAGAACAACGGTTTTTCTGTGCCCTTGCGATGATGAGGGAAACCCCGCCCTGGATGAAAACGGCAATGAAATACCTCCTGTAAATGCAGGTAATCCGTATCCATAATGAAACTCATGTTATACCAGGCCTTCCAATACGTTGCGTTAGTGGCGGGAGGATTTTTTTACGTTTCATTGAAAAGGTGGAAGCTGCTACCATTTCTGTTTATTTGCCTGCTTGCTGTTATCATCGAGTCAGCAAGCAAATGGGTGATCTATAAACAGTATAGCAGCAATTATTTTTTGATCAATCTCTACTTTCTTATTTCTACGCCACTTTTTTTATGGGGGTATTTTATGCAGTTCAGATTAAACCCGTTAAACCAAAAACGATATAAAATAACTGCATTTGTCATCTGCATTTTATTTCTGCTTAATTATCTTTTCTTAGAGGGGCCGGTAGCGCTCGATACTTTAAGCATTATCCTGCAGCAGTTTATAAACATATTACTTACGTGTGGTTTATTATTTCAAATGGCCACCATTGAGGAGCAATTCAATCTTTCAGCAGAACCTATGTTTTGGATTTCAGCCGGCTTGCTGATCTTTAGCCTTGGGACGCTGGTTGTATTAGGAATGAATGGATTTATACGCTTAAATCATATTACGATTCAAAATAAAAATCTTTACAGGGTCATCATGCCCGCGCTCAATATAATTTTGTACACAGCTTATACTTATGCTTTTTATTTATGTATGCGAAAGAAGAAGTCATATTTACCATTATCGTAGTAATATTTGTACTGGTTTTTTTGGCTATCCTTTTTTTAGTAATTGTGGCGAGGAACAATGCGAGAAAAAACAAATTGCTTTTCGAAAATGAAAAGATTAGGAAGGAGTTTGAACAGCTTTTGCTCAATACCCGGCTGGAAATTCAGGAGCAAACGCTCAGCCATGTGAGTCGTGAAATACATGATAATATCGGCCAAACGCTTTCATTAGCCAGGCTTCAGTTACATGCTATTGATGAGCGGGAAACCGATGACATGGATAAACTGCTTGAAAAAGCGATTACCGATCTTCGAACACTAAGCCACAATCTAAACACCGACCTCATTCGTGAAAAAGGATTTGTACAAAGTGTACACGATTTACTTTTGCAATTTGAAAGGACAGGAAAATATTCCGTCCGCTTTTCAAACAACGACTTCAATGCAGATATGAGCGATGAAGTAGGCATCATTCTTTTCAGAATCATACAGGAAGTGCTTAATAACATTGTAAAACATGCTCAGGCAACACACATTGATGTAAATCTGAATACACAAAACAGCGTTTCTTACATTGTGATAAAAGATAATGGCAAAGGGTTCGATACCCATTCGGTAAAATCAAAAGGATTAGGTTTGGAAAGTATAAAGGAACGTGTGAAAATTATTGGAGGCACACTTGATGTAATGTCAGGAAATAAAGGCACTGAAATAAAAATAATTTTATAACTATGAATCCGACATCCGTTGTGTTGATTGACGATCATCAATTGCTTCGAAACAGCCTGGGAAAAATCATTGATAAATTTGAAGGATATCATGTTATAGGTGAATTCGACAACGGAAAAGAATTTGTTGATAGCATTTCATCATTAGGTAAAATAGATATTGTTCTGCTCGACATAAGTATGCCTGTAATGAATGGCTTTGAAACTGCAGAATGGTTACACAAGCATGCTCCCGGAACTAAAATTCTTGTACTCAGCATGATGGACAGCGAACTTTCAGTGATCAAAATGCTACGGTTAGGGGCAGCGGGTTATATTCTTAAAGACAGTAAGCCGGCTATGCTAAAGGAAGCTTTCGACAGCATCATAAAAACAGGGTATTACAGCAATGATCTGATCAACAACACAATGATTCATTATGTAAACTCTGATCAAAAGGCGGTTAATTTACGTATAAGCTTGACTGATAGAGAACAGGAATTTTTAAAATATTCCTGTTCTGAACTTTCCTATAGAGAAATTGGCAACGAAATGAATGCAAGCCCGCGTACCATTGAAAATTATCGTGATTCACTTTATAGGAAGCTGGGTATCAAAACACGTGTAGGATTGGTTCTTTTTGCAATTAAGGAAGGATATCATACCCTATAAATAATCCATTCTACCATTTTAAAAAAACCCGATAAAAGTGCTTTTGAAATAAAAAACCCCATTTAAAAAATGGGGCTTTGAGTATTATAAAACTGAATTAATCTTCAACTTTCATTTTACCTTTTTGTTTAGCCATTACTTCTTCCGATACGCTGTTAGGCGCAGGTGCGTAGTGGCTAAATTCCATTGTACTTGTTGCACGTCCGCTGGTTAAAGATCTCAATTGTGTTACATAACCAAACATTTCGCTCAAAGGAACTTTTGCTTTGATAACCTGAACACCATGGCGTGTATCCATACCTTCAAGGATACCACGGCGCCTGTTAAGATCACCTGTAACGTCGCCCATGTATTGATCAGGAGAAAGCACTTCCACTTTCATGATCGGCTCAAGTAAAACCGGCTTAGCCTTGCGGGCTGCTTCGCGGTAACCTGCTTTAGCACACAATTCAAATGACATAGAATCAGAGTCTACCTGGTGGAATGAACCATCAAATATCCTCACTTTCATATTTTGCATCGGATATCCAGCGAGTACGCCTGTAGTCATAGCGGTTTCAAAACCTTTTTGAATAGCAGGAATAAATTCACGCGGAATAGAACCTCCGAAGATGTCATTCACAAATTGGAATGTTCCTTTATCTTCTTTCAGGAATTCATCATCAGCCGGCCCGATTTCAAACTGAATGTCTGCGAACTTACCACGGCCACCTGTTTGTTTTTTCAAAACTTCTCTGTGTTCGACAGTGGCGTTAAGAGCTTCTTTATAAGCCACCTGAGGTGCGCCCTGATTGATTTCAACTTTAAATTCACGCTTTAAACGGTCGATAATAATGTCAAGGTGCAATTCACCCATACCGCTTAGAGTTGTTTGTCCTGTTTCCTCGTCTGTAGCTACTCTTAATGTTGGATCTTCTTCCACCAGCTTTGAAATAGCCATACTCATTTTATCCACATCAGCCTGTGTTTTAGGCTCAACAGCAATAGAAATCACCGGATCGGGGAATACGATAGATTCCAGCACAATGGGATGTTTCTCATCGCACAGTGTATCACCAGTTTTAATATCCTTAAAACCCACAGCGGCACCAATATCACCAGCAGTGATAAATTCCACAGGATTTTGTTTATTGGCATGCATCTGCATGATACGGCTGATCCTTTCATTTTTACCGGTGCGGGTATTAAGCACATAAGAACCTGCATTTAACCTGCCACTATAGGCACGGAAAAACGCAAGTCTTCCCACAAATGGATCTGTCATAATCTTAAATGCAAGTGCACTGAACGGATCATTTACATCAGGATGACGTTCGATCTCTTCGCCGGTATCCGGGTTGATTCCTTTAATAGCTTCTATATCCAAAGGACTTGGCAGGTAGCGAACGATTGCATTCAATGCCGCCTGTACGCCTTTGTTCTTAAATGAAGACCCGCACATCATCGGGATAATGCTTAGGTCGATTGTAGCTTTACGGATCGCTTCATGCATTTCTTCTTCTGTGATCGAGTTTGGATCGTCAAAGAATTTTTCCAATAATTTTTCATCATATTCTGCAACGGCCTCTACAAGGTGTTGTCTCCACTCATCTACATCATCTTTCATATCATCCGGAATGGGCACTTCGTTATAAGTCATACCCAATGAAGCATCATCCCAAACAATTCCTTTCATAGTGATAAGGTCTACCACACCTTTAAAAGAATCTTCTGCACCAATGGGTAGCTGAAGAGGAACCGGGTTAGCCCCCAGCATTTCTTTTACCTGCTTTACCACATTTAAAAAATCAGCTCCGGCACGGTCCATTTTATTTACAAATCCAATTCTTGGAACTTTGTATTTATTAGCCTGGCGCCAAACGGTTTCACTTTGGGGTTCTACACCGCTCACAGCACAAAATAAAGACAATAACCCGTCCAGTACACGTAAAGAACGTTCTACCTCTACGGTAAAATCAACGTGCCCGGGAGTGTCAATAATATTGAATTTATATTGTTTGGTATCGGCTGTTTTCTGACCATTTGCCAGAGGGAAGTTCCAGAAGCAGGTGGTAGCAGCAGAAGTAATGGTAATACCTCTTTCCTGCTCTTGTGCCATCCAGTCCATGGTAGCAGATCCTTCGTGGGTTTCACCCAACTTGTGGTTTACTCCGGTATAATATAGTATACGCTCGGTAGTAGTGGTCTTTCCCGCATCAATGTGAGCGGCAATACCAAAGTTTCTTTGAAATCGTAAATCGGCCATTTGGCTTTTGTTTATTTTATAAATGAAATTCTAAATTGAAAACCTCAAATTTTTATTCAATATCTGCAATCGATCCCTAAAATTTGAGGGCGCAAAGTTAAGAAGAAAATCCAAAAAATAATGTGCTTAAAGCAGGTAATAATGTTAATTCGGAAAAACTTTGAAACAGGATTTCCCATAAATAAAAAACCCTCCTTTTAGGAGGGCATTTATAATTCTTTTTTATCAAATCAAACTCTGAAGTGGGCAAATGCCTTATTAGCATCAGCCATACGGTGCGTATCTTCTTTCTTTTTAAAAGCGGCTCCTTCACCTTTGCTTGCAGCTACTATTTCATTAGCAAGTTTTTCTGCCATGCTACGGCCGTTTCTGTCGCGGCTGTAACGAATAAGCCATTTGATGCTTAGCGAGGTTTTCCTGTCAGGCCTTACTTCAGCAGGTATCTGGAAAGTTGCACCACCAATACGGCGGCTCTTTACTTCCACACTCGGAGTAACATTAGCAAGTGCTTTTTTCCAAACTTCATAACCATCTTCGCCAGACATTTTTGAAACGCGGTCAATCGCATCATAAAAAATGGTATAAGCACCACTTTTCTTCCCTTGCCACATCAGGTTATTTACAAAACGTGTTACCAATCTGTCCTGAAATCTTGGGTCGGGAGCTAATGGTAATTTTTTGGCTTGAGCTTTACGCATATTCTTGTTCTTTATATCACACCACGAAGGTGATTCAAATTATTTTTTAGATTTTTCTTTTTTAGTTCCGTATTTACTGCGGCTTTGCTTACGGTCTTTTACGCCCGCAGTATCCAAAGTGCCACGTACAATATGATATCTTACACCCGGCAGATCTTTTACCCTTCCACCACGCAACAATACAATACTATGCTCCTGAAGATTATGACCTTCACCCGGAATGTATGCAATAACTTCAATCTTATTGGTAAGCCTTACTTTAGCCACTTTTCTAAGTGCGGAATTCGGCTTTTTAGGAGTGGTTGTATAAACCCTGGTGCAAACACCACGGCGTTGAGGGCAACTGTCAAGAGCTCTTGATTTACTCTTGGCTTTAATGATTGTCCTTCCTTTACGTACTAATTGTTGAATTGTAGGCATTCTATTTTGACCTTAATTTTTTTTTGGACGGCAAAGGTAAGAGGAGTATGATAAAATACCAAAAGAATTTAGATCCATAAATTTATTTCACAGTTTGTAAGCAATACGGCAGGATATGGTTCAAAACCAGGGTCAAGAATGAAATACTTAAATTCACTTTTTCTTCACATTCATTAAATAACTATATTTTTAAAAAATGACGTTTTTTATGGGTTGAAGCACGATTAAATTCTTTCCTGCTCTCTGGCCCGCTCCCCAATTTGCTGACGCCACATAGCATAATATAAACCCATCTTCTCAAGAAGTAATTCATGGTTGCCCATTTCTGCAACACGTCCTTTCTCTAATACATATATCCGGTCAGCATGCATGATGGTGCTGAGGCGGTGCGCAATTAAAATGGTGATTTGATCCTGGCGGGATGAAACATCACGAATCGTTTTAGTGATTTCAATTTCTGTAATTGAATCCAATGAGGAAGTTGCCTCATCAAAAATCAGCAAATGAGGGTTTCGCAATAAAGCCCTTGCGATTGAAAGCCTTTGCCTTTCTCCTCCGGAAATCTTCATTCCACCCTCTCCTATTAATGTATTGATTCCTTTCTCGGCCCGCTCCACTATATTATAACATGCAGCAAGCCTTAAAGCCTCTCTTATCTGCTCATCAGTAGCATCAGGTTTTACAAATAACAGATTTTCTTTGATCGTTCCAGCAAACAGTTGCGTTTCCTGCGTTACAAAACCAATTTGCCTGCGAAAAAGATCAAAATCAATTTCTCTTTGAGCAATGCCATTATACAATATCTTGCCGGTTTGTGGCCGGTACAGGCCAACGAGTAATTTTACCAAAGTGCTTTTTCCCGCACCTGATGGCCCCACAAATGCTATCGTCTCATTAGCATTTACTTTGAAACTAAGACCTGAAATGGAAGGTTGCGGGGCAGATCTGTGTTGAAATGTTACATTCTTAAATTCTAAATGCTGAAGCCTGTCGAGCGGTTGAGATTGCAAAGGCCTGGGTTCAGGAGATTTAGACATTAAGTCTTTAAAATTATTCAGAGACGCTTCCGCTTCGCGGTAATTAATTATAATATTACCAACCTCCTGCAAAGGGCCAAAAATAAAAAAGCTATAAAATGTAAGTGTCATCAATTGGCCCGGTGTGATCGTATTCTGATAAATAAGCAAAAGCAAAATAAACATGATTGCCTGCCGCAGGAAATTGACAAAAGTTCCTTGAATAAAATTAAGTGTCCGTATACTTTTTACCTTTTTCAATTCAAGGCCAAGTATCTTATACGTATTATTGTTTAGTCGGTCCACCTCCTGAGTAGTTAGGCCAAGGCTTTTTACCAGTTCAATATTTCTTAAAGATTCTGTGGAGGCTCCGGCAAGCTGATTGGTTTCAAAAATAATTCTTTTTTGTATCCGCTTAATTTTTTTACTGAGCATACTCGTTAAGAAAGAAAGAAACGCAATGCCCAAAATATAAACCGGCATGATAGACCAATGCAATGAAAAAGAATATACTGTTACAAATACAACACCCACCAATATTCCGAAAAGAATATTATTAAAGGAGGTAATAAATTTTTCAGTATCGGCTCTCACTTTTGTAAGTATAGAAAGTGTTTCGCCACTGCTCTGATCTTCAAATTCCCAATAGGGCAGCTTCATGCTGTGCCTTAATCCATCAGTAAAAATCTTTGCACCAAACTTTTGCGTTACCACATTACCAAAATAGTCTTGAAATGCCTTTGCAATTCTGGAAACCATAGCCACTGCAATTAATAAACCCAAATAGCCTGAGATTCCCCATAAAAATTCGGATTGTGATTGTGCGCCCGCATGAGGATGCGTCACAAATTTGTCGAACATTTTACCGAAGATCAAAGGATCGAGCAGTGAAAAAATCTGATTGATGGCAGCCATTAAAAGGGTCAGTGCCAGTATCCATTTGTATGGTTTAAGGTAGGAAAGCAGAATTTTCATTCTGCAAAAATAGAATAGCAGAGGCGTTCAGTAATACCTCAAAAAATTAAAGAGAAATAACAAAGTCAAATCCTGACCATCCATCCATATTTATCCTCTTCAGTTCCTTCGCGTATTGCATCAAGCGTTTCCTTAATGGCCGGACCGGTTACCCATTTATTTTGATCAAATTTCATGACTTTGTCTTTATCGGCCAGCTCTTCAATCATCAAAATAGTGGCGGCAGTACCTGTTCCAAAAACTTCAGTTAATTCTCCTTTGTCAAATCTTTCTTTAACCTCATCAATAGAAAGATCTCTTTCTTCAACATTTAAGCCCATGTTTTTTAATAATTGTATCGTGCTCATCCTCGTCACTCCTTCTAATATTGTTCCGCTCTCAAGACCTGGAGTTACCGCAGTATTTCCGAAAATAAAAAATACATTCATGGTGCCGCATTCCTGTACATATTTATGCTCTTTGGCATCTGTCCACAAAACCTGGTCGTATCCGTTTCTTTTGGCTTCCGCTGTTGGAAACATAGCAGCACCATAATTGCCTGCATTTTTAGCGTATCCTACACCACCTTCTACTGCTCTTACATATTTTTCTTCCACAAAAATTCTTATTGGTTTGCTGAAATAAGGACCGGTAGGACTTAAAATGATCATGAATTTATAGGTGGCAGACGGCCTTACGCCGATGAACGCATCATTAGCAAACATAAATGGCCGGATATATAATGAATAATCATGTTTATTCGGCACCCAATTATGATCCAGCCTTATCAATTGTTTCATTCCCTCTAAGAAAATATCTGCAGGCACTTCTGGCATTTCCATCCGGCGGGCGGATATATTAAAACGATTAAAATTATCTTCCGGGCGAAAAATTCTGATATCTCCTTTCTCTAAATCCCTGTAGGCCTTAATGCCCTCAAAAATTGATTGTCCGTAATGAATAGCAGAACATGCAGGCGAAATAGTGATAGGCTGATAGGGAACGATCTGCATATTTTGCCACTTCCCATCAATAAAATCTGCTACAAACATGTGGTCAGAAAAATTTTTTCCAAAGGTCATTTCTTCAGGTGAAATATTTTTCAGCTTACTTTCTTCTGCATTCACCACCTTGAATTCGCCTGTTGCTGTCATATACTTTATTTTTGTAGCAAAGAAACGAAAATAGGCCGACAAATGAGTTTGGACAATGTAATGCTTCCACCCGATCTGATATTTAAGCTGTATGGAAATAATCTGGTAAACGCAGATAAAAAAATAGTACTTATCGGCCTGAATAAACATCCCGAAAAGGAAGAAAAACTTTTACTTGATAAAATATTAACTGCGTGCGGACTGGATCTAAAGCTTTTGACTTTAAAAATATTTGACAAAAATCCGGAAGATTTAAACGTCTTCCTGGCTAATAAAAATGTCAATTTTGCACTTCTTTTTGGGCTCACTCCATCCCACTTACACAATCTGGAAAATTACACTATCGGAAAGTTAAATGGAGGGCATATCATCTTAAGTGAAAATCTTGATACACTTTCAAAAAACATGGAAAGTAAAAAGTTGCTGTGGAAATGTATTCAGCAATTAATAAATCAGGAAGTATGAAAGAATTAATCTTTGCGACACATAATAAAAATAAGGTTAAAGAAATAGATCAGATACTCAACGGATCATTTCTTCTTAAATCGCTTGCTGAAATTCATTTTACTGAAGATATTCCCGAACCATTTGACACCATAGAAGAAAACGCTGTTGAAAAAGCCCGTGTGATATTTGAAAAATTTAATGCAGATTGCTTTTCAGAAGATACAGGCCTCGAAGTGACAGCCTTAAATGGTGCGCCGGGAGTAAGAAGTGCCCGTTATGCGGGTAATCATGATTTTGAAGCCAATATTGACCTTTTGTTGCATAATATGAAACACCAAACTGACCGCACCGCCCGGTTTAAAACAGTGATATGCCTGATTCAGCAAGGCAAAATGCACCTATTTGAGGGGATATGCGCAGGAAAGATTATAGAAAAAAGAAAAGGTGCCAATGGCTTTGGATATGACCCTATTTTTGTACCTGATGGATCTTCAAAAACATTTGCCGAAATGAGTATGGAAGAAAAAAACGTTTTCAGTCATCGGAAAAAAGCAATGAAAAAATTAATTACCTTTCTTAAACAAGCAGAAAGCTGAAACCGTAAGTATTGTGAATTCTAAAAGCAACCAAATACATTCAGAATCCGACTTAATACAGGGATGCATAGATCAGAATCCGGTAATGCAGCGCGAGCTTTATGATCGCTTTGCTTCAAAAATGTATGGAGTATGTCTCAGGTATGCAGGAAATACCAATGATGCCGACGACGTGTTGCAGGAAGGATTTATAAAAGTATTTAAAAATATTTCCCGGTTTAGATCGGAAGGATCTTTTGAAGGATGGATCAGGCGCATTTTTGTAAACACCTGTATTGAGCAATACAGAAAGAAGGTGAAATCATACAACATTACCGAAGCACATGAAAACTCGGTTGAGGATCAGGACCTTGACGCAATGGACCGGTTGGCAGCAAAAGATATGGTAAAACTGATCAACGAGCTTTCTCCTGGTTATAAAGCGGTATTTAATCTGCACGTTGTAGAAGGATATAGCCATAAAGAAATAGCTGATATGCTCGCTATTTCTGAAGGAACAAGCAAATCGCAATTGGCCAGAGCGAAAGGAGCATTAAAAAAGTTATTAGAAACAAAATATAATCAGATCAACAGTTAAAATTTTGTAACCGCATTATGAAAACAGTTAATGATAAGCTGTACAATTTTGAAGCAACACCCCCTGCCGGAGCATGGGATCGGATTTCAGGTGAATTACACAAAAAAAGAGTTGTACAAATGAAATCCCGGAAGAAACTCGTTATAGCAATGGCTGCAGCGGCTTCAATCGTTAGTGTTATCCTGATTAGCCTTATTTTTTTCAATCTGGGTAAAAAGTCATCCCATCAAATTGCAGCGCATTCAATCAGAAGTGATAAACCACTAAATGATACTTTAAGGAAAAACAATGAAGTACTTGAGCGCATTATAAATGCTCCTGATAATAAAAAACTGGTAGCAAGCAGCCAACTTTCAGATCTGGGTTTTCATAAAAAATACATTACGATCTCAGGCCCCGAAGGCCAGCCTGTAAAGATTTCTCCAAAGGTGGCCACACTGATCGTTTCTGCTGATGATGAATATCCACCTAAACCAGTTTGGGATAAAAAAATCAATAAATGGCAAAAGATTATGCTTACAAATAATGTTTCTGCTAATCCTACCAACCTTGTAGAAATTTTGGAGCAGGTTTCAAATAAGGTGGAATAATGCCGAGGATACTTATTAAAATTCCCGAAGGTAAACCCATATCTACCGTTACAATACCGGTTAGAATTACTGATATTAATTATGGAGGTCATTTAGGAAATGATGCAATGGTTTCAATTGTACACGAGGCCCGAATGAAGTTTTTTGCTAAAGTTGGCTTCACAGAAATGGAGGCTGGTGGCACCTCACTTATTATGAGCAGCCTGGCGGTAAATTATAAGAATGAGTCTTTTTATGGAGATGTATTATCCATTGACATTTTTGTAGAAGATTTATCCAAAATAAGTTTTGATTTGATTTACAATATTTCAAGCGTTCGAAACAAAAAAAATTTACTCATTGCAGTTGCTCAAACCAATATGGTATGCTATAATTATGATCTGAACAAAATCAATGTAATGCCGCAGGCACTCAGGGAAAAGCTGATTCATTAAAAGGCCTTCAAAAGCACTTTTTTGGCAAAAAAATAAAAAGGAATTTTAGAATTTTTCACTCCAGATTCGCCAGCTTTCTTCGGCCTGGATTTGCAGCATTTCCAACCCGTTTTTAATCTTCGCACCACAATCCTCAGCTTTTTCAAGAAATAAAGTTTTTTCAGGATTGTAGATCAAATCATAAGCAAAATGATTATTTGTAATACTGCCGTAAGGCATGCGTGGATAAAAGGATTTCAAATCTCCCATACCGAGCGGTGTGGTATTTATTAATAATGTGTTCTTATGAATAATTTCAGGTGTGATTTCATCATAAGTGATAAATGAACGTAATTTTTTGCGGGATACGATCTTAAAATCTATTTGATTTTTTTTTAAAACATACATCACTGCTTTTGCTGCACCCCCCGTGCCGAATATCAGGGCGTTTTTATGTTTACCCAGTTCTGCATGGATCGACTGCTCAAATCCAATGACATCAGTATTAAATCCTTCCCATTTACCATCAATTATTTTTACACAATTGCAGGCTTGAACTGCTTCTACAATTTCATTCTTTACATCAAGAAAAGGAATGATGGCTTCTTTATACGGAATGGTAATATTAAATCCGAAAAGTGATTTATTTAATTTTAAGATATCAACAGCGCTGCCGATATCTTCATATTCAAAATTGTAATAGGTTGCATCAATTTTTTCAGAAGAGAATTTGCGTGAGAAATATTTGGCTGAAAAGGAATGCCCAAGCGGATATCCTAAAAGTCCGAATTCTCTCATGCTTCAGTACCATCCAGGTATAAATGGAAAGTATCACCCCTTAAGCCTACACGCATTGCCTCTAATGGAATTATTTCGGCAGGACTAATATTTCCAAGGTTTACATTACAACCCAATAATTCCAAAAAGTATAATTGCTGCGATTTTTGCGGCGCTTCCCAAATTATTTTTTCAGCAGGTATCTGAGTCAGTATTTCCTGAACCAAACCTTCTCTTACCTCTCCTGTGCCACGGTAAATACCTACATTTCCGGCCTCTCTTGCTTCAGCAATTACATAACTGGATCCGGCATCCAATTCAGCCTTCATCAGTTCTATCCATTTGTAGGGAGGTATGATATGAGTTGCATCTTTGCTACCTACTTCACTCAACACCTTTCCATGTTTGGTGAGTTTTTCGATATAACCGCATTTTTCTGTGTGCGGAATGATTATCGATCCGTCACTCACTTCCATAAAATGAATGTCAAAATCTTTACAGAGTTCAATATAATCGTTGAATTGATTTCGGATTAGAAATGCTTCAAATAACGTTCCCCCGAAATACACCGGAATATCTACTGATTGATAAAATTCAATTTTTTGTCTCAGATTAGGTGTTACGAAGGCTGTTCCAAATCCTAATTTAATTATATCTATATGAGGTCCGGCAGCGCTTACTAAATTTTTTGCCTCTTCCAGGCTAAGTCCCTTATCCATTACCATGGTCATACCGCTTGTTCGGGGTTTAGGCAATCGGTGTGGGATCTGCGAAAGATTGAAATTCATTAAGAAAATATTTTAAAACGCCGCAAAGATAATTTTACAGAAGCATTTTCTTTAAAAAAATCTCACAGACTACTTTTTCCCTCTTTTTGATAGGTGTTCTTTATATGTATTTATGGCGCGAACTACCATTGCATTCTGTAGATTGGAAGGATCGAGAGAAATAAATTCCTTTAGTAATTTTGGCGCTTCAAACAAAGCGGTATTTAAATGCAGGAGGCCTTCTTTGGATTTTCCCAAGGCAAAATATATAGCTGCTTTATAATAAACAAACACCATTTTACCATTGGTTTTTAGTAATGCATTATTTACCTGATCAAAAGCTTCATCTATATATCCTTCATCATATAAGCACGATATCAACGCTTTCCAACCTTTCATGCTTTTAGGCCTGCTTTTTATGTAATGGCTGTAGTGTATAACGGCATCCTTTATATGGCTTGTTTGTGCAAAACATTCTGCTATGGCAAAATGAAAATCCGGCTGCGACGGCTGAAGCATCAATGCGCTTTGCAATTGATTGATGGCGTTATTCCATTGTCGCTCGCGCATGTAAGTGCCGGCAACTTTGTAATATAAATGAGGATCTTCGGGTTTTAAGTGGATCGCTTTTCTATAATGTACTCTCGATTGGGCAGGGCTATTCAGTTTTTCATAACAATGGCCCAAAGCTTCATAAATCACTTCTTCAGGAAGTGATAATTCGATCACTTTTTCCAATGCTTCAATAGCTTCTTTATATTTTTTGAGCCTGATAAAAGCATCACCCAGGTTTCGATAGGCATAATCGAATTTTTCATCAATGGCTATGGCGTATTGATAAGCATCGATTGCTTTTTCATACAACTTGAGCCCCTGGTATGCAGTACCAAGATTGAACCACGCCAGGTGGCTATACGGATTTGCATCAATGGCTTTATTATGCAGAATTATGCTTTCTTCATGTTTTCCTGTAAAATCCGTCCAGAAACATATTTTATAAAGCGCTTCTTCATTACACGGATCTTCCTCTAAGACCATTTGCAAACAATAAAACACTTTATCGAAATCTTCATAATCGTCATATAGGTTTGCCAGTTCAAAAAGCAGATCAACTTTCTCCTCACCTTCGAATAAACCGCAGGCTTCAACAAGTATTTCATTGGCTTTTGCAGCATCTTTTAAGGCCATATAAACATCAACCTTAAGAATGTATAAATTGATATCAGCATTATCCAATACAGAAGCCTTGTCAAGTATAAAAAGCGCTTCCTGGTATTTTTGAGCAGAAATAAGAAGGTCTGCTTTTTTTATTAAAAGCATTGAAGAAAAGGGGAATTGAAGAATTCCATGTTCAGCCGCTTCAAGGGCCATTACCAACTGATCATTTTCATCGAAATAATCAATAATTCTCTCAAAAGCTTCTTCCTCAATAAATTGAAAGCGGTTACCGGTCTTAAAGTTGTTATATTGGTTAATCAGTTCATTTATTTCATCCTTATCACGTCCGTGGGGATTGTCTTTCATATCATCTGTTATGATTACAAAGTACTACAATTTTTCGTAATGATGCGCAATTAAGGTGGATAAATAAGCGTTATAAAAAAAGGATAAACGGTTATTAATTCCCGGAAAAAATTAGTACTTTTGTTAAGAATTGATTAATTTTGCAAAAATGAAAAAATATACCAGGATATTATCGGTGTTTTTGCTTTTTTGCGGAGCGTGTTTGTTTGCCTCGGCAGATAGAGGAGGCTTTGTGAAGAAGAATAAAACTCAATTGAATATCAATACAAAGGGAAATCTTAAGAATTCCATAGCTTTTAATTTAAAATCCGGTATTGTTTACCGTGGTAGTGAACTGGTTAGTTCATCAAGAATTGGTAATGTAATGATCAATGAAACGATCGTTTCTTATAAAAAAGGGAATACCGTATATATTTTGCCTTTTAAACAAAGGATTGTAATGCCTGAATATTCTAAAGACGATGGATATAAAGTGATCATCAGATCCAAAAAATAATTTTTAATGTATCAATAAAAAACCCTTTCCATACAGGAAGGGGTTTTTTATTTTATAATATTTTAATTGCATCCGTCAAAAGCACTTTTATTGCAAATTTTTAAAATGCCTTTTACTTTTTGGTTTCGCTATAACTCATTACCCTATAACCAGACGTAGGTGTTTCAAATTTAGAAGAAGGTACCGATTCGAATGAAATTTTGGCCAATGTAAATTTAAATTTGATCTTTCCGGAAATCATCTCATATTGAACCGGAAGACCAGGCAGACTTTTGAATTGTGCATCGTAGCTATTATTTGCCACTTTCACATCCGTGGTATAATAAACGATAAAACTGGTTCCGTTGCTCAATTTGGCAATCGCTTTTTTGCAATTATATCCTGATATTACAGCCGTTTCTGTTGTAATTTCAAACTGAATACCATTATATTTTCTATTACTCGATTCCCAATCCGCAGCCGTCATTGGAATCATCAGTTTTTGGCCGCTGTAATCCTTTAAAATAACTGCAGTATTATTAGCTGCGTTATGAATGGTAGCCTCCTTGCCTAACCCACTTACCAATTCTACACGGCTCATATTTCCTTTCAGGTAAACTGTGGTAGTTGCTCCATCAAACATGTCGGCCATATTTGGTTCACCGCTACCGGTTTCTACGGTCATATTGTAAACCAACACTCCTTCATTAAGCACTTTTTGAGCCTTCAGAGATGGAGTTATCATCAAAATACCTACAATAACTGACAAATACTTTTTCATACAAATCATTTATTGTTTTTAAAGATAAGAATACAAGGCCAATAGTTGCAGAAGCGAACTATCTTTTCCTGTTTCCTTCCGACTTTGTTTTTAATTGTTTGAGCTTTTCATTCGATTGCTGCATGGCTTCAATCCGCTCCTGCCATTTGGTTTTTACCTTTGGCTTCTTCTTATTTTCCTGCAGCTTATTCATGATCTTATCATGATCGATAATGTAGGTTTGTATCACAAATTGAATAAGAAGTGTAATTACATTGGAAACCGTATAATACCAGGTAAGTGCCGAAGGAAGATTGTTGAACACGCCCAATAATACTACAGGAAATATAAACGGCAAATACTTCATCATAGGGTTTCCCGTATCCTGCATATTGCTCATTCCATAAAGAGAAATCAGCAAACTTGTTACTACCGCAAGAATTGTGAATAAGCTCACATGCGCTCCGTAAAATGGAATATTGAATGGAAGATTTACAATAGAATCATAAGTTGATAAATCACTGGCCCATAAAAAACTTTCACCTCTCAATTGAATGTTGGAATTAAAAAAGCTGTACAATGCAAAAAATATGGGAACCTGAAACAAAGCAGGTATACATCCTCCCAACGGGTTTACTCCGGCCGACCGGAATAATTTCATCTGCTCCATTCCAAATGCCTGCTTGTCATCACCATATTTTGCTTTCAATTGTTCGATCTCTGGCTTCAAAAGTTTCATTTTGGCGCCACTCAGATAACTTTGATAGGTAAGTGGCGAGATCAATAACCGTATAATAATAGTAAGCAATGCGATTACCAAACCATAGCTTGCTATGTGATTTGAAAGAAAATTAAAAACCGGCATTATAAAGCCACGGTTAATATATTTTACAAATGCAAAAATACCGCTGCCTAAAGGCACCATATTAAACATCTTATTGTTATAAGAGCTTAAAATTTTATAATCACTGGGCCCGTAATACAATTGTAAAGGAATATCAATATTATTTCCTTGCGGAACTTTCAGTTGCATGGATGCTTTTGCAAGGCCCACTACATGCTCTGATGTATCTTTTGGGGTTTCCCAGCTAACGTTTCCTGATTCAAACTGATCTTTTGCCACTAAAGCGTTAACAAAAAACTGTTGATTCAAAGCAATCCAATCTACAGAATGAGAAAACTTTTTTGAATCTTTTTTCCCCAGCGACATTCTTTCAAAATCATAGTCATTACTTTCCACAAATGAAATATGCGATTGTTGAACTTCCCAATCAAGATCTTTTTCTTTTTGGGTAGCTTTGGCATCCCAATTTAGACGAAGCACATTTCCTGTAAACAAATTACCTGTATTCGAAAATTTTATATCAAAATCCATCATATAATTATCCGGCCTGATGGTATATTGATGAATAATACTTTTGCCGTCAGCAGTGTTCAATTGATAGGTAATAATAGTACCCGTGTCTGACGTTTTTTGCTCCTGAAGCGAAAAATATAATTCAGAAGTATTTGCCGCATGATTGTTTGCAGTATTGATGGCGTAGGAAATGTTGTTAAATGTTCCATCATCTACATAAACCGGTTTATCGTCAAACGTCTTAAACTTCTTCAGCTCCACTTTTGAGGGCTGGCCACCTTTGTTGGTAAAGGTGATTTTTAAAAGTTTTGTTTCTACTGTTGTAAATGTTTCACTGACATTAGAATCCTGCACAATACCTGAGGTTGCCCGCGATTTTAATGCAGTTTCCAAAGAGTCTGTGTTTACAATGGCGGTAGCCGTATCTAATTTAGGTTTCAGTTTATTCAGTGAATCCTGAACATGCTGCTGTTGTTTTTCATAAGCTGCCTGGCCTTGTTTTGTATAATAGAAATATCCAAAAAGCAATAATCCTAACAATACAAAACCTATAATGGAGTTTCTATCCATGCGTAAAAATTAGTTTGCAAAGGTAAGCAAACCTATGTTTTTTAGTGATGTAAGTGGGTTTTGAAAAAAGGAGGAAACAAAATCTGTTTCCTCCTTTCAAATTTATTTTTTTGCGGTAGATGCTGCCGAATCTGCAGCGGCTTTTCCTGCATCGCCAGTTGCTGCCGTGCCTTTAGACTCTTCTTGTCTAAGCTGCCTTGTTGTTGTAACAGATGCAACAGGAATTCTCGGAGAATTCAATATTTCCATGTTTTCTGCTTTTACATCTTTAACCCTTATATTTTCATTGATCTTTAAATCCGACAGATCAAGTTCAATGTTTTCAGTAAGATGCTCAGGCATTGCCTTTACTTTCAAAGATTTCATTTTAATAACCAGTTTCCCACCTTCCTTTACTCCTATTGGTGTACCGGTAAAATTGATCGGAATGTTAACTGTTACCTTGTGTCCGGGTACCAATTCAAGAAAATCGACATGAATAAGTGTGTCTTTCACTTTGTCGAATTGAAGGTCTTTCAATACACATTTGTAGGTATTGCCATCCACATTAATTTCTGCCAACATAAAGTCCGGCGTGTAAACAATGCTTTTGAATGCTGATGCCGGAGCAGAAAAATTAATTTCCTTTGCACCTCCGTAAATTACAGCTGGCACTTTGTCCTCAGAGCGAAGTTGGCGGGTGGCTGATTTGCCAAAATCGGTCCTGATTTGTCCTTCGATTGTAATTGTTTTCATTTAATTTTTTTTAGGGCGCAAAGGTAAGATTAAATCCGTTTGTACCCAAGCTTATTTCATGATCATGGCACAAAAAAAAGGGCTGCAGCTGCAGCCCTTTTTTTTATAGAACAAAATCTATTTAGAACTTATCAAACCAAAGCTTGGTAGTTACTTCATCACCGCCAATGGCAGAAGAAGCTGCTTTGTAATTGTCAGGATTCAAAGATTGTTCGGCCTGGCTATACTGCAAACGTGTTGGGAAAGCAGATTTAGCACCTACAGGAGCTGGTACAATAGCAGGACCGGGCACATCCAGTCTTCTCATTTCTACCCACCCTTGAATAGGCTGATTATAGAGAGCGATCCACTTTTGCAAGCCGATCTTTTGCTTCCAGTCGCCGGCTGCAGTAGCATAATTAACTGATGGTTGAGAAATATAAGTGGTAGCATCAGCATCTGAACCACCCCACCATTTGATAGAAGCAGTAATTGCATTATCATAATGTTCTGTAATTGTTCCCGGAGCAGTCCAACCGCGGGCTAATGCCTCAGCGCGGATGAATTCAACCTCTGAATATCCAATGATGATCTGAGGGAAAGCAGGATCAACCATTTGCTCGCTTGGTTTAGAGAACAAAGTGAATGTATTATTTGAACCGATAATACCGCCTGCCTGAACGCCATCTTTATTTGGACGGAAGTAAAGATCAAGACGCGGATCGTTCAAAGTTTTTAATTCATCGATCAATGGCTTTCCACCGATCATATCCTGACGACCACTTTCAACCAGGTCGGTCCATAGTGGGTTTGCATTCACAGATGTCGATAAGAAACTCATTTGAGCATTGTCAGCCAATGAAGCAAATGCACCAGCATTGGCAGCTTCAAATGTACTTTTAGCTAAGCCAGCATCAGAATCTGCAATTGTGATCGCCAATCTAAGCAATAATGAGTTACCGAATTTTTTCCAGGCATTCAGATCACCTGCATAAATAACATCCTGGGAGGCAGAAATACCGGCTTCAGCAGGATTTAAGGCTGCAACATCGGCCTGAAGACGCTTGATCAAATCGTCAAAAATGGTCTTGGCGTCATCATATTTTGGAAAGAGATTATTATCATCCAGGGCCTCTGAATAAGGCACATTTCCAAAAGTAGTGGTTAAGAAATAGTATGCACATACCTGCATGATATCAACCTGCGCCGTTTTGTTTTTCTTTTCAGCTTCTGTAAGATTATCTTCAGCGATTAGCCTTTTAGACTCTTCAAGATTTGCTAACACTGTACGATACATTCTGTTCCACAATCCATCAGGAATACGTCTTGTAGTGAAGTCGTACTGTGGTTCATCCTGGTAAGTGGTAGCAGCCCAGTGTCCAACTGTAAAACGGAATACATTCAGATTCACATTTGGACTTGCAAGTGTGCTTACATAGTATTTCGTAGCATACGAAAACAATGTTTCTGCCGGAACATTTCCGGCGTTTTTTGTTTGCTCATTGAAACGGGTAATATCTTTTGTACAAGATATACCTGCCAAAAAGGAAACAAAAACAATTATTAATAATTTTTTCATTTTAAACTTGATTTAGAATTGAAGTTTTAGGTTAACACCAATTGACCTGGTAGTTGGGTATGCACCACTCTGATATCCCTGAATGTTACCAGCAGAAAGGTTTGCTTCAGGATCTGAGTAAGGCATGTTCTTAGAAATGATCCAAAGATTTCTTCCAAATACACCCACATCAATTCCGGTAAATGCTTTTGTTTTTTCAACCAAGGTTTTTGGCAAAGAATAAGATAATGTAGCTTCTCTTAACTTAACATAGCTAGCATCATATACAAAAGCCTTATTTGGGTTGTAAGAATAACCGTAGGTTCCATATACGTTTGATACGCGAATGGTATTAGGCTTACCATCAGCTGTTACCCCTGGCATAATAACCCCACCACCATCAGCAAGTGAATTACGTGAAGGGTTTCCAAGGTCATTCAAACCTGCAGTTTCAGGATAAATACCTGTAGCCATTCCATAATAAGTATCTAGTGAGAATACATCGCCGCCACTTCTTACATCGATCAGGAAGCCCAGTGACAATCCTTTGTATGACAATGTATTATAGATACCACCTATCCAATCAGGATATACATTGCCAAGTTTTTCTGTAGTAGATGTTGTGATCTGGTATCTTCCATTTGATTTAACGATTGGAAGGCCTGTTGTTTCTTCGTATACATAATCTTTACCCCAGATCTGACCATAAGGCTCGTTTAATGGAGCGTTGATCGTTACGCCACCCTGGAATGACCCAAGTTGGAGGTTTTTGGAATCAGCATACAAAGCAACAATCTTATTTTTATTAGCTGACCAGTTTACACGGATGTCCCATTTGAAGTCGCCGGCTATTACCGGAGTACCATATAATGAAATCTCAATACCCTTGTTCTCAAGGTCACCTGCATTCAAATATTTTGAAGAATAACCTGTCGCCTGAGATATTGTAACCGGTATCAACTGATCACGGGTATTCGTGATATAATAGGTCACATCAAAACCTAAGCGATTTTTAAAGAACGCAGCTTCAACACCTATTTCTTTACTAAAGGTTCTTTCAGGTTTTAATTCATTGTTTCCTTTAGCAGAAGGCAATGCGAATAAAGTAGCAGATCCAAATGGATCAGGTTTACTATACACATCATTAGTAGCACCCCAACTAGCTGTGTTACCCACTTCAGCATAGTTAGCACGTAATTTACCATAGCTCAACCAGGGTGTGTTTTTCAGATGCTTAGAGAAAACCCAGCCAACTGAAGCAGAATAATAGTTATAAGCATTATTACCCTCTGGCAATGTGGATGAAATATCCCGGCGGAATGTACCATCAAGGAACAATAGATCCTGGTATCCAAGGGTCACACCTGCGAAATAACCATCAACCTCTTCTGGTCTGTAGCTTTCATCAGGAGCAGAAACAGGATCCTTTGAGTTTGCCAAAGAATAAAGTCCTGGTACAACTAAACCCCCATTGGTAGAAGCGAAAATAGAGCTTACGATAGTTCTCCTAAGGTTGATACCTGCCAGAGCTTTAAGATTGAAATCAGCATTCAGATTTTTGTCAAAATTACCAATCAGATCATAGTTAGATTCTCTGAATGACCTGTTGTATCTGCCATAATAAGATGGATCAACACTTCCTACTGCAATTCTTTCTTCCTGCATCTCATCATACGAGTCGAGTGATGCTCTTCCCATCAAATTGAACCAGTCAGTAAATTTATAGGTCAATGAAGCGTAACCGAAGAAACGGCTGCGGCTGTCATTTTCATAGCTTGAATATCTTACGAAGTAAGGATTATCAGTGTAGATAGGAACCAAACCTTCGGGTGAGCTTGGGTCAGCCCAGTTCCAGGTAATGTTTTTACCACCTGATCTGAAATAGGCGTCTTTTTGCTCCAATACATCCATATTGGTTTCATACCACTGACGGAAGTTTTGGTTTACGTTCCAGTTGTCATATCCAGTTCCGTAACGCCCTAAACCATCAACCTTGCTATAGCTAACTGAAGCTGTTGCAACCAATTTGTCAGTAAGATTATAAGATGCGTTGAAATCAGCTATATTTTTTAACACACGGCTGTTTGGAACAATTCCTTTTTCATCATTTCTGGTATAACCAAGATAAAAAGTTCCTTTATCGTTACCACCTGTTAAATTAATATTGTTGTTTGTTGAAACAGAATTCTCATAAAAAGAGATCGGCGTATGTGCAGCAGCAACCCAAGGGCGTGCTTTTTTATAGTATGGAGAAGTTTTGTCGAACGCATCCCAATGGAATACCATTAAGCTTGGATCGAATTTTTGTCCATAAGAAGCATCTTCCGTAGTAGGTACTACTAAATCGTCTTGTCCATCTCCATCCACATCAAAATAGAAGAATCCGCCATTAGGAGCAGGTCCGCCATATCCGGAAGTTGCATAACCAGCACCATATTGGTTTTGGTATTTAGCAAAAGTGCTTTTATCAGGTGAGTTGAATATCACACCTGAATTAACAGTGATACCTAATCCTTTTTTACCTTTTTTGGTTGTGATCATGATAACACCATTTGACGCTCTCGAACCATAAAGAGCACTTGCAGCAGCACCTTTAAGTACTGTAATAGAAGCAATCTCATCAGGGTTGATATCCGCTGCTGCATTACCATAGTCATATCCTCCGCGGCCAGTCATCTGATTGCTGGAGTTTGTAATGGAGTTATTTAAAGGAACCCCATCCACCACGAACAGCGCCTGGTTATTATTGGTAATTGATTTAATACCTCTGATGATAACGTTTGTTGAAGCACCTATCGCATTACCTTGTTGAATATTCAAACCAGATACTTTACCGGAAAGTGAAGAAATAGCGTTTCCACTACGAGTTTCACTTACCTGATCACCACTTACCTGCTGTGCAGCATAAGGCAATGAGTTTCTTGTTCTTTGAATACCCAAAGCTGTTACAACAACTGTGGTCAATTCAGAAGCATTTCTTACCAGGCTTACACTTATTGTGTTGCCTGATGGGTTCACTACCTGAGAGGTAAATCCTACTGCTGTGATAGTAAGTGAACCGCTACCTTTCATGTTAATTGTAAATTTTCCATTAGCATCGCTGGTTGTAGCGTTGGTAGTACCGGTTTCGGTAACAGTCGCAAATGGAACAGGAGCCCCTGCTTCATCCGTAACTGAACCGGAAACAGTGCTGCCTTGTGAAAAGGCATATGATCCTGTAAGCAGGAACAATGCCACAAGCATCCATAGTTTTCTCATGTGTTTACTTTTTTTTTGAAATTTTTTTGAGAACGAAAAGCCCAATAACAACTTATTTCCTGGGCAGGAATTTTAGTTAAAGGCACGCTAAAGTAGGTTAACGCTGCATTTTTTAACAATATCGATAATTGCGAAAAATGCAGGTATTAAAAAAAATCTAAAGAACATCCAAAATAAAAGACTAATTTAAAAACAATTAGAATTAAGACTAAAAAATTACTAATGATATACATACATAAATTATTTTATAATATGTAAATAAATTATTTTAGATCTTGTTTTGGCAGCAAAAAAGTGATTTTAAGAGCTTAATTTTTTCTTCTTGTTCATCGCACTTCTGATAAACAAACTGTTAATGCTTTTATTTTCATAAGCATTCCGAATAGCTATGGCAAAAAGATCGGCTACGGATACGACCTTTATTTTAGGAGAATCGCGGTGAAGTGGAATAGTGTTACAAACAACCAACTCTTCAAGTACACTGTTTTCAATATTTTCATATGCATTGTTACTTAACACCGGATGGGTACAAAACGCTCTTACACTACGAGCTCCTTTTTCCATTAATAAGGCTGCGCTCTTACAGAGTGTACCTCCTGTATCGCATATATCGTCTATTAATATTATGTCACGGTTTGTAACATCTCCAATTACCACCATACTTGCAATTTCATTGGCTCTTCGGCGGTGCTTGTCGCATATGACCATATCCACTTCGAAATAACTTGCTATTTCTCTGATTCTGTTTGCACTGCCTACGTCGGGCGCAGCAAAAGTCAGGTTTTCAAGGTTGAGATCTTCTATATAAGGTATATAGATGGCAGAAGAATCGAGATGATCAACAGGAATATCAAAATATCCCTGTATTTGCGGGGCATGCAGATCCATTGTGATCACTCTGTCGGCCCCGGCAGCTACAATCATATTTGCAACCAGCTTTGAGCCGATGGCCACTCTGGGCCTGTCTTTTCTATCCTGCCTCGCATATCCATAATAGGGTATTACAGCCACTACTTTTTCTGCAGATGCCCTTTTTGCAGCATCGATCATCAGAAGCAACTCCATCAAATTATCTGTAGGCGAAAAAGTGCTTTGCACAATAAAAGCATATTGGCCACGGATGCTTTCTTTATATTCTACGCCTATTTCGCCATCACTGAATTTTTGGATATTCACTTTCCCCAAAGGTTCGCCAAATCTGAGGCTTATCTGCTTGGCCAAATATTCAGAACCGGTGCCTGAAAAGATCTTTAGATTAGAGTGCATAGAAAAGAAATTAAGGATGGCTTACAGATGGCGAAATTATCATTTATATTTATGCAATTATAATTTGCTTCATGGAAAGTTCTAACAAGTCATCCACCCCTATAAAAACCTGGGCTATTGACGATCGTCCGCGGGAGAAACTGGCTTTAAAAGGAAGCTCGGCTTTAAGCGATTCGGAGCTGCTTGCTATTCTTATAAATACCGGTAGTGGTAAGCAAAGCGCTTTAGATCTGGCTAAGTCTGTGTTTAATCTTTGTGACAATAAATTATCCGAATTAGGGAAATTAAGTCTGGAGCAATTGATGGCACTAAAAGGAATAGGCGAAGCAAAAGCAATTACGATCATAGCCGCCATGGAACTTGCAAGGCGCAGGCAGGAAGAGCCACTTCACAGAAGAGATAAGATCATTAACAGCATTGAAGCTGCACAATTTTTAAAAACCCATTTGAAAGATTATGCCCATGAAGTTTTTGCGGTTTTGTTTTTAAATGCAGGCAGCAGGTTGCTCGGATACGAGATCATAAGTTATGGAGGTTTATCACAGACGATTGTTGATCCCAAAATAATTTTTAACCGTGCGCTTGCGCTTAAAGCATCATCATTGATTTTATCGCACAATCATCCGTCGGGAAATTTAAATCCAAGCAATGCTGATAAGATCATTACCCAACGAATTGTAGAAGGTGCAAAATTGCTGGATATAAAAGTAGTGGATCACATCATTGTAAGCGATGAAGGATATTACAGTTTTGCAGATGAAGGTCTGATATGATCAGGCCTGAGCGGCCGGCCCGCCAAAGTTGAGCGGAAACTCTACGGATTCTATATCTTGTATTTGACCATTTACAGATTCAAATTTCTTCACATTTTCAATCATTGCTTTCATAAAACGCTTGGCGTGTGTGGGTGTGAGTATGATTCTGCTTTTAACCTTACTCTTTGGTGTGCCCGGCATCACATTTACAAAATCAATTACAAACTCTGCATGGCTATGTGTGATGATTGCGAGATTAGCATAATTTCCTTCTGATACTTCTTCAGATATTTCTATATTCAACTGGTTTTGTTGCTGCTGTTCGGCCATAATTTTTTTTCAAAGATAACATTCCAATTTTTGAACTGAAGGAAGGCATTCCCTAATTAATCCTTTCAAAAGCACTTTTAATTAAATTTTTTAAAATTAAATATACCGTGCCGTGTGGCTTTCCTTCACGTTTTTAATACCCTTTGGTACGCCTGCATAAACCAGGCTTCCGCCTTCATCACCGGCCTCAGGCCCAAGATCTATCAGCCAATCGGCAGATTTTATAACATCTACATTATGCTCAATAATTAAAATAGAATGGCCTTGCTCAATCAATGCATTAAAAGATGCAAGCAATTTTTTTATGTCATTAAAATGAAGTCCTGTTGTCGGTTCATCAAAAATAAACAGCAAGTGGCCTGCACTTTTTCCTTTACCCAAAAAGGAAGCTAGTTTTACCCGCTGTGCTTCTCCGCCAGACAGTGTATTACTTGATTGCCCAAGCTTTATATATCCCAATCCTACATCGTGCAAAGGCTGTAATCGGGCTGCCACAGTTTTACCATTTACACCACTTTGCTTTTTTTCTAATGGGGCGTTTTCAAAAAATTCAATGGCATCATCAACACTCATCTCAAGCACTTCATGAATATTTTTTCCATGATAAGCCACTTCCAGAATTTCCTGCTTAAACCGCTTTCCACTGCACACCTCGCATGTTAAATGTACATCAGCAAGAAACTGCATTTCCACTAACTGTTCTCCTTCACCCTTGCATGCATCGCACCTGCCACCATCCACATTAAAAGAAAAATGTTTCGGCTGATAACCCCTTATTTTTGATAATGGTAACTGGCTATACAAATCCCGAATTTCATCGTATGCTTTAATATATGTAACCGGATTGCTTCTGGCTGATTTACCGATTGGATTCTGATCAACCAATTCTATCTGGGAAACAAATGAAATATCTCCGCTGATACCCTTGTGCAATCCAACTTTTTCTACAGATTCGCCTTTCAGCTTTTTAAGGGCAGGATAAAGAATTTGCTTAACAAGCGTTGTTTTTCCACTACCACTTACACCTGTCACTACAGTAAGCACATTAAGCGGAAATACCACATCAATCCCTTTTAAATTATTTTGTCTGGCACCTTCTATTATTATAGAACGATTCCAGTTTCTTACTTTTTCAGGAACCTTTATTTCAAGCTTGCCTGACAAATATTTGCCGGTAAGGCTATTATGATCTTTTTTGATCTTTTCGAAATCTCCTTCGGCTATCACTTCTCCGCCAAGATGGCTGGCGAGCGGGCCCATATCAATGATATGATCAGCGTGTTTCATGATCATTTCATCATGCTCTACAATCACAAGTGTATTGCCCAGTGTTTGAAGATTGCGCAACACCTTTATCAGATTTTCTGTATCGCGGGGATGAAGGCCGATAGATGGTTCGTCTAAAATATATAATGAATCTGATAGATTACTTCCAAGATTTCTTGTTAACTGTATCCTCTGGCTTTCGCCACCGCTCAATGTATTGGCAAGCCGGTTAAGTGTTAGATATCCAAGGCCAACATCGCACAATACGCCAAGCCTGGTCTTAATTTCATATAAAATTCTTTTTGCTATTTCCAGGTCCGCATCCGTCAAGGAAAGATTGTCAAACCAACGCCTAAGATCTTTTACCGGCATTTCGCACAACTGCCCTATGTGATTTCCATTAATCTTTACATATAAGGCTTCTTTACGAAGCCGGTAGCCTTTGCATTCCGGGCAATTTGTACGCCCACGGTATCTGCTCAATAATACCCTGTATTGTATTTTATAAAGATTACGTTCTACTTCTTCAAAAAATTCATTGATGCCGGCAAACCAGCTATTACCTATCCACAGCAAATCATACTCTGAAGTAGTAAGATCCATGATTGGCTTGTGCACGGGGAAGTTGAAGTGATAGGCCGATGCGATTAATTTTTCTTTCCATTGGACCGACTTTTCGCCTCGCCACGGCGCAATCGCATTTTCAAATACGCTCAACCTTTTATCCGGAAAAACAAGGTCGGGATCTATGCCCAGCACTTGTGAAAATCCTTCGCACACAGGGCAGGCGCCCAAAGGATTGTTGAATGAAAAAAGATTGGGAACAGGTTCTTCAAACCTGATTCCATCCAATTCAAATTTATTGGAAAATTGCTCGAGCTTTTTTCCATTGATCTGTAAATACAATTCTCCTTCTGCCTCAAAGAATGCAGTATTCACCGAATCGGCTATTCTATGATTGTCTTCTTCATCAAAAGGCCTTATTTTAAACCTGTCTACCAATATATAGACCTGGTGATGCTCCAGCCATTCATCAAGATCAGTATTGTCTTCAATTTCTTCGATTTGTAAAATTTCGTTATCGGAATATAATCTTGAAAATCCTTTTTGCATTAAAATCTTCAACTCTTCTTTTATATCACGATGCTGCATTTTTTTAAATGGTATCAGCAGCAAAACCTTGTCGTCATTTTTTAATTGATTGATATACGATACCACATCAGACACATCATCTTTCTTCACCTCTCTGCCACTCACAGGTGAAATCGTTTTTCCGATTCTGGCGAATAATAACCGCAGGTAATCATAAATTTCTGTAAGGCTTCCAACAGTAGAACGTGGAGTACGTGCGATCACTTTTTGTTCTATAGCAATCGCAGGGCAAAGATTTTTTATAAAATCAACATCAGGCTTCGACATTCTTGCAACAAACTGGCGTGCATAAGCACTAAGGCTTTCTGCATAGCGACGTTGGCCTTCGGCAAATAATGTATCAATCGTAAGTGATGATTTTCCCGAACCCGAAACCCCTGTTACAACGGTTATTTTATTTCTCGGTATTTGAACATCAATATTCTTTAGATTGTGGATGCGCGCACCTTTTATAAAAATATTTTTTGTGGGGGCGGATTCCTTTTTTGTACTCTTTTTACTCATGAATGTTACAAAATTAAACATTCAGCATGGGAGTAATAAATGCGATAACAAATCGTTGCCAAAAAAAATTTTAAAAAAATTTGGTGAAATAAAATTTTTGTATAATTTAGCAGTTCCAATTTCCTGAAAGCATGAAAAGCCTGCTATCACAGCTACAGCTATTCTCCTCTTTCTTTAAATTGGCTTACACAATATCCTAAACCAAAAACTTAACCGTTTTATGAAAGCCGTACAATCCACTCCGGATCACGTGTTGATCCAAATGTATCTCGATGGAGATGCTGAAGCCCTATCCTCACTTGTTGAACGCTACAAAGACAAAATTTACACATCCATTTATCTGCTGGTAAAGGATAAATATCTTGCTGAAGATATTTTCCAGGATACTTTTATCAAGATCATTGATACAGTTAACAGCGGCCGCTATACAGATGAAGGTAAATTTTTGCCTTGGGCGATGCGAATTGCTCACAATCTTTGTGTTGACCATTTCAGAAAAATTAAGCGCCGCCCTGCTATTAAAACCAGCGACGACCGCGACATTTTTGAAGTGCTAAACTTTTCAGAAGCAGGTGTTGATGAGAAAATGATGCAAAATCAAAGCAATGCAAGAGTAAGAATGATGCTCGACATGCTTCCTCAGGACCAAAAAGAAGTGATCATTATGAGGCATTTTGCCGAATTAAGTTTTAAAGAGATCGCACGCATTACCGATTGTTCAATCAATACAGCGCTTGGTCGTATGCGCTACGGACTTATTAATCTGAGAAAGTTAATGACCGAAAAGCAAATAGCTCTATAATAAAAAAATAAAAGCCCTGAAAAATTCGGGGCTTTATTTTTTTTAAAAAATTCATTTTAAAAAACTGTTGAATTAGTGCTTTTGAAGCAAGGTTAAACGAATTGCAATTGCCCTATCCGAAACATTTCATAAAACATATTCTTTCCATCTTTATTTCCCAATACAGCCGAGCATGCTCTTTCAGGGTGAGGCATCATACCAATTACATTTCTTTTTTTATTACAAATGCCGGCTATGCCGTTTAATGAACCATTAGGTACAAAATCATCATGTATTTCTCCGGTTTCATTGCAATACCTGTACAAAATCTGATCGTTTGCTTCCAACTCGGCCAGGCCTTCAGGATCAATGTAATAGCGCCCTTCTCCATGGGCAACCGGAATTTTGTAGATTAAATTATGGTCGGCTTCTGACCTGAGAAAAACATTTTTGCAAACGAATTTTGTATTGGCGTTTTGAAGTAATACGCCTGGCAATAAACCACTTTCGCAAAGTATCTGAAATCCATTACAAATACCAAGCACCTTACCGCCATCGTTAGCGAATTTAATAACAGATTCCATCACCGGGCTAAACCGCGCTATACTTCCGCAGCGTAAATAATCACCATAACTAAATCCACCTGGTAAAACAATACAATCTTCTTTCGAAAATTGTGAAAGATCACTCGTCTTATGCCAGATTGAAATCACTTCCTGATCCAGATCTTTTTGTAACGCATCTATCACGTCGTGATCGCAGTTTGAGCCGGGAAATATTACTACACCGAATTTCATCTCAATTTTTTTCAAAGGTAAGATTACCGGCCCGTAAAATACTGGCTGTACAATATAAATGCTACAGAGCCCCAGTGAAAAACCAATCGAACCCATTTGTTTCCTGTGTAAAAAAATACAGCTCCGGTAAGTATTGATAGGGGAAAGAGCACACACAACCAATATTGCGATGCATCAGACGTGAATGGAAGTATAGCCAGAATAACCAGAAATATCATTAAAACAAGCCAACGCTTTCTTACCTGAATCACTTGTTTTGCGGATTGTGACTGGACAAAGAAAGCGCCTAAAATTCCCATCAGAACCAATATACCCCCGGCTACATACTGAAGCGGATTTTTAGGAATAGTGATCCTGTATAAGTTTACCTCAGCAAGATCAAATGAATAAAGTTTATTCGTATAAAACAACCATGCAAATAAGAAATACCAAAGTGTAACGATGCCTAAGATATACATAACAAACTCTGCGATGCGTGGAGCCCTTGTAACCAAAAGTGCTATGAAAATAATTAAAATGACTACTAATGAAGGGAGATAAATAAAAGAACACAGGGCAGTGGCAAAGCCAATATTGAACAATGTTCCTTTCACAGATGAAACATTATTGAGATTACTCATGCGTGCCCATATCCAGATTAAAATAGAATTTATAAGCAATGGAGCGCTCAACATATTCCATTCCGGAATAAGTGAAGTGATCAATAAATAGCCCATTGCGGGCAGATAGTTCGGGCTTGGTAATAACCTTCTGGAATTAACAAATACATTGATAGATACTGCCTGTGAATACAATAAAACAAAAGCAATGATGGATGGCAAAACCGGCCAGGAAATAAATGCAGGTTTCAACCGCATAATGATTTCATCGTATAAAAAACCACCATGCCCTTCAGGTATATATGCCGGACTTTTTAAAAACCAGCTGAGCTTTAACAATAACCCATATACGAAAAGCATAGAAGCATTCAATGGATTATTGGCCCTGAAAATTCCTGTCACAATGAATCAGATTATTTGGGCTATAAAAATAAGCTCTTTTTACATTGATGAGTAATTACTGAAATTGAATTTTAGCGAAGCAAATATAATTCCTGTACATGCACGGTATTATAATCTCCGAAGCACTCACCTGCTTGCCATACCTTGGCATAAAATCATATCCTCTGTCAAGGTTATGAAGCGGTGGATTTCTGTTTACGTCGCCATTACCTGTTATTGTACGGTCGTTTAATAATTGTTGCCGCCTCGAAAGCTCATTAAATAAAAAATGCAGTTTGCCTCCTGTGATCATAAGCGAATAGGAAAGAAAATTATCTGATTCGTCATCGTATTGAGATTTGTGGATAACGTTTGACCAGTCGTATTTTCCTACACTATCCATGCTCATTACCAGGATATTGTTGTAGTAATATCTTGTTTGTGAATTATTATACATATACCTGTTGCCATAATAATTATAATAGGGCGACGAGTAATAATAATAAGGCGAATAATAACCGGGATAACCATACAAATAATCATACCTGTTCCATGGCGTAGACCGTGATTGAGAATAAAAATCTTCAGCCATGATCAGAAAGCCACCATTCTTTTTCAAGATCACATCTCTGATAAAAAAATCGTTCAGAGCAAATTTGTCGCTTCCCTTTTCCTTAATGTTTGACCGCATAGTGTCATTCATTTTGGCAAATGTTTCAGAAATCAGATCATTGTTGCCCTCCTGAATTACGGCAGTAAATAATCCTTGAGTATTTCCTCTTTTTCGTGTATAATAAAAGCTATTGAGAATGTAATGACTGTTAAGGTTATCCACTTTCAATTTCACTTCATCCAGGTAATTATTATTCAGATTTATATTCATTACTGAAAATGAATCTTCGAAAGGACGCTTAGAAATAAATGCAAGGTCGCTTATATAATCTCTGGAGCTTGAACGGTTGCCCGCAGTGAATACCATATTGCCTTGGTTCGACAAAAAGAAATCGCTGAATACATTTGTCTTATCACGGTATCCTGTTTCGATTCTTGATTTATGCTGAAGTTGTAATTGGTCATCAAATAAAAGGGTGGTAAAATTAAAGCGATCATTTTTCTTTTGAATTTTAAAGATCATGATCTGTTTTTTGTCTTCGCTGTAAATAGAAGAGTAGATCTTATTATCAGCAAAAAAACTTACCGCTGAAGTGTCAACAACTACCGGATCGGTGAGCAATTTCCCGTCGCTGTTTATCTTTACTGCCATGCAATAAATGATGTTCTTTTTTTGATACTGATAGATCATCCACGCATGATCAGGATAAGCAATAAAATCGGCATTCAAGGTGCGGTCGGGCATAAATTGAAGATCTATATTATCTTTAAGATTCATTGATTGATCATACACACTGATGGCATAACTGTTTCGCAAATTTTTATAAATGAGATAATTGTCATTTAGTTTTCCAATGATGTCAAAATTCAGATTCCTTGTATCAGTGGTTTGTGGTTCGCTGTAAGTTATTTGTTGTGAAAATGCCGGAAAGATGCCTGCCGTCAGCAGCAAAGAAAAAATGATTTTTTTCATATGTTGAAATTAGAAAATTATGTGGATTTGGGTTTGTAAGAAAAACTTTCAAATGCTTTTCTAATTTACGACAAAAATGATTGAGAGGTTGCATACAACTTCCTTCAAATAGGGCTGATGCGCAAATTTAACAGGTGTTTGACTGATTATTACGTTTTTAAAAATTCAATGAAAAAGTGCTTTTGAAGGAGCGCCGTTTTTAATAATAAGGCCTGATCATCCAGAAAATAATTACACCGGTTACAGCCACATAAAACCAAACAGGCCATGTGATACGCGCCAATTTTTTGTGCGCATTATAGTGTGCCGATAGAGCTCTGTATGCAGTAAAAAGAATGACGGGAAGAATTATTCCGGCCAATGGAATATGAGTAAGCAGCAAAACATAATATAAATACCTGATGCCGCCCGCTTCCTGTTTTTCAGCATCACTCAAAATCCCGTTATGATCTACGTCACCAAATTTTGTATCTCCTGTTAATATGTGGTGCGTAATATAGCTGAGCAGAAAGAGAACTGACAGAATAATCGCAGTGATCATTATTTTCTTATGTAAAAAATATTTACGCCTTTTCACAGCCACCAAAGCCATAATCAAAAGCAAACTCACGATTGAGTTTATAATCGCATTGATCATCGCGAAAAGGTGAGGATCAAAACTGGTTTGAACATTTAATTTAATGCGCGATAAAGAAGCAATGACAATGAATACGATCACTGAAAAGATCCAGATTGCTATCCTTGCTTTTCTATCATCAACTTTTAAACTGGTTGTGGGAAGTAAATTGTTTTCCGCCGGATGTTGCATTATGCTTTCTTTATAAGCTCCTTTAAAAATTGTTTAAAAGATTTTTTATGATCTTTTTCCAGCATTAACAACGGAATATCTTTAATAAGTTCCTGTTGTGATGCAGAATCAAGGCCGCTATACCATCCACGGATCACACGGTTTCGGTCCAGCAGGAAAAAATTCTCGGTATGTATAAAAGCTGTATCCACTCCTACATCCGCTACGCTGGCTTTCATCTCCGTAAGTGCAAAGTGGTAAATGCTGTCTTTATTTCCTGTGCCTAACCACCAATTATCCGGATTTACATTAAATTTTTCTGCCCAATACATTAGCCGGTTTACATTGTCATTTTCCGGATCTACCGAAATTGAAATAAATTGAACCAACGAATCGCTTGGAGAAAATGCAGATTGCAATTTTTTCATGTTCGAGGCCATCTTAGGGCAAATAGTTGGGCAATGAGTAAAGAAAAAACTCATCACTATTACTTTGCCTTTTAAATCGTCGAGAGAAACCTGCTGCCCTAATTGATTGGTAAAATGAAAATTTTCTACATGATGCCATGCAGTGTCATAAGTCGTTTTGCCATGATCTGTTTTCACAATCACGCTGTCATAAAAAAACCTTTGCGGCATTTTAATATCCCTATGGCTGTAATAACTCAAAAGCAGATAGCCAAATAAAGGAAGCGCGATAGCGATCAACAATGCAAAGAGTGCTTTTTTGGACATTTATTGATGATTTCCTTAAAAGCAAAATTAGCTATTGCGCTGTGCAATAGCTAATTAAAAAATTATTGTAACCAAACTTTAGCTTAATCCAAATGTCCTTTGGTCACTTTCTTGGTTCCCGGAGGAATATTCAATGGCTGATGCCTGATATGCACTTCTTCATATTTGCGGCTTCCTGCATCAGTATTTCTATTATTACGGAAAGAAGCGCCATCAGCTAAAAATGCTATGATAAACCAGATAAAGAGTGTCATTGGTATGGCCACCGTCAGTATCATCGACCTTATTTCATCTCCAAGGTGCATGAAGATGGAAATAATATAAAAAGCTTTAAATATGGTGAATACCACTATCACACCTTTAATAAATAATATTAACATGTGGCTTGGATCGCCTTTATCCAATTGGTAGATCAAAAGGCCGCAGCCAAGTTCAAGGATCGTTAAAATAAGCAATACCCAGAATGCTTTCCAAATGCGTTTTACTTTAGCCTCATCATCGGGATGGGAAATTATTTGTGGGCTTGTTTGAAGTGACATAGATTTTTTTTGAGTTTAGTCTTATGTTTCTAAAAAAATATTTTTAAATCAGATGAGATAGAAGCAAAGGAATACGAATACCCACACCAGATCAACGAAGTGCCAGTAAAGTCCTACTTTTTCGATCATTTCATAGTGGCCTCTTTTTTGGAAAACTCCCATTCTGGTTTGGATCAGAATAATGATATTTAAAATAACACCGATGGTTACGTGAAAACCATGAAATCCTGTGATGCCAAAAAAGTATCCGCCAAATGCAACTGGTCCGGGTGTATTAATGAGCATACCATCGTGCAAAACCCTTGGGCCCCATGGATTATGAGAAGTGGTGGTAGCCCAGTATTCAATATTCCCGTTTACCAATACTGCATGCTCGTGGGTAAGCAGGTGTGTCCATTCAATGGCCTGGCACCCCAAAAATGCAAGACCGCCCAGAATGGTTAAAAACAGCCATTTTTCAACCCCGGCTTTATTCATTTTATGACCCTGATGCACGGCCAGCACCATTGTAACAGAGCTGAAGATCAGAATAAAAGTCATTAAGCTTACAAAAGCCAGTGGAGCATTTGCTTCTATTCCGGGAAAAGAATTAAATACATAGTTATGATCAACCCAATAATTAGAGCTCATCCGGATTGTTCCGTATGAAATAAGAAAAGCTCCAAATGTAAATGAATCACTCATCAGGAAGAACCACATCATCAGTTTACCATAGCTCACTTTATAAGGACTTCTTCCGCCCGACCACAATTTTTGTCTGGATTGAACTACTGCTGTTTCCATTTAATATTAGTTAAGATATTGTTACAAAAATAAAGTTTAATTATGAACCGATCCCTTATTTAAAAAAGGAAATCGGTTTTTTACCCTTCCACGATCATAAATACCAATAAGTAAAGCCACAAAAGATCCATAAAATGCCAGTATGTTGTCATCAGGTCAATATTTACCGGACTATAAATTCTCTTTTTTCGGTTATATGATTTGATAAGAATGATTAACAATGCGATCAGGCCGCCAAGCACATGAAGCGCGTGAAGTCCAACGATTACATATAAAAAGGAAAAAGAAACATTTCTGGTTATTGTAATACCCTGGCTCCATAATTCTGTAAATCCCATTATTTGAAATACCACAAATAAAATTCCCAACACTCCTGTAACGGCCAGCCATAAACTATAACGCGACATCTGCCTGTCGGCAAATGCTTTTTTGGCTATCATGATGGTAAGGCTGCTCAAAATGATCACTCCTGTTGAATAATAAAAAATTAAGGGTACATCAAATGAAAGCCAGTTCGCCTGGCTGCGCTTCACTATAAAGGCGCTACTCAACCCGGCAAACATCATTACAATACTCGCCAGTGCAATCCACAAAAGATACTTAAGGGGATGCGTTCTTTGTTTATTTTCTGCCATGGCCAACATCATAAATTATTTTTACAGATAAATTAAATTTTGTCAATCAACATTACTAAAAACACCACCATCAGGTAAAAGTAGGCACTGAACATAACCATACGGGCTGCGGCAGCATTCATTTTTACTACCAATCTGACACTTACAAAAACCATCCACAAGTTGCAAAACAATAAAACCCAAAAAGCAACTAATCCACTGATGTTAAAATAGTATGGTAGCATCCCTACAGGTACCATCACCAGGCTATAAACCACTGATTGGATAGCGGAAAACTTTGTAGGCCCTCCTTTGCTTGGTAATAGTTTAAACCCTGCTTTTGCATAATCTTTATGTGCAAGCCAGGCTATGGCCCAAAAATGCGGAAATTGCCACAGAAACTGAATTCCAAACAATACATATCCGCCAAGATTTGAAAAGGTGGCTACCTGCCCATTGGCCATTGTTCCCTTAATTTCAGCAAACGGGCTTAAAAATCCGGTGCCGGCAACCCATCCGATTAAACAAGGTAATGCTCCGGGAAAAGCACCAACTATAACAGAGACTGAATTTACTTTCTTTAATGGTGTATATATAAATGCGTATAGAAAAAGGCTGAATAAGCTTATGGCAGCAGCGGGTACATTAAAATATATACCCATCGTGATGATTCCTATGGCGCCCAATATAATTGCAAAAGTCCAGGATTCTCTGGTGGTCATCCGACCCTCAGCAACAGGTCGTTTTGCAGTTCGGGCCATTAAGGCATCAGTATCCTTTTCCACTGTCTGGTTCATTGCATTTGCAGAACCCGTAATACACATTCCGGCAAAAAAAAGAACAACTATTGAAAGGAGATCGAATGTCACATTAGGAGCAAGTAAATAACAAATTACACTTGTGAAGACCACCATAAAGCTAAGTGTGAACTTAGTTAATATAAAGTAGTCTTTTATTTTACTTGCAACTGTAAACGTCGTAGGCATTGCGATTGCCGTATTTTCCATTTAAAAATCCTTTCCGGTTTTTAGCCCAAGAGCCCTGTTATCCAGGGCTCTATATATTTAAAATATTTTCGCCCTCTTTAATTAGTGAGCGCTCTCATTTGCGCCTATAGGTTCTGTTTGAGGGATGAAGTCACGATCATCCTTGCTATAGTCATATGGCCAACGATGAACTTCGGGGATCTCACCTTCCCAATTTCCATGGCCCGGCCTTGGAGGAGTAGTCCATTCCAATGTAGTTGAATGCCATGGGTTTTTATTTTTCTCGGTCATCTTTCTTCCTTTGAATATCGAGTAAAAGAAGTTGAAAATAAATAAAAACTGAACTGCAAACACGATAATCACTACATAACTGATAAACGTGTTTAATCCCTGAAATTGTTTAAAGGATTCCCAGTTTCCGAAATCATAATATCGTCTTGGCATACCTGCCAGCCCCTGATAGTGCATCGGCCAGAATATAAGATAAGCCCCGATCATTGTGATCCAGAAGTGAATATAGGCAAGTGTATTATTAACGTGTCTGCCGAACATTTTTGGAAACCAATGATACACACCCGCAAACATTCCAAAAATAGAAGCTACACCCATTACAAGGTGGAAGTGGGCAATAATGAAATAGGTATCATGAATATGCATGTCAATAGCAGAGTTACCCATCCAGATACCGGTTAAACCACCTGAAATAAATAAACTCACAAAGCCAATAGCAAAAAGCATTGCCGGTGTAAATATGATATTTCCTTTCCATAGCGTCGTCAGCCAGTTAAACACTTTTATAGCTGATGGCACTGCAATCAATAAGGTAAATAAAACGAATATCGATCCAAGGAATGGATTCATACCTGAAACGAACATGTGGTGTGCCCACACAATCATAGATAAAGATGCGATTGCGAAGAATGAACCCACCATTGCCATATATCCGAAAATAGGTTTGCGGGCATTGGTTGAAATTACCTCCGATGTAATACCCATGGCAGGCAGGGCTACAATGTACACTTCCGGATGCCCCAGGAACCAGAATAAGTGCTGGAACAAAATAGGGCTACCTCCTTCATTTGGTAAAATCTTTCCCTGAATTACTATATCACTCAGATAAAAACTTGTTCCCAGGTGACGGTCGAATAATAAGAGTACCACCGCACTTAATAATACAGGGAATGTGAGCACTCCCAATATTGCAGTAAACAGGAATGACCAGATTGTGAGTGGCAATCTTGTCATGAACATACCTTTGGTACGCATGTTCACAATTGTTACAATATAATTTAAGCCTCCCAACAATTGGGAAATGATAAATAATATAATACTCGTCAGCCATAAATCCATTCCCGTTTTCGACCCATCCATTGCTTCACCCAATGCACTCAAAGGAGGATAAAATGTCCAACCACCCCCCGCAGCACCGGTTTGTACAAATAAACTGGAAAACATTACTATTGATGCCGCAAAAAAGATCCAGTATGACAGCATATTTAAAAAAGGTGAGGCCATATCTCTGGCACCCACCTGAAGTGGAATCAAAAAGTTGGAAAAGGTGCCACTAAGCCCCGCAGTAAGAACGAAAAATACCAGAATCGTTCCGTGCATGGTAACCAATGTATAATAAAATTCCTGGCTGATCTTTCCTCCTTGTCCCCATTTCCCAAGAATGTCTTCCAACCATGGAAAAGTTTGGTCAGGAAATCCTAACTGTAATCTAAACAGCACACTGAACAAACCTCCGATCACAGCCCAGATAATACCTGTGATCAGAAATTGGTGCGAGATCATTTTATGATCCTGGCTAAAAATATATTTAGTGATAAATGACTGCTTATGATGATGCACATGCGCATCATGACCCATATCATGAATGACTTGCGGTTGAGTGTGCAGAATTTCTTCGTTGTTCATATCAATATTATTTTGAGCCGGCTAACCGGTAAATGTTTTTTATAAGTTAGTATTGGATGTAATCGCTACGGTTTGAGTTGAATCACCGGCCGGTGGAGTAGCTATATCATTTTTTGCTTTGAGATAAGCAGGTCGCTGCTTTCGCATCCACGCATTATATTCTTTTTGTGTTTCTACCACTATTACACCTCTCATGGTAAAGTGGCCTTTACCGCACAACTGATCGCAAACAATCTCATATTCAAAATCGGGATTGCCTGTCTTTTTCTTCATTTCAGCTGTGGTATAAATCGGTGTAAACCAAAGCGTGGTAGGCATTCCCGGAACCGCATCCATCTTCATACGAAACGCCGGCAGACCCACATCATGGATTACATCCTGTGAATGAATCACAAGTTTTACCGGCTTATTTACAACCACGTGCATGGTAGTAGGAACGTGAATATCATCGTGGCTTGCAGCATCCTTCCAATCAATTCCAAGCATATTATTATGAGCTGCGTCTGTTAGTTTAAAATCTTTTCTTCCTAAAACGCCATCTTTTCCCGGGTACCTCATTTCCCAGCCAAATTGGTGACCGGTAATTTCAATTAATTGAGAATTCTTAGGAGCATCACCGGTAAATTTAAACCAATATTTAAGACCGAAAACTACCAGAATAGTAAGAGTAATAGCAGGTATGGCGGTCCATATTAATTCTAATTTATTGTTGTGAGCATAATATAAGGCTCTGCGTTTATCGCTGTGTTGATATTTATAAGCGAAAACAAACAGCAAAATCTGGGTTACAAAAAATACAAATCCGGTGATGTACAAAGTGATCCACATCATTTTGTCGATAGCCAAACCTTCAGTAGAAGCAGCACCCCAGGAAAAAAGATTGTTTGGGTAATACAATTTATTGCAATACCAAACGCCGATTAACCCCAGGATCAGAAAGGCGATCATAAAAAAGCCATTAATCTTGTTGTTTTGCTTTCTCGACTTTTCCTCTCCTTTCAAAACGCTCACATACTCACTCGCTTTGGCAATTTGGAAAATCACCAAAAAGATCAACACTATAATTACAATTAAAAAAAAGGTTTCCATGGTTCTGTTTTTATTCGCAAATTGTGGCGAAAAATAATTTTGATTTTAAAAAATTATACCTGGTGAATAATGCTTTCTTTAAGAAAAGGGTTATTCATAGCTGTCATAGGGGTCTTCACGGCAAATTTAGTAACTCCCCACATAATAATTCCAACAAATCCAAGTGCGATACCGAATTCAAACCAGCTTAAATGCGGATTTTTATAAACCGTTCCAGGCATCACCATTTGATAAAAATCGATCCAGTGACCAAAAATTATCGCAACAGACATAAATGTAACGATAGTATAGTTTCTCTTGGTCGACTTCTTCATAAAGATGAGGAATGGCGCAAGGAAATTAATGATCAGGTTCAGATAAAATAAACCGGCATAAGGTCCCTGCATTCTTACTTTGAAATAAACAGTCTCTTCCGGAATATTACCATACCAGATAAGCATAAACTGATCGAACCATAAATAAGTCCAGAAAATTGAAAAGGCAAACATGTATTTTCCTAGATCCTGAAGATGTTCTTTATTTACAAATTCAAGTTCTCCCTGATTCTTAAAGTAAATTACAAAAAGGGTAATTAAAGCCATACCAGCCACAAAAGTGCTTGCAAATGTATACCAACTGTACATAGTACTATACCAGTGTGGATCAATACTCATTAACCACAGCCATGGAAGAATAGAACCAACTGACAAAAGGTATAACACAATATAATAGGCAGACCAGCTCATGTTTTTCTTAAGCCACTTTCTTGAAGTTTCAAAATCCATTGGCCCCATATTATCAGACTCGCGGCTGAGTGCATTCAACTTTTTGCCCATCCATGCCCACAAGCCAATAACTATTCCTGAGAATAATACAAATACGACCGGATTTAAAAATCCTTTTTTACCATTAAGCAGTTTATCACTCTTCACGTGTTCAGCATCAAGCCAGGGATAAATATCAGCACGATGTCCAAATACAATGCATAAGATAATGATGAAGGTAATTAACCCCATTATCGGAACTACGGAACCGATCGCTTCATTAACTCTTCTAAAGGCCACTTGCCAGCCACCCATAGCAAGGGTAGAAATCACAATAAAAAATATCGCCACATTTACTAGCAATAACCAATACATGCTGTTTTGCAAAAGCACTGCCCAAAAGCGTGTGCTGTTCACATTATCTCCGTGAGCGCCTGCAAAAGGGTTCAGGAAAATTATTCCGAGTATCAAAGTCAGGCCTCCGACAATCATCAATCCGCTATACCATTTTTTGTATGCCGAAGGGGTCACATATTTATTATCCATCCAGATCGGTTTTTTAGGTTCAATTATTTATTTGTTGTCGAATCAGCTTGTCCTCCTGCTGTTCCGGTAGAATCAGTTGGCGGTGTTGCTGAAGTTTCGCCTAATTGCTTGCGTTTTACATATTCAATCACCATCCATCTCTCTTCACGAGTCAATTGCGAAGCGTAGCTTCCCATATTTCCTTTTCCATAAGTTACAGAGTGAAACATGGTTCCTTCAGGCATCTCCACATATTGTTTTAGTGTCAGGTTTGCAACAGCAGGTACTTTTCCACCAGTTGACAACGGCCCCTGCGCATCCATATTTTCACCATGACAGATAGCACAATTGATATTATACAATCTGCCAGCTTCTTTTAATTGCGCTTCACTCAATGCAGGTAAAGGGTTTTTAACCTGAGCACTCATTCTGTAGCCATTCGAATCGTTTGGCAATGAATATGGGAAAAGGTCGCCTCTTCTGATCGTTCCCTCTACAGGGTAAGGAACATAATTTACGCCCTCTTTTTTCAGATCATTGGCCGCATATGCTTCATAAGCCCGGCTGTATTGCATATCAGGCATGTAGGTACGACCGGGGTCGCGCTTGCTGCCACAACTTTGTAACATCACAAAACCACTGATACCAACAATAAAAGAAATTACAATTTTATTTTTTTTCATACCACTCTTACCGGTTAATGTTTAATAAGAATCTTATACTACTGCTTCCTCCGTTCTGTATAATTTTTGTTCTCTGTCGTATCTTCCAAACCACCAGCCTGCTTCCGCTTCCTGCTCATTGATCTCTATAGCACCATTGTTTTGCAGGAAAGATTTGATCTCTTCTGCATTAGACTGTGGGGTCAATTCAATAACCATTACAAAAGCATCGTCTGTAGCTCTTGGACTAAAATGATGTTTTTTCACCCCTGGCATTATTTGGTTGAGCCAGCAAAATGTCATTACCATACCTACCGCTGAAAGCAAAACAGTAAGTTCAAAAGTAATTGGGATGTAAGCTGGTAATGGAAAATGAGGCTTGCCGCCAATGTTCAACGGCCAATCCACAGCAAAGATCCATCCCATACCTCCTAAGGCTATTAAAGTACCTAGTGCACCATAAATAAAACCTACGGTATGTAAGCTTGTTTCTCTGAGGCCCATGGCATGGTCCAATCCATGTACAGGGAAAGGAGTATAAACATCATGGATCTTATAACCCGCTCTTCTAACATTTTTCACAGCAGGAAAAAGCACCTTCTCTTCTTCAAAACTTCCTACAACGAATTTTTTAATCATATTTATCGCTTTAAATACCTCGTTATTTTTTAATGATGACTGCTTTGAACTTCTTCAAGATAAAATTTCTCTGAATCCATTCTTTCCATATCGGTCATCTTAGCTTTATAATTTTCACCACTGGTTTTAAGTACATGCTTGATCTCCGCTACCGCAATTACCGGGAAGAATTTCGCAAAAAGGAAATATAAGGTGAAGAACAAGCCAAACGTTCCCAAGTAAAATCCGATTTCCCAAATAGAAGGACTGTAATATATTGTCCATGATGATGGAAGGAAATCTCTGTAAATAGAGGTAACGATGATCACAAAGCGCTCGAACCACATACCTACGTTCACAAGGATAGACATAAAGAAGGTAAACATGATATTCCTTCTTAACCTTCTTGACCAGAACAATTGAGGAGATACCACGTTACAGAACATCATACCATAATATGCCCAACCGTATGGACTGAAAATATTTACACGGTTTTCTCTGAATGCCCACCATTCGTACATATTGCCACTATACCATGCAACGAATAATTCAGATAAATAAGCACAGCCAACGATCGAACCTGTAAGTACAATTACTTTATTCATTGCCTCAATATGTCCTATCGTAATATAATCTTCAAGATGTAATACTTTCCTGGTAATGATCAATAATGTTTGCACCATTGCGAATCCGGAGAAGATCGCACCGGCAACGAAATAAGGAGGGAAAATCGTGGTATGCCATCCGGGAATCACTGATGTGGCAAAGTCAAATGATACAATTGTGTGTACAGATAATACCAGAGGAGTGGCCAAACCTGCTAAAACCAAGGCAAGACTTTCTTGTCTTTGCCAATGCTTGGTGCTTCCTGTCCAGCCAAAAGAGGCCAGGCCATAAAACATTTTTCTGAATTTGGTTTTTGCACGGTCTCTAACGGTTGCCAGGTCAGGTAACAAACCGGTATACCAAAACAAAAGCGAAACAGTAAAATAGGTCGATACCGCAAATACGTCCCACAATAAAGCTGAGTTAAAATTAGGCCACAACGGACCGCGGCTATTTGGATAAGGGAACACAAAGAATCCCATCCATACACGCCCCATGTGGAAAATCGGAAACTGGCCCGCACAAATTACGGCGAAGATTGTCATCGCTTCCGCAGCTCTGTTTACACCGGTACGCCATCCCTGTCTGAAAAGCAAAAGAATCGCAGAGATCAATGTACCTGCGTGACCGATACCGATCCACCAAACGAAGTTGGTAATATCCCATCCCCAACCTACAGTACGGGTGATATTCCACTCTCCGATTCCATATACAACCTCACGATAAACAGAATATACGCCGAAGATCAAAAGAGCAATTGATATTGCCAGTCCAATCCACCAGGAGGTGGTGGGCTTTGTTTCGATCGGGCCGATGATATCTTCTGTTACCTGGTGATACGTTTTATCACCATCAACAAGCGGCTCGCGCAATTCCGATTCATACTTTAATAATGACATACGTTTTATAGCTTTTTGCTTCCTGTCTTATTGAAGCTTTATTAATCTTTTACTTATTAAAATCTTTTCCCTAATCTTCAATACTATGAGTACTTCCCACTTCCCTGTCGGTATTTCTGATCTTAGTCAGATAATTGATATTGCTCAAAGTGTGAAGTTGCTCTAATACATAGAATTTTCTGTTTGTCTGATCTTCGTAGCGAATCTTCGAAATCTCACTTTCAGGATCATTCACATTACCAAAATTGATCGCTCTTGTAGGACAAGCCTGCATGCAAGCTGTTTTAACTTCCTGATCCTTTAATGTTCTGTTTTCTTTTTTTGCGTTCAACTTACCTTCCTGCAAACGCTGCACGCAGAATGTACATTTTTCCATCACACCTCTTGCCCTTACAGTCACATCGGGATTTAAAACCATTCTTGTAAGATCTGAATCAAGATCGGCTGTCGCATCAGAAATGATTCCTCTTTGATTATCAGGGAAGCTATCTGCACCATTCCAGTCGGCCCAGTTAAAACGGCGAACCTTATACGGACAGTTATTCATACAATATTTTGTACCAATACACCTGTTATAGATCATTTGATTCAATCCTTCGCTGCTATGACTTGTAGCCGCTACCGGGCAAACGTTTTCACATGGAGCGTTGTCGCATTGCTGGCAAAGCATTGGCTGAAATACAACATCAGGATTTTGCGGGTTTCCTGTAAAATATCTGTCAATACGTATCCATTGCATATCATGGAACCGCGAAACCTCATATTTACCAACGGTAGAAATATTGTTCTCTGCCACACAAGCTACAGTACAAGCACTACATCCAATACAAGTATTCAGGTCAATACTCATACCCCACTTAATGCCGGGCTTTATAAAGGTTGGATATAAGGTAGCATCTCTGGCGAAGTCTTTGCCAAACTGGCTTAGTTCTTCTTCTTCCTCACGGTTAAAAGCACCCGGGTCTTTTATGAAAGATTTTAAAGTGGTTTCACGCACTACCGGCCTTCCTTCTGTGATGCTGTGGGTCTGGCTTACTGCAACCTTATAAAGTTTGCTGGTTTTTTCAATGGTACCTGTGGCGGCATAATTTACAAATGAACCATTCCATACTGCGAGCGGATACACATTTTGACCAGTACCTGCAGCGGCTGGTCCGATATATTCAGCCGTTTTTGAAGCATCGCTGCTTTGTCTTCCATAACCTACTGCTACTGCTACCACATTCGGGTGTGTTCCAGGAATGATTAAAGCAGGCAGCTCAACGGTTTTGCCATTTGCAGTGATTTTTACCACAGGCTTTTCAGGGTGTACTTCAAAATTGTCAGCATCTCTTGGCTTAAAAATGTCAATATTAAACAACTTCTTACCCATTTCAGGAGAAACAATTGCGTAGTTGTCCCATGTAGCTTTTGTAATCGGATCACTTACTTCCTGTAACCATGCATTTGTACCATGGTTTCCGGTTCCTATTGCTACACTTTGATATAATACAATTTCAGTTTCACCGGGTTTTGAGGTGATCTTTGCAGCCGCATCTGCCACATTTCCACTAAAGGTGGCTGTGCCATATTGAGGTGTCGAAGTAGTTTGAGGAACATGCAAAACACTTGTTGAATCTGTTCTCTTTTGAACAGAAGTCATAGCTGAATCTGCTGAAACAGATGTAACAGCCGACCCTGCAGATTGAAGTGTTTTAGCATCAACTGCAGTGGAAGAACTCATATCAGAAACGTTATAAAGAGTTGTTCCTGTTTTTAATTTGCCATTTTCCAGTATGCCATCTTGCAAGAACTTTTCAAAATTACTCTGACCGCCAAGTTTGGAGGTCCAGTATTCACGGAAATAAGTCAGATAGTCGCCCTGTTTACCCATCACCTTTATCAGAGAATCTTCAAATTGCCTTGTTTTAAACAATGGATGAATTACAGGCTGCATGCAGCTAACTGTGCCTTTTTGTAATTCCGCATCGCCCCAGCTCTCAAGCCAATGACTGGACGGTACAACATATTTACACAGTTCGGTTGTTTCATCCATCCTTTCACTATAAGATACTGTGAACGGGCATTTTTTCAATCCCGCAGCAAATTTTGCTGCATCGAAATAACTGTAAACCGGATTGGCTTCATAAATCAACAATCCACTAATTGCCCCTGCATTAAGATCATTAGTTAAAGCGGCCATATCTGCATCTATACCCTGGCGGTAATAAACGGGCGTGCTCCAGTCTATTGTTTTTCCGTTAGCTCCTATTTGTTCATTGATCGCGTTTACAATTAGTTGAATATTCGGATCATTACTTCCACACACTACCAGGGCTGCACCTTTGTTTGCCATTAATTCAGCTGCAGTCTTTTTTATCCCATCTGCCACCGGACCCGGAACTGTGGCAGTAGTGCCACCACCGAGTGCTCCTAACAAAGCCATTGCTACAGCACCTGTTTCTGATGGCTTATGCAAATATCTTTCATCGGCATTTGCCCCTGTCATGCTGTAATAGCTTTCAAACTGAATATGGCGGCTCATAGCAGGATTTTTTTCGTTAATCCTTCTGTTTACCGCGTATTGTTTTGCAAATACAACCGGGCTAAGCCATGTTCCTAAAAAATCAGCGCCAAGGCTTACGATCACTTTTGCATTTTCGAAATGGTATGCCGGTAATGCCCGCTGGCCATAAGAAGCTTCATTGGCCATCAGCATACCGCTATAAGAAACCGCATCGTACTGTACGTGGCGGCTATTGGGAAATGTTTTTTTGAATTCTTCGATCAGCTCTCTTCGGGTAACTGATGTTTGAGAACTTGTTAATAACACAATCGGCTTTCCAGCAGCCGCACTGATACCGCTGGCAATCATTTTATCTATCGCATCATGTGTGGCTTCTTTTTTATTAGCCATCGGATAGCGTAATCTGCGAGTGTCATAAAGATCTAAAACAGAGGCCTGGCACTGAGCTGAGGTAGCGCCCTCGGTAACTGATGCCAGTTCGTTGCCCTCAATTTTAATGGGTCGTCCTTCGCGTTGTTTAACTACCACAGGAACTGCGTCGCCTTCACTCACATAAGTAGAAGCGTAATAGTTGGCTATGCCAGCGATCACATCATCAGGCTTATGCAAATAAGGAATAGATTTATGAACCGGCATTTCGCAACTGGCCGCTATTGCTGCCGCTGCCGTGCTGAAGCCCATATATTTTAAGAAGTCTCTACGAGGACTTTTCGCATTGAATAGACTTTCGTTAGAAAGATCTTCAAAAGGAAGCTCTTCTCTAAACTCATCTTTGGCCGCTTTTTTAGAAGCATCAGTTTGATGATACTCTCCAAAGTTTTGCCAGTATTTTTTATCTCTCATATTATTGGTTCAACAAAAAATTTAAAACATATTGATTTTCAGAAATAAAATTTGGCGATCTGCATCAGATCAATAATGGCACTTCGCACACTCAGTTCCACCGATTTTTTCTACGGTTATGCTATCGTATTTCTTATTCTTTATGTCGTCATGAAATTTTTCATAAATGCTATAAAACTGATTGCCATGGCCCTTATCGTCATTAAATTGAACATTGGTGGTACGGTGGCAATTCACACACCAGCCCATGCTCAGAGGAGCAAACTGACGGACCTCCTGCATTTTTTGGATCTCGCCATGGCATGTCTGACAAGCTATCTGACCCACCTTTACGTGCTGTGAGTGATTAAAATATACGTGATCAGGAAGGTTGTGTATCCTTACCCATTCAATAGGCTTTCCGGGCTTATCATAAGTTTTTGTTTCAGGATTCCATCCCGCGTAATCATAAAGTTTTTGAATCTCAGCATTCGCATCTACTGTAGTGCCATCTTCACGAATGATTGGCGCACCAGTATATTCTTTCACAGACATATGACAATTCATACAAACATTCACCGAAGGAATATTAGCATGTTTGCTGTCGTTAGCACCTCCATGGCAATAAAGGCAACTGATCTTATTCATTCCCGGATGCACTTCATGCGAAAAGTAAATTGGCTGTACCGGCTGGTATCCTTGCTGTCTTCCAAGCCCCATCGCGCCTTCTACAAGGAAATATCCTGCAAAAATAAACAACACGATCACTACCATTAACAAGTATGCTTTATTGCGATAGAATGGAACATTGGGAGGAGTTTTTAATCCGTCATGTTCATCAGTAAGTTTTTTAAGGTTACTGTTTACCTGTAAGAGTACAAATGCAACGATAGCCAGTATAAGGGTGAGCAAACCATATAATAATGTATTGCTGGATCCGGAAGTGGACTGTTGAGCACTTGCTGTTTTATCCCCACCTGCACCCGGTTTTTCATATTTATCAGCCCAATCGAGGATGGCATCTATTTCCTCATTTGAAAGGTCAGGAAATGAAGTCATCACCACACCACCCGCTTGTTCTTTCATTTTTATCGCATAAGGGTCGGTGTTAGCCATCGCAGTTGCGTTTCGCACCCATTTGTACACCCAACCTTTTTCGGGCTCTCTTTCACGTGCCCCTTTTAAAGCCGGCCCTACATAGTGCTCGTCTGCTTTATGGCATGCCGCACAGTTCGCTTTAAACAATGCTTCTCCATCGGCAGCAAGGCTAATTTCGGGGGAGAGTAAGGTTAACAAGAAAACAAAAGAAACAACTTTTATTGCGTATCTAAAAATTTGATTCATCATTTTAACCGTCTAAGAATTAATGGAACGATTCATCGTTATGGCTGCAAAAATAAGGAAGCATGTTGACAATGTGTTAACATTTTTGAAAATTTTTTTCCTTTATCTGCATTGCGTTTCAGCCTTTTTTTCGTATAACCAAAATTATTCTAATGCGTTACATTTTAAAAAGATGTGCATGTCTTTAATTGGTGGCAGCCCGGTAAAATCAATTGAAAATTATAAAGTACCGGTTATTTTTTTAATCGCAGCCATACAAAAATTTACTTTTGCTAAAAATCTCCGGCACAATTGAATGTAAAAAATATTGCCGTCTTCGCTTCAGGGGCCGGCACCAACACACGGCAGATCATAAAATATTTTAATCAACACCAATCAATCAAGGTTGCATTAATTGTATGTAACAACCCTGCTGCCGGAGTTTTAAAGATCGCGGAAGAAAATAAAATTGATTCGGTGATCATTTCCAGAAGCGAAATGCTGAGTGATGAATTTGTTTCTTTATTAAAAAAACGCAGCATTGACCTGATCATTCTTGCCGGATTTTTATGGAAAGTTCCACCTGGAGTAATAAGATCATTTCCAAATAAGATCATTAATATTCATCCGGCATTGCTTCCTAAATATGGAGGCAAAGGCATGTATGGTGAAGCGGTTCACCGGGCAGTCATCGCAGCGGGAGAAAAACAAAGCGGTATAACGATCCATTATGTAGATGAACATTACGATAACGGAAAAATCATTAGCCAGGAAACTGTACCAATCGATGAAGGTGAAACCTCTGAATCGCTTGCAAAAAAAATTCACGACCTTGAATATAAATTTTTCGCTCCCCGTATAGAAGAGTTGCTCCGGGATCAATAAAAAAATATTCTTATGAATATTACACTATCGCCTCAAAAAAGAAAATTTCAACTTGAGCGGATGATCTTTTTTAGTGATGCAGTGTTTGCCATTGCTATCACTCTGCTTGTTATTGAACTCAAAGTTCCGGCTATAAATGATCCTGTAACGGATGAAAAGCTCATAACAGGGCTTTTAAATCTCACTCCAAAAATATTTGGGTTCATTTTAAGCTTCTTTCTTATCGGGCTTTACTGGACAGTGCACCACCGCTTATTTGGCTATGTAAATGGTTATACTCATAAACTGCTTTGGGTAAATCTTATTTTCCTGTTTGGTATTGTTTGCCTTCCTTTTACCACTAGTTTTTACAGCGAATTTCTTTATACTCATCTCAGAACACCGCTTATTCTTTACGCCGCCAATTTTTGCTATATAGGTTTTATGAGTTATTTGTTGCACAAATATGTCACCCGCAAAAAAAGAAATCTCACTGAAGGCATGGATGTGGCACAGGCCGATTATTATGCGTTCAGGGCTATTGCTATTCCCGTAATCTTCATTTGTATTATCATCGTCAGTTTCTTCAGTACAGTTTACGCATTATTTATCCCTCCGCTCACGCCACTTATTATGTGGTTATTAGCAAAAATATATCGTGCAAAACACAAAAAATAAAATACAGCCTCCTCAAAAAGATATTGATCTTCTTCAAAAGCACTTTTATCGCGAATTTTTAAAAAACATTTTGATGCCTTTGTTAAAATGTAACCGGCGCTGTGGTTATCTACCTTTTTTAAAATAACATTGTTGTGCTTAATGAGGTCATTTGTCATCAATATTGCATTATTGATTATTTGTACAGGAAGCGGTCTGTCTTCCTTTTCACAAATAAAAATATCGGGTACCGTTTATGATTCTTCCAAATTGTACACAGTGCCTGATGTGATGGTGTATAACACTGCAGGAAAGTTTACAGTTACCGACTCAACCGGAAATTATACTATTGATGCCGCTGCTACAGACAGCATTTATTTTTTTTACGGAGGAAAAAACTCAGTAAAATATCCTGTAGCGGAATTAAAAGATTATACGGGCTTTGATATTTCATTACATACTAAAGTAGATCAGAAATATAAAATGCTTAAGGGGGTTACCGTGTTTTCCAATTCCTATGAGTATGATTCATTGCAAAATAGAATTAAATATCAAAAAGTTTTCGGCGGAAGTAAGCCTCATATTGAAACCACCTTTGACCCTGGCGGGCCAGCAGGAATTGGCCTTGAATCTTTAATAGGTGTTTTTCAATTCAGAAAAAATAAACAATGGCTTGCGTTTCAGAAAAGACTTATTGAACAAGAAGAAGACGCATATGTTGATTATAAATTTAATTCCAAAACTATCACACGAATTACCGGTCTTACGGGTGAAAATCTTTCCACCTATAAAAAACTTTACCGGCCTACTTATGATTTTGTGGCCAATGCGTCTCTTGTGCAATTTTATCAATACATCTTAAATACTTCTTATGCATTTAAGAACAGGGAGAAAAAATGAAGTTTTTTTTGATTTTTTGTTTGGAGAATCCGCTTGATTTTCTAACCAATAAACTGGAAAATAAATTTATTCTTAACTTTAATTTATAAAATTTTAAGGTATGCATTTAAAGTTGCCCCCCTCCGAAACATTACCTGCTTATCATACTTGTTTTTTTAACTGGATTCTTTGCTTGTCAAAAAGCGGATTTGAACCTTTTAGAAAGTGAAAATGATATTTCAATTAGGCATCTTGATACATCAACCGATTTACAACACCAAGATCACTCTTAAATATTCCGGAACTCAACAACTATTTAAAGACAAGAATTTTAAAAGAAAAAGTCCATTACTTTTTCAATGATAAGGGTGGCCAGCTTTGGATTGCTACGCTTACTACCGGCACTTATGGATTTTCTCATGCGAAAGTTGCAATAAACCTATCAAAAGAAAGTACTTTTTCAATGATTCTTACATCATACGATTTTGACAGCAATGCCTACAGAGAAAAACATTTTAATACTTATTCAGGATCTATCTCAATATATAACGGGGAAATAGAATTGATCCGGAAAAATACTTTCGTAAAAGGAAGATTAAAAGAAACGAAGATTTGGGATAAAGATGGTTTTTTAAAAATCGTTATCCACCCTTCCACGCCTGAACCAGAACCAGATCTAAGCGGAGGAAACGTAGATTGGTGTGCCGTGTATCCACCGCTATGCGATTATTCGGGCGGAGATGGAGGAGGCGGTTTTGATCCGACTACTGTTATGATGGATCCTGGAGATGGTGGCGGTGGTGGAGATGGTGGAGGTGGAGGAGGCGGGTATGACCCTTTCGCTGGAAAAGAGCTTGCACCAGATAATTATTTTAGTGATAGATATTGGGAAGACCCTGCTTACGATGACAATCTTTACATTAATCCAATAGTAGAAATTCCTGTATATGACCAGCAGGGATATCGTAAAAATGGTCCAGTTTACCATTATAATGGCGGCACTTTTCAGAATTATACAAATGATAATGGTGGAAAATATGCTGTATTTACAAAAAATACAGGTGAGAAAATTTCATTTCCAGGGGCCACTATAACGGACTTCGGAATTCCGCAAGGAAGGGGTGCTACTACAAGCAATGGCGGAATACATGCTGATTTAAATTTTACTTTGGCGGATTTACAACATGAATACGGTCATTTCTTACAAGCAAAATATTATGGTAGCATAGTATATAATACTATAATTGTACCAGCAAGTTTATGGAGTGCAGCAACCTCATCCTCTTCAGCACATAGAAACTTTTGGACCGAAGTGGAAGCCAACCAGTTTGCAATTGGTTTCTTTGGTAATAATTCTGATATCGCATTAAATCCCATATATCCAAGATTAAAATTGATCACATTGAAAAAGTATTTAAAATATATTGTGATCCTCGCTTTATTCAGCTCTTGTGTAATGGATCATTTTGAACATCCTCCTTTTTACGTTAAAAATAAATCGGAAAGGAACATACGGGTTTATTTCGCAACAAACTCACAAGTAGACTCTTCATTGCTAAAAGAGCATTATTTAATAATTAAGCCTTTCGATCAACAATCTCCCCTAAAAGAAGATAATGATACGCTTTTTAATAAGAGACTATATGAAAGCGATAAAAGCAAGAACCTCTTTCTGTTTGTTTTTGATAATGATACAATCCAAAAGTTAAATAGAAAAACAAATTGGCACATAATTGCGAATCGATCATTTATAGAAAAAAAAATTATTGATCCTTCATTCCTGATATCAAATAATAACATTTCACACGAAATTGTTTATATGGAAAAATAACAGAAGCCAACCAATTTGCAATCGGTTTCTTTGGTGATAATTCTGATATCGCTTTAGATGCACTAAACTTTCCAAGATAAAAGTTATGAAAAATCGGCAATATCTTTTTATTCTGTTATTAATATCCTCTTGCATTATTGATTCATTCGTACCTGTTTTTAATATTAAGAATTTCTCAAATAAATCAATCAAAATCTTTTTCTCCAATGATTCAAATATTGATAAACTTCAATTAGGAAAGGCTTACGCTATTGTACCTCCTAATGAAAGTTTTTCTGCACTAAAGGGAAGCATTATTTTTAGCAAAAAAGAATATAAACATTCCGACAAGCATTGTACCTGTTCATTTTTGATAATGATACCATTAATAAATTAGCTGGGAAATATAATATGGATGTGATAGCAAAAAGATCCTTTTTAGAAAAAAGAATTATTAATATCAGAAAGATCAAACCTACAGATACTATCTTTTACAGAACGAATTCACGCTGATCTTTCTACAAAATCAGCAGGTCTTTTATCTGCGATGATTTGTGGGTGAGAATCTTTCTCCTGTAGCTAATACGATTTCCCTCTTGCGAAAACTCAGTTAAACCATCCTGCTTATCTTTGATGCAGTGCCTTCAATTAATTATCACGATAGCATCAATTTTTTAAAAAAGCTGACCGCCCGCAGAATGTGGAATGCCACCAAAGTGGTTTCCAGCTTTTACATCAGCCGTTGGACCAGAAAACCGATCCAGTGGGGAATGCCCATTTCTATTTCCTTTGAACCAACCACAAGCTGCAACCTTCGCTGCCCGGAGTGCCCGAGCGGTCTTCGTCAGTTCAGCCGCCCGCGTGGCATGCTCGACAATCAATTTTTTAAAGAAACGATAGATAGCATTTATAAAGAGCTGATCTATTTGATTTTTTATTTCCAGGGTGAGCCTTATCTCAATAAAAAATTCCTGGAAATGGTGGCATACGCATCTTCTAAAGGAATCTACACAGCCACTTCTACCAATGCTCATTTTTTGGATGATGAAATGGCCCGTAAAACCGTTGAAAGCGGATTAGACAGGCTGATCATTTCTATTGATGGCACCACACAGGAAGTATATCAGCAATACCGTCGCGCAGGACACCTGGATAAAGTGATACAAGGCGCGGAAAATATTGTAAAATGGAAAAAACAACTCAATAGCAAAAAGCCCTTTGTATTTTTCCAGTTTTTGGTGGTTAAGCCAAATGAACATCAGATAGAAGATATCAAGGCCTTGGGAAAAAAGATAGGTGTGGATGAGGTGCGTTTTAAAACAGCGCAGGTTAATGATTATGAAAATGATCCCAACAATCTGATTCCGGAAAATGAAAAATTCAGCCGCTATAAAAAAAATAAACAAGGCAAAACTGTGGCAAAAAATAAACTAGCCAATCATTGCTGGAAATTGCAGCATGCCAATGTGGTTACGTGGGACGGATTGGTAGTGCCTTGCTGCTTTGATAAAGATGCCACACACCGGCTTGGCGATCTGAAGAAAAATTCTATGAAAGAGATCTGGCAAAGCCAGGAATACAAGAACTTTCGCGGCCAATTGATGCAAAGCCGAAAAAATATTGATATATGTGCCAATTGCAGCGAAGGCATGAGTGTTTGGAAAGATTGATTATTTAAGCCTGTTGCTGCTTCATCTTACCTGCTTAATTTTACAACTTCAACAAACAATTGATGAATAACTTCAACAACCGGATGCGGCAGGTGATCATATTTGCAATTATCATCCTAATCGGGATATTAATGCTTAAGCATTTTTATATTTTTTTACCGGGTGTGCTTGGCGCTATTACACTTTATATACTGAGCAGAAATTCATATCAATATCTTATAGTTAAAAGAAAATGGCGACGGGGCTGGACGGCTCTTTTATACATTTTGGTGTACACTGTCATCATTTGTCTTCCTGTATACCTGGCCGTTGTGCTTTTAATGCCTAAGATTGTGGATCTATTCAACAATCCGGTACCGCTTATGATAGCTGTCAAATCGTTTGCGGCAAAAATTCAAGGTGCTATCGGTATTCAATTACTGGATGCTGAAAGATTAAAAGCTACTACACAAAAACTTGCCAACAATATACCAGCACTTCTCACCGGCACTGCAAATTTCATCACCAATTTACTACTCATGTTTTTCGTACTCTATTACATGTTGTTTAATGGAGAAAAAATGGAAAAATACCTTGCAGGATTTCTACCTTTAAAAGAAGCAAACCGCGATCTTCTCGGAAAAGAAACGATTTTAATGATTCGCGCAAACGCTATCGGCATACCTCTTCTTGCCATTCTGCAAGGCCTTATAGCTTACCTGGGTTACCTCATTTTTGGTATTCAGAACCCGGGCGTATGGGCATTTCTTACAGGTGTGGCATCATTGATACCAATCATTGGTACAGGCATCATCTGGCTGCCATTGGTTGCTTATCTTTTTGCCACAGGAAATAATTTTGATGCTATTGGATTGGGTATTTATTCGCTGGTAATTACAGGTAATGTGGATTATGTGGCCAGGATCACATTGCTGCGCAAAATAGGTGATGTTCATCCGCTTATCACCATCTTTGGTGTGATCATCGGGTTAAGTATGTTCGGTTTTCTGGGATTGATTTTCGGGCCTTTGCTCATCAGTTATTTTATAGTGTTGGTAAAAATTTATCGTAATGAATTTGGCCACACAGCTATCAACCGCTCTGAGGTTGGTTTGTCAGACCTTTAAATTTTTTTTTAAAAAAGTCTAATAAAAGTGCTTTTGAAAGAGGGCTTTATTTCTTTTTCAAAATAGGATTATTAATCCCGTTCACCACATTATCCATCACCTTGTATTGCGGCAATTGTGAAAAAAACTGAGTAAGCGTTTTACATCCATATGATCTTACATCAAAACTGGGATCGAGTTTTCTAAGATTGATACCAAGCGTGGATACATAAGCTTCATTACTTTCATTAATGCTCATGTCAAACGCCTTGTTGATAAGTTTCTTATTTACTGTTTTCTCTTTGCTCTTTTTTACTTCGGCTTTCTTTTCACCGGAATCCGATTTGGAATCAAGGTTTTCAACATAGGTAAATATTTCGCATGATTTTACAAATGCTGCAGGTGTTTTTTGTTCGCCAATACCCATCACAAAAATTCCTTCTTCACGAATGCGCTTGGCAAGGCCTGTGTAATCGCTATCGCTGCTTACAATGCAAAAGCCATCCACAGATTGATCATGAAGAATATCCATGGCATCAATAATAAGTGCGCTGTCGGTAGAATTTTTTCCGGTAGTATAACTAAATTTTTGGATCGGATTAAATGCCATTTCATTTAACAGCGATTTCCAGTGATTCATTTGTGGCGTTGTCCAATCGCCGTACACCCGGCGGATGGTTACCTTCCCATATTTTGAAGCCTCTTCAAGTATATCTTCCAGCACTTTTGCCTGCGCATTATCGCCATCCACCAACAGTGCTATTTTATTATTTTTCGATTCCATATTCTGATTTTTAAAGAATTAAATGTGAAACTGGGCAATGTTGCTCCCGAATATTTTTACAGCTATTGCGAGCAGGATTACTCCAAAAAATTTCCTGACCACCAGCAAACCGTTTGGCCCCAATGCTTTCTCAATCCATTTAAGCGATTTTAAAACAATAAATATCACCACCAGATTGATCAAAATGCCGATTAGTATATTGATATCATGGTAATTCGCTTTCAGCGACATGATGGTTGTAAGTGTTCCAGACCCTGCTATCAAAGGAAACGCAATCGGAACAACGCTGCCACTTTTAGGATCTTTATCGGGTTTAAAAAATTCTACCCCTAATATCATTTCAAGGCCAATAATAAAGATGACAATACTTCCTGCTACCGCAAATGAGCTTACATCCAATCCCAGAATATTTAAAAATTGCTGGCCAAGAAATAAAAATAAAATCATCAGCATACCACTTGCTACAGTGGCCTGCCCGGTTCGTATATGGCCGCCCATCTTATCTTTCAGCGATATAAGTATAGGTATGGAGCCAAGAATATCAATTACAGCAAACAGGGTAAACGTAACAGTTAATAATTCTTTTTGGGCAAAATTTGAGATCAGTGGCATTGGTTTACCTTTTTGCAAATTTAAAGTAACTGACGCTCTGAAAATTTTGAGCCAGATTTTATTATTTTCCAACTCATTGTATATCTAATAAAAAATAAAGGCCTGCCAAAGCAAGCCTTTCAAAAAGAAGATAGTTTTGGTTATTGTTTCACCACATTTATTTCGCCCTGAACACCTTTGGCAAAATTTACTGTGATCTTATAGGTTCCGTCGGCCTGTGGACCCGGAATATTTTTGGGAAGATCGTAACCGATAGCGCCGGTTAAAGGCAATCCTGCTGCCTGATCATCCTGTACGGCGTATTTATGATCCCAGCTTCCATTTACAGGAAGCATTAAATATTGTTTACCGCCATTCAATTGAATGGTCAACTCGTATTGAGAAGAATTGATTCTTGTAAATTGTTGAGAAGGCACCGGTACCGGATTATTCCATCCACCTGGTGTTGCATCTCCTACGATGTATAAATTTTCAGGCAGGTTTCCTGACCATGATGTAACCGTATATCTGCCATGTTGAAAATCCAAAACGATCTTATACCAGCCGGCATTGGCCGGGCCAGGTATATTATCTTTTAATTCGGGACCAAAGGCGCCGCCCTCACTTGCTCCATCAGCGCTTGCATCTGCAATACTGTATTTACCCCAATTTCCATTTTCAGGAAGAACCAGATAAGATCCACCACCCTGAAGATAAAAGACTCCGGCAAAGGTTGTTTCATCTACCTGAGAAAATTCCTGTGAAGGAACCGGCACCGGATTAGTCCAACCCCCAATTGTAGCATCACCAACCAGGAATAAATGACCTGAAGCAGGCAAACTTATTTTGGGAGGAACTTTGTATGGCGTAAAAGTAAATGGAACTGTATTTGAAATTTTTTGATCGTTGTTATTTTCATAAGAAGAAACCACACGTGCTTCCATTTTCTGTGGTTTATTAAAATCGCCACCATGTGCAAGTGCAAAGGCATTCAATTGTTTTGCAAGAAAACTGGTATCATATTTACCGAGAAGTTCTATTTGCAAAGGAGATTTAAATTGGTTGCCCGCATTATCTACCTCCACAATATATTTTACACGTGCGGAATCTATCGCGTATCCTGGATCAGTCCATGATAAGGTGAGCACTACATTATTTGAATCAGCCGGAGCCGGAGCGATAGTGGTAGCAGAAGCCGAAAGCGTTACTGCATTGCCTTCACCGTAGTAAGGAAGTTCTGCCGCCTTTTCACAGGCAAAGAAAACAAGCGAAATGGCTGCCAGGTAAAAAAGACTTTTCTTGAATTGCATAATATTATTTTTTGCTTGTTATTATTGAGCTTGAACCGAGAATTTTCCCGTTTTAAATTCGAATGTTATTTTATAAGTCCCGTCGGCAGGCGGGCCCGGAAAGTTTTTATCCGAGTTAAAGCCAAAAGGCCCTCCTTTCCAAAACTCCGGATCGGCGTCTATATCTTTTTGAGCGGCCGCATATTTATTACCCCAATCTCCGTTTTTCGGGATTACCAAAAACTCCTGTCCTCCTTTCAAATTAATTGTAATAGTAAATGTAGTAGCGCTCACGCGGGTTAATTGCTGACTGGATACAGTAGGGTTGTTCCAATCATTTGGCGTAGCGCTTCCTACCAACCATAATTCTCCTGTTGTAGGCAAAGGAACTGCCACATCCAAAAATGGCACTACGGTAAATGTTTGAACATTAGAATACAATGCTACGCTACCATCCTGCAGAGAACTTTTGAGCCTAACCTCAATTGTCCCTGGCACATCTTCCAGAAACTGAAGTTTTGCAAGCATGGCGTTGAGTTCACCCATAGTAAATGTTGTTTTAAGATCGCCGATCAAAGATTTTTCCTGCAAATCTTTGCTCGAAAAGTTAGCGCCTGCTGTATCTATCTGAAGCGTATAATTTACGTTTTGCGAACTTACACCTGTATTGAATTTATAATCAGGGTTAGTCCACATAAATGTAATTGCAGGGTCTGTTTTGGTTTTGTTAGACAAGGGAATCATTTGCCCGTTGGCTATAGTAGCCGAAAGCGTAGGAGGTGTGCCACCTTCAAATACGATTTTGTTCTCAACCTTTTCACAGGCAGTCAACAATAAAAGTCCTGCCGTAAAATAGAGCAAATTTTTTAATGAATATTTCATCTTTTATTTTTTTTGTCCTTCCTAAGCTTTACAGCTTTTGGAATAATTCTAATTTATTTTATTAATAACCGGGATTTTGATCCAGGTTTCCATTTACAGAAATATCCTTTGTTGGCAATGGATAAAGATTGCGGAAGGATGGAACGCCGGATCCTGATTTTACACCACCTTTCCATGGCCACAGATACGATCCACTGGTGAAATACCCATAGCGGATGAGGTCTGTTCTTCTATATCCTTCCCAATACAATTCGCGGCCCCGCTCATCCAAAATAAATGGAAGTGTAAGGCTTGCGATCGTAACATTTCCGGAAGCATCTCCATATGCCCTTTCTCTCAGTTTGTTGATATAACCTAATGCAGTAGTCTTATTTGCCTCGGAATTACTGCGTAAAACTGCTTCGGCATAAACCAGGTACATTTCTCCTAACCTGAAAATCGGCATATCAATATCAGAGAAATCAAGGCTTTGCCCGTTTCCGCCATCTCTGGTTTTATTGCGGTATTTAGTAACCGCGTATCCATCTTCAAATTGAGAAATATTATTGATCTCCAGATTTTGACCATCAGTAAAGAACTCAGCCCTTTGATCGGTGCTTCCATTTGCATCAGGAAACAGGCTTACTAATTTTGATGTGGTTCTGATACCACCCCAGCCGCCGCCAATTCCATAATCGTTGCCCGACATCTTTCCTCCAACAGACGCATGCGTTAAAAAGGTAGTTCCACCAAACCCTTGTGTTTTCAATCCATCATAATTGATTGTGAGAATAAATTCTGATGTATTCAGGTTATTATCAGCAAGCATCAGCCACCGATAATCGGGAACAAGGGAATACCCGGCGTCAATTACTTTTTGTGAATAGATTATAGCGTCGGTATACCTTGGAGATCCGGTATAAACTTCGGCGTTTAAATACATTCTTGCCAAAAGTGCCCAATCGGCAGCCTGGTCTGCTCTTCCATATTCATTTGTTCTGGGAGCTGCAAGCAAAGGCTCAATTTCTTTCAATTCTTTTTCGACCCATGCAAAAAGATCCGACCTGCTTATCTGAACCGGCAAACTTCCGATCGCCTCTTTATCAGTGATAAATGGAGGATTTCCAAAAAGATCCATTAAAACCCAGTACTGATACGCTCTTAAAAATCTTGCTTCAGCACTATATCGGGCTATTTTAGTTGCATCATCACCACTAATCCCTCTTCCGCTCACCTTATCAGGTTCAGATTGTCTTATAAAATCATTGGCCAGCGTAATCTGATACATGCACCGGTAATAAAGACCTGTAAGGAAAGGATTATTAGCACTCCAGTTCATGTTATGAAAATCCTGAATGCCGGCATCTCCCCATCCTACAACAGCTTCGTCGGTGCTAAGTTCCTGAGCACCCCAAAAAAGCCTGAAAAAATCAGAGGTTCCGGGATCAATTCCCTGGATATCACCGCTTCCCGAACCATTATTTCCTGTCATGGCAAAACTGCCATAAATTTTGGCGAAAGACTGTGTGTATCCTTCAAATGTACTGTACACAGCATCTGCCGTTTCTCCATTCGTCGGATTTTGATTCAGATCTTTGGTACAGCCGAAGACCAAAAGCGATGCAGTTAAAAAATAAATTATCCTATATTTCATTTTACTGATTTTTTAAAAATTAAAAAGTGAGATTCAGGCCTAAACTCATCACTGTCGGGCGCGGATAAACATTTCTGTCTACGCCACTCTGAATCTCAGGATCAAGGCCAATATAATTAGTGATGGTAAATACATTCTGAATGTTTGCATTTACAGTCAAATTTGATGATCCGAAAATATTTCTGAATGTATAATTAGCATAAATATTATCCAGCTTCACAAAAGAAGCATTCTGCACATAGTAATCAGATAAGAAGAATTTATCTCCCTGCCCGGCTACCAGGTTATAGGCTATAGCATTTGCCAAATAACCTAAAGAAGTATTCAGCATTCCTTTGAGATAACTGGTAGAACTGATGTTATTATTATAAACATAATTTCCGATACTAGCCCTCATTACAAATCCAAGATTCAGATTTCTATTTATATTTACATTAGAGCTTGCGCCAAAGAAGTAATCCGGATCTCCTTTATGAAATTGATACAGATCCTGGTTGTTGATTATACCATCGCGGTTAATGTCGTCAAACATGCCATCAATGGGTTTTCCTGATGCATCATATACCTGCTTATATACATAAAATGATCCGCGCGGGTAATCAACCGAATTGATCAGAATGGTATTACCTGTGCCACCATTAATGCCTTCATAAGTGCTGCCAGCATAGCTCGGGTCTTTTCCGATAGTGAGCTTAGTGATTTTATTCTTATTGTAGGTTCCGTTTAATGAAAGGTCCCATATCACTTTGCTTGTTTTTACCGGTTGCAGATTTAATGTTACTTCAATACCGCGGTTTTCCATGCTTCCCACATTTGCAACTATCTGGTTAGAGAAATTACTTCCGGCGGGTTGGTTTACCATATTCAGCAGGTCGGTAGTTTCTTTATAATAAACATCCACCGAACCGGAAATCCTGTTATCAGCAAATCCGAAATCAAGCCCTGCGTTTGAAGTTGCTGTCTTTTCCCATGTACGTTGTGGATAATAGCCACCTGGCGCATACATGTGGTAGAAGGTATTTCCCAATTGGTACTGAGATTCATTGCTACTATAATTATAGAATGAATTGAAGTCATAAAGATTGATACCACTCTGCTGGCCTGTAAGCCCATAGCCCAGGCGGAGCTTTAAAGTATTTATCGCTTTTGAATTAGCAAGAAATCCTTCGTTCTTGATATTCCATGCAATTGCTCCTGAGGGGAATACGCCCCAACGCTGATCTTCGGCAAATCGTGATGAACCGTCTGTACGAATTGTTCCAGTCAGTAAATAGCGGTCTTTAATATTGATGTTTGCACGACCGTAGTAAGATATCAATACATATCGTGGAGAATCCACGGCAAACGTAGGTTCGCTCATTACAAAACCATCACTGGTTTTGTCAGGATAATTATGATTTACGGTCAGGAAATTTTGATATGCATAACCCCCAACCACTTCTATACGGCTATCCATAATATTTTTCGAGTAATTCAGATAAGCCTCCAGCAATTGATCTTTGCGTTCTTGTTTATATTGATTAAACCTGCCTCCATGGGTGCGATCGGGCGATCTTAAATAATCCTGAGCTGCATTTGGATCTACGGTTATTGTTCCTTCGCCCAGGGCATAATCATATCCGATATTTACAAAGGCATGAAGATCAGGCAAAAAATGCACCTTGTAATCAATAAGGGCGTTACCAATGCTGCGCTTCACATTACTCACATCATGCCTGTCCATCAGTAAACCAAGTGGATTTCTTGGGGCTAATGATCTCAAACCCGTTTTGTTTGATGGATCCGGATCGAGGTATTCAAAATAGCCGTTGTATTTACTGTTATCAGTAAACACCGGCTGCGTAGGATCGAAATAAACAGCAGCGCCGATTGCTCCTGTATTTGCAAATCTCGATCTAGAAATCGTTCCTTTAAGATTGATGTCTATTTTTAAATGGTCATTAAGCAGATTAGGTACCACATTTACAGATCCGCTGTATCTTTCCAGTTTACCGGTTTTCAACACACCTTCCTGATTGAGATATCCTACAGAAACCCGATAGGGCATATTTTTCAAACCACCGCTCATGCTTAAATAATTGTCGGTCGTAAGTGCAGTTTGATAGATTACATCCTGCCAATTGGTATTAGCGGTTCCAAGCCTTGAAATATCTGTACTTGAACCATATTTATTAACAATCTTTCTGAAATTGTCGGCACTAATCACATTTGCTCCATGAGGCACATGAGCCACAGAGAAGGTGGATCCAAAAGAGAATTTCGGCTTAGCGCCCGCGCGGCCTGTTTTTGTAGTGATGATGATCACGCCATTTGAAGCGCGGCTACCATAAATAGCGGTAGCTGATGCATCTTTTAAAATGGTAAAGCTTGCAATGTCATCCGGATTAATAAGACTTAACGGATTTGGCGATCCTGCAATTCCATCGTTGGTAACAGGTACACCGTCAATTACAATAAGCGGATCGTTAGATGCATTTAATGATGCTCCGCCACGTATGCGGATAGTACTTCCACCACCGGGTGCACCGCCGTTGCTTACAATCTGAACGCCTGCTACTTTACCTGATATTAATTGCTCCGGTGTGGTGATCTGGCCACTTTGAAATTCATCAGAAGAAATTTGTGTAACAGAACCCGTCAGATCCTTTTTGCGTGTGGTACCATATCCTATTACAACCACCTCACTTAATTTTTCAGTGGTGGCATTCATGGTTACATTTAAATTTGCCTGGCCGGCAACTTCCACCACCTGTGCATCATAATTGACCGATGTAAATACTAAAACAGCATCCGGTGCTGCCGTGATGCTGAAATTACCGTTAGCGTCAGTTTGTGTGGCCGATGTAGATCCTGAAACAGAAACCGTTACACCTTGTAAGGCAGCTCCGGTTTTGGCATCCGTTACATGCCCTGTAACTTTATTTTGCGCCTGCACTACAAACGCTGATAAAACAAAAATGAATGCAAAGGCTAGTGGCCTCAAACATTTGTAAATACTACCTTTTCTCATAAAATCCGATTATTTTATTGTTAATCTGAAACCTATCTTATTAAAATGTGTAATTTGTACACAAAATATGGTATTTTTTTATTAATTGGCAGAAATTTTTTATCAAAATTTTATACTGGAAATTTATTAAAGTGTTTTGTAGACAAACTAAGCTACAAGGTTGCTGCTTCAAAAGCACTTATTTCCGCTTTTTTTAAAAATCAATTCCCGACCATGTCTTTTTTTTCTTTTCATACTTTTCATAATCAAACTTATACAGCCTGCCCGGCCTGTGCGGTACATTTTGCTCTTCCTCGCCCACATCTACCAAAAGATCCATATTGAAAAATTTCTTACGGAAATTTCTACGGTCGAGCTTTTTATTTAAAATGGCTTCGTAAAGATTTTGCAATTCCCGAAGAGAAAATTTTTTGGGCAATAGGCTGAATCCTAAGGGATGCTCCTGCACACGTTTTTGCAACCAACCATAGCAAATTGAAAAAATCTGCTCATGGTCAAATGCAAATTCCTTTTCTGAAATGCTATCTACATTGTGCCAATGAAGTTCATTATCAAGTATGCGCAGCCTGTGGTGCTGAACGTTGATGAGCGAACAATACGCTACCGTTACCACACGGCCTGCCGGGTGGCGATCTACCTTTCCAAATGTTTTCACCTGCTCCAGAAAAACATCGCTCATTCCCGTGCGTTGTTTAAGTATTCTGTAGGCGGCATTGTCAAGATCTTCTTCAGGTTTTACCAGATCGCCGAGCAACGACCATTTATTTTTATACTTCTGAAGGTCTGAGCGGATCAGCAGCACTTTTAACTGATTATCATCAAAACCAAAGATCACACAGTCAACCGACAGCGCAACCCTGTTAATGCTTTGCACTTCACTCTGAAGGCCTTTCAGCGTTTTGGCAGAAGCCTGGGTTTTTATCTCATTTAATTTAGTATTCATATAAACCCGTACAGTTATTTTTGTTTTATTACCCTTATTATTTGAGATTGTGCACCCATAATAGTTTTAAGAAAATACATCCCCGATGATAAATTTCCTGCTTCCGGAATTGCAATTTCGTTTTTGCCTGCAGTTACATTCACCTTTTTTTGAATCAATTGTTTTCCTTCAATAGTTGTGAGGATAAAAGTAGCCGATTGCGCTATCGGAGATTCTAATGTTACTTTAATATTATTTACAAAAGGATTCGGGGTAGCTACAATGTGCGCTAAAGTGGCACTTTGCCTTATTACGATCACATTACTTAAGGCTGAAGATCCATCTTTATCTGTCATTCTCACTCTGTAATATGCTATAGGGCCGGCCTGCTTATCGGTAAAGAAATAACTGTCGCTTCCATCGGGAATAACATTACCGATAGTTTCAAAATAAATTCCATCAGTGCTTCTTTGTACTTCATACGAAGCCAGATTTTTTTCATCGGCTACTTTCCAGTTTAATACGTTTTGCCCCTGATCGCTTGTTCCGGAAAATCCGATAATGGTAACGGGCAGCGCAACTACGGTGCTGGTATATACACGAAATTCTCCGGGCTTAAGATTAAAAGCCTGTGCCGATCCTGTGGCTGTAATGGTTGTTCCGTTCAGGTAATCGTACCATGTACCTGCCGACGGAAATGTAACGCTACCGGATTGTGCAACCACATCAAAGTTGCCTATCACAACAAGTTTGCCCTGTGGCCCATTCAGCTTAATCCACTTAAATACTCCTGAAAGATCCTGCTGTGAGCTATTTGAAATAAATGCCGAAGTGTACAGAGGATTTTTTCTTAAATTGATCAAATGCCGGTACACATCAAATAATTTTTTTCTGTTGGCCTGCTGGTAATAATCCCAGCGTATCGGTTTTTTATCAGTTCTGCAATTACCGTTTACGGTACCATCCTGGCAATAATTTATTGAATAATCATATCCTAATTCTCCAAATTGCCATATCATTTTAGGTCCGGGTAAAGTAAGGAAAAACGCTGCCGCCAATTGCTGGCGCTGAAGAGCGGTATCAAGTGCTTTTACGTTATAGGGTGGGGTGCCGGTATAGTTATTTCCATACTGAAGATTTTTATACATCAGGCGCTCTTCATCATGGCTTTCCATATAAGTAACGAGATATGGATTAGACCATCCTCTTTGATTGGCAATTCCATAACTGAAATTCCAATCGGTATTATATCCCATTGTTGCCTGGTTATAATTGTAATTCATATTTCCCCAAAGCATCATTCCATAATTACTTAATACTGTTTCTTCAGAATTATCAGCAAAGTGTTCCAATATGCAATATGATCCCGGGCTATATTTCTGAAGTGTATCATAATATGCTTTCCAGATATCAATTCGGCTTTGATCATACGCCGACCATGCGCCTACATCACAGTTGTTTCCACTATTATCACAAGTTTGTTTTTGGGTAAATCCTTTACTAAGATCGAACCGGAAGCCATCTATCTTATATTCATTCATCCAATGGCTTACCACGCGGCTTACAAAATATTTTGTTTGCGCACTTTCGTGATTCATATCATAACCCACATTGAACGCATGTTTTGCCACAGGATTAAACCACGGATTATCGTCGGCAGGGCGGTTTTTGGCAGCATCCCAATACAACCTCACCATTGGCGACATGCCAAAGCTATGGTTGAGCGCGATATCCATGATCACTGCAATGCCGTTTTTATGGCAACTGTCAATAAATTCTTTTAAAGTATTGGCAGGGCCATATTCTTTATCCGGCGCAAAATAAAAATCCGGGTTGTAACCCCAACTGTTATTTCCTTCAAATTCGTTGAAAGGCATGATCTCAATGGCATTTACTCCAAGGGTTTTCAGATAATTAAGCGTATCCCGCAAAGTTTTCCAATCGTGCTTTTCTACAAAATCCCTTACAAGCAATTCATAAATTATTAGATTTCTCTTATCGGGTTTGGTAAATGTTGATGACGACCAGTTATAAGCGGGTTTTGCGGTTTGCAAAATGCCTACTACTTCAGATGTCAGCGACGTAGGATAAGGTTTTAATCCGGGATAGGTATCGCTTGTGATGTATTGATCGTTATAGGGGTCAAGAATTTTTTCACTATAAGGATCAGCGATCCGAAGCGTTCCGTTTACGAGATATTGAAAACCGTATTCAGTGCCGGGTGTAAGATTGGTGAGCGTGATCCACCAATAATTTCCGTCGGGCGTTTTGTTCATCTGGTATTGTGATTGTTCAGACCAGTTGCTTCCCGGCAGGTCGCCAATTACTCCTACACGACCTTTTCCGGGTGCGTAAAGCACCAGCGTAGCCGAAGTGTTATTGATATAATTGATACCCGGCTTAACACCCGTGGGCAGTGGAGCAATATTTACAGATCCGGATACAAAAAAATTGAGTGTATCTGTTGTTTTTTTTCCTCCGCTGATTGCTTCTGCTACAATCTGTTGATTACCTGATGTTACAAGTGAAACCGTCGAAGAAATACTGGTAACACCGCTGGCGGTATTTACCGGGTTGCCATTCAGGTAAATTTTCATATCGGATGATACATTCGATTGAGCGGTCACCTCCAGATCATCGCCCACTGTTTTGGTGATGGTTTCAGGTATCGGTTTATAGGTGGCCTGAAAAGGCGGCTTCGTAATTTTTACTGCTAAATCACTTGTATATATAGGTTCATACATATCAGACCCATCAGCATTTGCGAGCTTTCTGTTTCCGGCTCCGTCGCGAAACAGGATTGCAATCTTCAGGATTTTTTCATTCGGATCAGTAATATTAAAATAAGAACGGAGGGGTGAATTTATAGTAAAAGTCCAGCGGCTGGTACCGGTGGTTGGAGTTGCTTTAAATGCAGCATTGGTAGTTCCCCAAGAAGATTGTACATGCCTCCAGTCGCCTGGGCCTGTGCTCAGGTTGGTAATCACTCCAATGTGCACATACACATCAAATGGATTGTAATTAAATAATCCCTGGTTACCCTTTGTTGCGTCGGCGGTAATCACCAGGTTGCTCGTCGATTCTGTTGGAAATTGCGGACTCCAGGTAAGTACCTGTGCAAAGGTGGTAAATGTGGTGAACAGTAAAAAAGTGCAGAGTAGTTTTTTTATCATGATTGTAACATGTTAATAAAAATGGCGGTTTGAGTGTGTAAAATACACACATTATCAATACAAACCTTCATCGCCTGCAAATTTGTTTTAAAATACAGTGGTTACAACAGTTTATACCCTTGGTAATTATTTTTAAAAATTCGTCATAAAAGTGCTTTTGAAAGGAAAATTGATTAAAGAAAAGGCGATTCAAAAACAACAAAAAATAATTGATGCTTTATAATTAATTTTGGCGCCAATCGCATTTTTCAGCATCCATGCCTCAAGATAAATCCATCAAAACAGTTTTGATCATCGGTTCGGGCCCTATCGTTATTGGCCAGGCCTGCGAATTTGATTACTCCGGAACACAGGCTTCACGAAGCCTTCGTGAAGAAGGAATCAAGGTTATCCTGATCAACAGCAATCCTGCCACCATCATGACCGATCCGATGACGGCTGATAAGGTGTACCTTCTGCCGCTTACTCCCGAAAGCATTGAAAAGATCATTGCAGAAAATGATATTGATGCAGTGTTGGGCACCATGGGTGGTCAAACGGCGCTTAATCTATGCAAAGAAGTTGATGAATTAGGTATTTGGGAAAGCAACAATATCAAATTGATTGGTGTGGATATCAAAGCGATCGACAAAGCAGAAGACAGAGAATTATTTCGGGAATGGATGATACAAATGGGCATACCGGTAGCACCTGCGAAAATTGCAAATTCATTTCTTGAAGGAAAAGATATCGCCCAGCAAATCGGATTTCCGTTGGTGATTCGCCCTTCATTTACCCTGGGTGGTACAGGTGGCAGCCTGGTTTTTGAAAAAGCTCATCTTGACGAAGCGCTGGAGCGAGGGCTGAGCGCATCGCCCATGCACGAAGTGCTGGTAGAAAAAGCTTTACTGGGTTGGAAAGAGTTTGAACTTGAGCTTTTGCGTGATGATAATGATAATGTAGTGATCATTTGCACAGTAGAAAATGTAGACCCCATGGGCGTGCATACTGGCGATAGCATTACAGTGGCGCCCGCAATGACATTGAGTGATACAGCATTTCAAAAAATGCGGAATATGGCCATTGCCATCATGCGCGACCTGGGCAATTTTGCCGGAGGGTGTAATATTCAGTTTGCCCTTAATCCTAAAGATGAAGAAATTATTGTGATAGAAATAAATCCGCGTGTGAGCAGGTCTTCAGCTCTGGCAAGTAAGGCCACCGGATATCCTATTGCAAAAATAGCTGCCAAACTCGCCATTGGATTTACATTAGATGAATTAAAAAATCAGATCACAAAAACTACATCTGCATTTTTTGAGCCTGCGCTCGATTATGTAATCGTAAAAATTCCGAGGTGGAACTTTGATAAATTTAAAGGAGCCGATGATACACTTGGCCTTCAAATGAAATCGGTGGGTGAAGTGATGGGCATTGGAAGAAGTTTTGCAGAAGCAATTCAAAAGGCTTGTCAAAGCCTGGAAAACGAAGCGGTAGGACTTGGATATTACGGCAAAAGCCTTATGTATGCCGAAGAGGTGACAGAATACATAAAAATTCCAAAGTGGGACCGGATTTTCAGGATAAAAGACGCCCTGATGATAGGAGTAAGTGTGAAGCGCATTTGTGAATCAACAGGCATCGACCGCTGGTTCATCTACCAATTGCAAAAAATTTGCGATTGTGAAAAAGCCATCTCAAAAACTACACTTGAATCGTTTCCTAAACAGCTCATGCAGGAAGCAAAGCAATTAGGATTCGGCGATGAACAGATAGCACGCATTATGCAGGATGGAAGTACAGATGAGGATGTGTATGAAAAAAGAAAAGCGATGGGCATTACCCGTGTTTATAAAATGGTAGACACCTGCAGCGCCGAGTTTGAAGCAAAAACTCCTTACTTCTACAGCACCTTTGAAACAGAAAACAATTAAGCACACAAAAAGATCAGTGATATTTTTCAAAAAATGAACGACAACATCATTCACAACGAATCAAAGCCAAGCGATAAAAAAAAGATCATCATTTTGGGAAGCGGCCCCAACCGGATAGGCCAGGGAATTGAATTTGATTATTGTTGTGTACATGGATTAATGGCCATTAAAGAGTGTGGGATGGAAGCTATCATGATCAATTGCAATCCGGAAACCGTTTCAACAGATTTTGATATCGCCGATAAACTCTATTTCGAACCTGTCTTTTGGGAACACATCTGGGAAATCATCCAGCTAGAACAACCTTATGGTGTGATTGTGCAATTGGGAGGGCAAACAGCATTAAAGCTCGCCAAACGATTACATGAAAAAGGTGTGCGCATTATAGGCACTTCTTTCGACGATATGGATATCGCTGAAGACCGTGGCAGATTTTCAGACATGCTCAAATCGCTTGATATTCCGTATCCAAAGTATGGAACTGCGTATGGAACTGATGAGGCAATTGAAGTGGCGCATAAGGTGGGATATCCTGTATTGGTTAGGCCTAGCTATGTATTGGGTGGCCAAAGGATGCGTATTGTAATTAACGATGAAGAGCTCGAAAATGGAGTGCTCAGTTTATTAAAACATTTACCAGGCAACAAAATCCTTATCGATCATTTTCTTGACAGATGCCAGGAAGCTGAAATTGATGCCATTTTCGATGGAAAAGATTTTCATGTGATGGGTGTGATGGAGCACATCGAGCCGGCCGGTATTCATAGCGGCGACAGTAATGCAGTGCTGCCCCAATTTAATTTAAGCCCGTTGATCGTTCAAACGATGGAAGAATATGCTGAAAAGATCGCACGTGCACTTAATATCAAAGGCCTGATCAATATTCAATTTGCCATCAAAGACAATATAGTATATGTGATCGAAGCAAATCCACGGGCATCGCGCACCACACCTTTTATTGCCAAAGCTTATCAGATTCCTTACCTGAACATCGCTACCAAGGTAATGCTTGGCGAAGCCATGCTTAGCGATTTTAAATTTGATAAAAAATTGACCGGGTTTGCCATTAAAGAACCGGTTTTTTCTTTCAATAAATTTCCGAACGTAAATAAGGAATTGGGTCCTGAAATGAAAAGTACAGGCGAAGCCATACGGTTTATAAAAGATTTGAAAGACCCTTATTTCAGGCAATTATATAAAGAAAGAAGTTTGTACCTGAGCAAGTAAGCGATTAATTGCCAATAGCAATAATGGCATCCATCACTCTTTTTACCATAGCATCGCAATAGATCAGATTAAATTCATAGATGTCCTCCGACGAATACGTTTTGGTCAACTGATCCTGCAGGAATTGCCTGGCACGATGCAGCCGCATTTTTACATTTGATTCGGATATTTCCAATGCTTCAGCAGTTTCTTTCACACTCATTCCATTGAGTTCGCGAAGCGTAAATACCGAGCGGTATTTTTCCGGAATTTCCACAATTGCAGTTTCCAGAATTCGTTTCAACTCGCTATTGATCGCGTTTTTTGTATGAGAGTCTTTGCTAAACATGGGAGTGGCTTTATCTTCCAGAATATCTGTTGGTTTTTCATTTTTAAATGCTGAATTCATTTTTTTATGATAACAGGTATTGAGCATAATGCGGCTGATCCAGGTACGGAATGTTGACCTGTTTTCGAATTTATTCAGGTTCAGATAAGCACTTATGTAACTATCCTGCATCATATCCTGAGTGTCTTCGTGATTGAATCCGTATGAGCGCCCGATCTTGTATAAACAGGCATTATAACGGTGAACCATAATTTCATAATAAGACGTATGGCCGGCTTTTACATTTGCGATGATCTCTTCATCTGAGATGTTCGCTGATGCTTCAATTGAATAATTCATGAATTCCTCTTTTATCTTAATGAGTAATTAACCTCCATAAAGGTCACATTTAATCAGAATAAAAAACCGTTTTACCTTCCGGCAAAGCGGTTTTGCATAAATCGACATCACCTCACCAATCATTTATTTGAATCTTTAACCAGAATCTTTCCCCTCATAGCAGGATGAATGGTACATAAATATTCAAAGCTGCTATCAATTGCTTTTTTCCAGATGGCACCCGCCGCTATTGTATCTGATGTCCATTTTTGATCAGGAAATTCTGTTACGTTATGTGCCACTAAACCTTTGTTTATCCATACCACCGTATCAAATTTATTTACTAAGAGCTCACCCGGCTGAAATTGCATACTTTGGATGATGACAGTATCTACCTTAGGATGTTCACTTTGGGTATTTTGATTGCAGGAGAAAAGGAAACTCACACACACTCCGGACAGTATGGAAAACAGGCTAATGCGCTTCATGATCATTTAATTTTTGATTGTACCATTTTTGCATGTTCAAGATGCTCATTCAATAATGGTTCTACCTGTTGGAGTAGTTCTTTCAATTCTGCGTTATCTGACTGGGGAACTAAAATGGTTTTCACCGCATTGATTACTGCTTCATGATAAGCAACTTCATTATCAATGTAAGCTTTATCAAATGCTGCTCCTTTCTTTGAATTAAGCATTTTGATGGTAGTCTTTTCACCTGATAATAAACTTTGGGTAAGCGGATTATCTTTCGGCGTTACGTTTAATTTCTGAGCCAGGGCCACAGCTTTTGCAATGATAGCATTGTGATCGTTGATCATTGTTTGTGCAAATTCTCTGATCGTCTTATTGGTAGAATGTTTTAATGCTACTTTACCATAGTTTACATCTATCTGATTAGCTGTAACTGCGGCCGATGCGATCTGCGGATCGGATAATTCCATTTTTTGTGCAAACGCATGTTGGCCGATGAACAGAAAAGCAGCAGCCGCTAAAGGAATAATTAACCTTTTCATATTTTTAATTTTAATTGTGATAAATCGATTAACAATACTATAGAGTATGCGAATGCAATAAAGGATACAAAAAATCTGTACCCCTTTCAAAAGTTCATTTCTGCGGCGGCATTTGAGGAAATTTTAATTTTTCTTCCAGGGCTTATATCCTTTGGCTTGATCGGCCTGGCGAGCCTTTTGCAGCAGTGGTTCGGCAGGCTTCCAGTGCTGGAGCATGTCGGCTGCCAATTGCTGGTAGAGCTTTGTGCCGTCTGATTTCCAACTGATCATTTCATCTGAAACGTCGCGGATCTTTTTTGCCGGGTTTCCGACAATAAGACTGCGTTGTTTAAAATGGCCGCGCTGTTTTATAAAACTTAAAGCACCAATAATACATTCATCTTCTATGATAGCTTCATCCATAATCACCGCATTCATACCAATCAGGCAGTTTTTTCCAATGGTTGCTCCGTGAACAATTGATCCATGACCCATGTGCGCATTTTCATGCAAAATACAAGTAGCACCCGGAAAAGTATGAAGAACACAGCTTTCCTGGATATTGCAACCGTCACTTATTACAATCTTACCAAAATCGCCCCTCAAGGCCGCAAAGGGACCGATATAAACCTGCTTTCCAATTTCTATATTGCCTGTTACAGCAGCCAACGGATGCACAAACGAAGAAGGGTCAATTACCGGAATAAAATTTTTGAATTGATAGATCATGGGCGAATGGTTGATTTTTTCCCAAATTAATAAATAAAGCCTGCCAGCCGATCTTATTTTTGGCGAAATTGAAACAATAACAAATGAGTGAAAAAAATTTTGTCGCAATTAATTATATTGATTGCAAGCCCGAATACAAAGAGCGTTTTGAAGAATTGTTTTCTACCCGCGCCAAACAGATAGACACCATGCCCGGCTTTATTGAAATGGAAGTATTACGTCCGCAAAAAGACGGAGAATCTTACCTGATCGTTAGCCATTGGGATAATGAGGAAGCCTTTAAGGGCTGGACAAGGTCAGAAACGTTTATAGAAGGCCATAAGCGCGGATTTGCCGATATTGCAAAAGCAAAAGCTGAGGGCAAAGAACCTCCAATGAAAAGTGATTTTAAAACTTATGAAATAATTACACGTTAACTTTACTGCCATGGTGATTGCAAAAAACAAAAAAGGTATTATTTCCTGGATCAAAAAGATCGGGTTTTGGGGCTTTATGTTTTTCCTTGTAAAAGGCCTCGTATGGCTGGCTTTAGGTTATTTTATCATAAAGTAATCCCTTTACCATAGTTAAGGTTTTACCGGCTTATTGGTTCTAAAACAAGTTCCTTTAAAAGAGGCCACCGAGTGGCCTTTTTGATTTCTGATAACTACGTGATAAAGCCCTGTAGATTGGCCATTGTGAATTTCTTTTGCTTCGGCTGATAAAATATCTCCGGCAAAAACAGGTTTTAAAAAATTAATAGCGGTATCAAGCGCCAGCGAAAGCCTGTTGCGGTTATTGCATGCAAAAGCAAAAGTGCTGTCTGCAAGGCTGAATGCCACACCTCCGTGCACTACACCTAATCCATTCATCATCTCATCACGTACGGTCATTTTTGTTTTGGCATAGCCTTCAGAAATTGCTATCACTTCTATTCCCAGCCACTGGCTGAAACGGTCGTGCTCCATCATGTGCCTGACTATCTCTTCAGCGGATCTGTTCATATTATGCTTTTTTATTTTCCTTTAAAATCCGGTTTTCTTTTTTCAAGAAACGCCCGTACACCTTCTTTAAAGTCGGAGGTGAGTGATGCTTGCATTTGCAACTTCTCCTCATTTTTTAATTGTTGTTCAAAATCGCTGTTCATAGATTTATTCAGCGCCATTCGTGTGTAAACCAATGCTGCAGTTGGCATTGATGCGAGTTGTGCAGCTATTTGCTTTGCGGCTGCTTCAAACTGATCGTCAGGAAAACTTTTATAAATCATTCCCATCGCTTCAGCTTCTTTACCACTTACCGGCTCAGCAAGCATCATTAATCCGGCAGTGCGTTGCAAACCCACCAAACGCGGCAGTATGTAGGTTCCTCCGCTGTCGGGCACAAGTCCTATTTTAGTAAAAGCCTGAATAAATGATGACGAATGTACAGCAATTACTAAATCGCAGCACAAAGCAATGTTTGCGGCTGCACCCGCAGCTATTCCATTTACCGCAGCTAATACCGGTTTTTTAATAGTGCGCAATTTTGAAACGATCGGGTTTAATTGTTCAGGTAATATTTTTTCCATACCCGTGCCCATCGGATCGGCCGCTTCAGCAAGATCCTGGCCTGCCGAAAATGCTTTTCCCGAACCGGTAATACAAATACATCTGACTGATTCATCCTCCTCTGCCTCAATTAATTTTTGCTGAAACATCAGAGCCATAGCTCTGTTGATTGCGTTGTACTTTTCGGGTCTGTTTAATTTTATGACGGCTACACTTCCTTCTTTTTCCAATAAAACCGGATGCATAATTTTTTTTTATAGAATAGCTAATGTAAGGAAGTTTTTTGCCGGAATAAAAAAAAGTGCATTTTAAAAATCTTCGAAAAAAGTGCTTTTGAAAGGATTTAAAAATTAAACCAGCCCCAGGTGGTCTTTCACCATTTGTTCAAGTTCGGTAATATCAAACGGTTTTGAAATAAATCCGTCGGCACCGGCTTCTTTAGCCAGCTTATCGATATTATTATTTGCAGTAAAATAGATCACCGGTATCTGGCTCGTTTGCTTTTGTGCTTTGATAAGCCTGGTTGCTTCTATACCACTAATATTGGGAAGCCAGTTATCCATCAATATCAGGTCGGGCATATAATCGAGCACCTGCTGATCCGCATTGTCTGAAGTAATGGAGGTTTTTATATCCAGTTCAAGGCCTTCCAATATCAATGTGCACAATTCCAGAAGTTCAATATTATCATCAAAAATTAATACCTTTTTTTTGCTCATCTATTCGTCTGTTTTATTTGGCAAGGCTGTTTATCAGTTCAGCCATTTCATCAATTTTTAAAATTTTATTTACATCTACCAGCGATGCGGCCTGCGCGGGCATATAAGAAACAGAGGCCGATTCAGGATCCTGGATCATGACAAAGCCTCCAAACAATGCAACTTTCTTTAATCCGTTAACGCCATCCGCATTTGCACCCGAAAGTAATAAAGCGGCCATTTTATCCTGATACACTTCAGCAGCGCTTTCAAAAGCCACATCAATAGAAGGGCGCGAGTAATTTATTTTTTCTGAATGGTCGAATGAAAAAGTGCGATCCGCCTCTATCAACAGGTGATAATCAGCGGGCGCAATATAAATACACCCTTTATTTGCGTGTTGTTTTTCTTCTATTTCAAAAACAGGAATTTGAGTTTTTGTAGCAAAAAGATCGGCCAATAGATTGTCCATTCCCTTTTTTCTATGAAGTACTATAACAATTGGAAATTGAAGATCGGTATTTAAATGTGGCAATACCCTAAGTAAAACCTCAAGGCTGCCGGCCGAACCTCCGATCCACAAGGCCTCCGTTTTTATGGTACTAACTTTCTCCATATCTTTTCAATTGACACGCGCTTATACTTCTGTGAAACACCAGAGAAAGAAAGTGTTTCTTTATTGCCAAGGCCAATGTAGCCAAGGTTTTCAATACTGTTGTCGAATAAATCAAAAACCTTGGCCTGCAATTCTTTATCAAAATAAATCAAAACGTTGCGGCACAAAATAAGGTGAAATTGATTAAAGGATGAATCTGAAACAAGGTTGTGAGTAGAAAAGATCACTTTTTCTTTGATCTCATCATTTAATACACCATGAGAATAATTGGCAGAATAATAATTACTGAAATGATATTTGCCGCCGGCCTGATTGTAATTGTCTGAAAATTTTTTAATCTTATTGATGCTGTAAACACCCTTCCTCGCATAATCAATAATGGTGGCATTTATATCGGTAGCATAGATCAATGATTTTTTTAAAATATTCAGCTCTTTCATTATGATTGCCAATGAATAAGCCTCTTCTCCTGTGCTGCAGCCCGCCACCCATACACGCACAAAAGGATAAGTAGCCAGAGAAGGAAATACTTCTTTCTGTAAGGCGATGTAGAAATCTGCATCACGAAACATTTCTGTTACATTCACAGTTATTTGTTCCATAAACCGGACAAAGTAACTTTCTTCAGTAAGAATTTTTTTTCGGAATGCATCAAAGTCTGTCCATTTATCCAATGTAAGCAAGCGGATAATCCTTCTTTTTAAAGAAGCTTTTGAATATCCTGTGAAATCATATCCATAAGTGCCGATTATATCATCAAGCAGCATTTCTATTTTTTCATCCACACTATTGTGTTGTTCATCCATGATCTTTCATTAAACGATTCATCAGCCTGATCAGTTCATCTATTTTCACAGGTTTGGATATGTAACCCGCGGCGCCGGCATCAAGGCACTTTTCTTTGTCGCCGGGCATGGCTTGCGCCGTTACAGCTATTACCGGCACATCTGCCAACCCGTTTTCTCTCATATATTGCAAGGCCTCAAACCCATCCATATCCGGCATCATAATATCCATCAAAACCACGCCATATATATTTTCCTTTATTTTTTTCAATCCATCTTCTGCGGATAAAGCAAAGTCACAATCGTATTTCTTTGCGCTCAATACCGCATTCAACGCGAAAATATTTCTGTTGTCATCGTCAATAATCAATACTTTCTTTTGAGCTTCCATATACAATAAAATAATGGTTTTTTATTTTTCGGCGTAAAGCCATACACGAAGCAATGAAATGAGCTGGTCTATATCTACAGGTTTTGAAATATAGTCGGATGCGCCTGCGGCTATACATTTCTCTCTGTCGCCAATCATAGCTTTGGCGGTAACAGCCAGAATAGGTGTGGTTTTGAAGTGGGGATTTTCGCGTATTTTGCCAATGCTTTCATAGCCGTCCAAATTGGGCATCATCATATCCATCAAAATAGCGTCTACATTTTCATTCTCCTGCAAAACACTCAAAGCCTCGCGGCCGTCTGTAGCTGTAAGCACTTTAATATTTTGCATTTCCAGTGCTTTTGAAAGGGAAAAAATATTGCGCACATCATCATCCACGATAAGAACACATTTATCCTTGAGCACATTTTTCAGTTCTGATAATTTCGATTTGTCAAAAGCTCTTGAATCTGACCTGGATTTTTCTTCGATCAAATGCAAAAACAAACCGGCTTCATCCAAAATCCGCTGGTAGGAGTGTGCTGTTTTTATTACAATTGAGTCGGCATATTTTTTTAGTCTGTTTTCTTCTCCTCTTGAAAGATTTTTGCCAGTAAATACAATGATCGGCAGGTTTTCCAATCCCTTATTTTTTTTGATCGCTTCCAGTGTTTCAAAGCCACTTTTATCAGGAACACCCATATCCAATATTACACAATCTATTTCCTGACCCTGTAATGCATGCACGCTTTCACGAATATCTCCGGTAACCTGGGTGGCTATATTATTTGTATTTAAAAAATAGGCCAGAGCCTTTGCATGTTGTTTGTTTTCCTCAACGATCAATACTTTTTTGTGCTTGCTGATCACTTGCTCGAGCCGTTCAAAAACACTTTTCATTTCGTTCAAAGCAAACGGCTTATTAATAAAATTGACTGCACCACTTAAAAGACTTTCACGTTTAACTTTGAGTGAAGACATGATGTGAACTGGTATCGACCTTGTAGAAGTGTTTGATTTAAGCCTTTCCATCACCTGCCATCCATCCATTACCGGCAACATTATATCAAGCAGAATGGCTGTTGGCTTAAACTCCTCAGCCATTTCCAGTCCATCTTCTCCATTGACAGCTACAAGACATTTATATTTTCGCTTACGCGAATATTCCACCAGCGCTTTTGCAAACGCTGCATCATCTTCAATGATAAGTAACACTTTATCGCCCGGTAAAATATCTTTTCTGTCGTCATCAAAAGGAGCATACGTTCTTGGCTCTGCTTTTTTAAAGACCGTTTCCTTTTTTTCTACATTCTCTAATGTAAGAGGTAGTTTCTTTTCTTCCTCAGCCTGAATTGGCTCTCCAAATTCTACGGGTATTGTGAGCGTAAATTCACTGCCTTTATTCTCTTCACTGATAAGTTCAATTGTACCTCCCAGCAATTTTGAAAGTTCGCGGCTGATAGAAAGACCCAGGCCCGTACCTCCATATTTCCTTCTTGTCGATCCATCGGCCTGCTGAAACGCTTCAAATACTAAATTCAATTTATCTTTAGAAACACCAATACCGGTGTCTTTTACTTTGAACAATACATTTTTCCCTTTTTCGTCAACAGAAATATGCAAAGAAACTTCCCCTTTTGCGGTAAACTTAAACGCATTGGCCAATAAGTTTTTTAGAATTTGCTCCAGCCTTAACCTGTCGGTTTGAATGACTTCGGGTACGTTATTCCCTGCTTCCAGCACATATTGAAGGTCTTTGCTTCTTGCAGTTGGCGTAAATAACACTTTCATAGAATGCATGATGTCGCGTGGCGCAACGTCGGTTATTTCCAATTGCATTTTTCCGGATTCTATTTTTGAAAGATCCAAAATTTCGTCAATGAGTGTAAGGAGCCCTTCTCCGGAACTTTGTATCACCTCTGCGTATTCAACAAACTCCCTATCCAGTTTGTCACTTTCTGACATCAGGTTTGATAGCAGAAGGATTGAGTTCAGTGGTGTTCGTAATTCATGCGACATATTCGCTAAGAACTCTGACTTATATTTTGAACTGAGTTCCAGATCTTTTGATTTGCGCTCAATCTCTTCATTTCTTTCCTTTATGATCTGGTTGCGTTCTTCAAGTAAGGCGGTACGCTCTTCCAGCTCCTGGTTGCTCTGTAATAATTCTTCCTGTTGCACCCGAAGCTCTTCTTCAGATGCCTGCAACTTTTGTGATTGCGCTTCTAATTCGGCATTAATATTTTCCAGTTCAGTTGTTTGTGCCTGCAATTCTTCAGATTGTGCCTGCGTTTCCTGAAGTAATTCTGCCAGACGGTTCCTGCTCTGCGCTGCTGCTATGGCTGCTCCAATGGTAGAACTGACACCTTTAAAGAATTCAATATCCTGCGCTGTGTAATTTTGAATTGATCCCAATTCAAAAACCCCAACCACATCGTTTTCATATACCAGGTTAAATGCTATAATATGCGCAGGTTTTAAATTACCGGTCGCAAACGAAACGCTGAGATCATTGGTAGAAATGTTTTCAATTAAAATAGGCTTTTTAGAGGCCGCCACCTGTCCCACCAGCCCTTCACCTAAATTATATAGCTGTGGAACTTTTTCTTTTTGGAGCGCATAGCTGCTCACAAGCTCAAGTTGGTTTTTTGAATTACTTATGTAGAAAGCGCCCACCTGGCTGTCGGAATATTCCACTACACTTGCAAGCGCATTCCTGGTTAAAAATTGTATCGACTCCTGGCCTACCAACATTTCACCTACTGCCGCGATACCAGTTTGAAGCCATTCCTTATTTTCGAGGCTGCTAAATGAAATGCCCAGTTTTTCTGCCATTTCATTTAATGATCCGGCAAGTGCGCCTATCTGGTCATCAGCATCTGCGCGAAAGCGGATATTATAATTGCCTTTAGAGACTTGCTCGGCAAGTTTTTCAATTTCTGCGATCCTTTCACTGATGCGTTGATTGCGCAATTCAAGCTCTTCCTGTAATTTTTTCTTTTCTTCAAAATCTGATGAAACCTTCCTGTAAAAGAAAATGGTTATGGCAATTGCCAGTACGGCCGTAAGGATTATAATGTAGGGTGTATAGCCCGAAATCGCATTTAGACGTGATGTGCGCTCACGGAGCAGTCTCATTTCTTCATTCTTCATATCCTGCATAATACCGCGCATACCATCCATGTAGTCTTTCCCAACCTGTAAACTTTCGCCGATAACCGAGCCCTGGCTTCTTCTTTTTTCAATTAACACCTGGAGCATATCAAATCTGTCATTCACAAATTGCCTCAAACGGTCTATATTTTTTTGCTGTACAGGGTTATCGATCGTTTGAAGCTCAATTTGGTCTAACAGCGAAGAAACCACCGGCCTTGCTTTATTGTATTGAACCAGGTATTGTGGGTTACCTGAAATCAAATAACCCCTTTGGCTTGATTCAGCCTCCTGTACCCCATTCAGTACGCCATCAAGATTGTTTAAGATACCATTGCTATGCTCTACCAAACCCGCGCTTTTGATCAGATTGGTGATGCTTATGTAAGATGCAAAAGAGGTGACAAACAGCAATATCAACGATATGGCAAGCCCCCAAAAAATATTATTCTTTAACTGTAATTTCATCTGCTGATTTTTCTATGCAGTTTTTTAATTTTTGTTTCCTTCCGTTTTTTTTCTAAAATTTTTTAAGCTGTAGCATGGCCTGAAGGAATATAAAAATAAAATTCCGAACCATTGTTTATAGCGCTGCTTACTCCTATCTCGCCACCGTGTTTTTCAATAATCTGTTTACAAATAAAAAGGCCGATTCCTAAACCTTGAAATTTATATGAAGATTCTTCAACCCGGTAAAATTTATTGAAAATATTTTTCAAATTATCAGCATCTATGCCAATTCCATAATCTTTTACACCCAAGTAAATTTTGTCGGGCAATATTTTAATATGGATATCAACCTGTTTTTCTCCAGGTGAATATTTTATAGCATTGGTGATAAAATTAACGACCACCTGCTCTATTCTCATTTCATCTGCACAAATTTCTTTGCCGGCATAACCTTTTCTGTTGATCTTTATATCCGGATTTGTTTGCTGTACGTTTTCAATTACCTGATCTACCAGTTGGTCGAGCGAAAAAATATTTTTTTTCAATTTTAATTCCCCGCTTTCAATGCGCGAGATATCCAAAAGGTCAATTACAAGATTATTCAATTTCTCAACCTGGTCTTCTACCCTGCTTAGTTGTTTTTTAATGATTTCTTTGTTTCCTGTTTCCACTGTGCGCTGCAGCAATTGCAAATAACCCTTGATACTGGTGAGCGGTGTTTTAAGTTCGTGACTTGCCACGCTTATAAATTCATCTTTTTTATGTTCCGCTTCTTTTCTGAATTCGATCTCTTCCAATAATTTGGCCTTCATTTCAATCAGCTTCCGGCTCTGCTCATAAATGTGGTAAAAAGTTTTAACTTTTAAAAGCAGAATGTTGATATCCACAGGCTTGGTGATATAATCCAAACCGCCAGAAGAATAACCTTGCTTTACGAATTGAGTTTCTGTATTTACTGCTGAAAGAAAAATAATGGCAGTGTCCTTCGCTTTACTGAATCCTTTTATAGCCGACGCCACTTCAAAACCATCCATGTCGGGCATTTGAACGTCTAAAATGATGAGTACATAAGAGGTTTTCAATACTTTTCGAAGTGCTTCTTCACCTGAGGCGGCAGTATCCACCTCAAATCCATTGATCTCCAAAACCTTTTTTAACGATATAATATTTTCCGGAGTATCATCTACGATCAGGATCATTCTCAAAAATAATTCAAAAACGGTTGACTGCTCATTATTTAAAAGGTAAATTATTGATAGACAGCAAAAACAACATTCTTAAGAAGATTATTATCTGTGCTTTTCCACAAAAGATATTGCATATTTCATTCTTTGCTCATTATCTCCTGAAACTGTGCACCAGGGAGTTGATTGTGTAACCAAAAGGTCTTTATAATAGCAAAAAAGTTCATCACGCTTTTGTTGGTCGGGATATTCGCGTAGCGGATCGGCTTCCCACGGAAGATCGGGATAGCAAAGAAAATATCCATCGTATTTCCGAAGCGCAATCTCATCGAGGATATACAGATCACATTGGTCGAACACAAATTCACTCCATACCTTAATCACTTGCAGATCTGTATCAATAAATAATTTGCCCGAAATGTTTTGTGCTGATGTAATCTCATCTTCCAAAGCCAACTGGCCTTTGGCTATTTTTTTCAGATCGTGATATTCATATTTCGGGCTTCTGTTTTCGAAAAAGATTCGTGCATATTCGGGGCACCATCCGGCATTATAATGATGAGCTAATTGTTTTGTGAGGGTGCTTTTCCCTGTTGATTCAGGGCCTATGGCTACAAATTTTTTAATCCTTTGCATAGATCACAGGTTCTGTTTCTGCCCGATATTCTTTGGCGCGTCGCTGCCATTCCATTAAACCCCAGAAAGCCATTGCCAGCAGGATAATATAATAGACACTTGTAAATACATAGTGCTTTACAAAATACAATGGTATAGATGCAATGTTAGTGGCGATCCACCAATACCAGCTCTCCACTTTTTTACGTGCCATCAGCCACATAGCCGTAAACGCGGTGCTGCTCGCAAAAGCATCCGCCCACGGAATAACACCGGGAGCAAAATCGCGTTTTAAATAAGTAAGCGCACCGAAAATAGCTATGTAAAATGCTGCAAAAAAAGCTAGTTCCTGAATCCATTCTTTCCGGTTGCTGTATGTGATCCTCACCACCAATTGATGTTGCTTATTTTTTCGTGTCCATAAGTACCATCCATAAATACTCATGACGGTATAATAAAAGTTGACGCTGGCTTCGCCAAACAAACTGCCTTTGATACTGAGATATACGTAAAAAGTGGTGTTGATAAGACCAGTGGGATAAACCAAAATATGTTCCTTTCGGGAAAACCACACACTCACAATACCGGAAATAACAGCTATGAATTCAAGAGGACCGGTTTCTGAAAGTCCTTTAATAAATTGATGATAGATTTCAGGAAAAGTCATGTATTGTGGTTGCGGTCACCCTTTCAAAAGTACTTTTTTCACGATTTTCTAAAAATAAAAAAAGGGAATTTATCTCGACTCGGCTACCACCTCTTTTACTTCAGGAATCATGCGTTTCATCATACCTTCAATGCCGGCTTTTAGTGTGATCATACTGGATGGGCAGCCACTGCAGCTTCCCTGCATAAGCAGGTTTACCGTTCCGTTTTCGTAACTCAAAAACTGGATAGCGCCACCGTCCATTTCCACAGCGGGTTTTACATAGTTTTCGAGTAATTCTTTTATGCGCTTTACTACATCATCATCGTCGGCTAATACCACATTGCTGCTTTCCTGTTTGCGCGAAGCCAGCATTTCTTCATTGATAATGGCATTTCCTTCTTCAAGGTATTCTTTCAAAAATTGCTTTACACTTGGAACCACATCCTGCCAGCTTTCAATATCATTTGTTTTGGTGATTGTTACAAAATTGCTGGCAATAAACACGGCCTTTACAAACGGAAAAGCAAATAATTGTGTAGCGAGCGGAGAAGCTGCTGCGCTCTCTTCAGTTTGAAAATCAGCGCTCTTTCCCGGATACAATAATTTGTTCGCAACAAATTTTAATGTTTCGGGGTTAGGTGTCATTTCTGTGTAAATGCTGATAACAGGATTGCCGGTTTTGATCATGATCCGAAATTTAGCTGCAAAGGTAGCCAATCCGCCGCTATTATTAAATGGCTATGCTTGTGAATATGGAAAATAAACTTAAAAATGAATGCTATTCCACTATCCGCAATTTTGCATAATTGAGCATGATCTTTTTTTCGCCATTATGCTCAAATTGAATAGTGGCAACAGGATTGTGCGCACTTCCCTCTACCTTCATCACATCGCCAAATCCAAATCGCTGGTGTTCTATTTTTTGTCCTGCCGAAAGTTTACTTGTATCACTCGGCGCAAATCCGGGAGTGGGTACATGCTCTACTACTTTGTTTACCGGTTTGGCTACTGTATATGTCGGTTTTTCTTTGGGCGGCGGCGGTGCATAGCGTGCGCCGTAATTTGGTGTAGCGAATGTGTTTCTGTTTCTTTGAAAAGGATTGCTTTGCATCCCTGCAAATGACCGGTCGATCTGGTTTGAAGGGAGTTCTTCCAAAAAACGACTCGCATCGTTTTGCACAAGGTTACCAAACCTATAACGTGTATTTGCATAAGTGAGGTACAGCTTTTCCTTTGCACGTGTAATGGCTACATAAAACAAGCGACGCTCTTCTTCCAACTCTTCTCTTGTATTGATGCTCATCGCATTTGGAAAAAGCGTTTCTTCCAAACCGCCCACAAACACCACAGGAAATTCCAGTCCTTTGGCGGCGTGGATGGTCATGAGTTTTACCACATCGGTCTCTCCTTTTTCATCATCTGCGTCAGTGAGCAATGTAATTTGCTGCAGATAAGTGCCCAGGCTTTTTTCCTGCAGCTCGCCATCTTCGTCAGGTGTTTCTGTAAATTCTTTGATCGCGTTTAAAAGTTCCTGAACGTTTTCGTAGCGTGCAAGTCCTTCGGTGGTTTTGTCATTAAACAATTCTTTCACCAATCCTGTATGTTTACCAACCAGCATCGCTACATCGTAGGCATTTCTTTTTTCAAGTTCGCTCTGAAACATTTCGATCATCAGTACAAAACTCCTGATCGTTTCAAGTGTATTGCCACGGTAACCCGCCTGTGCTGCATTTTTTAAAATATCCCACATAGGCACATTAGATGTATTAGCAGCCAAGATGGCTTTTTCAACAGAAGTTTTACCAATGCCTCTTGCCGGGTAATTAATAATCCGCTTCAGCGCTTCTTCATCATTAGGATTTACGATCACACGCAGGTAAGCAATAAAATCCTTGATTTCTTTTCTTTGGTAAAAGCTAATGCCCCCATAGATCTTGTAAGGAATGTTCATGCGCCTGAGGTTTTCTTCAAAACTGCGGCTCTGAGCATTGGTGCGATAAAGTATGGAAAAATCGCTGTTGCGGAAATGATTACGAAGCTTTTGCTCCTGTATAGCATCTGCTACAAATTTGCCTTCATCATTATCGGTGTTCGTGCGTACCAGCTTTATTTTTTCGCCAGCCACATTGCTGGTCCATAGTTTTTTGGGGATTTGGCCTTTATTGTTGGCAATAATATTATTGGCGGCGTTCAATATATTTTGCGAACTGCGGTAATTCTGCTCCAGCATCACCACTTTCGCATCTTCATAATCTTTTTGAAAACGGAGAATATTTTCAATTGTTGCTCCCCGAAAACTGTAAATACTCTGTGCATCATCGCCCACTACACCTACGTTTTCGTGCATAGCACCCAGAAGTTTTATGATCTGGTACTGCGAATTGTTCGTATCCTGGTATTCATCGATCATGATGTACTTAAACTTCCTCTGGTATTTGCTGAGGCTTTCGGGAAAGCTCACCAGCAGCTGGTAAAATTTTAAGAGCAGATCGTCAAAATCCATCGCTCCATTTCTGAAACATCTTTCGCAATACAAGCTGTAGATCTTGCCGATCAGTGGCCTGTTAGATCGCTGATCTTCCTGCTGCAGGCCATAATCATTCATATATTCCTGCGGCGTGATCAAAGCATTTTTAGCGCCTGATATCCGGTTATACACAGATGATGGTTTATAAACTTTATCGCTCAGGCCCATTTCTTTGATAATCGTTTTCACTACACTCTTTGCATCTTCAGCGTCGTAAATGGTAAAGTTGCGCGGGTATCCGAGCTTATCTGCTTCCGCGCGAAGAATGCGGGCAAATACAGAGTGAAAGGTTCCGATATAAAGATTGCGGGCTTCATTATTTCCTAATATATGGGTAACTCTCTCCCGCATTTCGGCCGCAGCCTTATTTGTAAATGTGAGTGCCAGTATTTGAAAAGCATCCACACCATTAGCCATCAGGTGTGCAATTCTGGTAGTAAGTACGCGGGTTTTTCCGCTTCCTGCGCCCGCCACAATCATGATCGGCCCATCCCGGTGAAGCACTGCTTCGAGTTGCGCCTCATTCAATCCTTTTAGATAATCCTGCATCGTGCAAATTTACTAAAATTGAAGGGGGAAATCGACAGCGGTTTCATGATAAAATTAAGACATAGTAATACTCTATTGAGACGATTTACCTAACCGGTTTAAGTCAGTTCAGTAAAAGAAAATTTTTTAGAAAAACTCTTGCAGAAAAAAATAAATTAATTTAAGTTTGTTTTAACAAAGCTAAATTTATGAGTCTGAAAATCACCCCCCCGAGCTTTATCATACAGTTTTTTGATGCTTATTCTTTCAATAGTGTTTTCTCAATGTAAAAAAAACTGATAGTCAATCATTTTCTGTCGTTGAGGAAAACGAGTCATATACTAAAGCTCTTGTCTTACAGAAATTTTTTGATACAAGTAATGTGTCGAACAAAATGATTCTTTCTATAATTGAAAATGTACAAAGACAGCAATCGAAAAAACCTTTTGTCGAAAAATTTGTGAAGTATGCAGGATATCCGTTGTGGAATAAGGCTTTTGTTATCGCTTCACGATCAGCCGGAACAGGCACCCTCACTAAAAAAGGCGCTGAACCTGAAACACTAATCATGATTCCTTTTGCGCTTGAAAATGATTCCAGCGTTCATTCCATATTGCAGGTATCAACAACACGTGAAGACACGGCTTTTAAAATGCTTTATAGAAAGTTGTATAATCAAAATGGATATCAAAAAACAGACTCTGCAAATAATGCTGATGAATTAGCGCTTCTCTTCATGGTAATGGAAAACAAGTCATTCGGATATAAATATTTCAAAATAAATGACAGCCTTTTATTTAATTCTACTTTTCCCGGGGTAAAAGGAAAGAGAGTAAAGCTATTAAGCCAAAATGGAATAGCGCAACGGGGCGGTGGCTATTGGTTGTATGTGACCACGTGTTATGAAGTAGAAGTGCCAAATTGGGAAGGGCAATTGCATGGCTGCCCACCCGGTGAACCATGCCCATTGTATATAACTGAAACAACCTGTTCTACAAACAGTTATTATTTCCCGGAAGGTGGAGGAGGCGGTAGTGGTGGTGGCTCTAATCCGCCGCAACCACCAAATGGCGGAGGTGGAGGAACTGGCGATTGGTCATCAGACCCTTGCAGCAGTGGCGCCTGCAGCCCAACAGATCCGGATGGCTGGCTGCCGATACCCTCCAATGATTTGAAAACATTATTGAATTTAAATAACGCACAAGCCATTTGGCTAAATCAAAATCCTGCCAGGAGCGCTGAAATTTCAAATTACCTTGATGAAAGTACTGTTGCCAATAAAAATGAAATCGCAGTAAATCATATTAACAGAATGATGAATGAGGCTGATTATCTTTCTTTCGTGACGCTGCATCCCCAAACTGGCAACGGACAAATCATGTGGTGGGAAGATGAGGTGTGGTTAAAGGAAAATTTTAAAATATTTGATGACAATGAAAACTTTTCAGATTTAAGTTATGCTGAAAGACAATTTATTAAAAATCATCCGATTGCTGCATGGAAATTCAGAAGCAATGCCCAAACTTCCAAGAATGCAACTTGGGAAAGATTTCCAGATATAAAGACTCCTCAAAATCCCAATCCTTACCTGAACACAAAAGCTGATGCTTTTCGTCATGCATATTGGATGGCATTAAATACTATATCTGAAAGCGAAAGCCTTGCGAGAGAATATGGAATTGCACACGAATCTGAAACTCCCACGCTACTATACCAGGAAAAGGACATGGATCTTTTTAATAATGAGGTGGGCATTGAAATTGGAAAAGCGTATACAGACCTCTCATCGTTGGCAGACTATATCTATGGAAAAATATTAGAAGGAAAAATGAAATATTTGTATCCATTGGATTATAATCAATCTCCCAGGTATGATGCGAATGGAGATAGAGTGCCTGATTGTAGTTTTTGTAGAAACGGTTATGTTCCGGGCTATACTACCCTCAGGTTTACTAATAATTAATAAGATAATTATGAATAAGATAATTATGAAAATTTTTTTAGCGACCTCGCGATATTTAGTATTCCTCGGTATTATTTTTCAATTTATATCATGTAGGAGGCATTTTGAAAAAGAAATTCTGATTTCTGGAATTGAAGCCCACATTAATTTAAGAAGCGAAGCGTACCCTAAAAAGAAGACAGATTTAATTAGTATAAAGATTCTAGAAAACAACTGTTTTGATACTGTTTTTATTAACGGAGGGATTGTAAAACCGAATGAAAAATTTACATTAAATAATAATCCTTCTATCATGAATTCTGGAGATCTTTATATCTATAATCCAAAAAAAACTCGGTGTAAAATTAAAATTGAATATTACTGGTATGATCCCTTTAGTGTTTTTAGCTGGTAGCTTTTCATACAAAAAAGGCACTTGATACATGTAGGAATGGATTTATTCTAGAAAAACAGAATTAGCAAAAGCGGATACATGTGTCAAATTAAAATTAGGAAACGGGAAAAATGATTTTGCTACAATTTTCAAATTGTATATAACAGAAAATACTGCAAATGATACTGTAATGGTTGGACAGAACAAGATACCTCCATTATATACAGGAAAAATAAGTGATCTCCACGATTAGAATATCTAAAGCAATAACTATTCTGGAGTTAACATTCCGATTGGTACAGATGATATAAAGGTTCCAATGGTAAATATTACTTTTTGAGTGCCAAAGCGTTGTTATCTTGGATGAAAAAAACATTTGGGATTCCGTCTGACAATAATCATTTAACTGGTGTCCAAGGTGGCACGAATGAACAAAATTTTTCAACCCTTTTATCAGACAAAAGGAATTTACATTATGGTCCCTAATTACCCGGGTAATAATTATTTCGGCGCCAGTGGTCATGCTGATTATTATATGATAATGCGACCTGCGGAAATAACTGCCACTTTTATGACGCTCCAATTCTCAGACTTGATGTTTGGGTCTTAAATTAATATAAAATATGAAGTATTTAATTGTGATAGTTCTAATTATTGTATCATCCTGCAACAATAATTTATATCCAAAATTCGATTACAACAAAAGTGAGAATCCATGGTTAGACGCTTTTAAGGATAGGTGTTTTTTCAGCGCGTTGAGAGAATCGTATAAATCAGATACCTTAATTTTCCGTCTAATTGAACAAAAAGATGCCTTGAACCCCTACGATGGATTAACCCTTGAAGAAATGAAGATTGCGGATGAAATCGGAAAAACATTAATAAACAAAATGCCTCCACCTGCGATGTGCGAGAACTGTCCACCTGGCATGAATTACTACATGGCCACAAGCTTGCATTTTTATAAAAGCAATGAACTAGATTCAATAGCAAGAAAATTATATAAAGAACACATCAGATCTCATAGGAAAATCTTTGGCGATCAATTAAAAGAAAAAATGAAGCAAAGTGCGTTCCTCTGAAAGACGGAACAATAGATATGAAAAGCTCGTCAGTATACGAATTAGTGGGTGGGAATATGCATACGCAAAATGTGGCGAATAATAAAAATTACCAAAATGCTTGTGCAATTCGTGTCTCTCGTGCATTAAATTACTCAGGGCAGCCGGTTCCCATATTTTTTAATAAATACGGAGAGCAAAAATCTGAAAAGGGTGATGATGGAAAAAATTATATTTTGGATGCCGCTAGTCTCCTCGGTTATATGCTGAAAGCCTATCCAAACAACCCTCCTCTTCATCTTCAAAATAAAACTGTTGAGCAATACTTGAGTGCATTGAATGGCAAATGGGGTATATATATCATGCTTCCCAAATCATCAACCGAATTTGGAGCATCCGGTCATGCCGACTTTTTCAGTCAAACGGGTTGCCTCACCAAATCCTGTTATTTTGCTGCAGCAAAGGAAATTTATTTCTGGGAATTATTTTAACTCGTATAAATCTTGCACCTATGTATAGTAAAGTTATTTTGATTTATTTGGTCATTGGATCTGCGTTTTGGTCGGGTTGCGCAACAACGGAAAAGATTGGAGATTATAAGTATAAAACAAAAATGGAGCGTGTAAATACCGGAGATTTTGGTGGGATAATAGTTACTATTAAAAGTTACTATTTAAAAAATGAATTTCAGGCCGGCTGTATCGTTAAAAGTCAACTTTTATACCATGAAAATAAAACCGATACTATTTACTCTTCGGGATTCACGGTAATTGATCACATTACTAATGAATTAAAATGTTATGAATTTAATAATTATCGGTATAAAAATTTTGCAGATGATACTTACAGATCATTTATACAAACAAAAGATGGGCATTTGAAATTGAATGAAATAAAGACAATTAAAATGGAAGAGAAAACTAATAATAACATTTGGGATAGCAAAAACCTGCCTGCTTTAATTAGCAGAGATAAAGCCAATTAATTAATTCGTTTCCAATAATCCATATGAGCATTTGGTCATGCATATTTATTAAATGACAATGGCGAATGATGGTAAATGCTATTTTGATGGGGCTATTTAAATATTTAGACATTTGGAAATTGCGGTAATATTACTTACAAAATCGAAAAAAATTCTTTGAGTTATCCGTTGCTTTTTGTATTCCTATTAAATATTTTATTAGGGTGCAACGGAGCAAATCAATTGCCCCGAAACCATGGTAATACTGAAATAAATTGCCTTCATGAAGGAGAGTGGTATTTTAATTTCAAAAACGAGGTATTCATTGCTACTTTAAAAAAATTGTATGGCGAGCAATTCACGAAATTCATTGACTCTGCTGATGCATCTTCTTCTGCCGATCTGGATTGGCTTGATTATAATAAAGAAGTTATAAGTGTTATAGATAGCATAGCGGAAAATTTCGCAAAAAGTCAGGAAGCAAAATGGGAAATTGAAGGCGGCAAAATAACGATGAATGTTTGCTTAGGTTACAGATATTCAAAAGAACTGGACAGCCTTGCAGTAATGTATTTCAAAAAGTACAGATAATGATTTTTACAAAATCCCAAAAAAAGTGCTTTTGAAAGCCAGGCGTATTCTTTTTTAATAAAAGGTTAATGCCCTTATCTTCAACTTATTTTATATCGTTTTTTGCTTAATCCTAAAAAGCAGGAGTTACTTTTGCAACTTATGGAAGTGTTTTTGCAACTATCAAAAAGATTTACCTGACGAAATATGAAACTACTCCACTTGTTGATACTTTTTGTTTGTTGTCTGCCTGTTGCTTCATTCGCCATTTCTGATACAAATAACATTCCTATCGGCCGGCAAATTTTTCATGAAAAGATCGTAGATCAGCAAAAGCGCGCAGATAAGACAGATGGTCATCTGGATGGCCTCATAAAGGTGGGTAACAATTTTGATGTAAACCTGCAGGTAACTGATGCGCTTATCCGAAAAATAAACATTCTCAGAAATGATATTGAAGGCAACGCTGCTATTTCCGAAAATAACGATAAAGTGCGCTATCTGCGGTATATCGAATACCTGTTAAAAGATTATCTGGCGGCCTGGAAAGATCATTCCATTTCGCCTGCCATTGCACCGGCGCTTGTAAATACTTTCACTGATGTGTTTTATGCAAATATGAAAGGAGAGACCATGATGCCCATTATTGAAAAAGCGCCTTATGACATCGGAAAAATTGTGGCTTCCATCTTTACAGACAATCCGGGTTATCAAAAAACACAGGTGGTTTTGTTCAAAAAGTTTTCAAGCATTCACCCCGATCAGATACTTTCAAACCTGGCCCCTTATGTAGATGAACCATTTGCAGATTCGCTGGTTATTGTTGCATTTAATAACAGCCCTAGCCAATTATATACATATGCACAAAGCACCCATACAAAACAAGGTAAGCTGATCAACTCGATGAGCGACAGCCGTATAAAAACTGTTGTCCAGCTAAGCAAGCAACCACGGGCCTTATTTTATTTTCCTTTTCTTGATGACCTCATCAGCGGAAAACAAACTATTGACGGAATAAGTAAAGTGGCCGGAACTACCGATCGTAATTACGATAGTGTGGGATATTACAAATTGCTTGTAAAAACAGAGATTGATTATTATGGAAGATTGGTGAAAGGTGATACACCGGTAGCCATGTTTGGTTCAGATGGGTTGGTAGATATGTTGCAGCATAAAGCGATTCAGCATTTTGTAACTCCGATAAACGACCTGCACGAAATGCCCAATCCTGTTCGCTTTCGGGCCCTTGAGCCTTTGGATGCCAAAGACCTTTATTACATGATGATCCTTGGCGAGAATGAGATTTATACTTCCAGCTATAAATATAGTTTCGACAGGATGATGCAAATGATGGGCCCCAATCCACATGGAGATTCTTTGCTTATCAGCCTCAATTTTGATAAGTTTAAAAAGTTTATAAAGCTGGCAGCGGGTTATAACAAACTGGATGAATTTCTTCGAACAATGGCGCCGCAAAATTCTGAGAAACTAATGCAGGCCTTTGTGCTAAATCTTGAAAAAACCGGATCGCTGGAAGATGCCGTGGATGTGGCCGACAGCTATGGCAGTATTACTAATCCGGAGTTGCAAAAATCAATGTTGCAAAATGTAGAATGGAATTTACAACGTTGTAAAAAGCAAAATAATGAGCGTGGCGAAAAGATCTATAGTTTATTGAAAACAATCTTCCTGAGCGCTGACCCAAAAAACGGAATTGACTTAAGTAAAGAGATTGGCATACCTCCGATCTATACAATGGATAATAAATACCTGCAGGACGATAGCGGACGCATCATTGAACAAATATTCTTTTATGGTGACAAAGACGGCATCATGTCTTATCAAAGTTATCTTACCAGCTTTCCTTCCAGCGATTGGACGATCACTGATAAAAAATATTGGATAGAAATAAAATCACGGAAAGGTGTGCCGGTATGGATCTATGCAAATAAACCACTGGACAACGAATCGAGCAAGGATGCCGAAGCGCAGGCAAAGCTTGATGACTATCTTGAAAGCCAGGGTTTGAAACCATCCGTGATTATCCACCGCGGCCATAGCTATCATCTTCCTTTCACCATTAAACAACTTCCCGAAAATGCCAAGATTATAATGCTCGGCAGTTGTGGAGGTTATCAGAATCTGAAAACGATTCTGGATTACGCACCGGAAGCGCACATCATCAGCACCAAACAAACAGGAGCGATGAATGTGAACAAACCCATTATTGACGCACTTGATAATACTTTCAGAACAGGAAAGAACATTGACTGGCGGCAGATGTGGGATAATTTGAGCGCATCATTTGCAAAGGCTCCCAAATCTACGCGGGAAACATTTGATGATTATATACCGCCACAAAAAAACCTGGGCGCACTATTCATTAAGGCTTATCAAAAAGACGGAAGTTTCAGTAATTAACTTTAGGCGATTTTTTTGGTAAATGTCCGACTTTCATGACATTATTATCTTTGGTTACCAGAAACATTCATTCATGTATTCAAAGGAAAAGATCAGGGAATTATTAAACAGCAGTAAATCAGATTTTACAAAAGCAGAAAACATTGAAACCTTACGTGAAGTATTGCGCTTTCATGAATACCGGTATTATGTATTGAATGATCCGCTGATAAGTGATCAGGAATATGATCAATTATATAAAGCACTGGAGCGCCTGGAGAAAGAACATCCTGAATTGATCAATGAAGCATCCCCTACCCAAAGAGTGGGCGCAGACCTTAATAAAGACTTTGTAACGGTAAGGCATCTTGCCCCCATGCTAAGCCTTGAAAACAGTTATAATCCGCAGGATGTGCTCGATTGGAGCAAGCGACTTGAAAAAGCGGCCAAAGCAAATGAAATCGTTTACTGCGTAGAACCCAAATATGACGGCGCGGGTATCAGCCTGGTGTATGAAAACGATTTACTGGTGAGGGGCGCTACGAGGGGAGATGGAACGGAAGGAGATGATATCACCACCAACATCCGGCAAATAGGATCTGTGCCGTTGATTGCAGGCTTTTCAAAATATGGTGTGAAGCGGATCGAAATAAGAGGTGAAGTGTTACTAAACAGAAAAAGTTTTGCTGCGTTCAATCGAACGCTGATGGAAGAAGGGCTTCCCCCGCTGGCCAATCCACGTAATGCGGCTGCAGGTTCGCTTAGAATGAAAGACCCGGCAGCGGTTCGAAAACGCAAACTGGAAGCGATATTGTATCATGTAAGTTTTGTGGAATTTACAGATCAGCCTAATAAGCATTTTGAATCACACTCAGGCATTTTAGATGTATTGTTGGCGCTGGGTTTTAAAGCTCCTTCTGAAGGAAGAGAAACGTTTGCATCTATACAACAAGTGGTGGATTATTGTCTTGATTTTGAAAATCATAGAGACACATTGCCATTTGAAATAGATGGTATGGTTATAAAAGCGAATGAAAAAAAAATCCGGGAAACGGCGGGTAGTACCAGTCATCATCCGCGATGGGCGATGGCTTTTAAATTCAAGGCCAGGCAAGCCACTTCAAAATTGCTTAATGTTGAATTTCAGGTAGGAAGAACCGGCTCCGTAACACCGGTTGCTAAAATTGAACCTGTGCATATTGGCGGTGTAACCGTTTCATCTGTTTCATTATTTAATGAAGGTATCATTAAAGAAAAAGATCTTCGTATAGGCGATACCGTTATTGTAGAACGCGCCGGAGATGTAATACCTTACATTGTAAAATCAATGGATGATGCGCGTACCGGTGAGGAAATACCGGTGATTTTTCCAACACATTGCCCTGTATGCAGCGATGCGTTGGTAAAGCCGGAGGGAGAGGCGGTTTGGCGTTGTATGAATATAAACTGCGATGCCCAGGTGGTAGAGCGCATCATACATTTTGTAAGCAAGGATGCTATGGATATTAAAACGCTTGGCGAATCCAATGTAAGAAGGTTTCATAGTGAAGGATTGCTTACCGATATTCCATCGATCTATACATTGGATTTTGAAAAAATCAGTAGCTGGGAAGGGTTTGGCACTCGGTCGCTTGAAAAATTAAAATCGGCGATAGAAGCATCGAAAAAACAACCGTTGAACCGGTTGATATTTGGGCTCGGCATCCGGTATGTGGGAGAAACGACCGCTAAAGAACTGGCCAGAAATATTCACCACATATTTGATCTTAAAGACCTTTCAATCGGGCAATTGCAGCAATTTAAAGACATAGGTTTTAAGGTGAGTGAAAGCATTTATTCGTTCTTCCATGATGATCATAATGTAGCCATGTTGCAGTCGTTGAAAGAACTCGGCATAAATATGCTAAGTGAAAAGAAAAAAGAGGGTGCCGGCAAATTATCAGGAAAAACTTTTTTATTCACAGGCGCCCTGTCACAAATGAAAAGGTCAGAGGCAGAGGCTTTAGCAGAAGAGCATGGTGCACGGCTGTTATCATCTGTCAGCGCAAATCTTGATTACCTTGTAGCCGGAGAAGCTGCAGGAAGTAAGTTGGAGAAAGCAAAAAAAATTAAGTCAATTCAAATCATTGGTGAAGAAGAATTTTTAAATTTGATCCATTCATGACAAATAAATCTATCCAGGCATGATCAAGAAAATAACTTCGGAAGTATGGAAGCCCTTATCATTCAAAGGCTATAAATCGATGCGCAACAAATACGCGATCAGTTCGCAAGGACGCATTGCCAGTTATAAAAAGGATTTGCACGAGGATGGAAAAATATTAAACGGATCGGTTACCTCAGGATACAAAACACTTAACCTGCATGTAGATGGAAAAAGCAAAACCATATATTTTCACAGGCAGGTAGCCACCCAATTCAATGATAAAAAATCGCCTAAACAATCGATCGTCATTCACCTGAATCATGATAAATCAGATAACAGGAGTAAAAATCTGAACTGGGTTACACAGGCTGAAGCGATTGCACATCAGCAAAAAAGCCCGGCACGCAAGGCTTATCGCGAAGTGCAACAATCGCGCACCAAAGGTTTAAAACTTAATGCTGCAAAAGTTAAAGCTATCAAAGCGATGCTTTCCAATCCAAAACGCAAGCTCACCAATAAGCAAATAGCAGAGAAGTATGATGTAAGCGAAATGACAATCTACCGCATCCTTCGTGGAGAAAGCTGGACGCATATCTGATTCTAACACTAACGCATAAACGTTTTTTCATCGTGCTTCAAAAGCACTTTTTCCGGCATTTTCTTAAAAGAATTTTATTGTAAAAAAGCCAGAACCATCTGTATAAAAAAATGGCCAGTGATTAAAATCACCGGCCTTGCTTACCTCTGAAACCACAAGAAAAAATTTAAGTCCGGGGTAAGGAATTATTATTAAGAAAAAACTCTATTAATTACAGTAATGCACCTGGATTTCAGGTTATCGAATTTTACTGGCGGCTTTTAAAAGATTGGAAAGTAGGTGGTAATTGGCTGCTAAAGTATGATTTTTTTACATATAAAAAACTTTTTTCTGCCCTGGCGTATGTTTTCCAAAAACTATCAGATTTATTTATACTTTTCTAATTGGGCAGTGGCGCGCTCTTCAATCTTTCTCACCTTAAAATTATACCACCATTTCGGGTTTGTTTTTTTCATGATCGTGTCAATGCTTCTCATTCCAAATAAATTCCATGCGCCTTTCATTTTTCCGCCTAAGGAACTCTGTAATGCGCGCAGGCTCATGGCAAATCCGCTGTCGATATATTCCATATGATGCCAGTAACCTGCCGGCATAAATAAGGTATCACCCGGATTTAAGACCACCTCATAACCATTGGCATATTTTAAGGCCGGAAATTTATTGTAATCGGGATTGGTGGAGCTATCTGCGTAATTTGAAAAATCGGCCAGGCTTAAAACCTCAAATGGCTTCCTGTAAAGCTTATCTTTTTCATTGTAATCAAACAACAGCACTCTTTTTCTTCCGGCAAACTGTGTATGTAAAATATGGCTTAGATCTATGTCGAAATGCATGTGCGTAATAGATGTGGCGCCGCCTGTGAAAAGCATAGGATATTTTTTTACAAAGCCTTTCATGAGATGTTCGGGCCATGTAAAATCATTGATCAATTGAGGTGCATGGTCAAAGATATTGAAGAGAAAAATCCGCCAGGCTGCAGGCCCTTTTTCTATCATGTCCACATATTCGCCAAACGTTTTGTAATCGTCGGCAGTATTTATCGGGGTATAGGCATCACTTTTAATATTATTGTAAAGCGCTACTTTTTTGTCGCCCACAATGTCTTTAAAATATTTCCAGTTCCATTTTGTATATGCAGGCCATTCTTTGGCAAGGTCGGTCATTACTACAGGCAACTTTTGCAGATAATATTTGTTTCTGAAATCTTCGGGTGACAGGGAATTATAGGTATCAACAGATGTAAGCTTCATTTCTTAAAATTTGAAAGGCAAAATTAATGTTTATGCCTGTTTCGGAGGAGCGATTTAAGTTAAAGGAATAAAATCCTTCTTACATCGTAAATGAAGCGTAGAATAGATTCGTAATTTTGCAACTCAAAAAAACAGAAAGCATTTTGTCAAAGCATTTTCATAAAGTAAAAGTGAGCAGGGTAGTACGGGAAACAGAGGATTGTGTTTCTATCGAATTTGATCTGAAAGATGATCTATGGCCTTTTTTTCAATTTAAACAAGGCCAGAATATTACGATAAAAAGCCCCATAGATGATATTCGCCGGTCTTATTCAATTTGCACCAGCCCACTAGAAAAAAAATTGGCAGTGGCGGTCAAAGCTGTTCCAAACGGCGTGTTCAGCAGTTTTGCAACACAAAAGCTAAAGGCCGGAGATGAATTGGAGATTATGCAGCCCACCGGAAGTTTTTATACAGAGTTAAACCCCGATCAAAAAAAGAATTATGTTTTTTTTGCCGCCGGTAGTGGCATTACGCCTGTGATGAGCATTATAAAATCAATTCTTTCTATCGAAAAAGAAAGTACAGTGTCGCTTGTTTACGGAAACAAAAACATACGATCCATTATTTTTAAAGAAGCGCTTGAAAATTTAAAAGACAAATACATCGACAGGTTTAATATTGTTTATATTTTAAGCCGTGAACAAACAGAATCCGAAATTAATTCAGGAAGAATAGATGCAGAAAAATGTGAAAAGCTTTCACCCATTTTAAGATACGATACTGCAGATGAATTTTTTATTTGTGGCCCCGAGGCAATGATATTTAATGTAAGAGATTATCTGTCAGGTTTGGGTATTGATAAACAAAAAATTCATTTTGAATTATTCACTACGCCCGCTTCTTCTGCTACTATTCAGGCAGAGGCAATCGTAAATAAAAGTTCAGCCTCGGCAAGTGATGTTACTGTAACTGTTGATGGAAGAACTTATCAGTTTGATGTGCCCTACGATGGTGAAACTATTTTAGATGCCGGGCTTAATCGTGGTATTAATCTTCCTTATTCGTGCAAAGGTGGTGTATGCTCTACCTGCAGAGCTAAAGTAATAGAAGGCTCTGTAGAAATGGAATGTAACTATGGTCTGGAAGATTCTGAAGTAGAACAGGGATACGTACTCACCTGCCAATTGCACCCAAGAAGTGAAAAGGTAGTGGTGGATTATGATCAATAACCGCTGTTTTTAACACCATCAATAAGATCCTTGCTCTTAAAATTTCTTATATTGTAAAAGAATTTTTTAACCCGTCTAAGCCAGTTTTATGTCGCAGAAAGAACTTCAAAATAATTTTGACGAAAAGATAGCCGCGGATATCAAAATAGAGCCGAAAGACTGGATGCCCGATGATTACCGTAAAACCCTCATTCGGCAAATCAGTCAGCACGCGCATAGCGAAATAGTGGGTATGCTTCCGGAGGCTAATTGGATCACACGCGCTCCTTCACTAAGAAGAAAAGCAACATTGATCGCCAAAGTTCAGGATGAGGCGGGGCACGGTTTGTATCTTTATTGCGCAGCAGAAACGCTTAATATTACCCGTGAAGAAATGGTAGACCAATTATTAAGCGGAAAAGCCAAGTACAGTTCCATTTTTAATTATCCTACACTCACCTGGGCTGATATGGGCGCTATTGGATGGTTGGTGGACGGAGCTGCAATCATGAACCAGGTGCCACTTACCCGTGCTTCGTATGCACCGTATGCAAGAGCGATGGTACGCATTTGCAAGGAAGAAAGTTTTCACCAAAGGCAGGGATATGAAATCCTTCTTACATTATGCAAGGGCTCTAAAGAGCAGAAAGCAATGGCGCAGGATGCATTAAACAGGTGGTGGTGGCCGAGCCTGATGATGTTTGGTCCCAAAGATGAAGACTCGCCACATACTCAGCAAAGCATGCGCTGGAAGATAAAAAGATACACAAATGATGAATTGAGGCAAAAATTTGTAGACGTATGTAAGCAGCAGGCAGATGTATTGGGTTTGGAAATTCCTGATCCCGATCTTAAATGGAATGAATCACGCGGCCACTATGACTTTGGTGAGATCAATTGGGACGAATTCTGGAATGTGGTAAAAGGAAATGGTCCATGCAACAAAGACCGTTTGGCAGCCCGAATTAAAGCTCACGAAGATGGTGCCTGGGTTCGCGAAGCGGCAAACGCCTACGCGGCAAAGAAAGAATTAAGAGAAAAAACATCGCATCATATTACACCCACCACAATATTGTAATTTATGGAACAGCCACTATGGGAGGTTTTTATAAGAAGTAAACAAGGGCTTGATCACAAACATGTAGGAAGCCTGCATGCTGCAGACGCGAAGATGGCACTTGAGAATGCACGGGACGTTTATACGCGCAGGATGGAAGGAATAAGCATTTGGGTAGTGGAGTCGAAAAATATTCATGCATCAAATCCTGATGAGTCAGGTAGTTTTTTTGATCCTGCCAATGATAAAGTGTATCGCCATCCCACATTTTATAAATTACCGGATGAGGTAGAATATATGTAACGCCATGGCAAAAGAATCTATATACAATTATACGCTGATGCTAGCTGATACCTCATTAATAATGGGGCATCGCCTGAGTGAATGGACCGGGCACGGGCCCATGCTGGAACAAGATATCTCCATTACCAATATAGCATTGGATTTAATCGGGCAGGCGCGAAATTTTTATCAATATGCGGCAATTATTGACACAGAAAACGGAACATCATCAACAGAAGATTCACTGGCTTATTTACGCGATTGCAATGAGTATAAAAATGTACTAATTACAGAACTTCCAAATGGCGATTGGGCGCAAACAACCGCTAAAGTCTTTCTTTTGGCTGCCTGGCAATATTATACCTATGGCCGGTTAATTTATTCGCCCGATAAAACAATCTCTGCGATAGCAGAAAAGTCGCTTAAAGAAGTTACCTATCATTTAAAATGGAGTAGTGAATGGATGCAAAGGCTTGGAAACGGAACTGAAGAAAGCAGGTCAAGGCTTCAAAAAGCGTTAAACTATTTATGGCCTTATACCGGTGAAATGCTTCAGCCTATTGCCTTTGAGCAAGAGGCCTTCGAAAAAGAAGATTTTGATGCGATAAAAACGGATTGGCAAAATTATGTGCTTGCCATTTTAAAAGAGGCAACGATTGATGTGGATAAAGAATCGTGGATGCACTCCGGTGGTAAATCCGGAACACACACGGAGCACCTCGGGTATATTTTAGCAGAAATGCAGTATTTGCAACGCGCCTATCCCGGCTGTGAGTGGTAAACTGAAGATCATGAAAACCGATTCTTCTCAAATAACAATTTCCAGTGTAAGAACCATTTTAGAATCCGTGTTTGATCCTGAATTGCCGGTGCTTAGCATTATAGATCTTGGAATAGTGCGCGCAGTAGAATTCATCAATCATCAATTCGAAATTTATATCACCCCTACCTATAGTGGCTGCCCTGCGGTAGACATGATAAGCATGAACATTCGATTGAGTATGCTGGAAAATGGAATTGAAAACTTTAAGATCATTCAACAATTATCTCCTGCATGGACAACCGATTGGATGACAGAGGAGGGTAAAAAAAAATTAAAGGAATATGGTATTGCACCGCCTATTACCAATACATCGGGAGAACTTGCCAACATAAAAGTAGCCTGTCCTCAGTGCGGATCGCAAAATACAGATCTGATCAGTGCTTTTGGATCTACAGCTTGCAAGGCGTTATACAGGTGTAATGATTGTCGTGAGCCGTTTGACTATTTTAAGTGCCATTAAATTCTTTCAAAAGCACTTAAATGAGGATTTTTTAAAAAATTATTTTTTTATAACCTTGCCCGATCCACTGATGTTTGCCTCTACAGTAGGTGAGCCTTTATAAAATACATTTCCGCTGCCTGATAGAGTTGCTTTAAGCGTTTTAACCACATTCACTTCTGCATTGCCGCTTCCGGCAGAATTGACAATCGCATTTTGAACTCCCAAACCGAAGGCGTATAAATTTCCCGAGCCGGATAATATGACATTCAAATTATTGGCGTTACCATCAATGATCAAAATATCGCCGGAGCCGTATGACGAAACGGAAAGCGCATCCATACCAATGAAATTTCCTGACACAGATATATTATTGCTCCCACGCGAAGTAACCCCTGTGAGGGTGGGAAGTGTCACTTCCACTTCTATATTATCGTTTGAAATATTCACCCCATTTTCATATTGCAGATAAAGTGTTCCATTTTCAACCTTCGTTTCAAATTTCGGAAGAAGATTTTCAAAACCCTTTACCGTTACGGAATATTCGTTGGAATATTTAATCGTAACCGGGAAAGAACCTCTTGCTTCAACGATATAAAAATTTGCAGCGGTGCGCGATTCGGTTTTGATCTGGCCGGAGCCTTCAATCTTTTCCTTTTTACAAGACGATAATACAATCGCCATCACGGCAACCCAAAGGAGTGAGCTGCCAATAATTTTTGATTTCATGCGGGTATCAGTTTTTTACAAATGTAAAATCTGATTTTATACCTGATGATAAAACGGTGCCTGAATAAATACCTTTTGATAGTTCATTAACATTAATGTGTACGTTCCCATTTGATTCCAACGTTTCATTTTTGATCAATCTTCCGTTGGCGTCAAAAATATGTACAGTGGTTTTTCCATGAAAATTTCCTTTGATATGGAGCGAGTGGGTTACGGGATTAGGGTAAACTGAAATATTAATTAAAATATTTTTGACAGACACTATGTTGCTGTAAGTTGCATTACCATTTACATCTACAGATTTAATTCTATAATAATTTTCTCCGGCTACAGGCTGTGGGTCGGTAAAAGAATATTGAGCGCCATTTGAATTGTTGGTAGCAGAAACAGTAGCAATTGAATTAAATGATGTCCCGTTTAAGCTTTTTTGGACTTCAAAACTCTTTACATTATTTTCTGAATAGGTTTTCCAATCAAGTACTACTGAATTATTTTTTGGTGTTGCAGATAATCGCAATCCTGTTACAGGTACTACAATTGTTCTGTCGTATAATAACATCCATTCAAAAATGTTCAATCCATCTTCCTTGTAGGAGGGAGAATACATTGGAATCCATGCATCGGAGTGGCCTCCTGGAAAAACAGAATATTTTGGAAATGGAATAAACACCGGAGTAGAGCTTGCAAAATAACTCATCCACTGTTGTGCATATGGATAAATATAATCATCAGCAGCGCCCACACTTATCCATAAAGGAAGAGAAGAACCGGCGATCACATTTGCCGCTTGCTGAGACGTTTGGCAGGCGGGAGCCATGATCACTCCAGCCGCTATCTTATCAGCATTTTCCTTCGATTTGCTCGAATAATCAAGAATTAATCCTCCGCCCGAACTGATGCCCGCCAGGTACACACGCTTTTCATCTACATTATAATTGGTAAAACAATAATCGAGGAGAGCATTTAAATCTTCAGAGGTTGATAAATTTACCACCGGGTCATTTACAAACTGGGGTATAATTATAACGAACTCATACGTTTTTCCGTTTTGCACAAACGATTTGGGAAAACTACCTTGTTTTATCTGCCACGGACCAGTACCCCACGCTTCTAACAAATTGAAAAGATCTGAACTTCCATTTCCGCTCTGACTCAAACCTTGTAACATTATCAAAAGTGGAAATTTTTCTTCCTGGTTTTCGTCATAATGTTGTGGCAGATATTTATACAAACCATTTAAATTAGGCGTAATACCAATGTTGGTGACAGCCGTAAGGCTTTGAGCTTCTGATTTTGCAATATGAGCAACAAAAATGAATAGTAATAAATACTTGTTTAATAGAGATCCTTTCATAACACTTATTTTAAAATGAATTGATAAGGCTAATGGATCTTAATGGAATGGAAATTAAATATAAATCATTTTTTTGTTTTGGAATACGATTTTCCAAGGCATAAAAAAATAGTCGCTTATTAAAAGTCGGCTATAAACAATTTTTTAAAGATCATTTTTTGATAAAAGTCTTTTCATATTTTTCTGATCCGTCAATTATTTGAATAGAGTAGTAGCCACCCGGAAGATCTGAAATAGATAGCTGTTTGTTACCAATTCCATTTAATGAAGATTCTTTTACGAGTTGCCCGTTTACATTTCTAATTAGAAGTTTGCCCTTTGAAACTGCTTTCTGAAATTTAATGTTTAAGATGTCTGAAGCAGGATTCGGGTAAATTTGAAAATCAACGGAAGAAGTTTTATTTTCTACGTATTCTACGTTGCTGAATTGTGATTTGCCATCTTTATCTATTTGTTTAATACGGTAATAATTATTTCCGGAATAAGGAGACAAATCTTCAAAGTGATAGGACGCACCTTTACCATTTTCGCTGCTTGTTTTAATGAAACCTATTGAAGAAAACTCTTGGCCGCCACTGCTTTTTTCAATCTCAAATCCTTTGTTATTTAATTCACTTTCTGTTTCCCAATTTAGTTTGACAGATCCGTTGGAAGTAAGAATTGCATGTAACTCGAAGCCGGTGACCGGCAACACCGCGGACCGTGAATACAAAAGCATCCATTCGTAAACATTCAGCCCGTTCTCTTTGAAGGAGAGGCTATAGGTTGTAGCCGTTGCTTCGGAATGCGTTGGTTCATCCACTTGAAATACTGTAAGCTTCGCCCTTGGGTCTGGTGGGTTTGGGCTTTGATTAATATCCTGTACCCACCCTATTGTATTATTTGGAGAAACAACCGGATCTTTACTGGCTGTGGTGGCCCAGATGGGAACGCCCGCATTAGCAATTGTATTTGCGCGGGTTTGAGATGGTCCGCTTGATCCGCTGATTGGTACTGCAGCCGCAATTTTCTTTGCATAATCTACACTACTGGATAAATAATCCCAGAGGGCACCGCCTCCTAAACTTATTCCACTTAAATAAATCCTTGATTCATCTACGCGGTAATGAGACAAACAATAATCCAAAGCGTCTTTAACATCATTGGCTCCAAAATCAGAAGAATATTGAGGTGTAAAAACGATCATTCCAAAGGTTTGGCCATTGGAAGTAAACGTTCCCGGCCATTTCCCCTGGTTAATGAGATAAGGAGGTGTACCCCAGGCGCCCAAAAGCCATGGCAATTGTTCAGGGCTTCCGTTGCCAAGCTGACTTTTTCCCTGCAATACAATATATAAAGGGTATTTTTTTGTTGGATTCTCCTTATAACCTGGTGGCAGATAGTCATAAAAACCCATGATCTTCGAGCCAATCCGGGTATTGTAATGAGGTGTTTGTTGAGCAAATACTGAGGTGCTCACCATCAATAGAAAGAATGGTAAAAATTGGCAGATTTTGGATCTTTTCATAATTGGATTTTCCAGCTTTTGTGTAAATGTTCTTATTTTTTTAAAAAGGTCTTTTTATAAATTTCCTTATTATCCGTTATAAGCATCATATACATTCCTGCAGGTATGTTCAGAGGAATATGATGGTTAAAACCGCTTGTTAGTTTTCTGGTTAGAATGGTTTTGCCGCTCATATCAGTAATGGTTAAACGAAAATTATTAAGGTTTGTTTCTGATCTGAACTGCAAGTCTTGTTCAATTGGGTTGGGATAAATAAAAATATTATTTCCGGTACTATTTACCTTTACAAACTTTACAGCAGATAAGGAATATTGCCCGTTTTCATCCACTTGTTTTAAACGATAATAATTGGAAGATCCCGGAAAATCATCGGTGTAAATGTAAAGATTCTTTTGCCCGTTTTTTCCTGCAATAAATGCAATTGAATCAAACTTTACACCGTCAAAACTTCGCTCTATAATAAACCCTTTATTATTTTTTTCAGATTCAGTACTCCAATTCAGATTTACCTTATTTCCGGAACTTGTAGCCTCAAATTTAAAATCGGAAACTGCGAGCACAACTTTTCTTTGAAATTGCAACATCCATTCATAAACATTCACACCACCTTCTTTAAAGTTTAAGTCATAAGTGGCAGTCCATGCATTGTGAGAATCGCTTGGAAAAATAGTTTTTTTCGCACGGGGAGTTGGAGGCTCGGGCTCACCATTGATTTTCTGTACAAATTCTTTTGTGTAGGATGATGGAACCGTTGGATCTCCATCATTATGAGTAGCCCATACCGGTACATTTCCTTCAGCAATATTCATGCATCTATAATCAGCAGGATAACACGCTCCGCATACAGGAACAGCAGCCGCAATTCGCTTTGCATATTCAGTATTTTCGCCAATATAATACCAAACGGTACCACCACCCATACTTAATCCGGTTAGATAAATTCTGGTAGTATCAATATTGTAATTCTTTATGGCATAATTAATAATTTGATCTACATCCTTGCTTCCGGGGGTAACCGTAAATTGCGGACACAATATTACAAAACTGAATTTTTCTGAATTAACTGAAAATGAAGTGGGAAAAATGCCCTGGTTTATTTGGCGGGGAGTTCCATTAACTAACACTCTTGGCAGTTGCGATTCACTTCCATCTCCCAGTTCACCAACACCGTGGCAGAAAATCAACAAAGGCCAGTTTTGGTTCTTGTTTTCATAATTTTTGGGCAAATATTCATAAAAACCATTGGAATGGTCGCACATGGAAACATTAAACTTTGGTGTGAAAGTTTGCGCAGTAACAGAAAAATGAATTAGCATCAAGGTCAACAAACTGAAAGTAAATTTCAGCACGAATCGGTTATAAATGGGCATTTTTCAAATTGGATAAAAGTTTTTTTAGCAACAAAACAAGGCAAAAATCATTCCATCATTAGACGGCTTGTTAATTACCTTAAATTATTTTTTATTTAAATATAGAAAATTTACATGCTGCGGCAGTTTTAATTCCAAACTTATTTTTCGAATTTCCTTTTGTTAAAAAAGGCACGTTCATTGTGGTATTTTGGCTTGAATTGATCTTTGGCAATTTGATTTCTCAGCTTTAAATACCTAAAAAATTGAACGGGTTAATTTCTCTCTTCTCTTAAACCATAATTAAATAATGCACGATACCGAATCAATCACTTCTTTATGGCCCTTCCTTGTTTATGCCGGAGGAGTGGTATTGTTGATTACTATCATGCTTACTGCTTCCTATTTTTTGGGAGAAAGACACAAAGAAACCGCCACCGACACTGTTTTTGAATCCGGTATAAAAGCCACCGGCAACGCAAGGCTTATGTTTCCCATTCATTTTTACATTCTTGCTATGTTTTTTGTGGTGTTCGACCTTGAAGTGGTTTTTGTGGTAGCATGGGCCATCAATGCAAAAGCGCTTGGCTGGGCAGGCTATATTTCTATAGCTACATTCATCGGTTCTCTGCTTGCAATCCTGATCTATGTGTGGAGAATAGGAGCGCTGGATTTTGGCCCGTCGGGCAGAAACATCTTAAAGCAATACCATAAAAAATACAGCAACATCGGTAAAGAAGAATTTAAGCCAACAAAAGACGCATACAAAGTTTAAAACATTATTGAATGAAATGGTGGACCACAAAAGCAGAAAACCCTACATCCGTACATCATGGTAACGGATCTTTTGAAGAAACTGTTCAGCAATCTGTAGTACTTACAACACTCGATGATATGGTGGCATGGGGAAGAAAAAATTCTATCTGGCCATTCAATTTCGGCCTATCCTGTTGCTATGTTGAAATGGCAACAAGCATTACCAGCAAGTACGATATTTCACGGTTTGGCGCCGAAGTAATTCGTGGTACACCGCGTGAAGCGGATATGATGGTAATAGCCGGAACGGTATTTATAAAAATGGCTCCGGTGATCAGGCGGCTTTATGAACAAATGATGGCCCCACGGTGGGTGGTATCAATGGGAGCCTGTGCCTCATCGGGAGGAATGTACGATATATACAGTGTCGTTCAGGGAGTTGATAAATTTATGCCTGTGGATGTATATGTTCCGGGTTGCCCTCCGCGGCCTGATGCATTTCTGGAAGGTATTGTAATGCTAAGAGACCAGGTAGGAAAAGAAAAACGGCCATTGAATTGGGTGATTGGCCCCCAGGGAATCATTAAACCGCCATCTCCTTCCATGAGAGATTTAAAAAGAAATGAGCGCAAACAGATGACGGAGATAAGGCCTCCCGATCACGTTTAATTGCCAATAATTCTTTTTTAAAAAAATGCGGAAAAAGTGTTTTTGAAGGAGTGGACAGGCAGGGTTGAAATAAAAAACTAAATCAGTGTATGACCGGCTACGGAGATATAGAAGACAACATAAGGTCAAAATTCCCTGAGGCAATTCAATTTGTTCAGTCGGGAAAAGATGAGTTTCCTACCTTTTGGATCGCTAAAAGCGCTGTAGTGGATGTATTGAAGTTTTTAAAACATGAGCCGGCTCTCAACTTTAAGTTTTTGTGCGATCTGAGCGCCATCGATGAGCAAGCAAGAAATAACAGATTATCTCAGCCTGATTCAACATTTACTGTTTTTTATCAGCTATTATCTTTTTCCAGAAATCAGTTTGTAAGAATAAAGGTAGCCCTCACCGGAGACAGGCCCTCCATTGCTTCTGTTACAAAAGTATTTCCTTCTGCAAATTGGTATGAGCGCGAAGTGTTTGATATGTTTGGAATTGATTTCGAAAACCATCCGGATCTGAGGCGGATATTGATGCCCGTTTCATGGAAAGGCCATCCGTTGCAAAAGTGCCATCCGGCAAGGGCCACCGAAATGGGTCCTTTTCAATTGCCGGAATATAAAATGACGGAAGAGCAGGAAATTCTTCAATTCAAACCGGAAAAATGGGGACTAAGTGCTCATGCAGGCGATAATGAAGATTTCATGTTTCTCAATTTAGGGCCACAGCATCCCGGCACTCATGGAATTTTAAGATTAGTGTTGCAATTAGATGGCGAATCGCTGGTAAACATTGTACCCGATATCGGCTTCCATCATCGCGGTGCAGAAAAAATGGGTGAGCGCCAGAGCTGGCACACTTATATACCTTATACAGACAGGGTAGAATATCTGAGTGGCGTAATGAACAACTTTCCTTATGTAATGTGTGTGGAAAAACTTGGTGGTATTGAAATTCCCGACCGTGCCAGGGTAATAAGGATTATGCTCAGTGAATTGTTCAGAATCTCAAGCCACCTTGTATGGTATGGCACATTTGCACAGGACCTTGGGATGATGACGCCTGTTTTTCTTACTTTCTACGACCGCGAACGGTTGCTAGGAATAATTGAAGCGATTTGTGGAGATCGCATGCATCCGAATTGGTTTAGAATAGGCGGTGTTGCACAGGATCTGCCTGAAGGATGGGAGAAGCTGGTGCGTGATTTTGTGGATTATATGCCTGCTAGATTGCGCGAGTATGATAAGATGATTATGGGAAATCGCATTTTTAAAGCCCGAACCATAGGAATAGGTGTTTACAATACAGAGGAAGCGATAGAGTGGGGTGTTACAGGAGCGGGCTTGCGTGCTACCGGATTTGATTGGGATTTCAGAAAACGCCAACCTTATTCTTCCTACGACCAGTTTGATTTTGATATTCCGATAGCCGTTAATGGGGATTGTTATGACAGGTCGAAAGTGCGTGTGGAAGAGATCAGGCAAAGCCTCAGAATTATTGAACAATGTCTTGATAATATGCCTTCGGGGCCCTATAAATCCGATCATCCGCTTACCACTCCGGCGATAAAGCAATACACCATGCACGATATAGAAACACTTATCAATCACTTTTTGAATGTGACCTGGGGTCCGGTAGTTCCGGCAGGAGAAGCTTTTTTTGGGGTAGAAGCAAGTAAGGGCTACAACGGATATTATTTAGTGAGTGATGGAAGTACCATGTCTTATCGCACCCGGATACGAACCCCCTCATTCCCTCACATTCAATTTGTACCTTATTATAGCAAAGGATATACAGTGGCCGATTTGCTGGCTATCCTCGGAAGTGTTGACTTCGTATTATCTGACATTGACCGGTAAATTATTTTGAATGACTGAAACAAAAGCGATATCTGAAGAAGCAAGACAGGAAATAGAATCCTTGTTTCATCATCTGCCTCATAAGCAGGCGGCCTGTATTGAAGCACTTAAGGTGGTTCAAAAGCACAATAGGTGGGTATCTGACGAAGCATTGCGCGAACTCGCTCCTATTCTGGAAATGAGTGTTCATGATATAGACAGTGTGGCCACTTTTTATAATATCATTTTTAGAAAGCCGGTAGCGCGCCATGTCATTTTCGTGTGCAACAGCGTGAGTTGCTGGATCATGGGCTACACAGATCTTATTGCATCGCTCAAAACCAAACTTGGAATCGAATTTGGGCAATCCACTCCGGATGGACGTTTTACGCTATTGCCTATTCCATGCCTGGGAACATGCGATCATGCCCCTGCATTAATTATTGATGAGGATTTGCATAGGGATTTAACTCCGGAACAATTAGATAATATTCTTTCAAAATATGAATAAAAAATGACCAACCTTTAATGAAATCCGAAAGACCATTAACCGAGCATATAAAACCCGATGGGTCTGCTCTTACTCTTAAGGAGTATGAGGCTACCGGTGGATATTCTGCGCTTAAAAAAGCGCTAAAGTCAAGCCCGTCGGAGGTGATGAATACGGTTAAAGCATCCAAATTGCGCGGAAGAGGCGGTGCAGGTTTTCCTACAGGTAGTAAATGGAGTTTTGTACCACAGGGTGCCGATAGTGATACTCCAAAATATCTTGTTGCCAATGGTGACGAAATGGAACCCGGCACTTTTAAAGACAGATTATTGCTGGAAGGAAACCCTCATCAACTTATTGAAGGTATGATCATCAGCGCCTATGCTATTGGCGCAGGCATTTCTTATATTTTCCTTAGATGGGCGTACCATGAAGCCGCAGCAAGAATTACAACTGCTTTAGTGGAAGCTTATGAAGCGGGCTATCTTGGAAAAAATATTTGTGGCAGCGATTTCAGTCTTGAGATGTATTTACACACCAGTGTTGGCAGATATATGTGCGGTGAAGAAACGGCCCTGTTAAATGCACTTGAAGGTAAGCGGGCAAATCCTCGCAACAAGCCTCCATTTCCACAGGTAAGCGGATTGTTTGGCAAACCCACAATCGTGAATAATATAGAAACACTGTCAAACATCTCGCATATTATAAAAAATGGCCCCGAATGGTATATCGGTTTAAGCAAATCTGAAGGTGGTGGCGGAACAAAATTGTATGGTGCAAGCGGAAAGGTAAAAAGGCCTGCAATATGGGAATTGCCGCTGGGTACCACACTCAGAGAAATCCTTGAAGAGCATGCCGGTGGAATGATGGATGGTTATCAAATGAGAGGTGTACTACCGGGTGGCGCATCCACCGATTTTTTGACTAATGACCACCTTGATATAAAAATGGATTTTGAAGATGTTTCAAAAGCGGGAAGCCGCATGGGCACCGGAACCATTATTGTGATGGACGACAAAACCTGCCCGGTGGGTATGTGCCTGAACCTTGAACAGTTTTTCGCGCAGGAATCTTGTGGCTGGTGCACGCCATGCCGGGAAGGATTGCCGTGGACCGCCAAAATACTGATGGCATTGGAAGAAGGAAACGGACAACCGAAAGATATTGATCACTTAGAATTTCAAACAGGCTACATGGCTCCCGGAAACACGTTTTGTGCATTGGCACCCGGAGCTATGGAACCTCTTCAAAGTGCGCTGAAGCATTTCAGGGAAGACTTTGAAGAACATATAAATAACCACCGCTGCAAATACAGGCATTGAGCTTTGCGGTTTAAACAATATTGTATGGCTACAATATATATTGATGATAAAAAACATGAGGTTAAAGATGGTCAAAACCTGCTGGAAATATGTTTGTCTCTGGGTTATGATCTTACCTATTTCTGCTGGCATCCAGCCTTGCATTCGGTGGGTGCATGCAGGCAATGTGCAGTGGTACAATACAAAGATGAAAATGACACGAAGGGAAAAATCGTAATGGCATGTATGCAGGAAGCGACCGATAATATTCGTATCAGCTTACGAAATAAAAAAGGAATTGATTTCAGGGCCGGAAATATAGAAGCGCTGATGATCAATCACCCTCACGATTGCCCGGTTTGCGATGAAGGAGGAGAGTGCCATCTTCAGGATATGACGGTGATGAGTGGCCACAATTATCGCAGATACAGGTTTAATAAAAGAACACATAAAAACCAATATCTCGGCCCTTTCATTAACCACGAAATGAACCGGTGCATTCAGTGTTATCGTTGTGTGCGCTATTATAAAGATTATGCCGGAGGCAAAGATCTGGATGTTTTTGCATCGCATGACAATGTATATTTTGGCAGAAGCGAAGAGGGTACTTTAGAAAGCGAATTCAGTGGAAATCTTGTTGAAGTGTGTCCTACCGGTGTATTTACAGATAAAACACTCAGACAACATTATACACGCAAATGGGATTTAAAAAATGCGCCATCTATTTGCCATGAATGTTCGGTGGGTTGTAATTTTTCAGCCAGTGAACGCTATGGAACTTTACGGCGGGTGATCAACAGGTATAATGGTGATGTAAACGGCTATTTTCTTTGCGACCGCGGAAGATTTGGTTATGAATATGTAAATAGCAAAAAGCGCATCACCCATAGCCGCAAAAGGTCAGGATTACAGCAAGGCATAGACGCTTTTTCGGATCTTAAAAATTATTTTACTCCGGGTATCCGTGTCATGGGCATTGGTTCGCCACGTGCTTCACTCGAATCCAATTATCTTCTTAAAAAATTAGTGGGCGAAAATAATTTTTATCATGGCATCACAGCGGCTGAAGGAAAATTGATCGAAAGTATACTTTCAAATTTGCAAAACGGAAATGTGCGTACGCCCTCTCTTGCAGAAATTGCCACGTATGATACAGTATTTGTTTTGGGTGAAGATGTAACTAATACAGCCCCAATGATGGCACTTGCTTTAAGACAGGCAAATAAAAATGTGCCGCGACAAAAAGCGTATGATATGAAAATTCCGCATTGGAATGATGCCGCCATTCGTGAAGTGGTTCAGGATGCCAAAGGCCCCTTTTATACCGCAACACCATACGCAACGAAGCTCGATGAAATTGCCACTCAAACATTTTTCGGAAACACGCATGATTTGCTTGAAGTGAGCCAAATGCTTGTTTCAATTTTCAGAGGCGAAAAGAAAATACCAAACACTGAAAATAAATTAATGACAGATTTTGCAGGCAGGTTAGCCCGCGCTTTACTGGATGGAAAGAAACCGCTTATTGTTTCCGGAACGGGAATGATGAGCGAAGAAATCATAAATGCCTCATCAGCCATCGCTTCGGCGCTCAAGGATCTCGGAAAAGATGTGGGCCTGTCCTACACAGTTCCTGAGTCAAATTCTTTAGGTGTGGAACTGTTAGGTGGAAAATATTTAGATGATGCTTTTGAAGATGGAGAAAGATCAACAGTAATTATATTGGAAAATGATCTTTATTTAAGAGCGCATAAAAATACTATTGACTCCTTTTTTAGCAAATGCGAACAGGTAGTTGTTTTGGATAGTATAGAAAATAATACAACACAGCAAGCCGATTATGTTCTTCCGGCAGGAACTTTTGCAGAGTCGGATGGCACTATTATTAATAATGAAGGGCGGGCACAACGATATTACCAGGTTTATATGCCCAAAAATCAAATCCGCAGCAGTTGGGCCTGGATAGATATGCTTTTACATAACAGCGATGCTGCGCGACACTTTGATGATATTATTTCTGAAATGATTTCGGCTTATCCTGTTTTTGAAAAAATCAAATTACTGGCGCCCACAGCCGATTACAGGATCGGAACGCAAAAAATTCCGAGAGAAACACACCGCTTCAGTGGCCGCACAGCAATGAATGCGAATATCAGTGTACACGAGCCCAAACCACCCGTAGATGTTGATTCTCCTCTGACTTTTACAATGGAAGGTTTTCATGGTATACCTCCGGCTGTTGATATCCCTTTTTTCTGGGCGCCCGGTTGGAATTCTATTCAATCAGTAAATAAATACCAACAGGAAGTAGGAGGGCCTCTCAAAGGAGGTAATCCGGGAATCAGGCTGATTGAGCCCCTTTCAAACGGACTAAAAACGCAATTTTTTAAAAAAGAAAAATTCGCTATGGCTGAGGGCCAATTCGAGGTGCTGCCGGCTTATCACATTTTTGGTTCGGGTGAATTAAGTGCCAAAAGCCCCGCAATATCCGAGCGAAAACCACCTGCAACCATAGGCATCAACGAAGAAGCACTTGCTGCTGCAGGACTTTCAGGATCAGATTCTATACGGATAGCGTTTAATGGCGATTCTCTGAAGCTGCCGGTGAAGATCAATAATAGTTTGCCGAAAAATGTTTTGACTATTCCAAAAAATTTTCCGGAAACATTTGGAATCACTTTCCCTTTTTATTCAGCTATTATAGGCTGATCAATTGGGAATGGATATTGTAGAAAATTGACTTTATAAAATTAAAAAAATGAGCGATACCTGGGCTCACATACTGATTATAGTTTGCGTGCTGCTGGGCTCCGTTACCATAGCCGCAGGCCTGATCTATGTAGAAAGAAAAATGCTTGCTGTATGGCAGCAGCGCTACGGCCCAAATCGTGTGGGGCCGTTTGGTATTTTCCAGGTTTTGGCAGATATGATTAAGATCTTTTTAAAAGAAGACTGGATACCTCCGTTTGTAAACAAAAAAATATTTGTGATCGCCCCAACGATCATTATGCTCACCATACTGATGAGCTTTGCTATAGTTCCATTTTCGCCTGGGTGGGTAGTAGCGGATATGAATATCGGATTACTTTTCTTTTTGGCCATGTCTTCATTGGGGGCATACACCATTTTGCTGGCAGGATGGTCGTCAAACAATAAATATTCATTGTTAGGCGGGGTACGCGGTGCGGCGCAAATGATTTCTTATGAAGTATTTATGGGTTTATCATTGATGGGTGTGGTGTTACAGGTTGGTTCATTCAATCTGACAGATATTGTAAATGCGCAAAAGGGGATGTGGTTCGTCGTTCCTCAATTTATCGGATTCGTAATTTTTCTAATAGCCGGTGTGGCCGAAACGCACCGCATGCCTTTCGATTTGCCCGAAGCAGAAAGTGAATTGATTGCCGGCTATCATTCAGAATATTCAGGAATGAAATTCGGGATGTTTTTCGTTGGCGAGTATTTGGGTATTACGCTCGTTTCAAGTCTTATCACCGTATTGTTTTTTGGAGGATGGCTGGGGCCGGCCTTTTTGCCGCCCATCCTTTGGTTTATAATTAAAATGTTTGTTTTCATTCTGTTCTTCATTTTGCTGCGCGCAACATTGCCGCGGCCGAGGTATGATCAATTGATGAGTTATGGCTGGAAATTATTGCTGCCGCTATCTCTTTTAAATGTATTGGTTACGGGAGCGATCGTTTTAATGACAGCATAAGCTGTTTAAAAAAAGTTTATTATGCTTAGTAATTTAAGATCTCTGTGGCTGGTATTTTTAAAGATGTTTAAAAAAAGGGTTACTATTCCTTACCCCGAAAAAAAAGCTTACCTGCCTCCACGCTGGCGCGGAAGGATCGTTCTTACAAGAGATCCTGATCATAATGAAAGATGTGTTGGCTGTTACTTATGCGCAGCAGTATGCCCGGTAGATTGCATATCGCTGCAAGCCACCCAAAACGAAGATGGCAGAAGGCTTCCCGAATTTTTCAGGATCAATTTTTCGAGATGTATTTTTTGTGGTTTTTGCGAAGATGCTTGTCCAACTTATGCCATACAATTAATTCCTGATTATGAAATGGGCGAATATGACCGGAAAAATTTGGTGTATGAAAAAGAAGATCTTTTAATTGACGGACAAGGAAAATATCATGGTTATAATTTTTATGATGTGGCGGGAGTGGCGGTAGGTGTGAAGCCAAAAGGCGGCGGTGAAAAAGAAAACCCTCCTGTTGATATCAGAACATTATTACCCTAAACAATTTAAATGAATATCATTTTTTATATCGCATCATTGATCGCCTTTCTTGCAACCCTTGCCGTTGTAACAAGAAAGAATGCCGTACATGCATTACTGTATCTGATCGTTTCGCTGCTTGCCGTATCAGTGATTTTTTTCATCGCAGGAGCACCGTTCGTGGCCGCTCTTGAAGTGATCGTGTATGCCGGAGCGATTATGGTACTTTTTGTTTTTGCGATCATGATATTAAACCTTGGAAAACCTGCAACCCGGGTGCGTATTCAATTATTGAAACCGCGCGGTTGGATCGGTCCGGCTATTTTGTGCTTGATCCTGTTGGCAGAACTCTTGTATGTATTTTTTACAAACGGATTGTCATCAGATGCAGTAAAAATAATAGGGCCGCAGGAGGTTTCTCAATCGATGTTTGGGGGATATGTACTTGCTGTAGAATTAACTGGCATGTTACTTATGTCGGGTGTGATAGGAGCTTATCATATTGGTAAAGAAAAGAAAACAGAATATCACCGGTATTTACAAAATATAAATGAAGATAACGATGAGTGAATTGCCGATGAACATAGGATTATTGCTCGCAGCGCTTTTGTTCTTAACAGGGCTTGCAGGTGTGCTCACTCGTAAAAATATTTTGTTTATGCTGATGAGTGTTGAGATCATGTTTAATGCGGCAGGTTTGGCATTTGTACTTGCCGGTGCACATTTACAACAGCCTGATGGACAGGTCATGCTTATTTTTATCCTGGCCATGGCTGCGGCAGAAGTATCGGTAGGCCTTGCTTTAATATTGCAAATGCATCGGCATTTTAAAACAGTGGACAGCGACGCTATGGATTTATTAAAGGATTAAAATTTAGAAAATACAGGCAAATGAATATTCCTGCACTTTTATGGATCATTCCGGCTTTGCCCTTGCTAGGTTTCGTACTATTGGCGCTTTTCGGAAAGCGAATGCCACGCAATCTGATACCGTTAATTGGCGCAGGGGTGGTGGGGATAGCAGCAGTGCTGGTAATTATTTTTGGAATTTCATTTTTAAATAATCCACCATCAGGTGGCAGCATCGAACAGCATTTATGGACGTGGTTTAGCATTGGAAATTTCAGCCCTCAAATCACCTTGCATCTCGACACTCTTTCGCTCACCTTTATATTTGTCATCACGTTTGTAGGGTTTTTAATCCATCTCTATTCAGCAGAATTCATGAGGGAAGATGAAGGTTATTCAAGATTTTTTGCCTACATGAACTTGTTTATTTTCAGCATGTTGGTTTTGGTTTTAGCAAATGATCTTTTATTACTTTATTTAGGTTGGGAAGGAGTGGGCCTTTGCAGTTTTTTATTAATTGGATTCTGGTACAACGATCCTGTTGATGCTGATAAAAACGCTTATGCGGCACGCAAATCATTTTTAATTACGCGAATTGGTGATACAGCCATGATATTGGGATTGTTTCTGCTCGTAAAAGATTTTAATACACTTAATATTTCAGCAATTCTCAACGCTGCTCCAGGTGTATGGAGTGCCGATAGTTCAACTGCTATTTGGGCGGCGGTGTTGTTACTTGGAGGTGCGCTCGGAAAATCAGCCCAGTTACCTTTACAAACCTGGCTTCCCGATGCAATGGCAGGGCCGTCGCCGGTAAGTGCACTCATTCATGCGGCCACTATGGTAACGGCTGGCGTTTATCTGCTTGCCCGCACTCATGTTTTGTTCGAACTGGCTCCTTCCATTCAATTGGTGGTAGCCATTATCGGTGCTGCTACATTACTTATGGCCAGTTGCAGTGCGCTTGTTCAAAACGATATTAAACGGGTTTTAGCGTATTCCACCATTAGCCAGATCGGGTATATGTTTTTGGCGTTAGGTGTAGGTGCATGGTCTGCAGCCATTTTTCATTTTATGATTCACGCATTTTTTAAAGCATTGCTTTTTCTCGGTGCGGGCGCAGTTATACTGGCTGTACATCACGAGCATAATATGTTTAAGATGGGTGGCATAAGAAAAAAATTACCGGTGGTATTCTGGACGTTTGTTTTTGGTTCCGCAGCGCTTGCTTCTATTCCACTTATCACTGCAGGATTTTACAGTAAAGATTCAATACTTTGGTTTTCTTTCGCCTCTGTTAAAGGAAGTACCTGGTTATGGCTTGCCGGAATAGTGGCTGCATTTATCACATCATTATACACTTTCAGAATGGTGTTTCTTACTTTTTTTGGCAAAGAGCACACACCTGTATCTTACAAGCCCGGCGCAGCGATAAAAATCCCATTGATTGTTTTGGGTATTTTATCCCTTGTTGCCGGATTTATAGAATTGCCGCATAATTTCGGTCATTTCACTCCATTTTCAGATTTTATAAATCAAACGCTACCTGCGGCTGTGCTTAGCACCCGGCCCGGAATGAGCGAAGCTGCTTTACAAATTATTGCGGCAGGATTAGCATTAGCAGGATTAGGAATCGCCTGGGTACTTTTTGCAAAAAAGAAGGGCGTATTATTTCATTACCAGCAAAATGGCGGTCCACTATGGTTCAGGTTTCTATTTAAGGGGTGGATGTTTGATAAACTATACGATTATCTTTTTGTAAAACCATTGGTTTGGCTGGCTAAGATCGATCGTCGTGATTTTGTGGACAGGATCTATGAAGGTATCGGTAGGGTAAATTTTGGGATGAACAGATTATTTAGTAAAACACAAAATGGTGTGCTGAGGTATTATTTATTAGGTGTGGCCCTGGGGGCTGTGGTAATACTTACAATTATTTTAGTATTATGATACTTGTAACTATTTTATTGGTCTTAATGATCGGCGGATTGCTGGCGTGGGTAATATCTGCTGCAAGCAAGGTATTATCCAAATGGATAGCCCTTCTTGCATTGATCGCCGACCTGGTACTTATTGTTTCCTTCTGGATTGAAAAAGCATCTGTTGTACAATTTCGTGGAAGTGATTCGTGGCTTGAACACATACAATACGATTGGATACCCAGCTTTGGAATGAGCTTTCATCTCGCTATAGATGGATTAAGCCTCGTAATGACATCTCTTACCTTTTTACTTGGAATAATCGCTGTACTTGCTTCCTGGAAATCCCTTTCGAAGCATGCAGGTTTTTTTTATTTTAATGTTTTATGGTTGCTGGCCGGTATTACCGGAGTTTTTCTGGCCATGGATATGATGTTGTTCTATTTCTTTTGGGAAATCATGCTTGTACCAATGTATTTTGTTATGGTCATCTGGGGGCACGAAAACAGCAAATATGCAGGCTGGAAGTTTTTTCTCTTTACTCAATTAAGCGGATTGCTGATGCTGATCACCATCCTTGGTTTATATTTCCTTCATGGCATCAATACAGGAACTTACACATTTGATTATTTTGCACTGCTCGGAACCAAAATGAGTTCGCAGGCGGCCTTTTGGTTGATGTGTGGTTTCCTAATCGCATTTTTTACAAAACTTCCGGTCATCCCATTTCATAGCTGGCTGCCGGATGCATACGCACAATCGCCAAGTGCAGGAAGCATTATTATCGCAGGCCTGATGTCTAAAACCGCAGCTTATGGCATCCTTCGGTTTGTGATTCCGCTTTTTCCTGACGCTGCTCATTCATTTTCCTATGCCGCAATTATTATCGGTGTGGCCTCTATTTTATATGGTGCTAAATTATCTTTTGCGCAGCGCGATTTGAAAAGATTGATAGCTTTTTCCAGTTTAAGTCACATGGGCTTCATTCTTGTTGGGGTATTTTCTTTTAATGAAATGGCTTACCAGGGTGTAATGCTGCAAATGATCGCACATGGTTTAAGTATAGCCGCATTATTTCTTATTTCTGAATTTATTTATGAAAGGACTAATAGTCTAGACATGCAAGAGATGGGAGGCTTTTGGAGCAAAATGCCCAATATGGGCGGATTCACTCTCGTTTTTGTAATGGCCTCTTTAGGGTTACCCGGCCTTGCAAATTTTGTTGCAGAATTTTTAATACTTGCAGGTGCGTGGCAATGGAATATTATTTTATCAGTACTGGCCACTTTGGGGCTTATTGTTTCTGTTACTTATTCATTACGCATTTTACAAAAGATTTTTCAGCAGCGCAAACACACGATGGAATGGAGTTTACATGATTTGTCGCCGCGCGAATGGATTGTAATGGGAAGTTTATCGGTTTGTATTTTATGGTTGGGATTTTTTCCTCAATCAATTATAAAAATGGTAAAGCCTGTATTTGAAAATATGGAAGTGATTGAATCTTATTCAGATCAACCTAAAAACGCTACAACCCTTTTTCTTCCGGCAGATAACACCAATTTTCAAATATATTTTATTAATGAAATAAAAGAAGATGCAGTATGCTGACATTTGAAGATTTACATATCCTTCTTCCACAAATCATTGTAGCAGGGTCAGCTATACTTTTGTTGTTGTGCATCGCTATCAGGCGCAACACTATTATTTCTTATCTAATCTCATTAGCAGCACTTGTTGTGGCATTTGTTTTTCTTATTAATCTGCCAAACACCCAACAACTGGCAACAAATCTTTTTATTATTGATCCCTTAGGAAAATTTTTATCAGGATTAATTCTTTCTGCAGGAGGAGTGATCGTCGTTTTTTCATATCCTTATTTTTCTGTCGTAAAAATTGTAAAAGAAGAATATTACGTATTGCTTTTACTGGCCATCCTCGGAACTATGTGCATGGTTATTAGTAATCATTTCATCTCTTTTGTGCTTTCGCTGGAGGTTTTAAGTGTTTCTTTATTTGGGCTGATAGGATATTTAAAAGAACGCAAAGTTTCCATAGAATCGGGTATTAAGTATCTTATAATGGCTGCGGTGGCTACCTCATTTGTATTATTTGGATTCGCTTTAATCTATGCCACTACGGGAAGTATGGATTTGCAGGGCATAGGTGCTGTATTAAGAACCATGCCTTTGAATGCTGTATCACTCGCAGGTTTAGCTCTGGTAATTGTAGGCTTTGGATTTAAAATGGCGCTCACTCCCTTTCATTTATGGACACCAGACATCTATGCAGCGGCTCCGGCACCCGTTTCAGCATTTGTGGCCACTATATCCAAAGGAGCAGCCTTTGTTTTTTTACTTCGTTTATTCTATAGTGTAGGTGGTTTGTTACACGATGGTATCTGGATCGCATTTGCCGTAATTGCAACAGCTTCAATGTTTATTGGTAACTGGCTTGCATTGCGGCAGCAAAACATTAAGCGCTTGCTGGCATATTCCTCTATTTCACATCTTGGTTATTTGATGGTAGCCTTTTTATCTTTTTCCCTGGCCGGAATTAATGCTTCTGTATTTTATTTGTCTGTATACTTTGTAAGTATGCTCGCCGCTTTTGGATTGATCACTTATTTATCCTTTGAAAAAGGTGAACCTCTGATGCTGGAAGATTACCGGGGTTTATTTTGGTCGCGGCCCTGGCTTGCGGCTTTCTTTAGTGTTGTGATGCTTTCTCTGGCCGGAATTCCTTTAACTGCCGGATTCATGGGTAAATTTTATATTCTGGCTGCCGGTATTAATGGCGGGGCGCTGTTTTTGCTTTTTGTGTTAGTTATTTCAAGTACTATAGGATTATTTTATTATTTGAAAGTGATTGCTGTAATGCTTACTAAAAGCCCGATTACCGTACACAAAACGGTCGGCGATCAATCGTGGCTTTTAAAAATTGTAATGATCATTTTGTTTATTCTTCTGTTCTGGTTTGGAGTATATCCATCTACTTTTTTGAAAATGATCGGCGCCGGTTGATTGGGTATCATCCTGTACCCTGGCACATTCACGTAATCCCAAAAAAATATTTTTTTAAAAAATCGCTGAAAAAGTGCTTTTGAAAGAATCTGTCTTTCGATTAAATTAAAATTTCTCATATTTCCGGCTTGCAATTTGGTTTTGTTTTTTTAAATTTCTCATCAGGAATTCGAAGATAGGGTTAACAATAATTCAAAAAAAACAGGAGCCGATTCAAAACTGGAATTTGCGCTGTATGTGAATTACTTCGGTAATAATATTTAATAATACATTTTTTTAAAATAGTCTATTACTATTAGTTGTGTGGATAAGTGGATATTTATTTGTTGAAGCTATTGGAAAATTTGAAAATCTTGTTTTTCCACATAAATCCACACCTTATTTACAATATCCGTTAGCGAATTCTATTGTTATTTTTCCGGTTTTCCCACATGTGTGGAAATCGTGGCCACTGTATATTTTTTTTTAATTGTTCTCCAATTTTCATGTGAATTTTATCGGGATGGATTGTGGGGTAATTCATCATATATCTAATTTTTTTTATAAAGTGTGTGAGTTATTAAAAGTTATTCAGCATTCGGCAGGGTGATGGATCGGGTTTTCCACAACAAAAAATATTTTTAAACACTACATGTTTAAAAGCCGCTAACAACACTTTTGGGCCGGGTGTACCTCTAATGCTGGCGCATAATACACACTTTTGTTCCTATTTTAATTTAACCTATTTTTGCCGCCCAAAACATAAAATATTTAAGGTAATCGTATGTCAATAATTCAAACCATCCGTGAGAAGGGCGCTGTTATCGTCATAGCAGTTATTGCTATCAGTTTGATCGGATTTATATTAATGGATTCCATGAGTGGAACCGGAAAGCTATTTGGTGGTGGCGATCAAACTACTATTGGTGTTGTAAATGGTGATAAATTAGAGTATCACGATTTTAACGAGAAGATGAAACAATTGGAACAACAATATGGAAATGTTCCCTCTGATCAACGCGGCCAACTGATGCAAAGTACCTGGGATCAAATGGTGGCTGAAGCAATCGTAAACGAACAGTTTGAAAACCTGGGTCTTGTTTTTACACCAAAAGAAATGAGTGCCATCATTTTCAGTGAAGATGCTCCGCCACAATTGAAACAGGCATTTACAAATAAAGAAACAGGCCAATACGATATTGAACAAGCTAAGCAATGGCTTACACAGGTTCGCCAATCAAAGGATGATGCACAACGAAAAGCGATAATGGCTGAAGTGGTTAACCCAATGGTGTTAAATAGCCTGTACACTAAGTACACATCCATGATAAGCGCAAGTGTATATCAGCCAAAATGGTTGAAAGAAATGGACCAAAAAGAAGCAAATCAGTTTGCAGTTATTAATTATGTAGCTGTTCCCTATACTTCTTTAAGCGATAGTTCTGTAAAAGTGACCGATTCGGATATAAAAAATTATTTAAATACTCATAAGAATGTGTTTAAACAGGACGGTGGTGTGCGTCTTTCCTATGTTTCATTCAGCGCTGCACCCAGCACAGAAGACAGTAACAAAGTAAGAGAGACGCTTATTGACCTTAAGCCTCAATTTGCAGTAGATACAAATGCAAAGTTTTTTCTTGGAAGAAACTCATCTACTATTTCTTACTTTGACGGATACACGCCAGGATCTAAAATTCAGGTTCCATATAAAGATTCTTTGTTGAGTTTGCCAAATGGTGGAGTTTACGGCCCTTACCTCGATGGTAATAATTATGTGATCGCAAAAAAAATTGGTGAGCGTGTATTACCCGATAGTTTTAAAGTAAGACATATTTTAATTGGTACAAATGATCCTCAAACCCAGCAACATTTAATGGATGATTCCACAGCAAAGCGAATAGCAGATAGCGTGGCACTTGCAATAAAAAATGGTGCTGACTTTAATACACTCGAACAAAAGTATTCAACAGACCAGGGTGCACGTCAAACGAATGGTGTAATGCAATTTGATATCATGACCGTTCAGGGAAATCAATTTGCAAAAGAGTTTGCCAATTTCTTATTGAATAGTAATGAAAACAGAGGTGTAGTAAAAACAGATTTTGGCTATCATTATATCGAAATAATGGATAAAGTTCATCCGGAAACGGCGTATAAGATCGCTTACCTGGCACGCGAAATCGTTCCGAGTGATGTAACAATTAATAAAGCAAACAGCGATGCCGTAAAACTTTCGGCCAGTGCCAGAAATCTGAAGAGCTTTAATGATTATGTGGCAAAAAATGGCTTGAATAAAATAGACCCTCCGAATATTATACAGGAAAATGATTATCAGTTAGGTGGATATCCTGATGCAAGAAATATTATTAAATGGGCTTTTAACGCCAAGGAAGGCGAAGTTTCTGAACCTTTTCCTATAAAAGATGATTTTGTAGTAGCAGTTGTTGATAAAAGAGTAAAAGAAGGATTACCAGATGTAGAAACCGCTCGCCCGATGGTAGAACCCATTATCAGAAATGAAAAGAAAGCGGATGAGATCAAAAAGAAAATCGGAAACGCATCCACACTCGAATCCATTGCAGGTATTTTTCAGGCGCAGGTATTAACTACAGGCGAAGATTCAACTTTGACATTTAATGCATCATTGATCAGCGGTGTAGGTAATGAGCCAAAAGTAGCAGGTGCTTCTTTTAATAAAGACTATCAATCAAAAATTTCTCCGGCCATACCTGGAAATACCGGCGTATTTGTTATTAAAGTTAATTCTATCGGAGAAAAAACCATGCCTGCCGAAATGCTTACACAACAAATACAATCGCAGCACAGTCGTGAGGTTCAAAACGCTTTGCAGCAATCTTTTTCAGGTTTAAAAAAATCGGCTAAGATCAAGGATTATAGAAGTAAATTCTTTTAAAACCTATAAACAAAGTTTAAAAAGCCTTCATTCCAATGAGGGCTTTTTTTATCTCCTGAAATTCTATCTATTTTTGTTGCATGGAAGATGTGATCATAAATAAAGTGGCCAACAGCCAGATAATCACTTTAAATCTTGAGAATTTTTTTCCCGAACAGATTGAGTTATTTGATCTTAAAGATTTCCTTTATCTGGAACTCATTCTAAAAGAAAAGGAATTCAGAGAATCACTTAAAAATGTGGAGTGGAAAAGGTATGAACAAAAGTATGTAAGAATTTTTTGCAGTTCCGATGCCATAGTACCACTTTGGGCTTATATGCTTGTGACAAGTTATCTCCAACCTTATACCAAGCTTATTTTTACCGGTTCAGAAGACGAAGCAATGATGCAGGCTTTTTTACAAAAGCTTTCATTAGAAGATTTTGCGGTGTATAAGGATAAGCGAATGGTATTAAAGGGTTGTGGAGACAGGATTATTCCGGAGTATGCCTATGTAGCAATCACCAATGCACTTTTACCTTTTGTAAAAAGTATTATGTACGGAGAGCCATGCAGTACGGTACCGGTTTTTAAGAAAAAGTGATTTTTAAAACCAGCCTCTTTTTTTAAAAAGCCAAATCATCCAAATAGGAATCAGCAACATAGCGCCTACGGCAATGAAAAATCCATATTGATTATGCAGCCAGGGCATTCGGTTGAAATTCATTCCGAATATACCACCAATCACAGTAGCAGGTGCAAGCAGGCATGTAACGATCGCCATTACTTTCATCACTTCATTCATTCTCAGATTCACTTCACTTAAATAAAGATCATGAAGGTTTAACATCATGTCGCGGTAATTCTCAGAAAGTTCGTTGGCTTGTATTATATGGTCATAAACATCTTTGAAGTATTTTTCCGTCCTTTCTTCAATCAGAGGGCTATCGCTTCTTAGGATGCTTCCGACCAACTCACGCACCGGCGATGTGTTTCTTTTTAATAAAATCATTTCTTTTCTTAAAAGACTTATTTTGGCAAGAGTAATGGTGTTCGCATTTTCTATGATTTCTTCTTCCAGCGATTCAATTTTACCTCCGAGTTGTTCAAGAATGATGAAATAATTATCTACGATCACATCTATTAATGCATAGAATAAATAATCTGCCCCGCTGGTTCTGATTTTTGATGTAGCCACGTTGAGTTTGTCGCGGATTGGATCAAACAAATCGCGGTGCGCATCTTCCTGAAAACTCAGCACATAATTTCTTCCCAATACTATGCTTACCTGCTCGGTTTCTACCGACATGGTTTGCTTATTGAAATAAAGCATGTTTAACAAGGCGAAATAAACTTCTCCAAGTTCATCTACTTTGGCACGCTGCCCCTGGCTGAGTATATCTTCCACAATTAATGGATGGATATAAAATTCCCTTCCGATCGATTCAATCTCCGATTTTTTCAAACCATCGATATTTATCCAGGTGATTTTATTTTCCGAATCATTTATTTTACAATCAGGTACATTCGTGCTTTGTGTTACCGACACACCTTTCTCATTGTATTCGTAAAGGGTTATATAAGTATTGGCCGGTTCCGCTCTGGCTGCAGCTACAGTTGGGTTTACGCGCAAAAGTTTATTATTCACTTTTCCAAAGGGGTGAATTATTTTTCCGAAAGATCTTTTATGCCTGATATGACCCACTGCTTATTTTTTCTTTTTGGATTTTTTATCTTCTTCCTTTTTTGAATCAGCATTGTAAACGATTCCATTATTCTTAAAATCGCTGGTCCACATATCCCTGTACATCTTCCAGTTTCCTGATTCTCTTTTCCACAATACAATATATTTTCCTTTATCTACTGTACTGTCTTTTCCTTCAAACGTATAAGTGCCCTCTTCTGCCACCAGAATACTATCACCCCAAATACTTTCAGTATTAAGTTCTATTTGCTTTACATTACTATTCAGAAGCGCTTTATAAAATTCTCTTATGCTGTCTTTACCCTCTATAGCAGCTCTGCCGTTAGGTAATAGTTTAGCATCTTTTGTAAATGATTGTACAATTTCAGATGTGTCCTTTTTTTTAAACGACTTGATAAAAGAAAGGTTGGTTTGTTTTACCGCAGCTTTCGCCTGGTTCAAATCGAAGGCAGATGCAGATTTTTCAATTTCTATTTTATCCCTCGGGCTGCAGGAAATTAAACAAAAGAGGATGGATAATAATAAAATAGCGGTTTTCATAAAGAGAGTTAACGTCTATGGATATTCGAAAAATAATAACGCTCAGCTTTTAGAAGATCTTCAGGAGTATCAATTGAAACAAGCGCTTCATCTGTGGCCACCATTCTTATTTTGTAACCCATTTCCAGGTAGCGAAGTTGCTCCAGCATTTCTGTGTCTTCCAAGGCTGATTTATTCCATGAAGCAAATGACATGAGTAGTTGCTTTTTAAAAGCGTATATGCCTATATGTTTAAAGTAAGGAATTTCACTTTGAATGTTTCGTTTAAAGGGAATAACTGATCGCGAAAAGTAAAGTGCATTGTTTAAATGGTCTACTACTACCTTCACGTGGTTAGGATTGCGGATCTCTTCATCAGTTTTTATTTCGTACATCAATGATGCTATTTCAACTTCCGGATCGTTGAAAGCATTTAATAAGTTTTGTAAAGTTGTTTTTTTTACAAAAGGCTCATCACCCTGCACATTTACTACGATATCCACATCAAAATTTTTAACTGCGTCGGCAATACGATCACTTCCTGATTCAAAATTTCCAATACTCATAACCGCATAACCACCGTAGTGTGTTATTTCATTGAAAATTTGTTCGCTGTCTGTCACCACAATTACCTCGTCAAATAGCAATGTGTTTTTTGTATTCTCATAGGTATGCCTGATGACCGACCGATCACCGATATTTTTAAGAAGCTTTCCCGGAAACCTTGTGGCAGCTAATCGCGCGGGAATCAAGGCCATTGTTTTCATACTCTGCAAATAACAAGATGAAAGCCAAAAATAAATGATTCTGCGGTGTCAGAATTAATTGAATCAAGATATCCGGAGTGATCAGTTATTCATCATGAGTGGCATCACAAGCATTAACAGATCTTCGTTGTCTGTATTTTCTGAAGGGCGCAAAATCCCTGGCCTTGTTGGAGCGCTTAATTCCATGATCACTTCATCAGTATCCATTGCGGATAACATTTCTATCAGAAATTTAGCATTGAATGCAATCTTCATATCTTCTCCGTCATAATTGCAGGCCATACGTTCATTGCCTTCGAAGCTGAAATCAACATCCTGAGCTTCCATTTGTAATTCACTTCCGGAAATTGAAAGTGCGACCTGGTTCGTGCTTTTATTACTAAATACACTTACCCTGCGCAATGCATTTTGGAAATCAGATTTATTTACGGTCAGCTTATAGGGATTGTCGGTAGGTATTACCACTTTATAATCGGGGAAACGAGCATCTATTAACCGGCACACTATTTCCGAATCACCTTGTCTTACAAATAAATGTTTATCATTGAAAGCTACTGTAAGTTCTTCATCACTTACAGGTAAAATACTTTTCATCAGGTTCAATGGCTTTCGCGGAACAATAAAGGAAGCACTTTCCGTACTCAAAATATCCGAACGCTCAAACTTTACTAACCGATGTGCATCGGTAGCCACGGTGATCAAACCTGAGGCCGAAAGGTCATAATAAACACCCGACATAGCAGGTCGCAGATTATCATTACTTGCAGCAAACAAACATTTATTGATAATCGTATGCATTACTGTAGAAGGCATTTTAAATGAAGTGGATTCTTCTGCAGTAGGCTCTTTCGGAAAATTGTCAGGGTTTTCACCCATTACTTTATACTTTCCTGTATCGCTTGTTATTTCAATGGCATAGGAAGAATCAATGGTGAATGTAAGTGGTTGCTCAGGAATATTTTTCAACGAATCGATCAATATTCTTGCAGGAATACAAACACGTCCTTGTTCCTTTGCCTCAATTTGAAGATTAACTTTTACAACGGTTTCCAGATCCGTTCCTACTACAGTTAGTTGATTCCCTTCGATTTCAAACAGAAAATCAAGAAGTATCGGCAACACTGTATTTGAATTAAGAACGCCGCTGATCTGCTGAAGGTGTTTAAGTAATTGAGTGGAAGAAACAATGAACTTCATACAAAAATGTTTATTGCCAAAGATAAAAGATTCGGAGTATAATTTTTGGCAGATTAGATATTTGAGAATTTATTTTTTTGCTTTCTCTTTTGACTCAGATAAAGCCCTGCAAAAATGAGAACTGTGGCTACCAGTTTATTGAGTGTGATACTTTCGTGAAGAAAAAAAACAGCTATCATACCTGCGAATAATGGTTGGGTATAAATATATGTTCCGGCCTTGGATGCGTTTAATATTTTAATGCCATAAACGTTAAAAACATAGGCCAGAAAAGTTCCTGGGATAGCAATTAATAACATAAGCAACCATTCTTTCAAACCGAAACTGGTAAAGTCTATCGCCTTCACTTCTTCCATACAAAATGGCCAGATCATAAGCATCCCAAACGTAAAAAGAATTCTTGTTACCATGATGGGCGAATACTTTTCCATCACAGGTTTTATCAGAATAAAATAAAGTGAATAGGCAAGCGAACTGCCAATGATTAACAGATCGCCCAATAAATAATTGTCTGCAGTATGCGACTCTTTTCCCGTCAATAAAAATATAGCGCCCACACACGCTACCGACAATCCTGTAATCTTCAAGTAGGTGATTCGTTCTTTTAATATGAAAGCTGCAAAAACAGTTATTAAAATGGGTGATATCAAAGTGAGTAAGGCGGCATGTATGGGTGATGTGTAAGAAAGCCCTTTAATAAAAAGCATTTGATTGAGGGCTATGGCTGCAAATGCACAAATGGCCACTTTTAAAAGATCTTTCCATTCCATGCGCACTTTTACAGGTTTAAATAAAAAAAGAATCCAAAACAAAAACATGGTGACAGCTACTCTGATAAAATTTATTCCAAAAGGACCTGCTATTTCATTTCTGGTGAAAAATTTTATAGCGTTATAATTTACAGCAAAAAAAAGATTGGTACCTAATAAGGCAAGGTGAGCCTTGGTGGTGGAGTTCACAATGAATAATTGAGATGCAAAATTCTAATTTTGTAATGATCCGAACAATCTGTTTATCTCTGTTTTATATTTATCAAAGCATGGAAAACACTGATTGAATTGCCAGGTTTCTAACATATTTATAGCTGTTTGCAAATTAAAATTATCCTGATTTAAATAAGGAAATAAACAAGCTTGAGACAGATGAATTGCAAGGTATTCCTGTTCTGTTTGGCCCGGTGTAGGAACAAACAACGCTTTTACTTTTAAATACGAATAATCCATTACGCTTGTATAACCACTTCTTCCAATTATCCATTTTGCACGTCGGAGCAAATGAAATAATTCTTCGGCGGAAGCATAATTTATTAGCGTGATATTTTTTGAAGAATGTTGAAGTGTGTTTTGAATTAGAGGCAGCCCACGAACAACCACCGCCGAACCTGAATAAGTTTCAAGGCTTTTCAAAATTTTATTTTCAAAAATCGAACGCTGGGGCTCTGGTCCGGAAAGAACAAATAGAAGATCTATATTTTTTATGGGTGATTGATTACCATTAATGTTATTAAACTGCGATAAGGGACCAATAAATTTGATGGGAAGATGATCATTCGTTAAAGATAATTTACCTGTGAGAAGATGATCCGGCGAATCGGGCACCCAGCATTCATTAAAAGGTGAGGTGATTCGTTTATGAATAAAGTTCGCAATTCTATTTAAAAAATTATTTCCTGTTTGAATATTCAACTGATGTGTCAGATAAATACTCTTTACTTCGGGATGATAAAATCCCGGGCGATTGTCGGATATGATAACATCAAAATGCCGTTCTTTCAAAAGCACTTTTATCCACTTTTTTTCAAAATTTATTAAGCTGATAATCTTTGGTAATTGGCGTAGTATTGATGCTAATGAGAAGGCTTTTTGTGAAGCATATCGAATATTATAGCCGCGCAACTGTAAAAATTCCGTATTTGGAAACTCCTTTTTTAACATGGCCATGGGAGCACCATCAGTGGCTATTACGACATTAAATCCTCTCTTTTTTAACGCTCTAATAATTGGAATACAACGAGTTGCATGGCCCAGGCCCCAGTCCAAAACCGAGATGAGTGCTGATGGTCCATTTGATGTATTCATAAAATTGAAATTCTACGCAAAAATTTGCAATATTTATTAATTAAAATAGTTTAATTTGGTATTCAATTTATGAACTGCTTAAGATTTTCCGGAATTTACCGATTTCTGAACATTTCATATAATCCATAATTAATGAAAAATATTTCAAAACTCATACTCGCCTTATTGGTGATCGTAAGTATTTGCACCATCAGTTGTAATTCTTCGAAGAAAGCAAATTGCGGTTGTCCCAGTAAGCAAGGGTTGGTTGGGTATTAAAACCAGTATCGATGAATAAGTTCAATCGCGACCTTCTCGTTTTAATCAAAGAAGAAAAAAATGAAAACCTGCAGCATGCAGTAGAACAGCTTCATGAATTACTTTATGTAGCAGAGCGTTCAGAAAAGATGATTCAGGCTCACGAACTTATTAATATAAACAAGAGGAAAATTTGGTCGGATGCGAAACACATTAAAACTGTTTTTTTAAAGAAGGACCTTAAACCTTTTGTGTTTCTAAACAATTTAAACTAACTGTTCTTCTTCAGTTATTTCCCAGGTTTCTTTTCCTCTGAGTAATGCGTTAAGATCTGCCTCCTTAATGGTTTTTGCTTTCTTAATTTGATCATCCAACAGATCTTCATAGCAAGGCCTGTTCACAGCATAAAAAACTCCAAAAGGCCTTGGAAGATGGCCAACCACATCCGGATCATCAAATAATCTTACCAGAATCTGGGCCTTATTCAAATCTGATTCATCATGAATCCATAAACCATCAGTTCCATAAGTTTTCAGATCAACCACTAAAGGTTTTAGCCCATCTAACTTTATCCCCTTTTCTTGTGATGCTCCGAAAATCAGCGGCCTACCGTTTTCCAAAAAAAGTGTTTCTTCTGCTTTGGTTTTTTTATCTGTAAATATTTCAAAGGCGCCATCATTGAATATGTTACAATTTTGATAGATTTCAAGAAATGAAGCTCCTTTATGCGCGTGACTTCTGTGCAGCATGGTTTGTAAATGCTTCGGATCGCGATCCATTGTTCGGGCAATAAAGGTAGCATTCGCTCCCAACGCAAGAGCTGCTGGATTAAATGGCATATCAATACTTCCTGCCGGAGTGCTTTTTGTAATTTTATTCTGCTTGCTTGTGGGAGAATATTGACCCTTCGTCAAACCATAGATCTCATTATTAAAAAGCATGAGATTTACATCAAAATTTCTTCTTAACAAGTGAATCGTGTGATTGCCACCGATGCTCAGACAATCACCGTCTCCGGTAACAATCCATATACTTAGCTCCGGCCTTGTGGCTTTTAAACCGCTGGCGATAGCCGTAGCTCTGCCATGGATACTATGCATACCAAAAGTATTCATATAATATGGAAATCTGCTGCTGCAACCAATGCCACTAATGATCACAAAGTTTTCTCTTGGGATGCCCAGTGAAGGAAACACTTTTTGCACTTGGGCAAGTATAGAATAATCGCCGCAGCCCGGACACCACCTTACTTCCTGGTCGGTTGTAAAATCTTTAGATGTGAGCGTTTGCAGTTGTTTTTGAATAACCTCTTCAGTTTGAATCATAACTGTAAAGTTACTTTAACTTGTGGAAGCTCCTTTTATAAGAAGTTGTGAAATGAGAAATTTTTAAGGCATTATCTTCCAAAATCATCCTGTAATCTTATAATATCATTTTCATCGCTTGGCCTGGCTTCATCAGTATGTTGCCAGATCTCGGCAATTATGCCCCACGACTGATGACCTATGAGGCGGTGACGCTCGCCTTGTTTAAGCATGATGATATCACCCGGATTTTTAATTTCAGGTTCTGCCTCTGCATCTGTAGCGCTGACCGCTACTTTTACCGAACCTTTAATGACTTTCCAAATTTCGGCCCTGCGATGATGGTATTGCCAACTTAGTCTTTTGCCGGGCTCTACCAGCAGAATTTTGGGACTTAATTTATTGGATGTATAAATGTCGAGGGCATTCACCTCGAAAAAAAATGTTTTAATAAAATTCTGCGCATCCTCCTCATGAATTGCAAAAAATCCTCCCCATGGCCTTTGGGTGTCCTTTGATTTAATCCGAAATCTTTTATTGGTAAGGGTTTCCTCCACCTGGTCGAACAGATTTATTTTAGTGACGTCCTGTAAATTGATGTGGTTCATATCATAATTGCTATCTAACATACATGCTTGTACGAAAAGTTTATCTGCCCATATATACCATTAAAATTTGAACATCGCTCGGGTTCACACCGCTTATTCTTCCTGCTTGTCCTAATGTTTGAGGTTTGATCTTTTTAAATTTTTGACGTGCCTCGGTACTCAGGGAAGTAATTTTATCATAATTGAACGACTCAGGGATAATTAAATTTTCAAGTGCGGCTAATTTTTCCACCATTTCCTCTTCTTTTTTCAAATACACGGCATATTTGATTTGAATTTCTGCCTCAAGTAGTGCTTCTTTTGAATACTTTTCGAGATGTTTTAATTCTGGTAATGAAGTGTACATCATCTCAAGGCTGACAGCGGGCCTCAACAAAATCTGAGCTGCCCTAGTTTTTTGAGTAAGTGGTGGTGCTTCAATTTTTTTCAAGAATTCCGTAGCGGTTTCAAAAATGGAAATGCTTTCCAGATCTTTAATAATTTCTGATATTTCTTGCCGCTGACGCAATACGTTTTTCATCCTTTGCTCGGATGCGAGCCCGATGCGGTAGCTTTTTTCAGTGAGCCGAAGATCTGCATTATCCTGTCTTAATAGTGTTCGATATTCTGCACGGCTTGTAAACATTCTGTAAGGCTCATCTGTTCCTTTATTGATCAGGTCATCGATTAATACGCCAATGTATGCTTCATTTCTTTTTAATATGAATGGCTCTAAATTATTTATTGTCTGATGAGCGTTAATTCCGGCCATAATGCCCTGGCAGGCAGCTTCTTCATAACCGGTGGTGCCATTTATTTGCCCTGCAAAAAAAAGATTTTTTACTAGCTTCGTTTCAAGATTGAATTTTAATTGTATTGGTGGGAAATAGTCATATTCGATGGCATATCCGGGCCTGAACATTCTACAATTTTCCAATCCGGGAACTTTCTTTAGTGCTTTATATTGAACCTCCTCAGGCAATGAGGATGAAAATCCGTTGATATATACTTCTACGGTATTCCAGCCTTCGGGTTCTACAAAAAGCTGGTGCCGCTCCCTTTCTGCAAACCTGTTTATTTTGTCTTCAATGCTTGGGCAATACCTGGGTCCGGTACCCTGTATCCGGCCCTGGTACATAGGGCTGTCATCAAATCCTGTTTTTAAGATATCATGTACTTCCGGATTGGTGTAAGTTATCCAGCAACTTCTTTGTCGATTGGGAAGCGATGTATTGGTATATGAAAAACCAGTGACCTCTGTATCTCCCTTTTGTTCTTCCATTTTTGAGTAATCCAAAGACCTTCCGTCCACCCGCGGAGGGGTTCCGGTTTTTAGTCTATCGCTCTCGAATCCCCACTCTACCAATGTTTCTGTGATTCCCATTGAGGATTTTTCAGCCATTCTGCCACCTTTTGCCTGTTTGTTTCCAATATGGATTACACCATTTAAAAAAGTTCCGTTGGTAAGTACTACTGATTTTGACTGGATATTATGGCCAAGCTGTGTAATAACTCCGGTGATTTTATTTCCACTTTTTGATAAACCAATTACAGAATCCTGGTAAAAATGGAGGTTTTCAATTTGCTCAAGGCATTGCCTCCATTTTAATGAAAACAACGCACGGTCGTTTTGTGCACGCGGACTCCACATTGCGGGCCCTTTACTTTTATTCAGCATTCTAAACTGAATCATGGTTTCATCAGTTACAATTCCTGAATAACCGCCCAAAGCGTCAATTTCACGTATTATCTGACCCTTTCCTATACCGCCCATGGCCGGATTACAACTCATTTGAGCCATATTTTGCATATTCATGGTAATCAAAAGGGTTTTGCTACCCAGATTAGCAGCAGCGGCGGCGGCTTCACAACCCGCGTGACCAGCACCTACCACTATTACATCATATTCTTGAAACATTTTGCAAAAATAATGAATTGAAATATGGGCATTGTTTCACGTGGAACTTTTAAATTTTGTTTCACGTGAAACAATTAGTAGAGATTCAGATAATGATCTTCTTTTTGTCTCATGATCCTTTTTTCTTGCTGAGAATGGTCGCCATAACCCACCAAATGTAAAAGACCATGGATCATAACCCGTAAGAGTTCGCGATGAAATGGCTCCTTTAGATTAAGTGCATTTTCTTTAACACGATCTACGCTTATATAGATCTCTGAAATTATGGGTTGAGATGGAAGGGAAAGATTAAAGGTAAGGATGTCGGTGTAGGTGTCGTGATTTAGATATTGAATATTGAGCTTGTGTAAATAAACATCATCGCAGAAAATATATATCACCTCCGAAAACCCGGTTTTTTCACCAGCCATTACTGAATGTACAAAAACCCTGTGCCGGTTCACTTCCTTTAGCCGAAACGACACATCCTGGTATTTAAATTTTATTTGTCCGGACATTAACTGCTAAATTAAATGAAGCTGGGTTATTTTTGCTGCAATGAATTTGTCAGAAGTAAAAACCGGTGAAAAAGTAAGGATTACATCATTTACAAATGAGGATCTCGTGCTTAAGCTCATGGAGATGGGTTGCCTGCCGGGTGAAGAAATCGTTGTGTGGAAAAAGGCACCATTCGGCGATCCGATATATGTGTTGGTAGCCGGCTATTCTTTAAGTCTGAGAAAAGATGAAGCCGAGGGGATTCAGGTGGAATCTTCAATTGTCGATATTAAATCTGATCAACTTTGAACATTGGATTATATTTTGGTTCATTTAATCCTATCCATAACGGTCATTTGATCATTGCAAGTTATATGGTCAACTTTACAGACCTGAAAAAGGTGTGGTTGATCGTTTCTCCCCAAAATCCATTTAAAGAAACCTCTTCTTTGTTAAATGAAAGGCATCGCAAACATCTGGTCGATATGGCTGTAGAAGGTGATAGCCGATTAAAAGCCTCAGGAATTGAATTTAAATTGCCGAGACCTTCTTATACTATTGACACATTAACCTATTTGAGTGAGAAATATCCTCAGCATGATTTTACAATTATAATGGGAAGCGATAGTTTTAAGAATATCAAGAAGTGGAAAAACGCTGGTTTTCTCCTAAAAAATTATAAAATAAATATTTATAAAAGAACCGGTTTTGATATCGATAAAAATATGCTCAGTGAAAATATTCAGGTAGTTGATGCCCCCCTTCTTCAAATTTCCGGCTCTATGATCCGGCAATTAATTAAGGAAAGAAAATCCATCAGGTATATGGTGCCCGAAATTGTAAATGAAGAAATATTGAATCAACAATATTATTTTTGATTTTCGTTTGTGCATCACTGTTATATTGCCATTATTTGTCAATCGGATACCAATCAAACACTTTTGTGTATGACAATAAAAAAGGGCTGATCAACAGCCCCTTCATTCTAAATTTTAAAATACTTATTTATACTTTACGGTCACATAAGATGTGGCAATAAACACATCATTTTCATCATAAATATCAAAAGCGTAATCTCCCGGGTCGTAGAAGCTGTATTTAATATAGGTGTAATAACTATCGGCATTAATATCGTATTCCTTATTCTCGTGAGACTTGTACGAGCCACTAACTTTTTTGTATGCTTTTAATTTAATGCCATCAATATTAAAATTGTTCGGATAATTATCAACTACAATATAGGCATAACTTCCGTTTCTGCTGATAAGGATCGACTTTGACTCTTTGGCGATTCCATTCACCGGAACCTCAATGCTCACGTAGCTTCTGGCCTTGCTGTAGTTTGATGTAGTGGTTGAGCTTGTGTTAGTGTTAGACGTGTTTTTATCATCATATTCTACAGTAACATACCCTGAATTTATAAATTTTCCATTTCCATCGTGTACATCAAAAGCATAATCTCCATCCGTCATGAAGCTGTATTGGATATAAGTATACGTGTATTGGTTATTGATATCATAATTAACGGCATCAAGTTTTACATATTCGCCGTTTTGCTTTTTGTAAGAAGTTAGTTTAATTTTACTTACAGGAAATTTATTCGGATAATTATCTACTATCACATAGGCGTAACTGCCTTTGTCACGATTGATAAAAATTTTCTTGTCTTCCTGTGCATTACCGCGTACCGGTTTGTCGATAGAAATATAAACACGGGATTTGGAATAGTCAGAGCTGCTTCCACCTACCTGTGCCCGGGCCGAGACAAATCCTCCCAGGAGTAGGAATAAAGTGATTGATAATGTTTTCATGTCGCTTAAGTTCTGGGTTTAAAATAATTGTTTTAATAAATATAGAAAATCGGAAACTAATTAACGGTGTAAAACGTATAAATATTTTAACCTATATAAAAAAACCTAATAGGAGACACCCGAGTACAATATAGGGCGGTGGAATTTTTGTAAACGTAAGAATAGAAAAAGTAACAATAATCACCAATAAATTGACAATGCCGGCTGCAGCAAATGGAAAGACTGATATATCTTTTAATAAGTAAAAAAAAGCTGCCCACATAATGCCGGTTACCACTGCATTAATGCCTTCCAGTGAACGATAAATTGCAGCATATTTTTTTAGATTATGCCACACAGGATAAAAGAACAATACTAATAAGGCGCTTGGCAGAAATATAAATACGCACCCGATTACACAACCCAATGCCTGCATTCCCGAACCCATATCGCGCAAAACCATGCCGCCCGTATATGCAGAAACAGAAAAAACAGGCCCGGGTATAGCTCTTACCAGGCCCCAGCCGGTTAAATATTCTTCCCGCGTCATATATCTTGTTTTTTCGCGCACCACATATTGCTCATACATTAATGGCATAAGCACATCGCCGCCACCAAATACAAGGCTTCCAAAACGATAAGTGTTTTCCGTCAGATTAAACGCTCTTTTGTGTTGCCAATCCTGCGTCCGCGCACGCTCACTCAGATATCCTACAATTATGAATATCAGCAGAAACAGCCATATGTTGGTCCATTTAATATGCTTTGGCCTTATTTTATATTTTTCAGGAAATCGCTTGTGACTGAAATTAGTAACTACCCCACCCAAAATAATAAGTATGGGAAAAATCCAGGGTGTTTTAAAAAAAAAATAAGTGGCAGCCGTAGAAACGACTAAAATAGAAAACGTAATCAGATTTCCAATAGAGGCCTTAAACATTTTGAAAGCAGCATACCCGATAAATCCAACTGCCATTGGCTCAATAAAAGTGAAAATATTCAGATTGACATGAAAGGTATTGATGTAATGAACCAAAAAACTGAAAATACCCATTATCAAACAGGCCGGGAAAATCCATATAAGAAGCGTAAGAATGGCCAATGGAATACCACCTCTTTTATAACCAATGAGAGTAACTGTTTGAGTGGATGAGGCTCCCGGAAGCATTTGGCAAAATGCAATGTATTCCAACAACTCTTCCTCAGTAACATCTTTCCGTTTATCTACAAAGGTTTTGATCATCATTCCCAAATGTCCCTGAGGGCCGCCGAAAGCGGAAACCGTATAATAAAACACGGCTTTAAGAAAGGGAATATGCCTTTTTAATACCATTCAAAATTTTTGAAGATGCACACCATCGCTCATCATTTCTTTAAGCCGATCTCTCTTAATCTTTCGTCGAGATATTCGCCTGCGGTAGCATCAGGATAAGCTTTGGGATGCTTTTCATCCACACAACTTTCTAATGCGGCAAGGCTCATAGCAGATTTGGGATGTAAAAAGAAAGGAATCGAAAAACGCGAAGTGTGCCATAATTCTCTGGGCGGATTTACAACTCTGTGTGTAGTGCTTTTCAGTTTGTTATTTGTAAGACGCTGTAACATATCTCCTACATTTACCACTATTTGCTGAGGAAGCGATGTTACCGGTACCCATTCATTTTGCTTGGTCAGGATTTCAAGACCACCTGCAGAAGCTCCGATTAGTAAGGTAATAAGGTTGATATCTTCATGCTGTTCGGCCCTTATTGCACTTTTAGGTTCTACCGTGATCGGCGGATAATGAATAGCTCTGATGATACTGTTGCCTTCATTTACAAAATCGTCAAAATAATGTTCATCAAGACCGAGGTAAATTGCTATAGCCTGCAATAATTCTTTTCCTGATTTTTCAAATGCGCGATAGGCTTTTTCGAGTGTTGGATTGAAATCAGCTACTTCTTTCACCTGCACATTGTCAGGGTATTCTTCTTTAAGAGCATGATCTGCAGGAACCATCTGACCAAATTGAAAAAATTCTTTAAGATCAGGTGCCTCACTGCCTTTTGCATGCTCTTTTCCAAAAGAAGTATAACCACGCTGCCCGGCCAATTCCGGTATTTCATACGACTTTTTGGTGGCCGAAGGAAGAGAAAAAAACTGTTGAACATTCGTGTATAAAGCCTCTATCAGATCATCAGAAATGCCATGATTTTTTACAGCTACAAATCCAACTTCTTCATAGGCCTTTCCTAATTTTTGTACAAAATCTTTTTTCTGTTGTTCATTACCTTGCGTAAAATCAGCGAGGTCAACTACCGGAATTTCATTCATACAATAAAAATTTTAAGTGATCAGAATTACCTGATGTTCACAAAGATAATCTATTGAATGGTTGAATACACGGCCATTTTAAGCAATTTAAATGCAATATTTACAGAGCCGAGCCGGTAAGTTCCTCCCAATATTCTGCTGCCCGGCGGGTATGAGGAATTACGATTGTACCGCCTACAATATTTGCTACAGCAAAAATTTCATATACCTCTTCGGTGCTTACGCCCAACTCGTGAACAGTTCCTAAATGATATTTGATACAATCGTCGCAACGCAAGACCATGCTGGCAACCAACCCCAGCATTTCTTTTGTCTTTTTGTCGAGCGCACCGTCCATATAAGTATTTGTGTCAAGGTTCCAAAGCCTTTTAATTACAAGGTTGTCTTTTGAAAGAATGACATCATTCATTTGCTTTCTGTACTCATTGAAGTCATTTATAAGAGTAGACATGGATTTATTTTTTAATCGTTTTCACCAATTTGGTCAATATCGTTTTCTAAATAGTTTGGATAGCGATCAAGAATTGTCCTTAATGAAAAATAGCTTGCAAATGCGAATGCTAAACCTAATAAAATGACAGAAACAAGGTTGCCCATACCGAAAATTAACACTCCTGCAAAAATGCCAATAATCTCCATAAGTATCCAACCAGCTACCAAATAAATCTGCCATGTAGAGGCCCTTAGCCCTTTTTCTTTGGCCTGCCTTCCGATGCTGCGGGCTAAAAATATCAATACTACAATTTCAAGCATCTTAAAATAATTTTATTTCAATTCAATATTAAAGTTTACCAGTTGTACAAACTTTGAAAGTCTCGCTTCCAGGTCAGCCTGGGTAATTTCTTTTAATCTTTCAACACCAAATTTTTCGACACAAAAACTAGCCAATGCTGAGCCATAAATAATGGCTGTTTTCATATTATCAAAAGTAACATTATCCGAATGGGCAAGATATCCGATAAAACCTCCTGCAAATGTATCACCTGCACCGGTAGGATCGAACACATCTTCAAGAGGTAGAGCTGGTGCAAAGAAAACATCATCTTTATGAAATAATAAAGCGCCATGTTCTCCTTTTTTGATCACAAGGTATTGCGGACCCATTTCCAGTATTTTTCGCGCCGCTTTTACCAATGAATATTCTTCACTTAATTGGCGCGCCTCGCTGTCATTAATCATTAACACATCTACTTTTTCTAACACTTTCTTAAGGTCGGCCATTGCCGTTTCCATCCAGAAGTTCATGGTATCCAACACTACCAGCCTGGGCCGCTTACGTAATTGTCCTATCACACTGAGTTGCAGTGAAGGCATCAAATTGCCCAGCATTAAATAATCGGCTCCCTGATAGCTCTCCGGCACTTTTGGATGAAAATCTGCAAGTACATTCAGGTCGGTAACCAGGGTGTCGCGTGAATTCATGTCTAGGTGGTATTTACCACTCCAGAAAAATGATTTACCACCTTTTACGATTTCTACACCTTCCAATTGAACACCACGGCTTTTTAATTCATTCATTTCTTCCTCCGGAAAATCGTCGCCAACAATTGACAACTGTTGCAGGTCTTTTGTAAGATGGGTGGCTGCATATGCCACATAAGTGGCAGAGCCGCCAACTACCTTTTCTGTTTTTCCAAAAGGGGTTTCGATTGCATCAAATGCCATTGTGCCAAGTGTAATAATCGCCATGAGAAAGAAATTAATTTAAAAAAACGGGGCAAAAGTAAACGAATAGAGCTGAATGCTTACAGGTAAAACCATTTTGAACCGGAAATTTTATCTTTAAATAAAAAAAGAATGCTTTTACATATGCACCCCGAGAATCCTCAAAAGCGACTTTTAGATGAAGCTGTAGAAATATTACGGAACGGAGGCATCATTATTTATCCCACCGATACAATTTATGGTTTGGGCTGCGATATTTTTCAACCTAAAGCATTGAACCGGATTTGCCAGATAAAAGGCATCGACCCAAAGAAAGCGCAATTCTCATTTATCTGCAGAGACCTAAGCCACCTGAGCGATTACACCAAAAGTATCGACACGCCCCTATATCGGATTTTAAAAAACCATTTACCCGGCCCCTACACATTTATATTGCCTGCAAGCCGCCAGGTTCCCAAATTGCTGAAGAGTAAAAAGGATACAATAGGATTACGTATTCCGGATAATAAAATTTGCTTTGAATTATTAAATCTGCTCGACCGGCCTTTGCTAAGCACTACATTGCCGGGTGAAATGATAGAAGAGTACACCGATCCGGATCTGATCTATGAAAAATTTGGCAAACAGGTAGATGCTGTGATTGATGGAGGAATGGGAGGATTTATTCCTTCCACTGTGATCGACTGCACCACCGGCGATCTGCAGGTAATAAGGGAAGGTTTGGGCCAATGGCAGGAGTGAACGCTTTCAAAAGCACTTTTTTAAGGAAAAATTAAAAACAAAAAACCACTCACAGCCATAGCATTATGAAGAGCAGTGGGATGCCGAACAGCACCACCAAAAATGCAAAAAATGGAGAAAGCCAGATGCCGTGGCCGGAAGGAAAACGGTATTTCTTCTTATACTCTGAAGCAAACTTTAAAAACCGAACCGTATATAAAAGGGCTATCAGCATTGAATAAGCAACTAATACAACTCCGGTGACATGCATGATATGCAAATGGCGAGATAAGTGCTTGTAATTATTTATGTTCATTTCCAATATCATGATACCAAACCTGTCGATGGCTATTCCGAAGATCATGGCGCCTAAAGCGGTTCTCACCCATACAGAAAGTGTGCGTTCGGCATTCATATAACTTCTTCCGGCGGATAATTGAACGAGCTCCTTCATTACATCAAGCTGATGATCGTTGCTTTGATCTGTGTGCATAACAGTTTAATCGCCGCCATAAATATGCCAATCGAAAATTAGTTTTCTTACAAAAAAAGCTCCGGCACCTTCACCGAAGCCTTTATGTCCCAAATAACCATTTAACCTATTTCCGTTTACGATCGTTGTGCTTAGTGCGGTAGATTAGTTTACTGTTCTTTTGTTGTTCGTTGCGAATGATTTTTCTTTCAGGTTTTGTAATCTTGCCGTCAGACTTAGCAAGTTTAGCGTCCTGGCGCACATCTTTTTCGCGGTATTGGATCACCTTCTTTTCGCCCTTGGTAATCTCGCCGCTTTTGATACCATCCTTTACGCGGTGATGTTGAATTTTTTGATGTACCCTGATCTGGGCATTAACACCATACATACCGGCAAATAAAAATATAGCCAGTAATAAGATTCCTGTTTTCATAACATACATTTTTTAATGGTTAAAAATTAAATGCGCTGTTATGACAAGTGGTTTTTTCAAAAAGTTTAATGGGTGCAAAAATATTTTTCCAAAAAAATCAAAAGTCTGTTACCACTAACTCATCAGCAATCATTTTATCTGAAGCAGATTCCCAGCAGATGTTAAAGCTTTTGCGATGATAGCGGCAAACACCATGTTCTTTTATTGCCTGCCGGTGTTCGGGTGTGCCATACCCTTTGTTGGAATGCCAACCATAGACTTTGTTTTTGCGATGGAGTTTGCGCATATAGTCATCGCGGTAAGTTTTGGCAAGTACACTTGCAGCCGCAATAGAAGCGTATATGCCGTCGCCTTTGATAACGCACTGGTGCGGAACTTTTTTAAAAGGCTTGAACCGGTTGCCATCTATTAATAACAATTCGGGGATGGTATGTAATTTTTTTATACTTATATGCATGGCTTTGAAGGAGGCCTGCAAAATATTGATGCGGTCAATTTCGTCATTACTTACATTGGATACCGACCATGCTATACTTTCTTTTTCTATTACCGGCCTCAGTATTTCTCTTTGCTGTTCGTTCAGTTGCTTACTGTCATTTAGTAAGGGATGAAAAAAGTCTTTTGGTAAAATGACTGCTGCAGCGAAAACGGGTCCTGCAAAGCATCCGCGCCCTGCTTCATCCACTCCGGCCTCAATAAATTTATTATGAAAAAAAGGTAGCAGCAATCTGATTATTTTTGCCAAAATTAATGGACAGCATGTATCCTGTCAACAAAAATTATAAACATGCGATTCAATCCTAATATACCCAAAGGTGCAGCATGTTAAAACTACAAAAGAGATGAATCTGAGAAATGAAAGAACTGCTTACAAACCCATTTCAATTTGGCTTTACATAGGTGTTTTTATGTTGGTGGTTCAAATTGTTTTAGGAGGGATCACCAGGCTTACCGAAAGTGGATTAAGTATTACAGAATGGGATCCTATTACGGGCACTTTGCCTCCCATGAATGAACAGGCCTGGCACGAGGAATTTGATAAATATAAAAATACGGCGCAGTTTCAACATATACATGCTGATTTTACTATGTCAGATTTTAAAAACATCTTTTTTTGGGAATGGCTGCATCGCAATTGGGCCCGTTTAATGGGAGTTGTTTTCATAATCGGGTTTGTTTATTTTTTAATAAGAAAAAAATTTTCCGGCATACTAATTATTCCTCTTGTAATGCTGTTTATACTTGGGGCTATTCAGGGTGCAATCGGATGGATCATGGTTCAGAGCGGGCTTGTACCGGAACGGTTGTTTGTGGGGCACATTCAACTGGCCACACATTTTATGGCTGCATTGCTGTTGCTGTGCTATACATTCTGGTTTGCATTAATGCTTTCTGTTCCAAAGAAGGATCTGGTGATCAATAAATCTTTAAAAAACTGGAACCTGGTCATACTTGTCTTACTGTTTTTTCAATTGATTTATGGAGCCTTTATGGCTGGGTTACATGCCGCTGTGGCTGCACCTACATGGCCAACAATTAACGGAAGCTGGATACCTGCGGAACTAAATCGTTTACAACCGGCATTCAGTAACTGGATCAACAATAAGATAACGATTCAATTCATACACAGAGGTATTGCCTATTTGCTGGTTATTTTCACTTTTATCTGGTATTTTAAATCCTTTAACATTGCGGGTAGTAAATTATTTCGATTTGCAAGAAATCTTCCTGTGATATTTGTATTGCTTCAGGTAGTTTTGGGAATATTTACCGTTACCCTTTCTCCTTTTGGCAATAACCTGGTTTACCTGGGCGTTGCACATCAGTTTGTGGCCATACTTTTTTTATTGTCTGTTATTTGGGTGATATTTATGGTCCGCAAACATGCACCTGTATATTATTTGACGGAGCGCTAACAACAGCTTATGAAAGATGTATTGAAAAATATTTATTATTCATTTCCGATACAACTACTGCTGCTGCATTTTCGTAAGTCGCAATTGCTGCTCATCTTCTGGATGATTTTATTCCTAACCGTCACCGGCCATTTCATGAAGCTGTTTGGTGCCGATGCGTTATTTCTTGCGCCTGAATACTTAGGTTCCGTAAATGCGTTGAGCACTGCAATTGTTGGTATATCCTGCGGGATATTTATCATGAGCTGGAATATTACAACATTTATTTCTCACAGTGCGCGATTCAGATTTCTGGCAGCCACCACTAATCCTTTTTTAAAGTATTGCCTGAATAATGCGATCATTCCTATTATATTTCTGATCGTTTATTTTAGTTGCGCCTTTTCATTTGCCACTCATAATGAACTGATACCTGTTTCAAAATTTTTTATCTACGCATTGTCATTTACAGGAGGATTGTTATTGGTGCTTGTAGTTTCATTTGCTTATTTTTTTACCGTCGACCGCAGGATTATCAGAACGATACAACCGGGTATTATCAATTTTGACGACGATTCAACAGAACCGATAGCTGAAGAACAACAATTTGAGCCGTTTGGCTTACCTGTAAGAAATTATGCAGGCGCTTTTATGAAATTCAGAACGGCAAGAAATGTTTCACATTACAGCCAATCTTTTCTTGACATTATTTTTAAACGTCATCACTTTTCAGCGATGATCACGGTATTGCTTGCTTTTATTATCATGGTTTTTATTGGTTTCTTTTTGGATAACAGAATCTTTCAGGTACCTGCCGGAGCCAGTGTGTTTGGAATGTTTGCCATTCTGGTGGCGGTTATCGGCGCATTGAGTTATTTTCTCAAAAGCTGGAGCCTGCTATTTATTATAGGTCTTTTTATTTTAACTAATCAGCTATATCAAAACAATATCATAGATCCGCGAAATAAGGCCTATGGCCTGGATTATGCAAAAAACAATCGCCCCACCTATAGTCTTCAAACGCTTCAAAGCCTTTCTACTCCCGACAAAATCGCTGCTGATGAAAAAAACATGCTGGGAATTTTAAATAAATGGAAAGCCCGCCAAAAAGAAGAAAAGCCCCTGATGATCTTGTTCAATTTTAGCGGAGGTGGTTTAAGAGGTGCTAGTTTTTCAATGAATGTATTGCAGAAGCTCGATAGTGCTACTAAAGGAAATATTATGAAGCAAACCATGCTTATGACAGGCGCTTCGGGTGGTATGCTTGCTGCGGCATATTTCAGAGAATTATCACGGCTGCGCCAGGAAGGGCATCCGATAAATCTTCAGGATAAAAAGTATCTGGTTAATATTTCTGAAGATCTTCTGAATCCGGTATTCTCGTCGATGATTGCCCGTGATCTGATAGCACCCACCCAGAAATTTACGTATAGTCATCGCCGTTATATCAAAGACCGCGGCTATGCATTTGAGCAAAAGCTGAATCGAAATACCGGAGGTTTGTTAAATCAAAATCTGGGTTTTTACAAATCTTACGAATCAAATGCTACCATACCACTCATGATCTTTAATTCGGTGGTTACACAAGATCTCAAAAAGATGATGATCTGTACACAGCCGCTGAGTTTTATGATGAAATCCGCGTATAAAGACAGCACTTCGGCATCCACCGGCCCGGATGCTATTGATTTTGCTTCACTTTTTCAAAATCAATCGCCAATGGATGTGAGATTACTTTCAGCGTTGAGAATGAATGCAACTTATCCCTACGTATTGCCGGCCGTTTGGCTGCCTACTAATCCAATTATAGATGTGATGGATGCGGGGCTTCGTGATAATTATGGACAGGAATCTTCTTTGCGGTTTTTGTATGTGTTCAGAGACTGGATCAATAAAAACACCAGCGGTATTATGATCATCCAGGTGCGCTCAAAACAAAAAGGTAGCTGGGACGATACAGATCAGGGAGGATCTATTGCCGAGATCATTACAAAACCGGTTTCCATGTTGCAAACAAATTGGTTCAGGCTCCAGGATTATTTTCAGGATGATGAAATCACTTATGCACAGAGCTTTTTAGATATTCCTCTTACCCGCGTGGCTTTCATGTATGTGCCGGAAAAAGAACAATTGGGCGCTTCGCTTAATTTTCACCTTACAGGCAGCGAGAAAAAAGAAGTAAGGCTGTCGCTTTCAAGGAAGAACAACGTGGACGCTTTCCGGGATGTAATGCATATCATTAACAGCGCTAAGCAGGATGAATAAGCTTGTACGCCGAAGGCAAAATTTGTATGAGATATTCTTTCTCAGGTTGCAGCGGATCGCCATCAATGTGTACAGGTGCTAAATTCTTATTTATCAACCGAACTTTTGCAGCATTAAAATATTCAATATTGTTTTGCCTGGAAACACGATCAGGTTTGATATTTTTTTTACTAAATAAAACATGTTGTACAAAAGATATCAGTATGTTAATCTTCGTTGTTTTTTTTAGTATTACCACATCCAGCATTCCATCATTGAGGCTGGCCTGAGGCGCAATTTTTACATTGTTTCCAAATTGATTGGCATTTGAAATGCAAAATATAAATGCCTCTGCTTTTTCAGTTTTGTTTTCTATTTCAAATTCAAAATGATAAGGTTTTGCCTTAAAAAAATGTTTTATGGCCAGTTTGGTATATGTAGTCAGGCCACGTTTTCTTTCTTTTGAGAATTCGCCGGCCACAAAGGCATCAAAGCCAAATCCTGTGATCTGGCAACCCAGCCTGTTGTTCACCGTAAATGCGTCTATGCATCGGGGTATGCCGGTAAAAATTATGGCCAGGGCCTTGTCAACCGAATTTGGAATGCCCGCAGACCGTGCGAGGCCGTTGCCGCTTCCGAGCGGAATAATACCTACGTTTACAGGCATATCAATTAAAGATGACACAACCGGGCCTACACTTCCGTCACCACCGCAGATAACGATATCGGTGATCTCTTCTTTAACGATCTTTTCTTTCAGAAATGAATAGTCGCCATCTTTGCTTGTAAACAGAATTTCAAACGTTGTGAAGTGCCGTTCGCAATGCGCGATGATCTGCTTTTCAAGCGCCATCTTATCACGGGTACCAGATATAGGATTAATGAAAAACACAATTTTTCTTTCCATCAGTGGTTTGTTTTGGCGGGTGTGAAAGTAATTAACCTCATTGAATTGCCGATCAGGAGTTTAAAGCATTCCACAACACATCTTTTAATTCTGTAAGACCTTTGTTCGTAACCGAAGAAATAAAGAGATGAGGAATATCCTCCGGAAGTTCTTTTGCTATCGCTGATTTTAATTCATCATCAAGCATATCTGATTTACTGATGGCAATAATGAATTTCTTATCCAGCAGTTCCGGGTTATATTTTTCCAATTCGTGCCTAAGGATCTCAAATTCTTTTTTATGATCATTACTATCTGCGGGAATCAGAAAGAGCAAAACCGGATTTCTTTCGATATGTCGTAAAAATCTGTGGCCAAGCCCTTTGCCTTCTGCCGCTCCTTCAATGATGCCGGGCAAATCAGCAATACAAAAGCTTTTATTATCCCTGTACAGGACCATGCCTAATTGAGGCGTGATCGTTGTAAAAGCATAATTTGCGATTTTAGGTTTGGCCGCAGATACCACAGAAAGTAATGTGGATTTACCCGCATTTGGAAAACCTACCAGTCCTACATCTGCAAGTACTTTCAATTCCAGTTCCACAATTGTTTCTTCGCTTTCCTCGCCCGGCTGTGCGTAATTGGGTGCCTGATTGGTGGACGTTGCAAAATTTGCATTGCCCTGGCCGCCGCGACCTCCTTTCAAAATGATCTTTTGTTCTCCATCATTTAAAATTTCAAAAGATGCTCCGTTGTCTTCTCTGGTGGCAATGGTGCCCAATGGAACTTCAATAATAATGTCTTTTCCATCTCTGCCTGTGCTGTTGTTTTCTCCTCCTTTCTCACCGTTTTCTGCCAACACGTTTTTATAATACCTTAAATGCAAAAGCGTCCACAAATTTTTATTCCCTCTCAAAATTATATGCGCGCCCCTTCCCCCATTTCCACCATCGGGTCCACCAAAAGCGGTGAGTTTATTGCGCATAAAATGCCTGCTGCCGGCGCCGCCATGACCACTTCTGCAAAAAATTTTTATCAGGTCTATGAAGTTTGTCTTTTCCATCGTTTCAAAGGTCAAATATTTGAGGAACTAAATTTGCATTAATTAATATTCAATTTTGTTTAATGAAAATACTATTTTCCATTTTAATTTTCATGGTGGCAGCATCTTGCAAAAATAAAATAGCAGGTACACAACCCATGCCGCAATGTTTGCAAAAACAGATCAATGAAATGACCGCCACGCCCGGCAATGCACCTGCTTCTGTAACTGAATACACCTACCAGGGCGAAAAGGTTTATTACATGATTGCACCATGTTGCGATCAGTTCAATCTTGTATTTGACAAAGACTGTAATATACTAGGCAGGCCCGATGGCGGCATTACCGGTAAGGGCGATGGTAGTTTGCCACACTTTTGGAGCGAAGCAAAAGATCCGAAAGTGATTTGGAAAAATCAGTAAAAAAGTGCTTTTGAAGGCGATATAATATTTTTGAAAAATGCCATCATTACGAAATATCGAATTCAAGGCTCGTGTAGAAAATTTGAGTGCACTTCAACAAAAATTTATTCAGGCATTTAACCCAACACTTATTGGAACTGACGAACAAACAGATACTTATTTTAATGCTTCGGTTGGCAGAATAAAATTGAGGGAAGGAAATATTGAAAATGCACTCATTCAGTATGAAAGAGAAAATACCGCATCCGCTAAAGAATCCAGGATATTACTTTACAAGCACCAGCCTGATGGTATATTAAAAGAAATCCTCACCGCTCAATTAGGAATAAAAGTGATTGTAAAAAAATCACGTAGGATCTTTTTTATAGATAATGTAAAGTTTCATTTTGACATCGTAGAAGGGCTGGGCCATTTCATTGAAGTGGAAGCAATAGATGACAGTGGTTCTAAAGATCCGGATACGCTTCAAATGCAATGTGATCAATACATGAAATTTTTCGAAATAAAAAGTAATCAACTTGTAAAACAATCCTACAGTGATCTGCTCTTAGCCGGTTCTTAAAATTTGTTTCTTACCGATTGAATAAATTTTTCAATTCCTTTTCGAATGTCTGATGCGCTGCTTCTGTGATTGTTTATTAATACAGAGAATAAAAGCAATTTATTTTTTTTGGTGTATAAATAACCACTTAATGCCACCACACCGTTTAATGTGCCTGTTTTTACAAAAATAGATCCGGCATCGTCAAGGTAAAGAGACGAAATAGTACCTGTGCCACCCGTTGGCAATATCTTTTTAATCCTTTCCATTCCAAATTCATTTTTCATTTTTTGTAAAATGAAAATAAAATCCTGGGGTGAGAATAAGTTGTAACGGCTAAGGCCCGAACCATCTACCCAGGAAGGTTTTTGCGGCATGTCTTTATATTCTGTTTCCAATAATTTATTAATAATTGAACGGTCGTTCATTTGACCCAAAACCTTTTGGCTTACCATTAATAAACTTTGTTCGGCATAAAAATTATCGCTTCTGTACATCATTCTCGAAAGCATAGAATCTAAAGGTTGTGAATGCAAAACATCGCGAAGGTTTTCGGTTGAATTACCGGGCGAAGTCAGGAAAACAGATGCATGCAAGGTGTCTGACAACAAAGCAACAACGGTGCTGTCGGCGGGAAGAAAAGGCACTTCCAAATATTTGGAACGACCGGGTTTAATCACAAAATTATTTTCTGACCAGGGCCTGCTCACTGCTATACCATTTTTAATATCATTTGCAATCTGACTGTTGTTTTTAAAATATCCGGGTGAAATAGTTAATCCGTTTTTCGCCTCCGAAAATCTCACTACATTTCCATAAACAGGAAATTGGCTCCTTCCTGCCATATAATCTTCGTCATAATCGTTCCATGCCCAGCCATTTCCAAGAAACTGATTAAAGTTGTTTGAAACAAAATCTATCCGTTTGAACTGTTTTAAAAAATCCCAACCAGGCTGAAGTTTAAAATCTGGGTGTAGAAAGGTGGGATCTCCTGTTCCTTGAATTTTTACGGTTGAATCATTTTCCACTTCATACATCAGCGCAGGAATGCTGTCGCCCAAATACTTCATAGCTGCATAGCAGGAAGCCAGCTTTGTATTACTTGCCGGCACAAAATATTTTTCAGATTGATAGCTATAAACAAGTTTATCGCCCGCTTCATCATAAATAGCGATGCCTGTATGCGCGTTTTTAAAATGCTGATCTTTTAAAATTGTTTTGTGGGCTACCCGGTTTAATTCTGAAGAAAGGCTGCATGAAGTAAAAAAAAGTGATGCGGCCAGGAGTATTGGAAAATATTTCATCGCACTAAATTACGTTTTTACAATATTCCATTTTTTAAATGAGAAATGGTATTTTGCGATTATAATAAAATAAATGAAAAAATTAATAGCAATACTTTTTCTGTTTCAATGTGCTAATTTGTTTGCACAGGAAAGTGGAAAAGGAAAATTTGATGCAAGTCGTTTATTCACCGGAGGCAGCGTAAATTTTGGTTTTTCATCAAATGGCGTAACGGTCGGCGCATCGCCCCAACTGGGTTACAGCGTTGCATCGTGGGCCGATCTGGGTGTGGTATTCAATATAAATTATAACTCACGAAGAGATGTATATGCTGATGGTGATCAGGTACGGCAAACAACTTACGGCCCGGCAGTGTTTACAAGGCTTTTTCCTGTAAAATTTTTATTTGCAAGCGCGCAGTTTGAATACAATACCACAAAGCTGAAATATCATCCTGCTTATGGCAATTATTATAATACAGATACCACTTTCGGTGGGCCAAGTTTATTACTCGGAGTAGGATATGCAGGTGGCCGCCAGCCGGGAAGTAACAGCTATTATTATATGTCTGTTTCGTGGGATGTAATGGGAGATGAAAACTCGCCTTACATTAATGAATATGGAAAATCAATTCCTATTTTCAGAGTGGGATATAATATTGGTTTATTTCAAAACAGAAACAGAAAGCTATAACACAAAAAGATCCGAAGCGATCTTATCTGCAAAAAGTTTGCCCTGGTTTGTAAGGGATATCGAATTGGCTGAAGTGTAAAACCAATCACTATTCATTTTTTGCAGCATACAAACTGTGCGTTCTTTTATTTCTTTTGAAAATTGGTTTTGAAGAAATTGCAGATCGATTCCTTCAATCGTTCTGAGCGATGTCATGATGTATTCATTATACATTTGATTTTTTGTCAGGTCTTCTTTTTCAAAAGCACTTTTTCCCTGATTTATTAAATCAATATATTTTGGATTATGCGCAATGTTCCAGTACCTCGAGCGGCCATCGTAGGAGTGAGCAGAAGGGCCGATTCCAAGATATTTTTTTTGCTGCCAATAGCTGCTGTTGTGGCGGCTTCTCATTCCGGGTAATGCAAAATTTGAAATTTCGTAATGTTCATAACCTGCCCGCTTCATTTCCTGCATCAGTAATTCAAATTGCGCTGCCTGAGCATTTGCTTCAGGCTCTTCTTTCTTATTCAGAGCAATCATTTTGTGCAAGGCCGTAGCGGGTTCTACTGTAAGTGCATATGCAGCAATATGCGGTGTTTGCAATTCTATCAGGCAACGGATATTATACATAAATTCTGAATCTGTAAGACCGGGAATTCCAAAGATCAGGTCGGCAGAAAAATTTGTAAAACCGGCTTTGCGCGCAAGCGTGATCGCCTCCTTGGCCTGTGCGGCACTATGTGACCGGTTCATCCATTTAAGATCACGGTCGAAAAATGATTGTATACCGATGCTCAATCTGTTAATGCCGGCAACTCTCCATTGCGCCAAATTTTCTTGATTGATATCATCGGGATTGGCTTCTAATGTTACTTCAGCATCCGGATGAATATTGTAAAATTTATGTAATTGAAAAAAGATGGATTGTAATTCACTTTGATTCAAAATGCTGGGTGTGCCACCGCCAAAATAAACAGATGTTATGGATTCCGATTTTTCAAGTATCATACTTGCCATGGCCTCATTATTCCCTGAAGCATGCATACTTATTTCTTTAAGAATAGCATGAATCATTTTATCTTTCAACAGCAGTGAAGTAGAAAAATGAAAATTGCAGTAATAACACGCTTTTCGGCAAAAGGGGATATGAATATAAATACCGGCCAATCGAATGGATTTTTTAAATGAGTGTCAACAAAGATTTACAGAAATCTAAATTAGTTTTGGAACGCGCAATGTTTTTACCACGATCCATACCAAAGAATTTAATTGCTCTGTCTTTTCTGTGTTTTTTTTCAATGCAAATTTCGGCACAAAAAAGTTATCCGGTTCATTATCACCTGGCAGATAAAAAACAACAGCGCTCCGCATCGGCTGTGTTAGATTCTTCATTTGCCACGCAAATGGATGCCGAAAAATATATAGATACGCTGCCATTACTATTAAAACAAAAAGGCTTTATCACCGCATCGGTTGACAGTGCATCATTTGACAGTTCTGCTGCGCAGGTTTATTTGTACCTCGGTTATAAATGGCAGTGGATCATTTGGCCGGATAGTTCAACTGCTCGTTTGCCGGGCAATTTGAATTATAAGCCGGGCGCGAAGCTTTCATATTCAGAATTCCAAAAGCTTAAAGATGAAGTGATGAATTATTATGAAAATAATGGTCACCCATTTGCTAAAATTTCATTCGACACTGTTGCCATCCTGCCTGGTGTAATCCAGGCGAATATTCATGCCGAACCCGGAGTGATCTATCATATCGATAGTATAAGAGTATTTGGAAATGCAAGAATTAAGAACAAATTTTTGCAACGCTATCTTGATATCGCAGATGGCAGTGTGTACAATCGTTCAACGTTAACCAGAATCAGTAAGTCGATCGCCAACCTTCCTTATTTGCAGGAAACAAATTTATGGGATTTGACCATGCTTGGCACCGGTGCTACACTCAATTTGTATCTGCAACCCAGGCGCAGCAGTGAAGTAAATGCGCTTATCGGGTTTTTGCCCGGAAATTCTATCACCGGAAAAACGAAGATCACCGCTGATGTAAAACTCAATTTAAGAAATGCGCTCGGTTCGGGAGAAACCGTTTTGGTAAACTGGCAGCAGTTAGAAGCCCAATCACCAAGGCTCGATCTGGGATACAATCAACCTTATATTTTTAATAGTCCTTTTGGAATAGATTTTTCATTCGGAATGCTCAAAAAAGATTCCAGTTGGTTGCAACTAAAGGGCCGGATAGGCGCGCAATATTTCTGGTCGGCCAATAGCCTTGTAAATATTTTTTACGCACTTGAAAATTCTTATTTATTGCAAGGAGGCATTGACACAAACCAAATTATAATCACCCATACTTTGCCGCCTTATATTGATGTTTCTTCGGGCAGCCTTGGTGTGGGTTATTTATTTGATAATACAAATTACAAACTCAATCCGCGGAATGGAAATCAAATTCAATTAACGGCAGCAGCAGGTATAAAAAAAGTGACGCCTAACAATGATATTTTGCAACTAAAAGATCCTGTGGATCCGGATTACGATTTCAGGCTGTTATACGATAGCATCAGGCAAAGCAGCTATAAGATTTCAATATCAGGTTCTGCCGCACATTATTTTAATTTGCATAATAACAGTGTGATAAAACTTGCAGCACAGGGTGGATGGCTACAAACGCCACAGGCTTTTCAGAATGAACTTTTCAGGATCGGCGGCTATCATTTGTTGCGGGGATTTGATGAAGAAAGTATTTATGCAAACAGGTATGCTGTATTTACTGCTGAATATCGGTATATTACGGGTTTCAATTCTTTTTTGTTTGGTTTTACAGATGCCGGATTTACCAAATATGAAAGTTCGGGGTTTGCAGCGTCCAATTCATTTTTAAGCGGCGGCCTTGGCTTGGAACTGGAAACGAAATTCGGTTTGCTGAATATCAGCTACGCCGTAGGAAAAAGAAACGATGTAAAGTTTGATATTCGCAATGCATCCAAAATTCATTTTGGCTATATCAATTATTTTTGAGCACCGCATGAAACATTTTCTCACATTTATTCTCTTTTTGTTGCTGATTTTTTCAGGTTTCCGATCTGATGCACAGCAGGGCGATACTGTGGTGAAAAAGCGGGATTCAGTTTCCGGAATATCTTCAAAGCCACGCGATACTAACCCTATCGTAAGGCGGGATACTGCTAAAAAAATGAAAACAATTCCGGCGGGTGATAGTGTTGAAAAGGTGCAGATCCCAACGCCCGCTTCCACTTACACTCCTAAGGATTCAATACAAAACGATTCGCTGCCTGCTCTTCCTTTTGCGCTTAAACAAAAATCTTTTGTGACAGGAAAGATTCTGAAAAACAATAAACTGATTAATGCATCTGGAACACCGCAATATTTTATCATTCATGAGCGTGAGCCTGAGGGAAAAGAGATCTTGTTTTATGGTATAGCCGGTTTATTACTTTTGATAGGATTGTTTAAAGCCTTTAATCAACAATATTTTTCTAATTTATTCAGGGTTTATTTCAACACATCTCTCAGGCAGTCGCAACTCTCCGAACAATTGCTACAGGCACGTTTACCATCGTTTTTGATGAATATTTTTTTTGTGATCGTTGCCGGAATTTTCGCATGGCAAATGTTTGTGCATTTCAATGAATTCAACCGTGTGAAACCTTATGTACTGCTGCAGTTTTGCATTGGCGTCATTGCGGTTATCTATATCGTAAAGTATTGTTTTCTGAAATTTATTGGATGGGCTGCAGCCATTACACCGGTAATGGATCGTTATATCTTCATCATTTTTATGGTAAATAAAATTATGGCGATCTTACTGCTTCCTTTTATTGTTTTGCTCGCGTTCGGCCACAAAGATTGGTTTAGTATTGTAAAAGTAGCGGCTTTGCTAAGCGTTGGGCTTTTATTTCTTTCACGCTATGCCAAAAGCTATGGACTACTGGGTCAAAAAATAGAGATCAAACCTTTTCATTTTATCCTTTTTTTTATCGGAGCTGAATTGATACCATGTGCCCTTCTATACAAGGCCACCATTGATTATTTTATTGGATAGGCGATAAACGCTTATTAAAAAATGCCTAATTTTGCAGGGCATGAATATGAAAATGGAAACTAACTCCGGTAACACCCAGGTGCTTTCAATTAAAAAAATCCGTAACATTTTAATTACGCAGTCGAGGCCTGAAGGTGCAAAATCTCTTTATTTTGATCTTGAAAAAAAATTCAATTTAAATCTTGAATTTCAACCACTCATCGAAGTAGTACCTATTCCTGCAAGAGAATTCAGAAAACAAAAAATCGATATTGCCGCTTATACAGCAGTAATATTTACAAGCAAAAATGCAATCGACAATTTTTTTCGCACCTGCGAAGAAATGCGGATCAATATTTCTCCTGATCTGAAATACTTCTGCATTACTGAATCCATTGCCTTGTACCTTCAAAAATTTACTCTGTACCGCAAGCGTAAAGTTTTTTATGGCGACGACGGCACCAATGAGAAGTTGTTTGAAGTGATCAAGAAGTATAAAGGGCAGGAAAAATTTTTATATCCTTGCTCAGAGTCGTTCGACAGCGAAATTTCCAACTGGCTGTCTGCAAATAATTGTGATTATGCCATTCCTGTTTTGTATGAGGTAAAATCTACCGATATCAAAAAACTTATGCAGGAAAAAGATTTCCAGGTGATTTGTATTTTCACACCATTGAGTGTAAAAAGTTTTCTGGAAAACAATCCCGACTTTTCTCAAAACGGCACTATCATTGGCGTTTTCGGAGATAATACGCGCAAGGCCACAATTGCCGCCGGATTGCGCCCTGATATCATAGCTCCCAGCCCTACAGCAAAAAATATGGCGGCCGCACTGGAAGAATTCCTTACCACTCTTCCTAAGAAATAAGGCGAACTCTTAATTTTATTTTTTTAAAAAAAGGCGCAAAAAGTGCTTTTGAAAGAACCACTTATTTGAAGATCTGATAAGTGATAATACTACATATATATGCCAGGCCTGTCATGTATGCAAACATAATTGCGGGCCATTTCCATGATTTAGTTTCACGCTTTACAATGGCCAACGTACTCATGCATTGCATAGCCAGCACATAAAAGATCAGCAGCGATAAACCTGCAGCTACGGTGTACACTTTATCACCATTAGGCCAGGTGGCCGATCTCATTTTTTGCCTTAAAGTGGTGCTGTTCTCATCCGCATCACCTACGCTGTACAAGGTGGCCATCGTTCCTACAAAAACTTCCCGCGCGGCGAAGGATGTAATTAATGCGATACCGATTTTCCAATCAAATCCTAACGGACGGATAACGGGCTCTATGGCGTGGCCCAGTCTGCCCGCATAAGAATTTTGCAGTAATTCAGTTTGCCTGTGGTTTTCCAGATCTGATTTGTTTTGTGGCTGCTCTGCAATGAGCTGGTCATACTTTTGAGTAACGGCATGCATTTTTTCTTTGGGCCCATAGCTGCTCAAAACCCATAAAAATAAGCTGATCACCATAATTACTTTACCCGCATCTACTACAAAGATCCGTGCCTTTTCCACCATAGTGTTCATAATGTTTTTCCACCGTGGATTTCGGTACAAAGGCAATTCAAGAATGAAAAAACTTTTATCTCTTCCTTTGATAAACCACTTCATTACATAAGCACTTGCCAGGGCCATAAATGTTCCCAGGAAATACATCAGCATCATCACTAATCCCTGTGCGCTTATAAAACCAAAATAAAATTTATTAGGGATCACCAGGGCAATCAATACGGTATAAACAGGCAGCCGTGCGCTGCAGCTCATCAGCGGCGTAACCATAATGGTAAGCAGCCGTTCTTTTTTATTTTCAATGCTACGCGCACTCATAATGGCGGGCACAGCGCATGCAAGGCCGCTGATCATTGGCATTACACTTTTTCCATTAAGTCCGGCTTTTCGCATAACCCTGTCTGTTAAAAAACTGATACGCGCCATATAACCGGTATCTTCAAGCAAAGTGACAAGCCCGAACAGAATCATGATCTGAGGTACAAAAACAAGAATTCCACTTAGTCCTGCCAGGATACCATTTACAAAAAGATCTGAAAGCCATCCCGAAGGAAGAACGCCAGACAGCCATACGCCGGCTTCAGCAAAAGTCCACTCAATCCCATTCATGGGAAACTGCGCCAGCACAAAAATGCTCTGAAAAAGAACAAACAATACAGCCAGTAAAATGATATATCCCCAGAAACGATGAAGTAATATGGCATCGAGCTTATGGGTAAACAATTCTTTTTTAAGCGGATCTTCCTCGACCACCGTTTGTTTCATAATCCCTTTGATCTTTCCATAGCGTTGGAGAATTTCATTGGCCTGCGTTTTGGCATGATTGAAATTGTTAAGCTGTTCGGTAAGCTCAATGGAATCCTGTACCGATTGATCAAAATTCAGGCTTTCATGGTTGATGAGGTAATGGATCGCGTGGTAATTACTGGTACCGGGCACAAGCTTTTGTACTTCTCTGATGGCATCCGGAGCAAATGCTGAAACATTTATAAAGTCGCGCTGAGGCGCAGTATCATTAATTTGACCGGCAGTTTGTGCAATCGCTTTTTTTAATTGTGTAATACCCTTTCCTTTTCTTGGATTAACCGGAACAATCAATACACCCAATTCGCGCTGAAGCCCTGGTACATCTACTTTAATATTATTTTTTGCAGCTATATCCATCATGGTAAGAGCAATTACCAGCGGACGTTTAAGGTCAATGATCTGAGAACAAAAAAGCAGGTTTCTTTTAAGATTGCTCGCATCGGCTACCAACACGATCACATCAGGTTTATTGGCCGGATCCTGATCAATTAAAATTCTATACGACACCCATTCGTCGTCTCTTTTGGGATAAAGGCTGTAAGTGCCGGGAAGATCAATGATTTTTGCCTCAAGGCCCGGAGCGATATTGCTTGATCCTGTTTTTTTATCAACCGTTACACCCGGAAAATTGCCTACCTTCTGATTCAGTCCTGTCAATGCATTGAATAAAGAACTTTTACCACTGTTAGGATTTCCTACTAAAGCAATATGTAATGGACGGCTCAATTGATTTAAACGTTCAAAGTTAATTTCACCCTCAGATTATCGGTTACGATTTTGGTAAAGAGCGGGCAAAGGTAGCTGTTTTGCATTTTTAATAACATTTATATGCCTTCGATTGTAGCGCACATTCCTCAGTTATTAACACTGTTTATTTACAGAGACTCCCAAATAGTGACATGGGCTGATTGGCAGGTTATTTGATTTTTTTAAGAACAAAAACACCTAATTATGAAGCGAGTATTTTTCTCTTTCGCCGCCATCCTGTTTTTTATTGCTTGCAATCCCAACGCTCATGAATCTTTTCCTGAGAGGGATTCTACACATACCGTAATTGATTCAAATAGCGGCAATGCCGGTTTAACAGGATCTACGGATGCCAATGGGTTTATTACGGCAGATAGTAATAAAACGATTTTGAAACAATCTAATGCAGCAACGGCCAATGCAGATTCAACAATGAAGAAAGATTCAGCGAAATAGTTGCGGAATTATTTTTTAAAACTTTTAAAACTTTTACCATGGGAAAAGATGCTAACGGAAACTTTCATCCACCAAAAGGAAAACCTTCCGGTGTAGGTAAATCTGAAGGGCTTGGGCTTCAGCCAACTCCTCCAAATGAAATGGAAGGATACAATGAAATAACAGGAGAATATCTTAATGAGCCGGATCAAATAGCAGATAATGTTCATTTTCGCCATGCCAACCGGAACACCTCTAAAGGCGAGGCTTCCTTTAAAGCAAAGAATAAAAATCCCGTACGAAACAGAACGCTGGGAGAAAAGGATACTGAAAATAAGGAGCAGATGGTAGAAATGGTAGAAATGCCATCGCCAATGACGAAAGAACTTTTTAAACAAATAGCAAACATAAAAAACGATTGCTGTATATCTATTTTCTTAGATACACACAAAGAGGGCGAAGCTGTGAACAACAACATTGATCACACCGCTTTTAAAAATGCGCTGCAGCAGTGTGATGCTATGATGGATGAAAAAGGGTGTAAATGCGGCTATTAAGGAAAAGATGCTAACGCCGGGTTATCGTCTTTTACAGGATCAATCTTTTTGGAAATCAATGAAGGATGGATTATGCGTTTTTATCGGAGAGGATGATTTCAGATATATGAAAATGACCTGTAAGCCGGGTCACCATGTGGTTTTGGATAAAAGTTTTTATATGATTCCATTGCTTCCCCAATTGCTTAATGACAAGCATTATTTTTTATTAACCGTAAGTAAAAATGTGTGCAAACTTTATAAAGGAAATGCATTTGGATTGGAATACGTGGAAGTAGCTGATATGCCGGATGGCATTATGGAAATCATTTCAGACAGAGGTGTTGCCACTACTTTCAGAAGTGGCGATGGCGATCCGGGCAGCGGTTCGCTACACGGCGTGGGCGATGGCAGCGAAAATGACAATGTGTATCTGACCAGGTATTTGCAGAGAGTGGACGACGCTGTATGGAAACAGCTTCTATGCACTCAAAGCGTTCCGCTGGTTCTTTGTGGGGTAGAGTATGTGATTGCATTATTCAAAGAAGTGTCTCAATACAAATACATTTCAGATAAATCTGTCACAGGTAATCATGATTTTGAAACAACTGATGATCTTTTTAAATTGGTTTCACCCCTCGTGGAAGAATATCTTAAAAATGACCGCCATGGCGCCCTGAATAAATATGGAGACCTTTCTGCCACACAAAAAACAAGCGACAATGCCAAAGAAGTAATCAGCGCGTCGTATTATGGTAAAATACAGGATCTGTTTATAAAAAAAGATGCACAGCTCTGGGGAAATTTTGATGTGATGCAAAACAAAGTAACCGTATTGGACAAAGCCAATGAGGATGCAGAAGATCTGGTGGATAACGCCGCTGTAAATACGATCATGAACGGAGGATGTGTGTATGTGTTGGAAGGTAATATGCCCAATGATTCAAAATTGGCAGCAACATTCCGTTACTAAAGCGGTAATTGAAAACCTTTAAAAGTGCTTCCGTCAAAAGCACTTTTTTTATGTTTTTTTAGAAAAAAATTTTGATCAGCTTATTGTAAGCAGATAATAGTTCTTCTTTCCTTTTTGCACCAGGATGTGTTTATAATTTAGAAGAAAACTTTCATCAGGTATCATAGCCGGATCTGTGACTTTTTGTTTGTTGATAAACACACCTCCTGACAGGATTAGCTTTCTGCCTTCGCCTTTGCTTTGAAACACCTTATTTTCTGCCAGGATGGTAAGCAAATCCTTTTCAAGTAATTCATCTTTTGAAATGGTAAAAGAAGGCACACCTTCCATTACCTGCATCAATTGTTTTTCATCAAGGGATTTTAAAATTTCTGCCGTGTCGTTGTTAAAAAGTATTTCCGACGCTTTTTTTGCAAAATCAAGATCTGCCGCAGAATGCACAAAAGTGGTTACTTCTTCTGCAAGTTTATTCTGCATGATGCGTTTGTGTTCATTGCCCTTGTGCGCTGCTGCCAGCTCCTCTATTTCTTCTTTAGGCAAAAATGTAAAGATCTTCAAAAACCGCTCTGCATCTTCATCGGCGGTATTAAGCCAAAACTGGTAAAATGTATATGGCGAAGTTTTTTCGGCATCCAGCCAAATGTTTCCTTTTTCGCTTTTACCAAATTTATTACCATCAGCCTTTTTTAATAACGGACTTGTAAACGCAAACGCCTCGCCACTACCTTTTCGCCTTATCAGCTCAACTCCAGTTACAATATTTCCCCATTGATCACTACCACCAAACTGCACTTTCACATTTTTATGATAAAAAAGGTGGTAAAAATCGAAGCCCTGAAGCAACTGATAGCAAAATTCAGTGAAGCTCATACCGTTTTCGCTTTCCAGCCTTTTTTTTACAGAATCCTTTGCCATCATGTAATTGACGGTAATGTGTTTTCCTGTATCCCTGATAAAATCAAGGAAAGAAATAGGTTTGAACCAATCATAATTATTGATAAGCTCACCGGCATTGGGTTTGGAAGGATCAAAATCAATGAATTTAGAAAGTTGCCTGCGTATACCGGCTATGTTTTTGTCAAGTGTTTGCTGGTTTAGCAGATTTCTCTCTTCACTTTTTCCGGTGGGATCGCCTACCATGCCGGTGGCGCCGCCAACCAGTGCAACAGGCTTATGGCCGGCACGTTGAATATGTGATAAAACAATTATGGGTACAAGGCTACCTATGTGCAGGCTTTCGGCCGTTGGATCGAAGCCCACATAAGCGCTGGTAATTTCCTTTTCAAATTGCTCTTTTGTTCCTGGAATGATGTCCTGGATCAAACCCCTCCATTCCAATTCGTCAATAACTTTTTTCATAGCGGTCAAAATTACAATAGACAGCTAATTTTAAATATTTTTTTACCGCTGCACAGAAACACCGTGATTTTGCCCTTCGGCGATGTGATTTTTACGTACTTTTATTGATCCTACATCGAAAGAATACAATATAACCAAAGAGACCATCGTTTTAATTTGCTTGACAAATACTGATTTGCCCTATTATGAAATCTGCCATCACTATTATCATAACTGCTTTGCTGACCATTCCATACTTTGGGAAGTCGCAGTTTAGAAAATATTCAAACGAATTTTTAAACATTGGCGCAGGTGCCCGTGGTCTTGCCATGGGTTCGGCACAGGGCGCATCGGCAAAAGACGGAACGGCAGGTTACTGGAATCCGGCAGGCCTTACCTGGGTGCGCGAAAGCCCATCAGTAAACCTGATGCACGCAAGCTATTTTGATAATATTGGCAAATATGATTATGGCAGTGTGGCAATCCCATTAAAAGACGGCAGGCGTACATTAGGGTTGTCTGTTTTAAGATTTGCAGTAGATGATATACCAAATACGCTTTTTTTGGTAGAGCCCGACGGCAGTATTAATTACAATAATATTTCCACTTTTTCATCTGCGGATTATGGATTTTTATTTTCCTATGCCCAGAAGATTACTGATGATGAAGATTTCAAAACTTCATTCGGAGCTAATGCAAAAGTGATCTACCGCAAAGTAGGTCATTTTGCTAACGCATGGGGTTTTGGACTGGATGCAGGATTTATGATGCAGAAAGGAAACTGGAATGCAGGTGTGGTTGTAAAAGATATAACCACAACTTTCAACGCATGGTCATTTCATTTTACCGAAAAGGAAAAAGAAGTTTTATATCTGACCAGGAATGATATTCCGGTTAAATCTACAGAGATGACAGCTCCAAGGCTTACGCTTGCTTCATCTTATTTATTTCCGATAGGGTCTAACTTTTCCATTTTGGGCGAAGCCGACCTTGATTTTACTTTTGATGGTAAAAGAAATACGATCATAAGCGGAAACCCTGTAAGCATTGATCCTCATGTAGGCATCGAAGCAAATATTCATGATGTATTTTTTGTAAGGGCCGGTATTACCAATTTTCAAAAAGCTTTGGAAGATGGCGACACTACCAACCAAAAAAAGGTGTGGATTTATCAACCAAGCCTCGGAGCAGGATTTAAAATTAAAAATGTAACAATTGATTACGCCTTTTCAAATCTTGCCAATCAGTCTAACCCTCTATACACTCATATCTTTTCCTTAAAATTTGATTTAGGAAAACCCGAAAATTAATCTGCCGATTGTATGAAAAAATTATTGTTCATAGCTTTTTTGTTTTGTGGCTTTAATGCGTTGGCGCAAACATTCAGTAACAACTGGATAGATTACAGCAAAACTTATTACAAATTTTCTGTTTATAAAGATGGAATTTATCGCATCCCCCAATCTGTGTTGCAAACCGCAGGTATGGGCAGCGTTCCTTCAGAGCAATTTCAGTTGTGGAAAAATGGCGAGCAACAGCCAATTTATGTATCTGTAAATAGCGGCACATTAGGTTCTGGCGATTACATTGAGTTTTATGGCAAACAAAACGACGGAAAGCCCGATAAAAAATTATATCGCGATCCGGATTACCAGTTGAGCGATAAATTGAGTTTGTTTACAGATACTGCCTCTTATTTCTTAACAGTTAATCCTGCCGGCGGAAACTTGCGGATGGTAGCATCGGCGAATAATGTAGCAGGAAATGTGCTGCCCGCCGAACCGTATTTTATGAATACACGTGGGCTTTATTTTAATAACAAGATCAATCCGGGGTTTGCACGTCCGGCCGGCGGCGTATATGTTTATTCATCTTCATTCGATCAGGGTGAAGGATGGGTAGGATGGGATATAACACCTTCTGCGAATTTTGTTTTCAAACTTGATAGCATTTATGCGTATAAAACAGGGCCGGCTGCGTCTATTACTTATGCTGTTGCTGGATCGGCATTTAATGGAAGAAGTGTGCAGGCTCTGGTAGATAATACAGTGGTGTCTGAAGATCCCATGCCCTATTTTGCCTATGTCAAAAAAACAGTGAATAATATTCCGTTAAGTATCTTTTACAGCATGGATTATGTAAGGCTGGGCTTTAAAAATACTTCCTCTGTATCTACAGACAGGATGAATGTGGCCTTTGTAGAAATACGATATCCCAGCAAGTGGAATTTTTATAATCAAACTGATTTTGCATTTGAATTACCGGCATCAGCCCAGGGAAATTATCTTGAGATCGTAAATTTCAAAAAGGGAAATGCTGCGCCTGTGCTTTATGATATGACCAATATGAAAAGGTATGAGGCCGAAATTACATCCACTCCCGGAAAGATTAAGTTTGTATTACCACCTTCATCAGAACCGGTTAGAAATTTCAGGTTGCTCAGTGTTGACCCTACTGCTATCAATACAGTTTCAACCATGCAAAAAAGAAACTTTATTAATTATGCTGATGCGGCCAATCAAGGCAATTATCTGATCATTTCCAATCCTTATTTATATACCTCTTCTACCGGTGAAAATTTTGTAGAACAATACAGGCAATACAGAAGCACTTCTGAAGGCGGCGGCTACAATGCAAAGATCATCGATATCAATGAGCTTGCCGATCAATTCGCCTATGGTATCAGCAAAAGCCCGATGTCCATAAAAGATTTTATTCAGTTTGCAAAAGCTAAATTCACAGCTGCTCCTAAATATGTTTTTCTTGTAGGTAAAGGCGTCAGCTATGATGAATACATTTTAAACAAGGGCAGCGCTTACAAAGACAGATTGAACCTGGTGCCTACCTTCGGATATCCGGCTTCCGACATTTTATTATCATCACCCTACGGTATTACCACCCCGTCCATTCCCATTGGAAGGCTTTCTGCTGTTAGTGGCGATGAAGTGGGAAATTACCTTGAAAAAATGAAGATCTATGAGCAGGAACAACAATCTTCTGTTCACACTATCGAAAATAAACTATGGATGAAAAATGTGGTTCAGATAGTGGGAGGAAAAGACAGTAATGAAAACAGCCTGTTCAGAAAATACATGTATGGTTATAAAAACATACTGGAAGATACTTCCATGGGCGATCATGTAGAACTGTTTTCAAAAACTTCAAATTCTGCTGTGCAGCTTATTTCTACAAAAAGAATCGAACAATTATTTGAAGAAGGTATCGGCCTTGTTTCCTATTTTGGCCACTCATCAGCCAATACACTCGAATATAACCTGAGCGATCCGCAGGCATACAACAACCCAAGAAAATATCCATTCTTCCTGGTAAGCGGATGTACTGCAGGTAATAATTATGTATTTGACACCATGCGCCTGATCAACGGGCGAAGCACTATTTCAGAAGATTTTGTGTTAAGTAAATTAAGGGGAAGTATTGCATTTATGGCAAGTACTCATTACGGAATTCCACCTTATCTCGACGATTATAATTCACAATTGTACCGCCTCATGTCATCCTCTTTGTATGGAGCACCGGTGGGCACTCAAATACAAAAAACAATATTAAACCAAGGCGGTGATAATGGTGGAGTTGATTACTTTACCCGATGCGACCTTGAGGAAATGACATTGAATGGCGACCCTGCGATAAAAATACATGCGCAGCCAAAACCCGATTATGTAGTAGAGGGCGACCAGATAAAAATTGATCCATCTTTTATTTCTATTTCAGAACAAAAATTTTCGCTTACCGCCAAAGTTTTTAACCTCGGAAAAGCTACCGGCGATTCAATCAACCTTGAAATCAAAAGAACCTATCCGAACGGAAGTACAGAAATCCTTTCGCAGGAAAGAATTTTAGCGCCCTATTATGCCGACTCAATAATGATTACCGTTCCAGTGATTTCTACCACTGCCAAAGGATTAAATAAGATCACTGTCACCATTGATGCCAACAATGAGGTGGATGAAATGTCGGAGTCAAATAACAGCTTTACAAAAGAATTTTATATCTATGAAGATGAAGCGCGCCCGGCATTTCCGGCCAACTTTGCCATCATCAACGATGTGCATCAAAAACTTTTTGCATCTACCGCTAATCCGGTAAGCACCGCAAAAGATTACCTGTTTGAAATTGATACGACCGAACGCTTTAATTCAACGCTCAAAGTTTCAAAACAAGTAAGTAGCTCAGGAGGAATTATTGAATTTGATCCGGGATTCGCTTATACTGACAGCACAGTGTATTATTGGCGCGTAGCAGTAAAATCAGATACTGGAAGCGTGGACACTTACCATTGGAACAAATCATCATTTATTTACCTGGCATCCAGCTCACACGGAAGCAACCAGTCTGACTATTACCAGCATTTATATTCTGACACACAAAAAATAAAACTGAACGACAACCGTCAATGGCAATTTGCATCCCTCACTAATATCATTGAAGGAAATAATGGTGTATTTCCTACTGCCGCAGGCTATGCCTCAGAGTTCAATGTAAACGTAAATGGTGCACGCTTTGTAGAAAGTGTGTGTGGCATTTCGGGAATTATTATAAATGTATTGAACCCTGTTACCTTGAAACCATGGATGAATACACCAACAGGCAGATTTGGAAGTAACCCTGTATGTGGCCAGGATCGGATGGCAAATTTCCAATTCAACATTTTAAGTGCCGATAAAAGAAAAGCAGCCTGGCAGATGCTTCGCGATTCAATACCGGATAACTATTTGGTTATTGTTCGAAATATCAGCGGCACCGATCCGGCTACAAACACTTATGCTGCTGATTGGGAAGCCGATACAGCAACTCTCGGATCAGGTAATTCTTTGTATCACGAACTGAAATCAAGCGGCTTTTCCCTGCTGGATTCATTCAACCGCCCGAAAGCATTTATATTTATGTATCAGAAAAATAATGAAGAATTTGTTCCTGATTTTATTTTCTCAAAAGGTATTTCTGATAAGATTGTACTTCAGCATCCGTTTGTAGCGCCCGATACATTGGGCTATATCACGTCACCTACATTTGGGCCGGCAGCCGATTGGAAAGAATTTCATTGGAGAGGCGAGGAAATGAATCCTTCTGATTCAACAGATGAACCAACCGTAAATGTGATAGGAATTACAAATACTGGCCAGCAATCTGTATTGCTTACGGTCGACAAAACCCAGCAGGATGTGGATATATCTTTTATCGATGCGAAGCAATATCCCTACATAAAGCTGATGATGAAAAATCTTGACAGCGTTAATCTGTCACCATATCAGTTAAAATACTGGAGGCTCAATTATACACCTTCACCGGAGGGAGCCCTTGCACCAGGCCTTTATTACAAAAACAAAGACACGCTTTTCCAGGGAGAAACACTCAATTTTGGAATTGCATTTAAAAATATAAGTCCTGAAGCCTTCGACAGTATGAAGGTAAAGGTTTCAATTGTTGACAGCCGCAATGTTACACGTGTGTTGCCTCTTACAAGGTTTAAACCATTGATCAGCGGCGACACGGTTGTACTTAATATTCAGGTTGATACAAAAGATCTTCCCGGGGCGAATACCTTGTTTGTTGATTTTAATCCGGATAATGATCAGCCGGAAATGTATCATTTTAATAATTTCATTTATTCCAATTTTTATGTCAATCCCGATCTGACCAATCCATTGATGGATGTAACATTTGACGGAATTCATATTTTGAACAGGGATATTGTTTCTTCAAAACCGCACATTCTGATTAAGCTGAAAGATGAAAGCAAGTACCTGAAATTGACAGACACATCTTTAATTAAAGTGCAGCTAAGATCACCGGACGGAACACTCAAGACTTATAATTTTGATAACGACACATTGCGCTTCACAGCTCCTGTAAGTGTTGATGACAATACAGCTACCATCGACTTTACGCCATCATTGCCCGGAGATGATGCAGATTACGAGCTGATCGTTTCAGGCAAAGACGTGATAGGTAATGAAGCCGGAGCGCTCAATTATCATGTAAATTTCAGGGTGTTCAATAAACCAATGATCTCTAATTTGCTTAACTACCCTAATCCGTTTACCACTTCAACGGCCTTTGTTTTCACTGTTACGGGCAGTGAAATACCTCAAAATATTAGAATACAAATCCTGACTATAACAGGTAAGGTTGTACGGGAAGTGACCATGCAGGAACTGGGTCCTTTACATATCGGAAGAAACGTGACAGAGTTTAAATGGGATGGAACGGATATGTACGGCCAGAAATTAGCTAATGGTGTGTATCTGTATCGTGTGCTCACCAATCTGAATGGTAAGTCGATGGATAAATTCACAGATCATGGCGACGAAACGGATAAGTATTTTACCAAAGGCTATGGTAAGATGTACCTGATGCTGTAAACGGCTATAAATATTTTTTAAAAAATCATCAATAAAGTGCTTTTGAAAGAAGGCACTTTTTTTTGCAACCGCAATGTTGTTTCCTGACCTTGTAAATATTTTTAAAAGGGCTGCAAACATTGAACTTTTCTGTTTTTAAAAAAATATTGAAAAAGTGCTTTTGAAAGCGAAAACTTCAAATGCAGTAATATTGCATTTCTAATTCAAGCAATATTTATGGAATTTCTAAAAGACAAAGTGGCCATCGTTACAGGTGCAAGCCGCGGTATTGGAGAAGCGATTGTGCATAAGTTTGCGGATGCAGGAGCTAATGTCGCTTTCACTTATGCAAGAAGCGATGAAAAGGCAATGGCAGTAGAAAAAGCATTGACCCAAAAAGGCATAAAAGCAAAGGCTTATAAGAGCAATGCCGCATCTTTCACTGATTGTGAAACCTTCGTAAATGATGTTTTAAAGGAATTCGGACAAATAGATATTTGTGTAAACAATGCCGGCATAAGCCGTGATAATCTTTTGCTGCGTATGTCTGAAGATCAATGGAATGAAGTAATTCATACAAATCTGGGAAGCATTTACAATATGACCAAACAGGTGATAAGGCCTATGATGAAAGCCCGATCGGGAAGCATCATAAACATGAGTTCTATTATTGGAATGAAAGGAAATGCCGGACAAAGCAGCTATGCAGCAAGCAAAGCTGGAATAATAGGATTTACTAAATCTATAGCAGCCGAATTGGGAAGCCGCAATATTCGTTGTAATGCCATTGCTCCGGGTTTCATTGAAACGGATATGACAGATTATCTGAAAGAAGGCGACGCCGCTAAAGCGTTTTTAAACCAGATACCATTGGGTCGGTTTGGAAAAGCAGAAGAAGTAGCAAATGTGGCGCTCTTTCTCGCATCAGACCTCAGCAGTTATGTGAATGGGCAGGTGATCAGCACTTGCGGCGGATTAAATATGTAATCATTTAAATCTTATCGATTGGATACCTATCATAAACTTCTTAAAAATAATAAAGAATGGGCTTCTATACAGGTGGCAGAAGACCCTGAATATTTTCAACGCCTTACAAATCTTCAAAAACCTGAGATCCTTTGGATCGGCTGCAGCGATAGCCGTGTACCCGCCGACCGCATTACCGGTACGCATCCGGGCGAAATTTTTGTGCATCGAAACATTGCCAATATGGTGGTGGCCACCGATCTGAACCTGCTGAGTGTATTGCAATTTGCTGTAGAGGTCCTGCACGTGAAACACATTATTGTTTGCGGACATCAAAATTGCGGTGGAATAGCCGCTGCAATGAAACAGGAAAGCCTCGGGCTGATGGATCAATGGATCTGGAACATCAAAAACGTGTACAGGATCCATCGTGAAGAAATAGAGGCCATGCCTTCCGAAGAGGAAAAGCGACAGAAACTTACTATTCTTAATGTGCAGGAGCAGGTGATGAACCTTGCAAAAACTGCCATTATTCAAAACGCCTGGAAAAAGCAAAAATATCCACACCTGCACGGATGGGTGTATGATGTACGCGATGGCATCATTCATCCCGTTTTTGAAATGCCTGTAGGTTCTGAAATAGATCCGATCTATCATCTTCAAAATGTCTGAAGCAGTTTCCATACCACGCAGGGCCTGGCTCCTTTTTTGCAAAGTGGTTAAAGCAATTTTCATCCGAAAAAAAGACTGTTGCAAATAAATATAAACCGCAGTTGTTTGACCTTTTATTTTAATGGAAATATATCATGCCTTAACGATTATAGTAGTGCTTACGGCATTATTCGGCTATATCAATTACAGATTTATCCGTCTGCCGCGAACTATTGGCATCATGCTTATTTCACTGGCGGCATCACTGGCTGTGGTTTTGCTGGGAAATATTTTTCCGGAAGTTTTTGAAGCAACCATTAAATCGGTTTCGGCTATTGATTTCGATGCTGTAGTGCTGGATGTAATGCTTAGTTTTTTATTATTTGCTGCCGCTGTGCATATTGATATTAAAAGCCTGCGCAGGCAAAGAAACGCGATTATTACCTATGCTTCTATCGGCGTTATATTATCTGCCGTTATAGTGGGTGTGCTTACCTGGATGATGGTAACAGCATTTGGACTCCATGTTGAGTTTCTATATTGCCTGTTGTTTGGAGCATTGATATCGCCCACCGATCCGATAGCAGTGGCTGCTATACTGCGCAACTCAAAAATTTCTGAAACGATCAAATCAAAAATCAATGGAGAAAGCCTGTTCAACGACGGCATGGCAGTAGTAATTTTTATTACTGTTTATGAACTTTCTCATTCAGGTATTCAAAATGTGAGCGTATGGGATGTAGTGTTGCTTTTCGTAAGAGAAACGGGCGGCGGCATTATTCTGGGTACCCTTCTTGGTTACGCAGGTTATTATATGCTGAAAACCATGGACAATTATGTGATCGAGGTTATGATCACACTGGCTATTGTAATGGGAGGTTATTCGCTGGCACAAATGCTTTTTGTAAGCGGCCCACTTACTATGGTGATTGCAGGTCTTATTACAAGAAACAAAAGTATGAGTGGTACCAGCGAAAAGTCGAGAGACTATCTTGGAAAGTTTTGGGAAATGATAGATGAAGTGATGAATGCTGTTTTGTTTTTACTAATCGGTTTTGAAATGCTTATCGTTCCATTTAATATGACTTTGCTGGTAATGGGCCTGATTTCCATCTTCATTGTGCTTGTAGCGCGGCTGATATCTGTAAGTGCGCCTATTATCGTCATCCGTAATAAGAAAGCATTCCGCAATAACAGCATTCCCTTACTTACGTGGGGCGCCTTACGCGGGGGCATTTCAGTGGCACTTGCACTTTCGGTGCCCAAATATATGTATGGAGAAATGTTTGTAACCATCACTTACATTGTTGTACTTTTTTCAATAGTGGTACAGGGCCTTACAATCGAAAAACTGGCGCACCGTCTTCAGCGTGGCGCCCGCTCAAGGCCGCGTTAACCTTTTGTAATGTGTACTGTTTAGATTATTTTTGCAGCCGGGGTGGATTTGTTTATTGTTCAACCTCTCTGAAAGATCAAACTGAACTAATAAACGATTAAAAGCCCTTCCTTTTCTTTCGTTTATACAGTTCCTCTGTCAGCCAGGGAGATTTTCGACCGGATTATAATGAGAGTTACCAAAGTTTTCAATGAGTTTTTTAGTGGCGAACAAGGTGGCGTGCTATTGATCGCATGCACTTTGATTTCACTTTTGCTGGCAAATTCATCCATTTCAGAAAGTTACATTGCCCTTTGGCATTTTGAGTTGGGTTCTCTGAGTATTGAACATTGGATCAATGAAGCCCTGATGGCATTCTTTTTTTTATTGATAGGCCTCGAACTTAAAAGAGAAGTGCTGATTGGGGAATTGTCATCATTAAAATCCGCTATGCTGCCCATATTTGCAGCCACAGGTGGTATGCTGATACCTGCTGTTATTTATCTGGGATTCAATTTTGGAACTGATACGCAACATGGATTTGGAATACCAATGGCCACCGACATAGCCTTCGCAATTGGTGTGCTGTCTTTGCTTGGCAAACGTGTGCCTCCATCATTAAAAGTATTTCTAACAGCAGTAGCTGTTATTGATGATCTTGGCGCAATCATAATCATTGCTCTTTTTTATACCTCTGATCTTTCTTTGTTGAATTTGCTTTTGGTATCGGTTTTATTCGCCGCATTAATGCTATTCAATAAATTTAAAGTGCGGTCGTTTTGGATTTATTTAACCGGCGGCATCGTTATGTGGTATTTTATGGTACACTCCGGTGTGCATGCCACCCTTGCCGGTATTTTACTGGCGATCGCTTTGCCTTTTGAAAAAGGAAAACCTGTTTCTCTTTCTTATAAAGTAGAAAAACAATTGCATAAGCCGGTAGCCCTGGTAGTGTTACCCTTATTTGCATTGGCAAATACAGCAGTGGTGTTTAATAATTCATGGGACAAGGGATTAATGGAAAACGAAAGCCTCGGAATTATTACCGGCTTATTTGTTGGCAAACCATTGGGCGTTCTACTTTTTTCATTTATAGCCACCGTTATCGGAGCGGCCACATTACCAGACCGACTCAGATGGAAACATGTGTTAGGTGCGGGACTAATTGCAGGGATCGGATTCACTATGTCTATTTTTATCACATTATTGGCCTTCGATTCTTCGCACCTGATCACAGAGTCAAAAATTTCTATACTATTCGCATCGTTATTATCGGGGCTTGTAGGTTATAGTTATCTCCGGTACATATTAAAGAGCCGGGTGCGGCCTTCTGATAAGTCTGGATTAAAATAAATCGTTATGAAAAAAAATATAAAAACACTATTGAACGAACGCATACTTGTAATAGATGGCGCGATGGGCACTCAAATTCAGCAACACAAACCTGATGAAGCGGCTTTCAGAGGCGAACAATTTAAAGATTGGGAAAGAGACCTGAGGGGAAACAATGATCTTTTAAGTATTACCCAACCGGCCATCATTGAAGCGATCCATAAATCTTATCTCGATGCAGGTGCCGACATCATTGAAACCAACACGTTTAGCAGCACATCCATTGCCCAGGCCGATTACGGTTTGGAAAAATATGCATTTGATCTGAATGTGGCTGCAGTGCAATGTGCCAAAAGAGCTATTCAATCTTTTGAAGCAGAAAATCCCGGTGCATCTCCGAAGTTCATTGCGGGTGCCATCGGACCGTTAAACAAAACCTTGAGCTTGTCGCCTGATGTAAACAACCCTGGTTTCCGGTCGGTTACCTTCGACGAAGTGATGAATGCTTATTATGAACAAATAGACGGACTGGTGCAAGGTGGTGCTGATCTGCTGCTGATTGAAACCATTTTCGATACGCTCAATGCCAAAGCCGCCATTTTCGCCATCAAAACATACTTTCATGAAACCGGTAAAGAAGAACTGCCCATCATGATCAGCGGAACGATCACCGATGCGAGCGGACGAACACTTAGCGGGCAAACACTCGAAGCATTTTATATTTCTGTTTCTCATGCTAATCCTTTAAGTGTAGGTTTAAACTGCGCGCTGGGCGCGAAAGAAATGAGGCCTCATATCCAGGAGTTAAGCGAAATCGCATCTTGCTACACCTCAGCATACCCAAATGCAGGATTGCCAAATGCTTTCGGAGAATATGATGAGCAACCTGATGAAACAGCGCACATCATTGAAGAATGGGCGGGTGAAGGTTATTTAAATATTGTGGGCGGGTGCTGCGGTACCACACCGGAACACATTAAGCATATTGCAGAGGCAGTAAAAAAATATAAACCACGCAAACTTCCCGTTCCGGAAATTGCATAGAATACCATGAAATGAAAAAGATTGAACCGTTTTTGCGTTTATCCGGCCTTGAGCCTCTCACCGTGCGACCTGATACACTTTTTATAAATGTAGGTGAGCGTACTAATGTTACCGGCTCTAAAAAATTTGCACGGCTGATAAGGAGTGAAAATTATGAGGAGGCATTGTCTGTTGCACGGCAACAGGTAGAAGGTGGCGCACAAATCCTTGATGTGAATATGGATGATGCGTTGTTAGACGGTGAATTGGCAATGACAAAATTCCTGAATCTTTTACAGGCGGAGCCCGACATTGCCAAAATACCCATGATGATTGACAGTTCTAAATTCAACATCATTCAGGCAGGGCTCAAGTGTGTACAGGGAAAATGTATTGTAAATTCAATTTCATTAAAAGAAGGTGAGGAAAAATTTTTGAAGGAGGCTTTCATTTGCAAATCATTTGGTGCAGCCGTGATTGTAATGGCTTTTGATGAACAAGGCCAGGCAGATACAAAAGAAAGAAAGGTTTCCATCTGCCAAAGGGCTTATGAAATCCTTACCACCAGGGCCGGCTTTGATCCGCAGGATATCATATTCGACCCTAATATTTTTGCAATTGCCACCGGAATAGAAGAGCATAACAATTACGGTGTCGATTTTATTGAGGCTACCCGCGAGATCAAGAGGTTGATGCCGCTTACCCACGTGAGCGGAGGTGTGAGTAATGTTTCTTTTTCATTTCGTGGAAATGATACTGTTAGAGAAGCAATGCACGCTGTATTTCTTTATCACGCTATTCAGGCAGGGATGGATATGGGAATTGTAAATGCAGGACAGCTACAAATCTATGAGCAGATAGATCCGGAGTTGCGCGAATTATGTGAAGATGTCATCCTCAATCGCAATGCTGAAGCAACTGATAAATTACTTGCATTTGCCGAAACCGTTAAGGCAAAAGGCAAATCGGAAGTGAAAGATGAAGCATGGCGTGCACTTCCTGTTGAAGAAAGGCTGAGCCATTCCCTAGTCAATGGTATTACAGATTACATTGAAAAGGATACTGAAGAAGCAAGGCTTAAATATCCCAAGCCCCTTGATGTGATTGAAGGCCCGCTGATGGATGGCATGAATGTAGTGGGTGATTTGTTTGGGAGCGGCAAAATGTTTTTGCCACAGGTGGTAAAAAGCGCGCGTGTAATGAAAAAGAGCGTGAATTATTTATTCCCTTTTATTGAAGCTGAAAAAGAAAAATTAAGGGAAGAAAATATAAAAAAAGGGATCATCAATGAAGATCCGGAAGGTGCTGCAAAAATTTTAATGGCCACAGTTAAAGGCGACGTACATGATATCGGAAAAAATATTGTAGGTGTAGTGCTTGGCTGTAATGGATATGATGTAATTGATCTTGGAGTGATGGTGCCTGCGGAAAAGATTTTGCAAAAAGCAAAAGAATTAAAAGTGTCAATGATCGGTTTGAGCGGCTTAATCACCCCTTCGCTGGATGAAATGGTACATGTGGCAAAAGAAATGAAACGCAACGATTTTGATATACCACTCTTGATAGGTGGCGCCACTACCAGCAGGCTGCACACCGCAGTTCGCATTGCTCCGGAATACGAAAAGGGCGTAGTGCATGTACTTGATGCAAGTCGTAGCGTCACTGTTGTTGGAAACATATTAAATGAAGATGGAAAAAATGATTTTTTGAGCGGTATTGAAGCAGAATATCAAAAATTGAAATCTGATTTCGGAAGTAAGCGCTCGGCCAAACCCATGCTTTCATTTGAGGATGCGCAAAAGAATAAACTGCAGTTGGATTGGAACAATTATACACCACCGGCTCCAAATGCAAAAGGATTACAAATCTATGATGATTTCAGTCTGAAAGAAATAATCGAATATCTCGACTGGCAGCCATTTTTTATAGCCTGGGAAATGCACGGAAAATTTCCACAAATACTTTCTGATGAAAAAATTGGTGAAGCTGCCACAAAGCTTTTTGAAGAAGCAAAAGCTTTTTTACAAAAGATCGTTGACGAAAAATGGCTCACCGCAAAAGGTGTCGTTGGCATTTGGGATGCATATGCAGTCGGTGACGACAGCGTGATGGTAAGTGATGAAAATGGCGAAACAAGATTGGAGTTTTTGAGGCAACAAATGAAAAAGGCCGCCGGCCAGCCTAATTTTTCATTGGCAGATTTCATTAAGCCATCTGAAGATGGTAAGCCTACTGATTATCTCGGCGCTTTTGCGGTTTCGATACATGGCATTGAACCACACCTGGAAAGATTTATCAGCCAGTTTGATGATTACAGCAAAATTATGCTTCAGGCGCTTGCCGACAGGCTTGCGGAAGCCTTTGCAGAGTTACTGCATGAGCGCGTAAGAAAGGAAATATGGGGATACGCTTCGGATGAAAATTTAGATTCCAAAGAACTTATAGAAGAAAAATATAAGGGCATCAGGCCCGCTCCGGGTTATCCTGCCTGCCCCGATCATACTGAAAAGTATAAGCTGTTTAAATTGTTGAGCGCCGAAGAAAATGCCGGAATTAGGCTTACAGAATCTCTTGCAATGTATCCGGCTTCATCTGTATGCGGGTGGTATTTTGGCCATCCGGAAAGCAAATATTTCGGAATAGGTAAGATTCAAAAAGATCAGGTGACAGATTATTCGGCGCGCAAAAAACAATCAGTAGAAGAAAGTGAAAAATGGCTTCGCCCCCAGTTGGATTACGAAACATAAATAACGGTTATGGATATTCGAATTATAAGTTATAATGTAAATGGCATCCGCGCAGCTATCCGCAAAGGATTTCTCGACTGGCTCGATACGAATCCTGCGGATATTATTTGTATTCAGGAATTAAAAGCTCAGGAGTGTGATATAGAGGCTGAAGTGTTCCAAACACGCGGATACCGGCCTTATTTTTTTTGTGCGGAGAAGAAGGGATATAGTGGTGTAGGAATACTTTCCAGATTGTTGCCTGATAAGATGACGCTTGGACATGGCAAAATGCAAAGCGACCTGGAAGGCAGAGTCATCCGTGCAGACTACGGCGATATCACGGTAGTGAATGCCTACTTTCCATCGGGAACTATGGGCGAAGAAAGACAGGTTTATAAATATGAATGGCTTGATGACTTTTTAACCTACCTGAAAAAACTTAAAAAAACGCGGTCTCAGCTCATCGTGTGCGGCGATTATAATATTGCGCACAAAGAAATAGATATCCACAACCCAAAGGCAAATAAAAAAATGACAGGCTTCCTGCCTGAAGAACGTGCATGGATGGATAAATTATTTTCGAATGGCTTTCTGGATGGCTTCAGGCAGATCAATAATGAACCATGCCAATACACCTGGTGGCATCAACTGCGAAAAAGCACGAGGCTTGAAAACAAAGGCTGGCGTATTGATTACATCAACGTAACAGACAGCCTGGCTGCCAATATCGCACATGCTGAAATATTGCCTGATGTAAAGCATAGTGATCACTGCCCCGTTTCTCTAACGCTAAAATTTTAGTTATGTATGTGGTTAACCTAAGTTTCAAAGTCGGGCACGACACAGTGAATGATTTCAAAAACTGGTTGAAAGAAATTTTTATTCCTGAAATCCAAAGAGTGAATCATTTTTCAGAAGCCCATATCTACAGATTATTAGGGCACGATGATGAGCATGGTATCACCATGATTTTACAATTAATGGCGCCTTCAAAAGCGATTGTAAATGCCTTTATTGAAAACAGCCGGCAAAAAATGAATAACAGCATTTCCGGAAAATGGCAGGACAAAGTTTTATATTTCCAAACAATACTGGAAAAAGAGGAATAATCCTACGCTGTAAAGGATCAACTTATGAAAAACTTGGTCGCGCATATATTTATTGTATGTTTCTTCTTACTATCATGCAGGGCTACACGAAATTATGATCCCAATAAAATGTACAGTCCTGAAGTTTTAAAAAGCGATTTGTCGCTTCTTAAAAATATTCTGGAGCAAAAGCATCCTTCACTTTATTGGTACACATCCAAAAGTGAAATGGACAGGCAATTTGTAAGCGCCTTTGATGCCATTAAAGATTCTATGACGGAATTGCAATTTGGATGGAAGGTGATCGCGCCGCTCACTGCTTCCATTCATTGTGGCCATACAAGTTTTAGTATGAGTAAAGGATGGCAGCACTTTATGAAAGGAAAAAAAATCCCCGCTTTCCCTTTGCTGTTAAAAGTGTGGAACGATTCAATGCTGGTGGTGGCAAATATGAATGGTGACAGCCTGGTTGGGCCGGGAAATTTTATCACTTCCATCAATGGTATGGATAATCGTAAAATAATCAATGAAATCCTTGGATACTTGCCTGCGGATGGTTTTGCAGAGAATGTGAATTATATCAGGATGAGCTCTTCCTTTCCTTATTTTCACCGCAATGTTTTTGGCTTGTATAAAAAATACAATGTCACATATACCGACAGTAATGGAGTGGCGCATGAAGCATTGGTGAACTGGTGGATGCCCGAACAGGATAGCACTATTAAAGAGCCCAAAAGGCATCAGCCTAAATTAAGCGCGAATGAGCGGCGGGAAAATGTGCGATCGTTGTTGATTGATTCTAACTATGCATACATGCCTGTCAACGCCTTTTCAAAAGCACATTTAACCGGATTTTTTAAAAAAAGTTTTCGACGTCTTCACCGAAAAGGTGTACCCAACCTTATCATCGACCTGAGGGTAAATGGCGGTGGTGATATAAATAAAGCGGTAGCGCTTACACGCTATATCAGAAACACGTCTTTCAAAGTAGTGGATACAGCCACATCCGTTTCAAAAAACTTTAATCCTTATTCAAAATATATCCGGCATTCTTTCTGGAATAATATCGCTTTATTATTTGTATCAAAAAAGCGTGCTGATGGAAGGTACCACTTTGGATATTGGGAGCGGCATTTTTTCAAACCAAAGAAAAAAAACCACTATAACGGTAATGTGTATGTGCTCACAAATGGTCTTACTTTTTCCGCATCTACTTTGTTTTGCAATCTTGTAAAAGGTCAGCCAAATGTAACATTGGTGGGTGAAGAAACCGGAGGTGGCTGGTATGGAAATTCCGGAATACTGATACCTGATATTACGTTGCCTCATACAAAACTGAGAGTGCGGTTGCCTTTTTTCAGATTGGTGCAATATGATCATATTTCTTTTAAAGGAACAGGAGTAATTCCTGATTGGTATATTGGACCCAACTGGCGGGATGTGCTCTCGGGAAGAGATACGAAATTGGAAGCTGTGAAATTGAAAATAGAACATTCCCGAATGAATTAAATGATGATTAATTAAGATTTTCTTATTGGAAAATCACAATGCTTTTGTACTATTTGCATAATCCTTGTCGGCCTGCTCAAAACTCTCCCATCAAAATTTTATCTTTGTTCTTTATTGAAAATCACAGTATGCCACTTGAAATCTATAATTCGCTGAGCAGAAAAAAGGAAGTGTTTGAACCTATCAATCCACCGTATGTAGGCATGTATGTGTGCGGCCCCACAGTAAGCGGCGAAAGCCACCTTGGCCACGCGCGGCCTTACATCACCTTTGATGTGGTGTACAGATATTTAATGCACCTCGGATATAAAGTGCGCTATGTGCGAAATATTACAGATGCCGGACACTTTGAGGAAGAGGGTCGCGAAGCGGAAGATAAGATCAGCAAGAAAGCGCAATTGGAGCGGCTGGAGCCTATGGAACTCGTGCAGAAGTACACAAACCTTTTTCATTGGGCTTTTAGAAAATTCAATACACTCGAGCCAAGCATTGAGCCTACAGCCACCGGCCATATCATCGAACAAATTGCGATGATCGAAGATTTGATTGGAAAAGGATATGCCTATGAAAAAAACGGTTCGGTATATTTTGATGTGAATAAATATGCTACCGGGCATGATTATGGCAAGCTCAGCGGGCGCGTGCTCGAAGATCTTCTGGAATCTACCCGATTGCTGGAATCTCAGGATGAAAAAAGAAACAAAGCGGACTTTGCATTATGGAAAGCCGCACCACCAAAGCACATCATGCGCTGGAAAAGTCCCTGGGGCGAAGGGTTTCCAGGTTGGCACATCGAATGCTCGGCCATGGCTACCAAATATCTGGGTCCTTATTTTGATATTCATGGCGGTGGCATGGATCTTTTATTTCCTCACCATGAAAGTGAAATAGCGCAGAGCACAATTTGCAACGGACAACCCCCGGTTAAATACTGGATGCATAATAATATGATCACCATCAACGGTAAGAAGATGGGGAAGAGTTATAATAATGTGATCACACTTACACAGCTTTTCAGCGGGAATCATCCAATGCTTTCAAAAGCCTACAGCCCTATGACGATCAGGTTTTTTATACTTCAAACCCACTACAGAAGTGTATTGGATTTTAGTAACGATGCATTGGAAGCATCTGAAAAGGGGTTGCGCCGGCTGTTTGATGCGTATGAAAATTTAAAAGGGCTCAATTCAGATAACGAAACTGCAACAAACGCTGAATTGGAAGAAAAAGTGGATAAGCAATTAAATTTACTGCCAGAATATCTGAATGATGATTTTAATACCGCTAAGGTACTTGCCGCTTTGTTCGATGTTGTTCCAACGATTAACAGCATTAAAGATAAGGTGCTCGCTGCGGATGTTTTGTCGGGAACATTAATCAAAAAAATGCAAACCACATTTAAGATATTCATTGAAGATATCCTCGGATTGAAAAATGAATGGGAGGTGAGTGACAGTTTTAAAGGTGCAATGCAATTGCTTGCAGACATAAGAAAGGATGCACGTTCTAAAAAAGATTTTTACACTTCAGATAAAATCCGAAAGGAGCTTTCAAATATTGGCGTAGAAATGTATGACGAAAAAGATGGCAATATTAGCTGGAGCCTGAAATAGAATTGCTAACAATAATGCCTACACGATTTTATTTTTTTAGAAAATGCTTAAAAAAGTGCTTTTGAAGCACTTTAATATTTATAGCCGGGATGATATGTTTTTTGGGCATGCTTTAATACATCTTCTTTATAAAAAAGAACATCCTTAAAAATTCCCCTTGAATACATATACCCCTGGTCGAAAAAGTGTTTGGAATCAGCATGGCCACTTTCTCCACCAGCCAGCAAGCTTTTCGCTTTGATTTTTTTGCCAAATTCTACAGCGCATATAAAGCTGTTTCCACTTACTCCATACCGCTTTACAGTACCATCAAAAGTGCGGCTGTTATATGCAGGAAGCATCCCCCAAACGCTTGCAGTATAAGCTACCGGATAGCTGGGCATCGAGTCGTTAAAGCTGTTTCTGATATCACCGTTGATGCGCTGAAATCTATTTACATCGCCCCATTGAATATTCCATGTGCCGAATGATTTAGTCAGGTCTGTAAGTACTGACTTCAATTGGTTCATGAGCAATAATCCATCTGCAACCTGTGCAAACTTTTTAGTTTTTTCTACGATATCATCTGTTTCGCCATCCTTTATTTGTGTGCGATAAATTGACGGCAATAACTTTTCTCCCCAATAGATGGCCAATGTTGTAGCAACAGAATTTTCAGAGACTTCACGGTTCCATGATTTTAAAATAGTAAAGGCTTTATTGAGTGCGCTGTCATTTTCATTTCCTGCATTATTGTAAGCACGCTCTAATGCGGGAATAAGAATATCAAAAGCGGTAAGATAAGTGTTGTATCCCTTTTCAATTACTTTTTCTAAAGTATATTGATTCTCATTGGGCAAGATTTTTATAGCATTTAATCCTCTGAAATTTTGGCCGTCGGGTGCCATGTATGTCGGGTAATCTTTTGGCTTTGGGCTGAAAGGTCCCGCGGCTGTAAAAGGAGTACTGTTGCAGTTTTCGAGCCATCCGTTTTTGGGATTATAAATGTGAATGGATTCTTCTACGGTATGAAAACCTTTCCATTGCGTAAGTGCAGTGGTTCCATCCACGGGTTTATTCCAATCATATTTTGAATCACGTTTCGGAATAAAATTCCCATGCCAGTATGCAATGTTTCCTTCGGAATCAGCATATACAGTATTGTTGGAAGCATTTGCCAGTAAATCCATCGTTTTTTTGTAGTCTGCAAAACTTTTCGCCTTGGTACGTTGCCAACTTTGTATCAACCCTTTTCTGTCGCGGTTGTTTGAGCACACAGAAATCCATTTGCCATTTTGTGTGCCCAACACCGGCCCATGAACTGTAAAATAGCCGGTAAAATGTTTTTCAATCATCGAATCACCCTGTCGGTAATTGATCAGATAATTTTTTTCCAACACCGGATAGTCGCGCCCATTATACCGATAGTAATGCGATCCGTCTTTCATGAAAACATCTTCGATGTAAGCATCAGATACATCGGCATAACTGCTTGTGTGCATCCATCCACAATGTTCATTGAATCCCTGATAAACAAAAAACTGACCCCAGGTGACAGCGCCATAGGCATTCAAACCTTCATCGCTGTTTACATGCACTTCCGGACGGAAATAAAATGTTACATGAGGATTAATATAGAGAATTGCGTTTTTATTTTTAGTGATAGAAGGTGCGAATGCAAAACCGTTTGATCCCGTTGGCTTTTCTTCGAAATGGTTTGAGGTTGAAACCACCGTTTCTCCGGTATAAAAATTTTTCAGATCGCGTGCTCCAAATCCCGCCGTTGTAATAGCGCCGATACTTCCATCAGTCCAAAGCATCGGATACCAGGGCTGAAATTTGTGAAGCAATTTTGGTTTTACTTCAGGATGGGTGGCCAGGTAGAAATTAATACCTGCTGCAAAGGCATCACAAAGTTCTTTCAGCCACCCGGGAGCACTCATATAGTCTTTGATGGCATCAGAAGAATCAATTACAAGGCGAATTAAAAGATCATCATATAAATCTTTTTCTCCGTTCACTTCTGATAAGCGCCCTAACTTTTCAATGTAATTCATTTCTACTCTTGGAAAGTCATCTTCGCATTGAGCATAGAGCAAACCGAAAACCGCGTCTGCATCTGTTTTTCCATAAATATGCGGAATGCCATAGTTGTCGCGAATGATTGAAATATTTTGTGCCTGCTTCTTCCATGTTGATATTTCCTGAGTGGTAAAATCCTGGCTGATTGCCCATACCGGAAAAAGTACGAACATCAGCATGAAAAATTTTTTCATAATCATTTTTATGATTGATTGGCCTTAAATACTCTTATAAAGTTGCCGCCTAATATTTTAAAGATATCTTCCTTGCTATAACCACGTTTTACAAGTTCTTTGGTTATCAAAGGATACTTTGTTACATCGGTAAGCTCTTTTGGGGTAACACTAATTCCATCGAAGTCGCCGCCTAAACCAACATGATCGATGCCTGCTATCTTAATGATATGTTCCATGTGATCGAATAAGAGTGAGAGTGGTGGCTGAATAGCAGCAATGTCTTTGGCGTATTTCTTTTCGAGGTAGCTCATTGCCTGGTCTTTTGTCATACCGGAAGTGATGAGTGAATCTCTTTCGGACCTGCGCTTTCTCAATAATTCAAAATATTTTTTTTGTGCCGTGCTGTCAACAAATAATGCATAAAAGTTAAGATCTATTACACCCCCGTTTTTAGCGACAGCTTTTATCTGGTCGTCCTTCAGATTTCTGAATACCGGGCAAATCGCATAAGCATTACTGTGAGAAACTAATACAGGTTTTGTGGAAACATTAATTACATCCCAAAAAGTTTGTTCGCCTACATGGCTCAGATCAACCATCATCCCCAGTTGATTCATACGCTTTACCACTTCAATTCCAAATGGACTGAGTCCTTTTTTTTGAGAAGTGGTGTCCACCTTTCCATCTACTTTCTGGCTGCCGGATTCATATTCAGCACTGGTTGCCCAATCGTTATTATTGTTCCAGGTGAGGGTCATATAGCGAACACCTCTTGAATATAAGCTGTCCAGTTTTTTGAGATCGTTTTCTATCATGTGGCCACCTTCCACACCCAGCATGCTCGCGAATTTGTTTTCTTTTACAGCGGTTTCCAATTCCTGTGGCGATGTAACCATCATCATCTTTTCAGGATTTCTTTTTACCCATACGTAAAGCGTATCTATTTCCCGGTTAGCAAATTGAAAAGGATTTTTCTGTTCACCATCGCAAAAAACAGAAAACACCTGTACATCCAGTCCGCCTTTTTTCATGCGCTGAAGATCGCTGTGTGTTTTGCCAGTAAGATCACTGTCAAACTTGTAACCCTTTTCGATGCACGTGCTTATAATATCGTTGTGCGTATCGCATACGATCGCTTCTTCATGCAATTTTTTATAAGATTGTGCAGACAAACTTTGGCAAAAGAAAAACAGCGCGGGTAATAAAAGTAATTTCATGATAAAGTTTTGGGCGTTTCAAATTTAAAAAATATTAAGGGCGTACCACATTTATTTTTACAAGCGGAACATCAGGCTTCAAACCGGATTTTAAAATTCTTTAAAAAAAGTATGTTTGAAGCAATTTAATTTTAATTAATACTAAAGTAATGCAATTTGACCATCAACCCCATTTACAAAATAATAAGGTAGAACTGGTTCCATTAAAAAAATCCGACTTTGAAGATCTTTACAAAGTGGCATCCGATCCGGCCATTTGGCTAAATCATCCGAATAAATTCAGATATCAAAAAGAGATATTTAGAACATTTTTTGAGGGTGCTATTAAAAGTGAGGGAGCTTTTAAAATAATAGATAAAGCATCGGGTGAACTGATAGGCAGCACACGCATTTATGATTATGAACCGGATAAGAATCAGATACTGATCGGTTATACTTTTTTTGCAACTTCCCACTGGGGCAAGGGATTTAATTTATCTGTAAAAAGACTGTTGCTCGATTATCTGTTCCAATTTGTTTCAACCGTAGGCTTCCACATTGGCGCTACAAATTTTCTTTCTCAGAAATCAATTGCAAAACTCGGTGCCGTAAAAGTGAATGAAATGGAAGTGACTTATTTTGGAGAACAGCCCAAGCAGAATTTTATTTATGAAATAACCAAGGAAGAATGGCTTACCCGTAAGGCTTAAAAAAAGGCCATGCTTATTAAGAATGGCCTGTGTATGATACTATAATGTTTTAAAGGGAAGGTGCTTCTACTATTTCTTTCTTCACAGAATCAAGACTAGCGATTTGAATCGTTGCCGGTTCATTAAAATCAAGCTTTGAAGCAAGAAATTTGTCATAATTCATGGCAACTACATTCAACGCCAGAAATCTCATAACAAATCTGCGGGTTTCAGCAGGCAAATTGTGTTTGATGTCCCAAAAATCTGCATCTTTTTTACCACTTTTTCTGATGGCATAATTTACGCGTCCGGGCCCGCAATTGTAAGAAGCTACTACCAGCAACACATCATTGTTATAAACATTCAACTGATCTCTGAAAAACTTTGCAGCGGCAACTGTTGATTTTTTAAAGTTTTTCCTTTCGTCATACTTGCCGCCGGTTTTTAAACCGTATTCGCGTGCCAGTTCGCTCATAAATTGCCAATAACCTACGGCTCCTGCGGGCGATACAGCATGCGCTGTAAAATTCGACTCAAGGGCAGGCAATACCTGGAACTCATAAGGTACACCGTATTGATCAAATATTTTCTGAGCCACCGGCATATACTTTTCGCCACGGTGGAACATCAGCTTAATATAAGATCTTTCTTTGCGGATGTATTTATGAATATAATCCTGGCTTTCATCGCGATGTTCTTCCAGTATTTCAGGATATAACACGCGCCGCGGATTGTCAATTACATAAAAGCTGCTGACCAGTGCAGAGGAATCATTGTTTAGGGTCGAGTCAAGAACTACATCACTTTGAGAAATCATTATATTTCTCGCTGAAGTGGTGCTAATGCCAATTATAATTAATATTATAACCAACGTTAATAAGCTCTTTGATTGAATCTTTTTCATTTTGTTCAAAAGTTGGTTCAAAATCAAATAATTATTTCACGCTATTACAACATCTACCAATTTCTTAGGTAAGGGATTATTGAGAGCAATTACAAAAGACGATTTGTAATATTAAAATTTTGTGTCAAAGAAGTTTGCAAATTTACCGCTTAGGTCCCGTAAGTGCAAGCTATCCGTCAAAGTAATCTGTTAAAAGAGCCGGATAAATATCCACATTTTGTTTTAAATGATTGAATAACAGCCAATTACCTCAATACAATTGTCAAAAATACCTATTTTCAAAGAAACGTCGCTGACATTAGGCCAAAACCGTGCCAGTGTAAAATTTTCCACAGTGTGGGTGAGAGCTTCACAACAATTTAACGCTCGGATATTTGTTTTACAAGATTAATTTTGGCGCGTGGCGAAGAAAAAGAACAAGCCGGGTGGCTATTTCAAAGTATTTATAGTGCTTTGTGTGCTGTTAGGCATTACCTTCTGGGTGGTACAGCTTTTTGTAGTTAAACCGCACATAATTTATCCGGGTTTTGAAATACCTATTCCTTCCGGGTTTAAAATTCATGGCATTGATGTAAGCCGCTATCAGCATAATATCAATTGGCAGGAAGTGCAGCAAATGGAATCAAAAGGACTTAGAATCGGATTTGCATTTATAAAAGCGACGGAAGGCCAGGGAAATGTTGATAATCAATTTAACCGAAATTGGTTTGGCGCCCAAAAAGCAGGCATAACACGTGGTGCTTATCATTTTTACGTGCCCGGAAGAGATCCTGCAAAACAGGCGAAAAATTTTATTCAGATAGTGAAATTATCACCCGGTGATCTGCCACCTGTTTTGGATATAGAAAAAGCAGGAAGATTGTCTGTCTCTCAATTGCGGAATGATGTGCAGCAATGGCTTGACAAAGTAGAAGCTAATTATGGAATTGTACCTATTATTTATACTAATGTAGCTTTTTATAATAAATATTTTTCCACGGGATTTGAAAAATATCCTTTGTGGATAGCCCATTATTTGGAGCCCGAAAAGCCAAGAACAGAGGCCGATTGGATATTCTGGCAGCACAGCGAAACCGGCCGGGCAAATGGCATCAGCAGCAAAGTGGATTTCAATGTTTTTAATGGCGACAGTACTGCATTCCGCAAATTATTACTTCACAGATAAAGGCCAACTGTTATTAGTTCGGTCTACATCCGGTAACCTGTTTCCTGGGTCCAGCATAACAGAAGCCACCGGTGAATCAGTGTGAATTTGCATTCGATATTCTGCCCTTGTAAGCCAAACCTCCACCGGAATTTTTAAATGTTGTTTTTGGCCATTTTCAAATGTAATTGACACTTCCAGCGGGTAAGCACTTCTTTCAAGATTAGAAATCACCAGTTCAGCACCGTTTTTATTTTTCTTTACATCTTTAATTGCCACATCATATTGCCAGTTGTTTACAAACCACTGCCTCCAGAAATAGCTCAGGTCTTCGCCCGCTTCACTTTCCATGGTTCTGAAAAAATCATCCGGCGATGGATGTTTATAGGCCCATTTTTTAATGTACTGTTTAAAAGCGTAATCAAACCGTGTGGTATCCAGGATGGTTTCGCGTAGCATGATAAGGCCAAATGCCGGTTTAAAATATGTATAAGGATGGCGGTACTTTCCTGTAATCATATCTGCGCGTAACATCATGGATGGTGATGCCGGATCTTTTAACCAAACGGCAATTTCATCAGCAGGATTGCCGCCGCCTGGTGCATACTCGCCATCGCGTTTTGGCGCGAATTCGCCGTTATTTACGTAATCAGATGCATAAACGTCAATGAACGTATTTAATCCTTCATCCATCCATGCGTGTCTGCGTTCATTACTCCCTACAATCATAGGAAACCATGTATGACCGATCTCGTGAGCGGTAACCCAAAAGAGTGTTTTCATTTTGGCATTCATACCATCAAACACTATCCCGGGATATTCCATGCCACCTGCTTTGCCTGCCTCATTAATCGCTACAGGATATGGATAAGGGAACCATTTTTCAGAAAAGTATTCAATGGATTTTTTTAAAAATTCTGTGCTTCTCTCCCATCGGTCAGCGCCTGCGCTTTCAACTGGGTATGCACTCATTGCAAATGCTTTTTTATTTTCTGGCAAATTAATTTTTGCACCATCCAGAATGTATGCAGCCGACGCACCAAATGCCACATCGCGGCTGTTTTTCATTTGAAAATGCCAGGTTTTGTTGGCAGAAAGTTTTGGTTTTTTTGCTGATTCATTTTTTACATCATCTGCCGTACGAATAAATATGGTTTTGTCGCTTTGCTGTGCTTTTGATAATCTTTCTAATTGTAAGGTTGAATACACATCTTTTTCATTTACCAATTGGCCGCTGCCCACTACATACATGCCTGCCGGAACGGTGATCTGGTAATCGAAATCTCCATATTCGCAATAAAATTCTCCGGTACCGAGGAAGGGTATTGTATTCCAGCCATTCAGGTCGTCGTACACACACATGCGTGGATACCATTGCGCCACTTCATAAATTTTTCCATATTGTGTGCTGAAGTGATCTGTACGTCCGCCAAATTCTCCGGGTATTTCATACTGATAGCTAATGTGGATCTGCAGTTTTGTTCCTGGTTTTAAAGGCTCATCTAGGCGCACCTGCATGCGGGTATCATCAATGATATAATTGCCGGGCTTGTTATTGACCAGTATTTTTTTAAAATTATATCCTGTTGTTTTATCTGTTGAAATTTTTGAAGCGACAAAGCCTGCGCGTGAGTCATCTTTATAAATATTCTGATCCAATTGCAACCAGATTGAGGAAAGATGATTGGGGCTGTTATTTATATATTCTATTATTTCTTCACCCGTTAACACATTTGAAATGGTATCAATAGAAGCCTTGATTGTATAATGCACTTTGTTCTGCCAGTATTGTGGACCAGGGGCTCCATTTGCGGATCTAAAAGAAGTGACTGCTTGCTTTTGATAGGGTGCAAATAAAATTTGCGGATCAAATTTTGATTGACAGAAACTTTGCGTGCCTGCAAATATTGCAACAAATAAAACCAATACACTTTTTGTGATTTTTTTTAAAACCATATCTTTTAGATTTACGTAAATCAGAGCAAGGTAAAAAAGTTTCACAAAAAATTTTAAAACATGAAGTTCATTTTATTACAAGCGGTAGTGCTGTCTTCTTTTTTGATGTTTTGCTCACCCACAAGCAGTACTCCACATTCGAAAACACAATTGTCAATCGTAAAAACAGATACTACAATGCCTTATAACAAATTAACTACGGCAGAAGAACGCGTGATCATTAATAAGGGAACGGAAATGCCCTACGTAGGTGAATATTATACCAATACAAAACCCGGCACTTATATATGCCGGCGCTGTAATGCACCGCTTTATAAGTCAGCAGATAAATTTGCATCCGATTGCGGATGGCCAAGTTTTGACGATGAAATTCCCGGAGCTGTTGTACGCCAGCCGGATGCCGACGGAATGCGCACAGAAATCGTTTGTGCCAATTGTGGCGGCCATCTTGGTCACGTTTTTTTAGGTGAAGGTTTGACCAAAAAGAATACGCGCCATTGTGTAAATAGTATTTCTATGAGGTTTATTCCGCAGGGCGAAAAATTGCCCGAGGAGATCGTTCACAGGTGATTCTTTTGAACAAACCGGTTTTAAAAAATCTTAAAAAAAGTGCTTTTGACGGCACTTTTTTTTCACTTAGTAATCAAAAAGTTTTTTGATCATTTCGTTCAACCGGCTTTCGGCAAGAAACTGTTTTTCCAGTTCCATATTAAAAGGAACAGGCGTATCCAGCGAGGCACAGCGCATCACAGGAGCATCCAAAAATTCAAAACAATGTTGAGCAATCCATGATGCAATTTCGCCGCCGAAGCCACCGGTCATGGTATCCTCATGCAACACCAAAACCTTACCGGTGTTTCTCACACTTTCTTTTATGGATTTATGATCTAATGGAACCAGGCTTCTCAGATCAAGTATATCAAGCGATATACCGGGATTTTTATCAGCATAATTCATGGCCCAGATTACACCCAAACCATAGGTGATAATACTAACGTCGGTGCCTGTACGAACATTCTTTGCCTTGCCGATTTCTGTTTCATAATATTGTGGCGGCACATCTCCGGAAATGCTTCTGTATAAATGTTTATGCTCAAAATACATAACCGGGTTCGGATCATTAATAGCAGCGATCAACAATCCTTTTGCATCTTCCGGATTGGATGGATACACCACTTTCAGTCCCGGAACATGTGTAAACCATGCTTCATTACTCTGGCTGTGAAATGGCCCCGCTCCTACTCCTGCGCCGGTAGGCATTCTGATCACTACATCTGCATTTTGCCCCCAGCGGTAATGAATCTTCGCAAGATTGTTCACAATCTGGTTAAAACCCACAGACACAAAATCTGCGAATTGCATTTCAACCATGCTTTTATATCCTTCGAGGCTAAGCCCTAAACCTGCACCCACGATTGCGCTTTCGCAAAGAGGTGTATTTCGCACCCGCGCTTTACCAAATTCGTCAGCAAATCCTTCAGTAATTTTAAATACACCTCCATAGCCGGCGATATCCTGGCCCATTAAGATGAGGTTGTCGTGCGCTTTCATACTTTGGTACAGCCCTTCTTTGATCGCATCCACAAATCTTAATTCACCTGTGCGCTCATTTTTGATTCCAACCTGGTTGAATGCCGGCTTTGGCGCATATACATCATCCAGCTCCTGCTTCGATGAATAAGAAAAAATTGTTCCTGCAGTGTGTAAGGTGCTTTGGCGTATTTCGCTTTCAATATATTGTTTGGTTTCGTTTCTTATTTCGGCAAGGTCATTATTGGAAAGAATATTTTCTGTAGTAAGATAATATTCGTAGTTCTTTACCGGATCTTTTTGCATCCATCTCTCAAACAGTTCTTTGGGTACATATTTTACGCCGCTTGCCTCTTCATGTCCGCGCATGCGAAAGGTCATGCATTCAATAAGGTAAGGCCGCTGCTCGCGGATGCAATAATCGCGCACACCGGATAGTGTATCCATCACCGTTAGTATATTGTTGCCATCTATCTGTACGCCTTCCATGCCATAACCTTTGGCTCTGTCTACCAAACCTTCGCACCTGAATTGCTCATTTACCGGCGTGCTCAGTCCGTAACCGTTATTTTCTATTATAAAGATGACAGGTAGGTTCCATACAGAAGCTACATTCAATGCTTCATGAAACTCACCTTCGCTGGTGCCTCCCTCTCCTGTAAAGGCGAGCGATGCTTTATTAACACCTTTTAGTTGATAAGCCAGTGCACCGCCATCAGCTACAGATAATTGCGGTCCCAGATGTGAGATCATTCCGCAAATGCGGTATTGCTTTACACCAAAGTGGAAACTTCTTTCCCTGCCTTTAGAAAATCCTTCTACACTTCCCTGCCATTGATCAATCAGGTCGCGCAATGGAATTTTCCGGGTGGTAAATACTCCCAGATTGCGGTGCAATGGCATAATCCATTCATCGGCATCCATAGCAAGTGTGGCACCCACAGAAATGGCTTCCTGCCCTATGCCGCTAAACCATTTACTCACCTGTCCCTGCCGAAGCAGTAGTAACATTTTTTCTTCGATCATGCGGGGCAGCAGCAACGAACGGTAAATTTCTATCAGCCGCTCGTTTGATAATTCTCGTCTTTCAAATTCCATAGCAACAAATTTCAACTTTTACAAACACATATAAAAAAGATTATAGGCAGCAGAAAAAATTATAAAAAATATTTTTTAAAAAAACCGCGAAAAAAGTGCTTTTGAGGCCTTGCTCAATCATTGAAAAAATAAGGAACAAAAGTTGTTATTCAGAATTTCAAACACCTCCAGACATTTTATATGAATAATGAAAATAAGTGGAAAGAGCTGGCCGGAAGACTGGAAAGCTTATTTAAAAAAAAGGATAAAAAACCGGAGATTGCAGACCTCAGGGACTTAATTAAAAACCAGGAACCTACAGACATTGCGATGGCGCTCGACGAATTGGAAACCGAGCAGGCTATTACTGCATTTACGGCCATCGAAAAACCTGTTGCCCGGCAAGTGATCCCAAAAATAAATGCAGAGCTGGCAAAGAAGATTCTGAAAAAACTTCAGCCCGGAGAGTTGGCCGACCTGGTTAAAGACCTTGATCCTAAATTAGCGGCAGCGGTAGTAACCGAAGCACCGAAAAAAGAAGTGGAAAGTTTTCTTAATGATCAGTTGTCGCACCCTACTGCTGCACGCGATGTGGAATACCGAATAGAATTCAGAAAGAACGCCGCAGGAAGAATGATGACCACTCAATTTGTAAGGCTTTATCCGGATACCACCGTGAAAGATGCATTGAAAGTGATCAGCCATACCAATCCTGAGGTAGATATTCCTGAAGATCTTTTTGTGGTAAACCGCGTGGTAAATGAAAAAAAAATGCGCAATGAATTGCTTGGCGTAATTTCTATACGTGATCTTCTGATGCATGAACCTGATAAAAAAATTGAAGATATAATGGCAAAAGAAGTGGTGACTGTTTCTGCAGAGACTTCGCAAACAGACGCAGCGGCACTTCTTTCAAAATATCGTTTTCAAACACTGCCGGTTGTTGATAGAGAAAATTACCTGATAGGTGTTATTGCTGTAGATGATTTGCTCCATGTGATCGTTGACAGGTTGCGCAATTTATATACAAAGGCTGTAGGTACGGATGCTCAAAAAATGGCCAAACTTTCTCCGTGGCAGGAAGCAAAGCTGCGCGTGCCATGGCTTTTGGGAACCATGGTAATTGAATTGTGTGCAGGAATGGTGATATCTCATTATGATGACATACTTCAAAAAGTGATTTTACTCGCTTCGTTTATGCCGGTAATATCAGCCATTTCAGGAAATGTGGGTTTGCAGGCAGCGGCCATTACCGTGCGTGCGGTGGATACTAAAAATGCACAATCGAAAAGTACATGGGCTTCAGTAAAAAAAGAAATAGCCACATCACTTTTAATGGCTGCAATTTGTGGAACCGTATTAGGAGGCGTGGGCGCCGTGTGGGCAAATCATATTCCTTTTGGAATGGTGATCGGTGGTGCGCTTACCTGCTCAATGCTCACTGCCGGCCTGATGGGAACTGTAATCCCCATCGTTTCAAAAAGATTGGGTTTTGATCCGGCAACAACCGCAGGTCCCTTTGAGACCGCGCTTCAGGATATTGTTGGTTTTGGTGTATTTCTATGGCTTGCCACTGTCATGCAGCACTGGATCACGTAATCACCTTTTGCGAATGGCGGAAGAAAAGAAGGAAAGCATAATACTATAGCCCAGCGCCCACCAAAAATTTTCAATGGTAACACCATCCATCATTTTGCTTGCGAGTAATACAATGGCCACATTTATCACGATCAGGAACAGGCCCAGAGTAAGAATGGTAATAGGCAATGTGAGCAAAATCAGCAAAGGCTTTACCAGCGCGTTCAGAATAGCAAGAATGATCACAAACCAAATGGCCGTGCCATAGCTTGCAATATGAATGTGTGGATCAAGCACAAAAGAAAGTATATATGCAACCAGCGCTGTAATAAGTATCCTTAAAATAAATCCCATAGTAAATGTTTTATACAACGGCTACTTCATAAAAATCCTCAGGTACAAAATACTTTTGTGCAATTGCCTGAAGTTCTTCTGCTGTAACCGTTTTGATAGTGTTGATGGTATCAGTATAGTATTGTTTGTCAAGATTGTTCAAAATAAGAATTTTCCACCATTCAATTATTTTAAACGGGCCGTCTAAAAAAGCAAGTTGACGGCCAATAAGATAATTTCGTACTAACATCAACTCTTCCTGGTCGATTAATTCATTTCTAAGCAATTCCATTTCTTTGTAAACCTCTGAAATAGTGTCTTCCGAAACGTCCTTGCCGGCTTCGGTAGAAATCATCCACGAACTTCCCTGTAAATGAGTTTGGATGTAACTGTAAATGCCATAGGTATAGCCTTTTTCTTCACGGATGTTGGTCATAAGCCGCGATCCGAAATAACCCCCAAATACAGTATTTAAAACACTTGCCGGCTTAAAATCAGGATCATCTCTTGTAGGAAAAGGCCGCGCCATGCGTATTGCGCTTTGTACTCCATCCGGATCATTGGTGATCCTCATCTTTTTTTCGGCTGACAAGTGCCTTTCAAAAATGGGAAATGCGATTGTGTGATTAATATCCAGTTCGCCAAAGTATTCGTCCATCATTTTTGTAAAAGAACCGGGTAGCTTCCCTGCTGCGAACACTCTGCAACATGCGGTTTTATAGAAATTTTTATAGAAATCCATAAGATCTTCCCGTGTTAAAGATTCTATATCTTCTTTGTTTGTCTTACGGCCGTAAGGATTATCGTCTCCATAAAGATTTGCATCAATTTGGCGTGTGGCTACAAATTCTGATTTTTGTAACTGCACCTCCAGCCATTGAATTTTTTGTTGTTTGTAAATGACTATTTCTTCCTGCGGAAATACCGCATCTGTAAGAAGTTCATAAACCACCGGTAGCAGTTCTTTTAAATATTTTGAAAGGCAGTGCAGAGAAATGACTGCATACTCATTGTAACAAACACAATTGAGATGTGCTCCATAAAACTCAAAATGCCGGCTGATCTCAAAGGCTGTTTTCTTTGATGTTCCGTTTTGTATCAACCTGGCAGTGGCGGCAGCCACTCCGTTTTTCTTTTCAAAAAAATTTCCTGCATGAAATACCCACTCAATCTTCGCTACTTCTTCGGCGCCTCCATCTATAAAATAAACCGGCGCTCCGTTTTTTAAAGTGTAAAATTGATGGTCGGGTAAATTAATTTCGTAATCAACCGATTCTTTTATGGCCGGTGCTGTTTTTCTATCGGGCATGGTTTTTACTTTTGATTGCTTCTGTAATAAAGCGTGCTGTTATTGGTTTCTCTAAAAATTTCAACAGATAATTTTCTCATATCATCTGCAGATACTTTTTGGTATTGTTCCCATTCGGTATTGATCATACCTGCATCACCCAACAATTCGTAGATCGCAAGATTATTAGCCCGGTTCATCAATGAAATGTCATCAAAGGCCAGCATGCTTTCTATTTTATTTTTTACTTTTTCTAATTCGGCTGGTAATATGAGTTCTTGTTTTATTATTTCAAGCTCTTCCATAATAGCCTTATCTCCTTCTTCTATAGCAACGCCTTTTATAAGCCTGCCCTCAATTACTAATAAGCCTGCATCAATACTTCCTGTATGCCAGCAGGAAATACTGCTGAACAATTGCTTTTCTTTTACAAGACGCTGATACAAGCGGGAAGAAGCGCCATTGCCCAGGATATCTGTGATAAGATCTACAGTGAAATAACGTGGGTCCATGCGTGGATACACATGCCATGCCTTGTAAAGTGCATCTACCGGTACATCGGCAGAAATGTCTGAAAATCTTTTTTCTTTTTGTTCGGGTTCCTGAGGCAAATGCCTGTTGTATTTTTTGCCGGCAGGAATATCGCCAAACCACTTTTCGGCAAGGGTTTTAATGTTTTCGGGTTGCACATTTCCGGCCACAGTAAGGATGGCATTGGATGGCGTATAATGTTTGTAAAAAAAATCCTTAACATCGCCGAGTTGTGCTTTTTCAATGTGAGAAAGTTCTTTGCCGATCGTCATCCATTGATATGGATGTATTTTGTAGGCAAGCGCCCGAAGTTTGTGCTCCACATCTCCATAAGGCTTGTTGATATAATGTTCCTTAAATTCTTCAGAAACCACTTTTCGCTGCACATTGAGTGATTCTTCACCAAAGGCGAGTGAAAGCATTCTGTCGCTTTCGAGCCAGAAAGCAGTCTCGATATTTTCGGAAGGAAGCTGGCAATAATAATTTGTCAGATCATTGGTGGTATAAGCGTTGTTTTCTCCGCCTGCTTTTTGAAGTGGCTCATCATAAGATGGAATATTAATACTTCCACCAAACATCAGGTGTTCAAACATGTGTGCAAATCCGGTTCTATCGGCATTTTCATCGCGTGCGCCTACATCGTACAATACGTCCACTACAGCAAGTGGAGTAGTATGATCTTCGTGAACGATCACTTTCAGGCCATTGGCGAGTTCAAATTTTGAAAATTCTATCATGCTGCAAATTTCAGCAAAAGAAAATCGCTCACCAATAAAGGTTTTGTAAAGAATTAAAAAATGCTGTCTACCACAAATTCAAATACCTGCAACTCTTCATTACGCGACACATACACCTGCACCTTTTTTCCGGCGTTTTGAACAATATTTTTATATGCAAGAATATTGTTACTGAAATTGGTATTGATGCCAATAACCACATCGCCGTTTTTTAATCCTGATTTTCCAGCAGGCGAACCAGGCACGATGTCATCTATAATAATTTGTCCATCCTCCTGGTACATATTCATGCCGGTGTATGAATAATCGAAAGGGTCTTTATAATGACTGTTTGCCTTTAGCGCAATGGTTTTTTCGGGATAATTTAAAACCGTATTAAAACGGCGGAGAATATCATTGCCGATAAGGCCGCCAATGAATGGATAGCTAAGCGCATTGTGATCATCGTCCAGCAAATTGGTAGGAATGTTTTTAAATTTAAATGGCCCTAGTTTTAGTTTGTCTATCACTGTTAGTTTCATTTGTTTTTTGCCGCCAAATCCCTGTACCTGGATAATTACAGGCTTTCGCTTTTTTAAAAAAGAGCTGTCATTAGTAAATTGTTCTGTGAGCAAAAAGCAAAGGCCTGCGCCTGAGTCGAAATAAAAATTTGCCAGTAGTTTTTTCTCGTCTTCTATGTGAATCGGCATAATAGGCAATGCAGTAAATAATGGTTTGAGTAATACACTCTTCCTTTTATACTTAAATTTTCCGGGGGTATATATTTTTATGATACGTTCGTCGTAATTGATCGAAACGATATACCGCTTCAACAAACTATATCCGATCACACCATCTACCTTAATGCCATATACGCTTGATAGAATGTTGTAATTATTAATATAAAAATCGAGGCTGTCAACCGTTAATCCGGGTAAGTGTAATTTGTTGTTAGGTGCGAAATTCACTTCCCTTACACCGGCGATGCCGCTTACAGTTCGGCCCGATGGGATATTTTTTATTTTAAATTCTTCAGCGGTGGTTGAATCAAGCGAAATGGCTCCGCTGCCGGTATCAAGAATAAAATTAAGTGTGTCGGGAAGGTTACCGAATTTTGCATGCAATAATATTACACCACCGGTAAGTTGCTCAAACCCGAACTGTGTAATGAATTTGGCTTTTGGCTGCTCATCCTTTTGTTGTGCACGAAGCTGCAGGCAGCACGTAAAGAGAAAAAGAACAGTTAATAGCCATTTCATGCCCAATGATTTTATGTAGAATAGATTAGAGTTAAGAAAGAAAGGCTATGCTGCATTTGGTATGAATTTTTTATTGAATCAGGTTGAAATTGCCAAACCCGTAAACCGACGGTAACAAATTTTTGTACCTTTTCAATTTTGAAAAATAAACAAGATATGGAATATAAAAAACTTGGCTCGTCTGATTTGAACATCAGCAGGATCGGATTCGGCTGTATGAGTTTAAAATCGGATCAGCCTGATTTTGAAAGGTTGATAGACATGGCCATTGAAAATGGCATCAATTATTTTGATACAGCAGATCTTTATGAAAAAGGATTGAACGAAGTGATGCTGGGAAAATCGTTTAAGGGCCGGCGTCATAAAGTGATCATTGGATCAAAGGCCGGAAATGAGTGGCGGAAGGATGGCAGTGGCTGGGATTGGAATCCGAATAAAAAATATATTCTGAAATGTGCTGACGAAAGCCTGCGCCGGCTTCAAACCGATTATTTAGATCTTTTCATGCTGCATGGTGGCACCATAGAAGATGATATTGATGGCAGTATAGAGGCTTTTGAAATATTGATTCAGCAGGGAAAGATCCGTTATTATGGTTTGTCGTCCATCAGGCCAAATGTCATCCGCTACCATATCAATCATGGAAAACCGGTATCTGTAATGACACAGTACAGCCTGCTCGACAGGCGGCCCGAGGAAGCCACCCTTGATCGGTTGAAAGAAAATAATATAGGTGTGCTTGTGAGGGGCAGTGTTGCTTCCGGACTTTTGGCAGATAAACCTTCAAAGCCTTATCTGGCCCATAGTGAAGAAAGTGTGGCGAGTGCTGCCCGGGCGGTTGCAGACGTGTCAGGTAAGGGACGCACGCGTGCTCAAACAGCCATTCAATACATTTTACATCATCCTGCGGTTACCTCGGCAGTGGTGGGCATGCATACTGAAAGCCAAATTGCAGAAGCGGTACGCACAATTAGTGCAAAAAAATTAACAGAAAATGAAATTGAATATCTGAGAAATAAAATCCCGGCACACAAATATTTAGAACACCGATGAATATCAATAAACTGATCGTTGAAAGAATGCAAGTGATACATGGAGATATCACCACCCTCAGAGTTGACGCTATAGTGAATGCAGTAGCCGCCGTGGCGTGGTTTCTAACCCCAGAATCTTTTTTAAAAAAAGTCATTTTTTGTTGCTTTGAAAGAGAAAATTTTGAATTGACAAACCATCAAATCGCTCAGATCTGATTAGGGCTTGTCGTAAATCATCATGGCATTATAATGGGAGGTAATGGTTTAAAGTAAAATGAGGGTATCGCATTTTATTTATTTTTACAATTTAAATTTCGTTAATCATGGACAGTGGAATTTTTGATTTTGGAATGGTTGGTTTGGGTACAATGGGCAGCAATTTATTATTAAATATGGCTGACCATGGATACGCTGTCGCGGGTTTTGACCTGAATTCCGAAAAGACACAATCTTTTGAAAATGCTGCTACAAACCAACAGAAATTAAAAGGTTTTAATACATTAAAAGATCTGGTTGATTGTCTAAAGTCTCCCAGAAAGATCATGATGCTTGTGCCCGCCGGCAAGCCGGTGGATAGTGTGATAAACGATATCACTCCATTGCTTGAAAAAGGAGATATACTCATAGATGGTGGAAATTCTCATTATACCGATACGATCAGGCGTATCGAACAACTAAAGGGTTCAGGAATTCATTTTATGGGGATGGGAATTTCCGGAGGTGAAGAAGGCGCACGCTTTGGTCCCAGTATCATGCCGGGAGGCGATAAAGAGGCCTATACTGTTGTACAGCCCATCCTCAGTTCAATAGCTGCCAAAGTGCAGCATGAACCCTGCGTAGCATATCTCGGTAAAGGCGCTGCCGGCCATTATGTGAAGATGGTGCATAATGGGATTGAGTATGCTATTATGCAATTGATCGGCGAATGCTATGATATGCTGAAACACGGCCTCGGACTGGATAACGGAGAGCTGGGCGAGGTATTTACAGAATGGAATAGCGGCGAAATAAAATCTTTTTTATTGGAGATCACTGGCGAAATTTTTAGTATGAAAGATGGTGAATCCGATAATTTTCTGATCGATGCTATTCTTGATAAGGCGGGCGCCAAAGGAACCGGAAAATGGACTTCCCAATCGGGGCTAGACCTGCCGGCTCCGGTGCCCAATGTGGATGTAGCTGTGATGATGCGAAATCTTTCATCGCTGGTGGAAGAGCGTTTTGAAGCAGATGAATTATACAGCACAAAAATTAAAAATATCGAAATCACAAAAGATGAATACCTGCCGCTTTTGCATGATGCATTGTACTTCGCTACAATCATAAGTTATGCCCAGGGACTCGCTATGATACACAAGGCCTCAGAAGAACTGCAGATGGATATTCCGGTGAGGGAAGTGGTAAAAGTATGGCGTGGAGGCTGTATTATCCGTTCTGCCCTGCTCGATATTTTCTCTGAAAGTTTTGCAGAAAATGGAGCACTAAAAAATCTTTTGCTGGATAAAAATATCGCCTCCATTTTGCAGAAAAAATTACCAGCCATGCAAAAGATCATTTCTCTGGCAGCAGGAAATAATTATACTGCACCGGGTATGATGGCTGCATTTTGTTATTTTAATGCCTACCGTAGAAGATTATTGCCCACCAACCTCATACAGGCGCAGCGCGATTTCTTTGGTGCGCATCAATATCAACGCATCGATAAAGACGGATTTTTTCATACTACCTGGATAGCAGGTAGTTAAACAAAAACAGCTCGAATGTTAGATTACAAAAAGTTATCATCAACCTTATTATTCATTTTTGGAGGTAGTGGAGATTTGAATTTTCGCAAATTGACACCGGCACTGTTCAATCTTTTTCTAGACAATGCAATGCCGGAGAATTTCAAAATTATAGGCATAAGCCGAAGTGAATACTCGGATGCGCAATACAAAAAACATCTACGGGAAGGTGTTGAGCAGTTTTCCCGAAACAAACCTGAAGACGGGAAGTGGAATGAATTCGCATCCCATATCGGTTATATCAGAATGGACATCAACGAAAAAAGCCATTACGATAAGCTGGCAGAGATAGCTAAAGAACACGAGGAGAAATATAATGAGCATCCCGATATTGTATTTTATATGGCAGTGGCACCGCAACTGGTTCCTGTAATCGTAAAACAATTGAGCGAGCTTTCACTATGTCACGAAACGCGTACAACACGTATTGTGGTTGAAAAGCCATTCGGTCATGATCTTGAAAGTGCCAAAGAGATGAATCAGACACTTCTTAAATATTTTGAAGAAGAACAGATTTACCGCATTGATCATTATCTTGGAAAAGAAACGGTTCAGAATATACTGGCATTACGGTTTGCCAATGCTTTGTTTGAGCCGCTCTGGAACAGAAATTATATCGATCATGTTCAGATTTCAGCCGCAGAAACGGTAGGTGTTGAAGGTAGGGGAGGATATTATGAAAATGCCGGAGCGCTGCGCGATATGATCCAGAATCATATACTTCAATTGCTTTGCATGGTGGCGATGGAGCCGCCGGTTTCTTTTAATGCAAATGAGATCAGAAATAAAAAAGTAGATGTATTGAAAGCCATCAGGCGCATTCCTAAAAATCTGGTACAGGATTTTGCAGCACGCGGTCAATATGGCCCCGGTTGGATGAAAGGTAAAAAAGTACCCGGCTATCGTGAAGAAGAAGATACTGATGCCAACAGCAGTGCCGAAACTTTTGCGGCCGTAAAATTTTTTATAGATAACTGGCGCTGGGAAGGCGTTCCTTTTTATGTGCGAACAGGCAAAAGAATGCATGTAAAATCTACAGAGATCACCATACAATTTAAGCGCGCGCCAGATTACGCATTTCCTAAAGAAGCATCTGAAACACTAAGGCCTAATCGCCTTTCGATAGGTATTTCACCCGAAATGGATATTTGTCTACGCTTTCAGGCAAAGCGTCCCGGGCAGGCAATGGTGCTAAATCCGGTAGATATGGTGTTTAATTATAAAGACGCCTACAATGGTGAGGAGCCCGAAGCTTATGAAACATTGTTGTATGATGTAATGGATGGTGATGCAACGCTGTTTATGCGTGCTGATCAGGTAGAAGAAGCATGGGAAATCGTAATGCCGATATTGGAAGTGTGGAAAGCACGCAAACCAATGGGCTTCCCTAATTATAGCCCCGATTCGTGGGGCCCGGAAGACGCGGAAGCATTAATAGCAAGAGATGGCCACAACTGGATATCACATTATAATTAAAGTATGAGTTTTCACATTTATAACAATCCTGATTCACTGGCTGAAGGCGTTGCTGAAATGATGGTTGAAAAGATTTCCTTCGTATTAAATACAAAAGAAATTTTTTCTGTTGCACTGTCTGGCGGAAGTACACCCGAACTGTTATACAAAGTACTGGTTGATCAATATGACGAAAAACTCCCATGGAACAGAGTTCATTTTTTTTGGGGAGATGAAAGACATGTGCCGGTTAATGATCCGCGAAGTAACGCCGGTAATGCACTAAAATCATTATTGGAGCCGCTAAAAATTCCGAAACAAAATATTCACGTTGTTAACACCACCCTTTCTCCGAAAGAAGCTGCATTGGATTATGAAAAACTTTTGAATCAATTCTTTTCCGGTCAACCAACAACATTCGATCTTATTTTATTGGGAATGGGCAATGATGGGCACACACTTTCCATTTTTCCTTATACCAAATTGATTAAATCTGATAATTGGGTAGCGGCTTCTTATAACGAAAAAGAAAAATTAGACCGGATTACGCTTTTGCCCTCCATTGTAAATCTTTCTCACACCACCGTATTTATGGTGCAGGGAAAAAGCAAATCGGCAATGGTAAAAAATGTAATTAGCGGGGCAGATTATTATCCTGCCAAACTTATAGATCCGGTAAATAAAAATTTGCGGTGGTATCTCGACAGTGAAGCTTCGTGCGAATTAAATTTTAAAAAAAATCATTTTTAAGAGGATAGTTGCAGAAAAACCGCAAATGCGGCAAATAAATAAATCGTTTTATTCTATATAAAATATGTCTGTAAACAAGACAGGGAAAGGATATGAACATTTATTGCATAATCTGAAATAGCTCATATATTACTTTTTATTAGATGCGACTTTTGACGACTTTTTGCTCAAAACCTAATTAATTCAAAAAAAAAACTGAAAAAAACGCAAAATTTTTGCGCATTGTATTTTTTATTTCCCTACTTTAGCTTTATCGTTTCGAAGCATACTGTTAAAATTTTAAATAATAAAGCAGGCTTTTAAACACACCAGATCATTTTTTTCGGAGTTACAGCTATTCCAAAAATGGATAATTGAAAAACCGAACTACTGCTATTTCACTATCGTTTGATTTTAAAATAGCCCGGCGATAAACCTTAGGCGAACACAGATTTTAAGAACTGTATAAATATCTATAAAACAAACTTGTATCACCATTAATAATCAGTCTTTTCATGAAAAGTAAAAAGTTGATCCTCCTATTCCTGTTCACATTATGCATCGGAATAGGGTATAGTCAAACCAAAGTGACGGGGCATGTTGAGAACACAAAAGGTGCGCCTGTAGTGGGTGCTTCTGTAACAGTTAAAGGTTCTTCGGAAAAAGGAACTGCTACTGACATCAACGGAAATTTTACCATTACGGTTCCGGCAAGTGCCAAAACACTCACAATTTCATATGTGGGCTTAAAGTCAGTAGATGTGGCAGTAAAGCCTACCGTAAAAGTAGTAATGGAAGAAGGTAATACTTCCCTCGAAACAGTAACCGTGGAGTTCGGTATGAAACGCGTTTCAAGAAGCATGGGTTCATCAGCCCAAATGATCAGCGGTGATCAGGTGAGCGAATCAGGAAGAGATAACTTTATAAGTGCACTTCAGGGAAGGGTTTCCGGCCTGAATGTTACCTCTACCAGCGGTGCTCCCGGCTCATCAAGCACAGTTGTATTAAGAAACATTACTTCCATTTCAGGAAATAATCAGCCTTTATACGTTGTAGATGGTGTGCCGATGAATAATTCAACTTTTGACCCTCTTGGAATGTTCATGGGAGGTACAGAAAGATATTCAGTAAGAAACCTCGACTTCTCTTCAAGGGGCAACGATTTCAACCCGGAAGACATCCAGTCTATTACCGTATTGAAAGGCGCTGCTGCTGCTGCCCTCTACGGGTCTGATGCCTCCAATGGAGCTATCATTATCACCACCAAAAAAGGAAGAGCCGGCAAAGGAAGAGTTACTTATAGTAATTCATTCCGTTGGGACAACTCATACGGCATTCCTGACATTCAGACAAAATATGCAAACGGAGCTTACGGTACTACCAACTATTACTACACAAGTAAGTTTGGCGGACTGTATCCTGAAGGTATGAAGCTATATAATAATATAGATGCCATTCTCCAAACAGGATTTATGGCTAAGCACAATCTTTCGGTAGAAGGCGGTTCAGAAAATGCAACCATCAGGGCAAGCTTTTCGCAACTGGATCAAACAGGTGTGATAAAAACCACCAATTATGGAAGGACAAATTTTTCGCTGGCAGGGAAAGCCAAGGTTAGCGATTGGCTAAGTGTAGAAAGTTCTATGCAATATGCAAAGGGAACTAACCGCAAGGCACTTATCGGAACTGACGGGCCTCTTTATCGTGCGATGCTTTGGCCTTTGGTAGATGATATGTCAAACTACCTGGCGCCTGATGGCTCGCACATGCGTAATCCCGATTATTATATCGATGTGGATCTTTTGAATCCGCTGTTTATGCTGAATAAAAATAAATATTACGATAAATCAGATCGTTTTATCTCACAAGTGGCCGCTAATCTTACTCCAGTCAAAAATACTTTTATAAGAGCACAGGTAGGTTGGGACGTAGGTACACAAACTTATGAAACCTCTTTACATCCGTATTACGCTTATGATAATGCAGGAACAGGAGAATATTATCTGACCAATGCAAACTTTTCTGACCCAACTTTGAACATTCTGGCAGGGTATGACAATGATTTCCTTAATAAAAAATTACATTTCAGCGCTCAGGTAGGTTACCACCAGCTTGAAAATGCACTCACACGCCTTGTAACAAGTGGTTCTAAATTTACCATTCCTGATTTTCAGTCTATCAACAACACTGATCCTGCTACCATAATTTCATCTCAGAGAAATACAAAGAGAAGAATACAGGCGATCTCAGGGCAGTTTGAATTCGGGTATAATAATATGGTGTTCCTCACCTTAAGAGGCCGGAACGACTGGTCATCTACATTGCCTATAGATAACAATCATTATTTCTATCCTGCAGTAGAGCTTTCATTCGTGGCAAGTGATCTGAAAGCACTTAAAACCGTTGAATTCATTAATTATTTAAAGATCCGTGGTGCAATAGCACGTGTGGGTAAGGATGCAGGTCCATTGGAGATAGATCCTCAATTAGAAGCTACCGGCCTTACCGGTGGTGGATTTAAGTATGGATTTACAGGACCCAACAAAAACCTTCGTCCTGAGATGACAACTTCAAGAGAAATTGGATTTGAAACAAGATTGATGGACAATCGCATTAATGCAGATTTCACCTACTTTTATACACATTGCAGTGACCAGATCGTAAAGAATTTCCGTTTGAGCTATGCTACCGGATTTGTATTGAACACCATGAACGTTGGTACATTCGATACATGGGGTTGGGAAGGTCATATAGATGCTGATATCATTCGCCGTCCAAATGGATTACGCTGGAATGTAGGTTTAAACCTTTCACAGGTAGACTCCAAAGTTATTTCCCTTCCTGAAAACGTAACGGAATATTACAATCCATATACCTGGAACTCAGGTAATTTAAGAACGGGTATTATACAGGGATATCCAATCACTACAATTACAGGCCGCGCTTTTGAAAGAAATGATGCTGGCCAGGTATTGATTGAGCCCACCACCGGCTTACCAATTGTTTCATCACAATGGAGCGTTCTTGGAAACAGAGAGCCTAAATTGAGAATTGGTTTTTCTACCAGCCTTGCTTACAACAATTTCAGATTATCTGCTCTGTTCTCTGGCTTATACAATACAACCGTGGTGAACGGAACCAAGCGCGCCATGATGACCACCGGTGCAAGCTGGGAATCTGTTGAATTGAGAGAAGGACCTCCGGTTGTTTTCACAGGGGTGCTCAGAGATGGAAATGAAAATTCGAAAACTCCTACCATCAATAACATAGAAGTTGATTACTCTGCTTATGGAAGCTCTATTTATGGTGGTAATGATGAAGACTGGTTAGAAAAGAACGTAAATTACGTACGTCTTCAGGAGCTGAGATTATCTTACAGGCTGCCTACCAATTTATTGAAGCGTACAAAACTAATTTCCGCTGCTGATGTATTTGTAGTTGGAAATGATTTATACACCTGGACAAATTACTCAGGTATTGATGCGGTTGGTAATACCGTATCTGCGGCAGCAGGTGGTACCGGTGGTGTAGGCTATGATGTTTGGTCATTGCCAAACCCAAGGGCGATCTCTATTGGCCTGAGCATAACTTTAAATTAACCGATCTGATTCAATAAAATATAATTATGAAAAAGACAGCCATATTAATTATTTCAATTGTTTTATTAGCCGCTACCGGGTGCAAAAAGTATCTGGACGTCAATAAGAACGTTGATGCGCCAGACCATGTAGAAGCTTATCTCTATCTGGCCAATATTATTCAACAATACAATGGTATTTATTTCGATATAAGAGCCATTGGCCCTATGACTCAAATGCAGGGTACAGTGGGCTATACTCCTTTTGCTACCATGTATTATTATTTATCAAGTGATGCCGGTGGAGAAATCTGGAGAATGGTTTACTGGAACCAGGGAATGAACCTTGAAAACCTGATAAACCAATCAGAAGAAGCTGAAGACTGGACACTTGCCGGTATAGGCTATGCCATCAAAGCCTTCTCATGGGATATGATGACAAAAGAACATGGTGAACTTCCTTTGAAAGATGCTTTTGTTCCGGGATTATTGTCACATGACTACGATTACCAGGATACCATTTACACGGCAGTAAGAAAATGGGCATACAAAGCGATTGAACTGCTTGATAAAGAAGACAATCATAACTACGGTACCAAAATCAGTGCAAACGATTATATCTACGGTGGCGACAAGGCAAAATGGAAAAAGTTTGCTTATGCGGTGATTGTTAGAAATCTTGCATCATTAAGCAATAAAACAGATTTCACATCCGCTTATGCACAGGAATTAGTGGATGCGGCTGCTAAATCATTTGAAACAAGCGATGATGACGCTACTGTGAAAATTGCCGGTGGCTCTGCTTCTGCGCCTTATTCAGCATATAATAACTTCTGGGGTACTTACCGTGCTAATCTTAGCTGGAGTTATTTTCAACATGATTATGCTGTAGAAGTGTTTACAGGTACCGTTCCAAAATATAACGAATCTACAGGCGAGCTTTATCCTACAGGAATTCCATATCACCCTTATGAACTGATGGATAAACAAATCATCACAGATACTTTAATAGATCAACAAGGACATTATGATCCAAGGGTGGCTGTTAAATTAGGAACTGCATCAAACCCTAATTATCTTGATATTGACGATATAGACAGCGTAAAAAAATATCAATTTTATGGCGGGTCGTTTACCAGCAGAACAGGAATGATCGGAACAGCTCCTTCCTATTTTGGAAGAAATGCGGTTTCATCCTATACCGGAACCGTAAATGACGGAATAGGTCGTTGGATATACAGAGATGATGCACCGTATATTTTAACTACTTGTGCTGAAATAAAATTCTGTCTTGCTGAGGCACTCTGGAAAATGGGTAAAAAGTCTGAAGCTTTTGAGGCCTGGAAGGCCGGTATAAAAGCCGATATGGACTTTACAGCCAAATATATTTATCCGGGAAAAGAAGGTAGTCCTACAGGCGGAGACAAGATTACAAAGCCGGTTTTCAACCAGGCTGCCGCAGAATACCTGGCCGGACCTTATGTAGCAAACTTACCATTAGCTGATTTTTCACTTTCTCATATTATGATGCAAAAATGGGTGGCTCTGTACCCATGGGGCGCTAATGAAGCTTGGGTAGATATGCGCAAATATCATTATGATATTAAATATACCGGAGATTATCCTTCAGAAGGTAATGGATGGACAGAAACCTCAGTAGATCAAAAATGGGATACAGACCCAACAAAAGTGTATAAAGGACTTTATCTGGCTCCGGCACAGGTGCAGGGACGGAAAATGTCTTATAATATTCAAAATGAAGGTTCACCATCATATCGTATCAGGCCAAGGTTTAATTCAGAGTATATGTGGAACCTGAAATCACTAAGTGTATTAAAGCCCATTTCTGGTACAGCAGATAATTACCATACTTCAATACCCTGGTTTGCTTATCCGGGAAATTATCCTAATAAATAATTAAAAAAATGAAAGCAGATATGAAAAATGTAAGAAATATTTTAATGCTGTTTACCATTTTGGCCACAGGCTTTGCATGTAAAAAGCATGTGATCGAATATGATACGGTACCTGTTAAAGGCGAAGCAGAATTTCAGCTTCATTATGTGGTACCGCTTACTGCCGGTACGGCCAATAACATTTTAAAAGTGGAGTTGAATGGTGTAATGATCGCCAATTCTTCTGCACCCCTCAATACGTATAACGCAATCCCAAGCGGAAGTGTGGGCAGGTTTTACGTTACCAAAACAGGAGTTAATAACATTAAGTTGTATAAAGGGCCAAACCTTGACCTTGTATATGATCAGAATGTAACACTGGCTGCAGGTAAGCAAAATGTATTTGTGTATGCGTTTGATCAGCCTCCGGTTGTGATCAATAATGGATTTCCTTATGTGGCAGACGTTACGGAAAATACAGGCACTAAGGAATGGATAAAATTCTACAACTTCTTATTTGAAACAGAAGGTGTTCCTACTACGCTTAAGCTGCAATATCAATATCAGTACACAACTGATATTGAAGCCGGCACTAAAAGCGATTGGATCAATGCGGGTAATCCGGTTGCTTTTGGTGAAGCAACAGATTGGGTAGCTATTCCAATTATTTCTGATACTACTCAGATTTCTTCAGGCTTTGCGAGGATTGATTACCGTATTCACGTAATTGATGGGGCAGGCGTTGACCAGGGTGATCTGATGGTGTTGAATTCAGCTAATAAATTTGTGGCATATTCAGACTGGTGGAATGGCTATATAGGAAGGCGTTACCATCATATCCTTTCCGGTATGAGGGCCGCAAAGCCTACATCCGCGGTGCGGATATTTACGGCATTATAGATTTCTCATAGAACTTTTAAAAAGAGGCTGTCTCCAAAGGATAGCCTCTTTTTTTATGGTCCCTTTCAAAAGCACTTATTTTTACTTTTTTTAAAAAAGATTTTTATTTTCTTAATTGCGGGGCTTATATTTAAACATTCTCAATCAGCATTCATGGAACAACTTCCCGGCCTCATAAACGACCTGGCATTGATCTTAATTTCTGCTGCGATTGTCACTTTATTGTTTCGCCGCATTCGCCAGCCCCTGGTGCTGGGATATATTATTGCAGGATTTTTGGTAGGGCCCCATTTATCACTTACACCTACTATCGTTGATAAAGAAAATGTTGAAACACTGGCCCATATAGGAGTAATATTTTTATTGTTCAGCCTGGGCCTTGAATTTAGTTTTAAAAAACTGGTAAGAGTAGGCGGAGCCGCATCAATCACGGCGTTTGTAGAAATTATCTGTATCACCATTGCCGGTTATTATGTTGGGCGATGGATGGGATGGTCTTTTATGGATAGCATTTTCCTGGGTGGAATGCTGGCCAGCTCTTCTACTACTATTATAATAAAAGCTTTTGATGAATTGGGCTTTAAAACCAAGCAATATGCGCGTGTTGTATTTGGCGTACTCATAGTTGAAGACATAGTTGTCATCATGTTGATGGTCATCCTGTCAACAGTGGCGGTTACACGAAATTTTGAAGGGGGCGAAATGTTGTTTACCGTTGGTAAATTACTTTTCTTCCTGGGCCTTTGGTTTATCACAGGTATTTTTCTGATACCTACCTTGATAAGGCGCGCAAGAAAACTATTGGACGATGAAACTTTGCTGGTGCTTTCAGTGGGGTTGTGCCTTGGTATGGTAGTGTTGGCTGTTCAGGTTGGATTTTCTGCCGAACTGGGCGCCTTTGTGATGGGTTCTATTTTGGCTGAAACTACCAAAGCCGAAAAAATTGAAAAGATCTTTAATCCGGTAAGAGACCTCTTTGCCAGTATCTTTTTTGTGTCGGTAGGCATGCTCATCGATCCGGCTATTATTTATGAATACCGGTGGCCGGTGCTTTGGGTTACTTTACTTACGTTGTTTGGCAAATTGTTCAGCACCACACTGGGGGCATTAATGGGTGGCCAGCCTTTAAAACAATCGATTCAGATAGGTATGAGTATGGCACAAATAGGTGAATTCGCATTTATTGTTGCCACACTTGGTTTAACGCTTGGCGTAATCAGCGATTTTCTTTTCCCGGTGGCAGTGGGTGCATCGGCCATCACCACTTTTACAACCCCTTATTTAATTAAATATTCAGGAGCGGTATATACCCAGGTGGAAAAGAGATTGCCTGGTTACCTGAAACGGCGTTTGCAAAATTATTCGGCCAGTGCGCAAAATATTCAGGCCGAAAACAAGTGGAAGGCAGTTATGATTTCCTATGGAAAGATCATGGCCACCAATGGCGTAGTATTGCTTGCCTTGTTACTTTTATCTGTGCGGGTGCTAATTCCGTTTTTAGGAAAAAATATTGATAACACTTACCTCAGAAGTATTATATCGGTAGTAGTTTCTTTAGGAGTTGCAGCCCCTTTTTTATGGGCTTTGATTGCCAAAAAACCCGACACCAGTGCTTACAAGGAATTGTGGCTACAAAAGAAATATAGCCGCGGGCCGTTGTTAATGATTGAAATTTTCAGGCTTGTTCTGGGAATTATATTCATTAGTTTTTGGGTAGATCGCTTATTTACTACCTCAATTGGAATTCTTATAACGGTGCCTTTGGTAATAGCCATACTGGTGCTGTTTTCAAAGCGGATTCAAAAATTTTATGCGCGCATCGAACTTCGCTTTCTCGACAATCTGAATGCGCGTGAAGCATTTGAACTCAACCAAAAAGCAGCACAATCAACCAATGTAACCGCAGATCTTTCGCCCTGGGATGCACACATGGTCGATCTGGAAGTGAATCCCCACGCCAGTTATATTGGCCACACATTATTTTACCTTGGCTGGCGCGAAAAGTATGGGATAAACATTGCCTATATCAAAAGAGGAAACAGGATCATTTATGCGCCCAAAAGAAATGAACGGTTGTTGCCATTTGACCGCGTTGGAATCATTGCTACCGACGAACAAATGCAATCGTTTAATGAAGTTTTTGAAGAAAAATCGGCAGTAGAAATTGAAGATAATGATGTGACAGATATCGTGCTTCAAAAAATGATTGTGAATGAATCGAATAAACTGAAAGGCCAAACCATACGTGGATCCCAGATTCGTGAAAGATCGAATGGCCTGGTGGTGGGCATTCAACGCGAACAGCAAAGAATTTTAAATCCTGATTCAGATTTTGTGTTTGAATGGGGTGATATTATCTGGATCGTGGGTGAGCGCGTGAAGTTGCAAAAAATGAATGCCGTCAAAATCTGATGTTTTATTTCTTATTAAGGATTTTCTAACATCCTGAATCGGATGGATGCTATCTTAATGCTATCTTCCGAAAAAATCATTTATTAAATTTGCGACTTTTATAAATAGCTCATGAAACAAATTGCCTTTACCTTCTTTGCTCTTTTTTCCTTCACATCTTTATTCGCTCAAACTAAATATGAATTCAGAGGAGTGTGGATAGCCACCGTAGAAAATATAGATTTTCCTTCCACCCGCACCCTTACTTCAGAGGCGCAAAAAGCAGAGTTCATCAGCATTTTGGATATGCATAAAAAGAATGGTATGAATGCCGTTGTGGTGCAGATAAGGCCTGTGGCAGATGCATTCTATCCATCACAACTGGAGCCCTGGAGCGAATACCTTACAGGCAAGCAAGGTAAGCCGCCGGTTCCTTATTACGATCCGCTCGAATTCATGATTGCAGAAACACATAAGCGGGGCATGGAATTTCACGCATGGATGAATCCGTACAGAGCGGTATTCAATACTTCCAAATCTTCAGTATCGCCTACGCACATTACCAAATTGCATCCTGAGTGGTTCATTGATTATGGCGGCAAAAGATATTTTGATCCGGGAAATAAAGACGCACAAAAATTTGTAGAAAGTGTAGTGCAGGATGTGGTAAGAAGATATGACGTGGATGCCATTCACTTCGATGATTATTTTTATCCATACCGCATACCGGGAAAAGAATTTGGCGATTGGAAAACTTATCAGAAATACGGTAATGGCATGTCGCGCGATGATTGGCGCAGAAGCAATGTAGATTCTATCATTGTAATGCTCAGCAATATTATCAAAGAAGAAAATCCATACTGCCAGTTTGGTATCAGCCCCTACGGCGTTTGGCGAAATATTGACAAAGATCCTGAGGGAAGCAATACAAAAGCCGGTCAGACAAACTACGACGATCTTTATGCAGATATTTTATTGTGGTTAAAAAAAGGCTGGATCGATTATGTTGTACCACAGTTATATTGGGAACTTGGACACAAAGTAGTAGGATTTGAAGTGCTGAGCGATTGGTGGGCTAAACATTCTTACGGCCGCAACATGTATATCGGGCAAGGCATTTACCGTTCGAAGGAACCCAAATCTTACGCATGGCATAATAAAAACGAACTACCCAACCAGATTAAAAAAATCCGTGAATTGCCTCAATTGCAGGGAAGCGTTTATTTCAGCAGTAAAACATTTGCATCAAATCCGAATGGATGGTCTGATACCTTAAGGAATAATTATTATAAATATCCTGCCATCGCACCTCCTATGCCATGGATAGATGATGCAAAACCGGCGGCTCCTGTTATACTTTCTGAAAAAGATAAAAGTTCCAACAGCCTTTCGCTTTACCTGCGCCAGGATACAGCAAATGATATGATCAACCGTTATGTGATCTATCAATTCGATAACCAGGGAAACCAGGATATCAACGATCCGAAAAATATTCACGAAATCATTGTAACCGGAAAGGATTTTTACACTTTCGATCTTTCAGCTATCCCACCGGCACAAAAAAAGGTAGCCCTTGCTGCTACTGCACTTACCAAAACAAATAATGAAAGCGCAGTGAGCAATGTGATTTACCTGGAACGCAATGGAAATACCTGGGCAATAGCCAAATAAATGCACGTTTTTTGCTCATAAGTGAAAAATCTGTTTGTATGCGGCACCTCATATATTTTTGTATAGCGATTTTGATGCTCGCTTCCTGTGAGAAAGAGCAGCAGCCCGGGCCCGAAACGCCTCAGGATGCAAAAAAAGATACAGTTATCAAAAACCTGAGTTACGGCAGCGACCCTGCACAAAAGATGGATCTTTACCTGCCGGCAGCGCGCACAGATACCACACGCGTGATCATATTGATACACGGTGGCGGTTGGAATACAGGCGATAAAGGCGAGCTTTCTTTTTTTGCCGAGGGCTGGAAAAAGAGAGGATTTGCTGTTGCCAATATCAATTACAGGCTGTCGCCAAAAACAGACGACAATTATAAAATGCAGCTCGATGATATCGGATCATCAATTCAATTTCTGCTTAACAATGCCAACAGTTATGCCTATTCGAAAATTAGCTTTTACATGACAGGGCATAGTGCCGGTGGCCATCTTTCGCTGGCTTATTCATATACCAGAAATGAATCGCGGCTGATAAAAGCAGTTGCCGGCATGGCGGCACCTACAGATCTGTTCAGGCTGGCCTATTACGATCCGAATGTATATGCCCCATTACTCACTCCTTACCTTGGCGTAGCGCTTACATCGGCATCAGAAGCGCGCTATAAAAATGCAAGCCCTTATTACCAGGTAAATGAAAGTTCGGTTCCAACTATTTTATTTCATGGCGATCTTGATTTTATTGTAAATAAAGATCATTCAACCTTTCTGGATGCAAAGCTGGATAAAGTGGGTGTTGATCATCGCTTAAAAATTTATCCTGCGCAGTTTCATGATTGGTGGACCAATGGTGATTTTGTGAAAAATACTCTTGATGAAACCGCAGCCTGGTTCAGGAAGTTTTAAAATTAAAAGGATGCCTTAGTTTTGCGGGCAAAAAAATACCATGCTCTGCATCTTTCATAAATCAACGGATCCCTATTTTAATATTGCCACCGACGAATATATTTTTAAACATATCAACGAAGATTGCTTTATGCTTTGGCAAAATGATAATGCTATCATTGTAGGCAAGCACCAAAATACATTGGCAGAAATCAATTATGATTATGTAAAAGAAAATAATATTCATGTGGTGCGCAGGTTATCCGGTGGTGGCGCAGTGTATCACGACCTTGGAAATCTTAATTTTTCTTTTACAGCAACCGGAAAAGACAGCAGCCTTATCGATTTTGAAAAATATTCAAAACCCATTGTGGATGTATTGCGCAGCCTGGGTGTGGATGCAAAATTTGAAGGCAGAAATGATATCACCATCGACGGAAAAAAGATCTCTGGAAATGCCGAACACATTTTTAAAAATAAAATCCTGCATCACGGCACCCTGCTTTTTAGTTCTGAGATGAAAAATGTAAGTGAAGCACTTCGCATCAATCCTTTAAAATATCAGGACAAAGCCGTAAAATCTATTCCAAAAAGAGTCACCAATATTTCAGATCATTTGCCTCAACCGCTCAGCATAGAAGCCTTTACTCAAAAGATCATGGATCATGTGGTAGATACATTTAAGGATTGTAAATTTTATGAGTTCACTGAAGAAGATCTGGAAAAAATTGGCCGCATCCGCGATGAAAAGTATGCCACCTACGAATGGAATTATGGCTACTCACCGGATTATAATTTTAAAAAAGCAATCAAAACTCCGGGCGGCATGCTCGAAATGCATTTAGATGTTCAAAATGGAAAGATCATGCATGCAAAAATTTATGGCGACTTTTTTTCTGTGCGTGATATTGAAGCCATTGAACGGGCGCTTGAGCAGGCAGATCATAATGAAGAGAGCATCAAAAAGCAGTTAGCACAGTTCAATATGGCCGATTATTTTTCCAACATTACAGAAGCGGATTTGCTCGCTGCCATGTTTTAATAAAATGGTAAGTATCGATCCATATTTAATTTTAAATTTTCGGCGAAAACAATTTTTAGAAAATCATCAAAAAAGTGCTTTTGACTTAAAGCCGCAAATCTCGGGCTGACCTGCGGTGCCGACCACTCATTACCGGAATCTGCGAAACTAATTTTTAGAAAATCATCAAAAAAGTGCTTTTGATGAAAGCCGCAAATCGGGGTCTGACCTGCGGTGCCGACCGCTTGGCTGCGGAATTATAATTTATCTAAATGCAAATCAATAAGCCACATTCACCACAGCAGTATCCGGCAATCCTCTATTACCGGTAAGCAGAATATCATCATTTGGAGAAAATGAAGGCGTTAATATTTCAACGCGATCCTGCGTTTTCATGCCCACTGTCACGGGTACTTTTACAGCAGTATTTTTATTTATCATTTTCATTACCCAATATTTTTGAGCGACTGTATCGCTTATTACTGCAGAAAGCGGTAAAGATGCCGCATCAGATTTTTGTTGCCTGATCACCCTGATGGTGGCTTTCACGCCGGTGGATAAAGATTTTGGCCCATTCACTTTTGCCATCAGAAAGGAAGTGTCGCTTCTTTTTTCGGCAGATATAAATCCATTCAATTGTGAGCCGTTGCTAAGGATGATATGGATACTTTTCCCTGCAAAAAGAGAGTTGCTGAAATCCTGCGAGCTGTCAAATACAAAACCAAAACTGTTGGCATCGGCCACCACACCCAAAATGTTTGTCCTGTTCACCACATCACCACTTTTAGCTTCCACTTGTTGCATGATTCCTGTAGCCGGCGATCGTAATGAAATGTTGGTTTCGCGTTCTGTTAATTTTTCCGCAGGGCGGATGGAAAATAATAGCTGGTCTTTTTGAACAGGAGTGCCATTGGTTGCGTATGCCGTTATCACCGTACCATTGGCGGGTGATAGGATATTGAAATGGCGTGTATAAGCCGAAGTGGCTTTAAATTCAGCATAATCTACAAGGGGTGCATGTGCGATATGGGTAACGGTGGCCGGTGTTTTGCCTGAACGGTTCTGCACATTTGCTTTGTCTTCAGACACCTGGTTGCAGGCTGTCAGGCAGCAAATAACAAATATTATCAAAAAGCTGTATCGCAATTCTCTTTAGGGATTAAGGGTCAAATAAAATGCCATGGAAAAGTATGAAATATCCATTTCCTTTCACAAACGCAAATATCAGGATATTATTCTGAGCGTTTCATTCCGGTCAATTTTTCCACTTTCTGTATAGCAAAATTTTTCAGTAAGGAGAATATTCTTCGGCCGCTCAAATGGTGACAGTTTATTGGCGACAAGAGTTTCGAGATCGCGTAATTCATCTTCAGAAATTTTGGCCTCTATTACCAATACTACTTTTTGACCTAAACGTTCGTCGGCTTTGCCACTGATAAAATAATTATACGGAATCAACTCCGAAATCTTTTGCTCTAATTCTTCGGGAAATAATTTAATGCCACCGCTATTGATCACAGAATCGTATCTGCCTTTCCACAAAAAATTAGTTTCATTTAACAATACCACCACATCGCTTGTTGTTATCTTTTTTTCAAGGAATGGCGCTTCAATTTGAAGGCATGCGCGATCATTGGTTGAAAAACTGATTCCCGGCAATGCCGTATAAATTGCTGATCGTTCCGGACCATTTACATGCCTTATGGCCACATGGCTTAGCGTTTCTGTCATTCCATATCCGTGAAAAATCAAACCTGGTGTGTGCTGCAAACTCTTTTCCAGCGCTTTGCTCAAGGGTGCGCCTCCGAGCAGGATCTTTTTTACCCGTTGTAAATTTTTTTGATCATGCACTTGCATAGGTACAAGCGGAGCAAAATCAATTTCCATTTCCAGATTTGCAAGTGGTGAGGAAGAAGGCGGAATGCAGATCAGGTTTAAACCACTCAGAAAGGCTCTTACCATCATCATCTTACCTGCAATATATTGGGTCGAAAGGCATAATAATGCTTTATCGCCCTTCTTAAAACCAAAATAATCGGCGGTCATTTGCGCGCTCTTCAGCATGGCACTTTTCTTTACTTCAAATGTTTTCGGTTCGCCGGTTGAACCACTCGTAGTAACCGTCACAGTTGGCCTGTCGTTGAGCCATTGCCCGGCAAATTCAGCTATATGATCATAATGCGCTTGTTTCTGTGCTTTGCAAAAGTTGCAGATCTCATATCCTTCAAAGGTGTTTCCATTTATGGTTAACTGCTGATAATCTTTATAACTCATTTAAATAATGATTTTGTATTCCAGCCTTGCGATTCATCATACCAAAGTGCTCCGTTGGTAATAGTGAGAGGGGAGTCAAAATTATTGACAAATAATTTACCGGTTCCAAGCCCTTGCGGCAAGGTGTTATTTTTAACGGAGGTGTATTGAGCGATTGCATTCAATCCGATGTTGCTTTCGAGCGCAGAGGTGATCCACCATTTTATTCCCAGCGCATCTGCTATATTCATCCATTCGTCGCATCCGCTGAAACCGCCGGCCAGCGCGGGCTTCAGAATAATATAAGGTGGCCTTATCGTTTGAAGCAATTTTATTTTTTCATGTTTTGAAAAAACACCAATCAACTCTTCATCCAATGCGATGGGGATGGCGCTATTTCTGACTAATGCAGCCATGGCATTCCAATCGCCTGCTTTTATAGGTTGCTCGATCGAATGAATATGATATTTTGAAAGTTTTTCCATATTTGTAATGGCCTCTTCTTTTGACCAGGCGCCATTTGCATCTACGCGCAATTCAATTTCAGACGCACTATATTTTTTTCTGACCGCTTTAAGAATATCTAATTCAGTGTCAAAATCTATAGCACCGATCTTCATTTTCAGGCAAATAAAACCTTCTTCTAATTTTTCTCTGATCTGCGAAAGCATATCATCTTTATCTCCCATCCAGATAAGGCCATTAATGGGAATTAATTTTTTCCCCTCTTCAAAGGGCGATGCAAATATTTTTTTTCTACATCCGTTTTGATGATCTTTCAATACTGTTTCTACTCCCAAAACAATGGATGGCCATTCTCTGAGTGATTCAAATTCAGGCTCTTTCCCCTCTGCGATCTGATCACAAACCTGCTGAAGTTTTTGTTCATAACCCGGTTGCTCATCAGCACTTAATCCTTTAAATAAATTGCATTCGCCAAGGGCATATTGTTCTTTATCTTCTATAATAATTATGTACGTGTCCTTATAATGCAATACACCTCTTGAAGTGCCTGAAGGTTTTTTAAAATGCAATTGATATTTTTTGAAATAACATTTCATATTTCGTGTATCTGTTACCGTTAGTTACCATTGCAATCCCCATCCAAACAAAACCGAAAAAGCAAGTGTAGCCAGCGCCAGCTTTCGTAATTCAGGATCAAGCAGGTGTGGTTCTTTGTTTTTATTTACAGAAATCATACTGCTGATGAATATTGGAAAGGTAATTATATAAGCAAATTGCCAGATGGAATGATAATTTAGAAAAGTATAAACGATCGCTGCTGCCAGTCCGCTTATGATAAGCGAACTATGATAACTTTTAGCTTTCTCCAACCCCATTTTTACTACCATGGTGTGCTTTCCAAAGTCACGGTCGTTATCTCTGTCGCGCAGATTGTTCAGATTTAAAACACCGGTACTGAAAAAACCGATCGACATTGCCGGTAAAAATTCCGGCAGTGTAATAATGTGGGTGTGCAAAAAGTAAGTGCCCATCACGCCTACAATGCCGAAGAACAGAAAAACTGCTACATCGCCAAATCCGGCATAACCATAAGGTTTTTTCCCGATCGTATATTTTAAGGCTGCACCTATGGCTAGCAGTCCGATTACAAACATGATAATACCATACGAGAAATCAAGTCCTTTCAAACCTTCCACCAACAACATAATTCCTGATACCAGCGACAAGATCACAAATAAGATGATTGCCCATTTCATCTGCGACAGCGTAATAGCACCGGTTTGCAGGCTGCGCTTCGGGCCTATCCTTCCGTGATTGTCAACGCCATTTACCGCATCGCCGTAATCATTTGCAAGATTGCTGAGTATCTGCAAAAACAAAGTAGTAAGGGCAGCCCATACAAAAACACTCCACGAAAAGCTATGATGAAATGCCGCCAAAAAACTACCCAGAATTATGGTGGACAATGAAAGCGGTAACGTGCGCAACCGGAAAGTAACAAGCCAGGCAGAAAAGGAAGGCATTTTTTGAATTATGAATTATGAATTATAAATTATGAATGGCGCTTGCCCGCTGTGGCCGGAGCTATGAGAGAACTCATAAACGAATAAATCTATAAACGCATCAACGCATCAACCCATCACCCCATCAACCAAATCTTCAATCTTAAATTTTAAATCTCTACCCTCACGGATATTTCGGAAATTTCTTAAAATCAGGATCGCGTTTTTCAAGAAAAGCATTTCTGCCTTCTTTGGCTTCTTCCGTCATGTAGATCAGCCGCGTGGCTTCGCCTGCATATACCTGCTGCCCTACCAATCCATCATCAACCAGGTTGAATGCCAGCTTAGCCATTTTGATCGCTGTCGGACTTTTCTTTAAAATTTCCTGTGCCCATTCATAGGCAGTTTGTTCAAGCTGATCGTGTGGTACCACGGCATTCACCATTCCCATTTCAAATGCCTCCTGAGCCGAGTAAGATTTTCCAAGAAAAAATATTTCACGTGCTTTTTTCTGGCCCACCTGCCTTGCAAGATAAGCTGAGCCAAAACCGCCGTCAACGCTGGCCACATCCACATCTGTTTGTTTGAAAATTGCATGCTCCTTACTTGCAAGCGTAAGATCGCATACCACATGCAAACTATGTCCGCCACCTACTGCCCAGCCCGGCACTACGGCTATCACCACTTTATTCATGAACCTTATCTGCCGCTGCACATCCAGGATATTAAAACTGTTGATACCATCCTCACCTTTATAGCCTGTATCCGATCGCACGCGCTGATCGCCACCCGAACAAAAAGCCCACCCACCATCCTTTGGCGATGGCCCTTCGCCGCTAATGAGTACCACACCTATTTCCTGCGATTGGTGGCAGATGATCAAAGCATCCAGCAAGGAGGCCACCGTTTTAGGGCGGAATGCATTGCGCACCTCGGGCCTGTTGAATGCAATGCGCGCCACACCATTCGATTGCTTAAAGGTAATATCATCATATTCCTTTACGGTTTTATAATCGATGTTATACATGTTCATCATTTTTTTAAATAATGCCAATATTGATCCAGCACTTCCGGGCTATGTACAGGGTCAGTAAAAATTTCCAGGATGCACCTTTTGGTTTTTGAATTGAAAAATTGCACAAGTGAATCATCCAAAGAATTCTTATCCTTTGCCGAAAAATAATTCCAGTTAAAATGTTTGGCAATCGACCCGGCATTTGTTTTCATGGAAGTTTCAAAATAGGGCTTTAATTCTTCTGTACCGGCAGGGCCGGGTATGATTCTGAAAATGTTTCCTCCGCCGTTATTGATGAGGATGATCTTTAAATTTTCAATCGGCGCATTATTCCACAAACCATTGATATCGTAATAAAAAGCCACATCGCCCGTAATCAGTACAAATGGTTTATCCGGATTTGCAAATGCTGATCCCATAGCTGTGGATGTACAACCATCAATACCACTGGTGCCACGGTTGCTCCATGTTTTATAGATTACCGGCGAATCAAAAAGTTGCGCATAGCGTATAGGCGAACTGTTTGATAAATGCAGCGTGGTTTCTTTAGGCAGATGTTTTAAGATCGTGCCGAATGCATAGAAATCGCTGAAAGGACAGTTATTATAAAAGGCGGCTGTTTTTTCTTTTCGGTGCATTGTACATGCAAGCCACACATCGCGGTAGCCGGAAGCACGCGGTTGCAAATGTGGAAGCAATTGTTTTAAAAATGCTGTAGCATCCATATACAACGGATCGGTAAGTGATTGATAGGTATCCATAGCCGCATCATACCGGTCTACATTCCAGTGATGTGCAGGTTTATATTTGCGCAGCAAAGCCTTAATTCTTTTTGATACGATGGCGCCTCCAACTGTTATCAGCAGGTAAGGCATCATATCTTTTGCTTCATTTTCTGAAAGTGTGGAAATGCAGCGGTCGATATTGCTTACAAAATTACAGTCATGTATATTCGAAGTTGATTCGGTAAGCACGATCGTATTATTAAAGCCGGCGATCTTTTTAACCTGATGCTCAAATTCATCATTGGGCAAATGCTGGCCAGTCAGCACCATTACTTTTTCTGCAGCGTTAAATTGTTCGGTAAGCCTTTTCAATGTTTCGGTAGTAAGCCTTCTTTCAAAAGCACTTTTATCCTGTTTTTTTAAAAAAGTATTTTCTGCTTCTTTCTGGCCATACAAGGGTTCGCGAAAGGGCAAATTAAAATGTACCGGGCCTTTATCTTTTTGTGTTGCGAAAAGAAATCCTTCGTTTACACAACGGTCGTTATACCACAGTTCGTCCTGGTGTTCGGTATCGCCAAACAGGTTATAACTTTTGCGGATATAATTGCTGTAAATATTTTTTTGATCAATCGTTTGCCCATCGCCCTGGTCTGTCCATTCTACCGGCCGGTCGGCGGTTATTACAATCAGGGGTACACGTTGATAATAAGCTTCCGCTATCGCGGGCGCAAAGTTGAGCGATGCACTTCCGCTGGTACAAACTACTGCTACGGGTTGCTGCAATTCTATGGATTGCCCGAGTGCAAAAAATGCTGCACTGCGTTCGTCGCGAATGCTGGTGCATATAAAATCCGGATGGCGGTTGAAAGAAATAGTAAGAGGCGCATTGCGCGAACCCGGACAAATAACCACGCGCTTCAGGCCAAGCGCTGAAAGAAGCTGAACAAAGTGCTGCACTGCTTTTTTATCTGACAATATCATGTTTCTCGGTTTCTTTCACTAAATCAAACATTGTAGTACTTTTTTCAACAGTTTCCTGCCACTCAGGTTCAGGTACAGAGTCGGCTGTAATGCCGCCGCCGCAATAGATGGCGATTTCAGTTGCGCCAATTTGCATGCACCGCAGGTTGATATACAATCTTACATAATGATCATCATTCAGTTCGCCGATAAATCCGCAATAATATCGCCTGTCGTAGCCTTCGTGTTTGGCGATAAAGTCAACTGCTTGAGCTGCAGGCAATCCTCCTACAGCCGGTGTGGGATGCAGGTCTTTCAACACTTCATCAAGATCTGAAACACCTTTGCAGAATTCATAATCCGTTTTGAGGTGCGCCACTTTTCCGGCTTCTACAGTTTTGGGTCCTGTTTTTTTGGTAAGGCCATAACCATGTTTTTGAAAAACAGCTTCCACATGCTGCTCTACCATATTTTGTTCATCGCACTCTTTTTCTTTCCAGGTGTAATGGTGATTGGCCCTGGCGGATTGTGTGCCGGCAAGTGCCATGGTATGAATGCAATTATTTATTTCGGATAAGAGCAACTCCGGAGTAGCGCCCATCCACATGCCCGCATCGGGATGAAGCAACAGGTAGGCAAATGTTTGAGGATGTTTGTTACAGAGCTTTTGAAAAGTTTTGATTGCATTGAAATTTTCGGGGCGATCTGTGATCTTAACTCTTGAAAGGATCGCTTTTTTTATTTCGCCTGCACGGATGGCATTCAGAAAAATATCGAGCCGCCTGAAATAAGTTTCTTTGGATGTAGCAGACGGAAGTGGCACATCTGTAATGGATTCATCAGGAAATTCTTCCCATTTTTTAATGAAAGATGGCTGGAGCATTTCCCTTGGAATCACTTTTAGAAAAATATCCTTTGCCGATGACCGCTTGGAAAAAGGTGCGATCCAGAAATTTTTTACTGAATGATCTGTCACCAGGCTTTTATCCACCGCCAGTTGCCAGTTTTTTTCACCCGGAAACCTGTAAATACAAAAAGCCTTGTTTTTAGCTAAAAGAACCGTCGCTGCTGATATAATATTGTCGTTCAAGATTTGCAAAAATGATTGTCTGCAAAATTACGAAGAAGGATGGAAGTGTAGCTGAGAGGGAAAGAGGTGGATGGTATTTCTTATTTTAAGTGGAAATTAAATGCTGAAGTACAGTGATTAATCGTATTTTCATAGTAGAAGGCTAAGGATCTCATCCATTGATTTTACAGTAAAACCCAAAATGAATGTGATCAAATTTTATTCTCTTGCTGATAAAGAAAACTTATTTCCGGCAATATTACTTTCACTTCTTTTTCGGCTTCATCTTTCTTCCAGAAAACAATGAAATTAACTTTCACAGAATGGATTATATAATTCTTTTGTTTCATTGATTCAATCCTGTCTGCAAAACTTTTAGAAAACCTCAGTACCGGCTCGCCTCTGGATGTGGTACATTCAATACCATTACAAATTAATTCATCACCACTTTTTAGTCTGTTGATCGCGTACTGCTTGCGAACAAAAAAATCGAGCCACACATCTTTAAACGAAAGATGCATCGCAAGCTCAATTGGAATCGGATATTCGGATTTATCTTCTATGTGCATCAGATTCAGTGCGGAGATGTGATGTAAGATTTTGTTATTCAGATGGATGGTCAGATTCTTTTTTGCCCGTGTCATCGCTACATAGAGCAGTCGCCTGTCTTCATCTGTTGTTGCCTGGTAATTAACCAGCAGGAGAAATACATTATCAAACTCCCTTCCTTTTGCTTTATGCATTGTAGAAACAAAAATGGTTTCATTATCAGTTTCTAAAAAGTCTTCCAGTTTTGATTCCCTGATAAAAACATGCAAATCCGAAAAATATTTTTTGCCGGAATTAGCCGCTTCGAAATCCCTGATCACATTGATGCATACCTGAAAACATGTACTCTCTGCATATTTATTTTCAAATGCCCTTTTGCTTTCGTTCCAGGCTTCGTCTGTAATAACGAAAACTCCCTCATCCGGCTGCACCTGGTTCAAAAAAAATCTGATTTCGGCAAGGTCGTACAAGGGAAAGAAATCATTACTCTGTATGAGCCGCGCAGCAATTTTATGTTTTGCAAGAAGTCCGGTCACTTGTAGCGCTTATTCATTTGTTCTTGTCAAGATACAGGTACTCCCCGACAGTTCCGTCGCCATCACTGAGTTAACAATCGGTATGATAAGATGCGCGCTTTGGTGATGCACAATTTTTATCATTCCCATCCCCGGACATCCGGAAATGATGGGTGTTTCTTTTAACCGGTGTGTGATAGTTTGCACAAACTGATTGGTGAAATCAACAAGGTTGGCAGGGCTTCGGAAATTTTCAATGAGTTCATGTTTTGCTGATCGGGCCATGCGTGTAAATTGCTCGAGGTGTTCCGAACTGGAACCACGGAACTCGTAAATATTTTGATCGTCATCTCCAACTGCGATCACCCGCATTTCCTCATTTTGGCGCATCAGTGATTTGATGAGATTGAATTCATGCTGATCCATATCCTGCGCTTCATCTATTACCAAAACTGTTTTTGTAATTCGATTTATTTCTACCTCGCCATCGCCTATTTTATCGACCACTGTTTTAATAATGTTCTCCGACTCTTCGATATTTCCAATTTTGCCGAGCAGATCAAAACAATAAGAATGAAAAGTTTTGATTTCAATAAAATGTGCTGCATTACCAATCAATTTCTTCAATCTCTTTTTGAATTCAGTGGCGTTTTAAAGCCGGGTGACATCCTGAACCTTTCCACGCAACGGACAGAACAACAAAGCCACCAACGTCTTCCCAGCGAACATTTTTCGCTATATCTTCACCTGTTTAACAACAAATCATGAAAAGAATTTTGCCTTTAGCAATGCTCCTGCTACTCACGACATCAATAACCGCACAAACAAAAACCGCGGATGAGAAAATAAAGGTGCATCAGACCATCGTAAAACTTTTCGATGGCATCTCGGATCTCGACGAAGCCGCAATCCGGTCGCACATTACAAAGGACTTCTTACTGCTGGAAGACGGCGCTGTGTGGAATATCGACACCCTTACAAATCAATTTCAACAGTTAAGAGGACTGACCGTAAGCAGGATCAACCATCTCAATTTTATCAAAACCGAGATCCTTGAAAGATCTGCCTGGGTGGCTTATCATAACGCTGCCGATATAACCGTAAACGGAACAGAAATGAGAGTGGAATGGCTGGAAAGCGCTTTCCTCGTCAGGCATGGTGCTGATTGGAAAATCGAGATGCTACATTCAACATCTTTGAAACCTGCTTCCCAACAATGACAAAAAGGTTTAAGGGTTTTTTGTGATGTCGATCGTTTCAGCGTCTCCAGGCGTAGGTGGCTTTTTCGCGGTCTTACGCATATGTTCATAAAAGTGCTTCCGACAATTTTGTTGTTCAGAATGGTCAATGCCTAAGCAGCAAGCGAACAAAACCATAATTGTGGCCCTTCTTAAAAGGTGTTCTACCCTTTAGGGTTAATTCATAATTGTGCGCACGGATACCTTCGAATACCCTTTCGTCTTTTACAAAATCAAAATAAGATTCAAGGGACATAAAGGCGGCGAGTTGACCATCAATACCGGTAGCAAAACGGTAGCCCGGTTGAAATGTCAGCCCGTCGGTTTGGCGAATGATGGATGCTTTCGCTTGCTCGTCCAGGTAATCAGAATGGACAAAGACCATACACCCTAATTTTTCACTATGGCCAAAATATTGGTTGCCATAATGGATATTAAAAACCTCCGGAAACCAGATGCTTACCCGCACAGGCGAATGATCAGTAGAAGGAAAGCAGGACATGATTCAATATTCATTTTCATGTTCCACCGCAAGCGGTATAAAGTTCGCAACATAATGCCGGCCGATGCTTACAATCAGATCCGCCTGTTCCAGCTTTAATAATTTCTCCAGCTTCTTCGCCTTTTTTTCATCCGGGACAAAAGGCTTCAACGGCTGGCCGGAAATACCAAACTGGTAAGGGATAAATTGTTTCATGCCAATGCGAAACTACCGTTTTGGAAAAAAGGGGAATGAGGCAACGCATCATAGCTTTTTGCTAATGGATCGGATTGTATTGAGTGGTCATTAATCCACATATAGGCTGCAATAAAAGGACAATTAAGGCAGATTGTTGTTTTTGCTTTTAGAATTAGAACTGGCGAGAAGGTTTTTGGCCCACTCTAAAATTAGCTGTTAACTAATCCAGATTACTAATAAGTAGGATTCAAGTTTTCTTTAATTAAATATCTTTTATTTTGTAATAACGGGTCTTGTTAAATACTGATAAAATCAAATTTTTTAAATCCAAAAATACTCAATGCCATTTCCGAATAATATCACCAAAGATGATCTAATTAAAGCGATCGAGAAAATTGATTCAGAAGGAATACCCAGCGATGCGGATTCTCAATATTATGACGTAATTCATAATGGGAAGAAATATCCGCCAAAACTTGTTGTTTCATACGCTAATATTTTTGCAAATGGCGAACTTTTAGATAGAGCGTCATTTTCTGGCGGTTTAGACACCTTATGTTTTAAATTATTGGAAAAAAATGGATTTACAATTGAAAGTAAAAACATTGAGAATAACGATTCCAGGCAAGTTTGGTTTGTTACTCAAGGTTCAACTTTTACCCCCGACAGAGGCATGAAATTTCTTTTTGCGCCCTCAAAAGGTAATGATGGTAATGACAGATTTTATTGGAATAATTTGCTCAAAGTGAAAAAGGGTGATATCATTTTCAATTACTCTGAGGGTGTCAGGGGTGTTTCAATCGCATCCGATGATGGATATAAAGCTGAAAACGATGAGCCAAATTCTCAATGGGCTAAGCAAGGTTACAGGGTTGATATCAATTTAATTCTATTGTCTCCCGTAATTCCACGTCAGAAATTAATTGATAACAAAGAAAAACTCAATAAATTACTGACAAGTGTAACAAACAAACCGTTTAACAGTACTGGAGGGGTTAACCAAGGTTACATGTATGAGTTTACAAAAGAAGCCGGAAAATTTCTAAGAAATTTATATGGTAAGAATTTCGGGAATAACGTTATTGACGATTTTTTTGACAATGTCGGCATCTCAAAAGAATCAGAGTTTAAGAATTTAAATACACAATCAAATGTAACTTCCGAATTATTTTCATATAATTCTTTTTTTGAAATAACGAAATCTGCCAACTTTTTCATCAACGAAAATTTAGCCCTCCGATTTATTGCCTCTTTACTTACAAAGCCTTTCGTAGTACTAACTGGCCTTTCAGGCTCTGGTAAATCTAAACTTGCTCAAGCTTTTGCAATGTGGATTTGCGAAAGCCAAGATCAATATTGCATAATTCCGGTCGGTGCTGATTGGACTAACAGAGAACCTTTATTAGGATTCCCCAACGCTTTAGAAGCAGCAAAATATGTGAAGCCAGATAATAAAGTTTTGGATTTAATTATCGAAGCAAACGAAAATACTGACAAGCCATACTTCCTTATTTTGGATGAAATGAACCTTAGCCATGTTGAAAGATATTTTGCGGATTTCCTAAGTGTCATGGAGTCTCACCAAAAAATATTTTTACACACAGGGAATGAAAATTGGTCAAATATTCCTCCATACCTTTCTCTCCCACCGAATCTGTTTATTGTTGGCACTGTAAACATTGACGAAACGACCTACATGTTTAGCCCAAAAGTTTTAGACAGAGCTAACGTAATAGAATTTAGAGTCACCAGCGGTGAAATGGAAAATTTTTTAAATAATTATGATCAACTTGATCTTGATTCATTAGCAAATGGTGGTGAAAATGTGGGGAGGTCATTTGTTAGGATAGCGAACGACAAATCCCTTGTAGCAACTAATGAAAAGGAATTAAAAACGACGCTTGTTGCCTTTTTTAATGAGCTTAAAAAAACGGGTGCTGAATTTGGATATCGCACAGCATCGGAAATTTTAAGATTTACGGCAATTATTAATCACATATCACCAGATTGGACCATAGCTCAAATAATTGACGCAGCAATTATGCAAAAATTGCTTCCTAAAGTTCATGGCTCGCGGAGGAAGTTAGAGCCTATCTTAAAAACATTGGCAAAATTGTGCTTGAATGATCAAAAAGAAATAGAAGACTATTTATCTGCAAAAAAAGACGTTAGTGCAGAAACCAGTGAGATAAAATACCCCTTATCCTTGGAAAAAATCATTAGGATGAATCAAGGCTTGTTAAATAATGGTTTTACAAGTTATGCTGAGGCTTAGCAATGATTAAGAATAAAATCACCATACCTATCTCTGTTTCTGGCCAACTAATTCATCTTACAATTGTAGGTGAGAATAGCTCACAAGAACAAACTATAATTGAAAAATCAGATGCAATAGAAAATGGAGAGGCGCCAATTCAATTAAAAGAGGGTTGTTTTTATGAATATGAAATAGAGCAAGGTTTTTCCTTAGAAACTTCAGAAATAGTAAGCCGATCAAAGTTGACACCTTCGTCTGGGCGGATTTGCCCCAATATATATGTAGGAACACTTCCAATGTATATAATAAATGAAGATAACGGTCAAATAGTCGCTGAGGTAAAGTTGGAGGTGCAATCTGTAAAAACCAGCTATCGTTATGATTACCGGTTTATGTTAGAAGAAATTACAGAAAAATGCACCGACTTATTGTTAGAATCAAATTCTCCGGTAAATCAAAATCTAGAAGTAAATTCCCAAGCTGACGCGCAAACAATGTATCAGCGCTTTGCATTCATAAAATCTGTTATTGATACAGAAGAATTTAATGATTCGGTTCAAAAAATACTTGCGTTTCCCGTAACAAGATGGAAGCAGACTGAAACGATAAAAGATATTCGAAGCATACGAAGGGTGAGTAATAATCTGCTTCGGCAAATTGGTAGCTCATACAATCGTGAAAACTTACCTTCCGATCATTACTTGTCAACTAAAATTAAGTCTATTCCATCAAAGCTTACCATAAACCATAAAACGGAGACTGTTGATACTCCCGAAAACAGATTTATAAAGCATGCATTATTCACGTTCCAATCATTTTTAAATGAAGTAAAATCAAAGGCAGAGGGTAATAAAAGATTACAAGCCGAATCGCAAATACTTGAAGAAAAGCTTGAACAGTACTTAAGCCATTCCATTTTTAAAGAACTTTCGCCGCTAACTACTTTGCCCCTAAACAGTCCTGTATTGCAGAGGAAAGAAGGATACCGTGGTATTTTGAGAAGCTGGCTATTATTTGATTTAGCTGCAAAATTAGTATGGCATGGTGGCGACGATGTATATAGCGGAAACAAGAAAGATGTAGCAGTACTTTATGAATACTGGCTATTTTTTAAATTGTTAGATATTATAAGAGAGGTTTTTAAAATCGAGCCGGAAAGTGTTGAACAACTTATAAGGCCTACAGCAGATGGACTTGGGCTGCAATTAAGGCAAGGCCAATATCTTCCAATTGAGGGTGTTTATACAAGTGAAACTCGACAACTACAGGTTGTTTTTAGCTATAATAAAACTTTTAACGGAGACAATAGTTATCCAGCAGGAGGCAGTTGGACAAGAAGCATGAGACCGGATTATACTTTAAGCATCTGGCCATTCGGAATTTCTGCAGAAGAAGCAGAAAAAGAAGAGTTGATAGTACATGTTCATTTTGATGCGAAATATAAGGTCGAATCTATTTCAGAAATTCTGGGCAATGATTCTGATTTAATAAATGAAAAAGCAGAACAGAGCCAAGGAACTTACAAACGTGCGGACCTACTTAAAATGCATGCTTATAAAGATGCGATAAGGAGAACCGCAGGAGCCTACGTGCTTTATCCCGGCACAGATTCCACTTATAACAAAATCGGCTTTCATGAAATAATTCCAGGGCTTGGTGCTTTCACAATTCGACCATCAAAAGAAAATAGTGGAAAAGAACAAATAACCAAATTTTTAAATCAGGTTGTCGATCATTTTTTAAATCGTGCCTCGCAAAGGGAAAAGATTTCCGCTCGAGTTTATGACACCTATAAGAATCAGCCAACGGCATTGAATGAAGCATTACCTGAGCCAATGGAAGGTAATCGAATGTTAATTCCTGACGATACGTATGTATTAGTTGCATATTACAGAAAAGATAAGTTTGATTGGATTTTAAAAAACAAATTATATAACGCAAGAGCATCGAGTAATAGAGGCTCATTGCGTTTAGGACCGGGAGAAACCGGAGCTAAATATTTATTATTACATACCGAAACAGAATTGATAACTGATAAACTATTTAAGATTACCGAGCAAGGCCCAAGAGTATTTTCCAAAAAGAATTTGATTGAAAAAGGTTATCCTACTGAGCCTTCACAAGAATTTTATTTGGTTTATAAAATTGATGAAATAGGAGAAAAAGTGTTTATGAATCGAAAATGGGATATTTCTCGGCTTGAAAAATATAAAACAGGTCGAGGATCAACGCTGCCTTTTGCTATTACTTTGACCGAACTAATGAACGTGGTTGTGGATAGTTAAAGTATTGTGGAATTGGCTTGGCCCAAATTTAAGTTGACAGAACTTTCTCCTTCTATCTCTATCTTTTTTTGAATTATCCTTCTGCACTGCATCACCACCCCTTTCCCTACCTTTACCCTTCCATTCCCCTACCATGAGCCTGCGCTTTATACCGATTCAGCCTCATCCCCTGTTGAAGGGCTACATCGCTAAAATGTGGCTTTTCGAAAGCAGCGGCAAAATTGCCGCTGATGACCTGAAGCTGGTGGTGCCAAATGGAAACCTGAAGCTGACGCTCTCTTTTCAAAACGGAATTGTAGCTCTGGCTGATACACATCACTTTTCTTCCGGCGAGCATGATATCACACTTACCGGAATGATGGATGTGCCGGTGATCCTTGATGTACAAAAAGACACCTTTACCCAAACATTGGGTATCGAATTCAGTCCGCATGCCGCCTACCGTTTTTTCAGGCTACAACTCTCCGGGTTGCAAAACAGCATTGTTTCGCTACAAGACATTTTGGGTATCGAAGGGAAAGAACTGGTTACCCGGATTTGGAATCTTGCATCAATACAGGAAAAGATCATAGCGCTTCAGCATTACTTAATTGATCAACTGACCAAAGGAACACGTGATGAGATTTTTGAATATTGCGTCAACCACATCACCGCGTCGCTCGGCGCGATACCCATCAGCCTGCTCGAAAAAAAGACGGGCTACAGCAGCCGCTGGATCAACATGAAATTCAGAGAAAAGCTCGGCATCAGTGCAAAATCGTTTGGTGCCTTAACTCGCTTCTCTCACTGCTACCAACTCATGGTAGATAAGAACGGACATGCAGGTTTTTACGAAAATGATCTTGATGATTTGTATTACGATAAATCGCATTTCCTGAAAGACTTTAAACGGTTTACCGGATTTGCACCGGCCATACTGGAAGCACATAACAACGAATTTGGCCGCAGCTATTACCAGGACTAACACTTCCGATTTTTACAATGTACCCAGGCATTTTCTTCTCAATTTTACTGTCAGAAAAAAGCTGGTATGGTACACACACATTTCTTTTACAAAATGCTGCCACCACGTGCTGATTTTCATGTTCACCAGTCGGATCATGAACAGCAAATTATGCAGCGCCACATGGAATACTGGCAGCAGCAGGCGGCCAGTAAAAAAGCCATTGTATTCGGACCGGTATTCGATCCGGCCGGCGTGTACGGCATGGCGATCATAGCTACCGAAAGCAGGGATGATGCAGAAATGATTGCACAAAATGATCCCGCCATTAGCGAAGGGCTTTGCGCTTATGAGCTTGCGCCCATGCGCGCGGCAGGTAGCGACACCACCGGCGCTGATGCAACAAAAAATCATGAACAATGAACAACGCAAATTTTTCTACCTCGATTTTAGTAGATGCTACACCTGCCGGTGTGTATAACGCCATCAACAAACCGCAATGTTGGTGGAGTGATTCCATCTCCGGAAGTCCGGAAATATTGCATTCCGAATGGCGCTATCATTTTGGCGACAACCATATTACCAGGTTAAAAACAATTGAACTGGTGCCGAACGAACGCGTGGTGTGGCAGGTTCTTGAAAATTATTTTAAAAATGCCAAAGACCAAACGGAATGGGTAGGCAACGAGATCATATTCAGGATTGATAACATTGGTGGGCAAACGAAATTGGTCTTTACACAAACAGGACTTGTACCATCGAACGATTGTTATAAAAACTGCGCCTGGGCATGGTCGGGGTTTGTACAAAAAAGCCTGAAAAGCCTGATTGACACAGGCGTTGGGCAGTTGGACTGGTATCAATAATTTTTTTCGCGGTGCCTGTTTTCAAAAGCACTTTATTTGGTTTTTTTTAAAATTCCCGGATACAATCCGGAAGAATTTAGTAGACACGAGTGATCCTCGCGGAACACTCGCGCCATTTGGTTTATAATTCTTCCTGAATTCTTACAATGGAAAATAAATTTCATTTGAAAACTTTGCTTAATCCGCTTTTAGCGGTGAATCAATATCGCCATTTCCAAAGATGGTAACCGACCCCGAAGCGGGTCGAATATATATCTGCCGTCAAAAGCACTATTTTACTGATTTTTTATTTTGCTTTTTTTAAAATTCTCCCGGATACAATCCGGGAGAATTTTCATAAACACGAGTGATCTTTAAGGCACACTCACGCCAGTTTTTGCCAGTTGAAAAACTTTCAACCATTAACCCTGAACCGTCAACCTTGAACCTCACATTTTTCTATTAAATTTGCACTCCCGATTACAATCGGGATTCAAAAAAGGTCTCATAGTTCAAGGGATAGAATAGGAGTTTCCTAAACTCTAGATCCAGGTTCGAGTCCTGGTGAGACCACCATTTTCTACGTCTTTCCAATTAATTTTTTTTTATGTCTTTATTATTTTCTCCGCTTACCATCAGGAATACAACGCTTAAAAATCGCATCGTTGTTTCACCCATGTGCCAGTACAGCAGTGTAGATGGTTTTGCAAATGATTGGCATTTGGTGCATTTGGGTACGCGCGCGGTGGGTGGAGCCGGAATGGTTTTTACGGAAGCCACTGCCATTTCGCCTGAAGGGCGCATTTCGCCGGACGACCTCGGAATCTGGAAAGATGAGCATGTTGATTTTTTGAAACGCATTACCACATTTATATCCGCGCATGGATCTGTACCGGCTATACAACTGGCGCACGCAGGCCGCAAGGCAAGCCATTCTTCACCGTGGAAAGGAAGAAAGATGCTTAAAGAAAGTGAAGGTGGCTGGCAAACAGAATCGCCATCGTCCATACCATTTAAAGAGGATGAACCCGCTCCCAAAAAATTATTGATCGATGAGATCAAAACACTTACAAAGCGGTTTGGCGAAGCCGCAAAGCGAAGTCTTGAGGCTGGATTTAAAGTGATTGAAATCCACGGGGCGCATGGTTATTTGATCAATGAATTTTTATCTCCATTGAGTAATAGCCGTACGGATGAATACGGCGGATCATTTGAAAACAGGATTCGTTTTTTGTGCGACATCGTGCATGAAGTGCGCGCAGTAATCGGGATGGAGATGCCGCTTTTTGTGCGGATCTCAGCCACCGAATGGGTGGAAGGTGGATGGAATGAAGATGACAGTGTCAGGCTTGCAAAGGTGTTGAAAAGTCATTCTGTAGATGTGATAGATTGTTCGTCGGGCGGTAATTCGCCTCATCAAAAAATTGAGGTGGGTCCTTTATACCAGGTGCCGTTTGCCGACAAAATAAAGAAGGAAGCCAATATCATGACCGGCGCTGTAGGGATGATTACTACTGCCGAACAATGCGAACAAATATTGCAGGATCAGAAAGCTGATCTTATTATTATGGCACGCCAGCTTTTGCGTGAACCTTATTTTCCGCTGCATGCCGCACACGATATGGATGTGGAACTCCTGTGGCCTGATCAGTATGAAAGAGCACAGAGGTATTGATAAGATTGAAGATTTAAAATTTAAGATTGGTTGATGGGTTTATAGATTGATTCGTTTATAGGTTTATACGTTTATTCGTTTATAGGTTTATTCGTTGATTCGTTTTCGCTCATCGCTTCTGCTACTGCGGGCAAGCGCCGTTCATCATTCATCATTTCTAATTCAAATCCTTACTTGGCATAATATTTTCGCGCCTATCCAAAAAGAATTATGAGCAGGGATCGATTAAAAGGCCAAAGTGCCCTTGTAACCGGCGCCAACAGTGGAATCGGCCTGTCGGTAGCGCAGGAACTGGCTGCAGAAGGAGCACAAGTGGTGGTGAATTATGTTACCAACTCTGATGCGGCTAATGATGTGGTGGAAGGGATACGGCAAGAGGGCGGAACGGCGATCGCCATAAAAGCTGATGTAAGCAAAGAGGAAGAAGTGAAAAAGATGTTCCAGGAAATGATCAGCGTGTTTGGAACAATCGATATTCTTATAAATAATGCCGGACTTCAGCGCGATTCAGCTCTTACAGAGATGACAATAGATCAATGGAACACGGTGATAAATGTGAATCTTACCGGCCAGTTTTTGTGCGCCCGCGAAGCAGCACGCGAATTTATTCGCCGCGGAGTTGTAAAAGAAAGAAGCCTTGCTGCCGGAAAGATCATTTGTATGAGCAGTGTGCATGAAGTGATTCCCTGGGCCGGGCATGTTAATTATGCAGCAAGTAAAGGTGGGATTCAAATGATGATGAAAAGTATGGCACAGGAGCTTGCACCTCATAAGATTCGCGTAAATAGCATAGGGCCCGGAGCCATTCAAACGCCCATCAACACCGATGCCTGGAGTACAAAGGAAGCGCTTAATAAATTACTTACGCTAATTCCTTATGGCCGCATTGGCGAACCCATAGACATCGCAAAGGCTGCTGTATGGCTGGCCAGCGATGAAAGTGATTATGTAAACGGTACTACTTTATTTGTAGATGGTGGTATGCTTTTATACCCTGGCTTTACAACTAACGGTTAAGCGTACACGTCGAAAATATTTTCGCTATAATCAGTAATAATGATCAAAAGAACAGATCCCGAACACAGAAGGCTGATCGCTAATTCAAAAAAAGAAGTTCCCCTTCCTGAATGGGGCCCTTACCTTTCAGAGCGGCAATGGGGAACCGTAAGGGAAGACTACAGCGAAGCAGGACTGCCATGGCAATATTTCCCGCACGATCATGCGCGAAGCCGCGTGTATCGCTGGGGAGAAGATGGTTTGGGCGGAATTTCTGATGTAAATCAGCAATTATGTTTTGCGCCCGCCTTATGGAACGGGAAAGATCCTTATTTGAAAGAACGTTTATTCGGATTAAGCAATCCGCAGGGTAATCATGGTGAAGATGTAAAGGAACTCTATTATTATATAGATAATATTCCCACGCATTACTACATGAAATATCTGTATAAATATCCCCAGGCTGCATTTCCGTATGAAGATCTTTTAAAAGTAAACAGCGAAATAGGTAAGCTTGATCCCGAATTTGAATTACTGGATACAGGTATCTTTAATGAAAACCGGTATTTTGATGTCTTCATCGAATACGCAAAAGTTTCTGAAAATGATATTTATATAAAGATAGAAGTTGTAAATCGCGGGCCCGGGCAAGCGCCAATAACAGTGTTGCCTACCCTGTGGTTTTATAATTTCTGGCAATACAATTCTGACAGTGTAAAACCGGTGCTTCAATTGCTGAACAACTCTTGTGTAAAAGCCAGTCATCCATCACTTGGCATGTATTATTTTAATTTTCTGGACGCAGATGAAGTGCTTTTCACCGAAAATGAAACAAACTACCAGCGGTTGTTTGGCCGTGCAAATAATTGCCGCTTTGTAAAGGATGCATTTCACGATGCAATCGTGCATGGCAAAGACCTTCAGGATTTGATAGATAAAAAAGAAGGAACGAAATGTGCACCTGTATATCATGCAGATATTGAAAGCGGAAAAAGTTTTGACATCTACCTCCGCCTTTCGGGTAATCACCCTCGTGAGGCTTTTCCAAAAGATTTTCAAAAAATATTCAGCAAAAGAAAAAAAGAAGCCGATCTTTTTTATGAAAGTCTGCACCAGTCTTTCATCACAGACGATCAGAAAAATATCCAGCGGCAGGCTTTTGCGGGAATGCTTTGGAACAAGCAATATTATCACTACGATGTAGAGCGATGGATCCATACCAGCGATGGCATTACACCGGATACCGAGCAAAGAAAGCATGGCCGCAATTGTGAATGGAAGCATTTAAAAAACCAGGATATCCTTTCCATGCCCGACAATTGGGAATATCCGTGGTATGCAGCATGGGATATGGCATTCCATTGTATCACACTGGCACTTATTGACCCGGTTTTTGCCAAGCATCAGCTCACCTTACTGATGCGCGAATGGTATATGAATCCGCGTGGACAATTGCCTGCCTACGAATGGGATTTCAGTGATGTAAACCCACCTGTGCATGCCTTTGCCGCATTGCAGATATACCAGGCAGAGGAACGCCTGTTCGGGCAGGGCGATCTTAATTTTTTAAAATCTGTTTTTCAAAAACTCATTATCAATTTTACCTGGTGGACAAACAGAAAAGATGCAGATGGCAACAGCATTTTTGAAGGCGGATTTTTGGGACTGGATAATATCGGATTGTTTAACAGAAGTATGGTGATGCCTGACGGAACACTGCTTGAACAGGCCGATGGAACAAGCTGGATGGGCATGTACGCGCTGGATATGATGAACATCGCTCTACAGATAGCCGTGGAAGATCCTTCTTTTGAAAATATGGCTACAAAATTTTACGAGCATTTTGTGATTATTTCTTCAGCACTCAATGAATTAGCCCTTTGGAGCGAAGATGATGGATTTTTTTATGATGTACTGTCTGTAAATAATGCTGCTCCTGTGCCATTGAAAGTACGCTCCATTGTAGGACTTACTCCCATTTTTGCCGTAAGCATCATCGATAAAGATATCCTTGACAGCCTTCCCGATTTCTCTAAACGCATGTCGTGGTTCAGAAATTATCGCGGAAAAAATAATATGTATATGCCTTCACAGGAAAATGATGAAGGTGAATCTCTGTTGTTGTCTCTTGTTAATAAAGATCGGCTGGCCCGGTTGTTACAGCGCCTCTTTGATGAAAATGAATTTTTATCGGCTGGTGGCATCAGGGCACTTTCTAAATATTATGAACAACATCCATACACGTTTAATTATGAAGGAAAAGATTACAGTATCAAATATGTGCCCGGCAACAGTGAGTCTGACATGTTTGGCGGCAACAGCAATTGGCGCGGGCCCGTGTGGATGCCCATGAATTATTTATTGATTGGCGCCTTAAAAACATTCGGGGCTTTTTATGATGAATCGCTGAAAGTAGAGATTCCGACAAACGGTGGCAACAAGGTATCGCTTAATGAAGCCTGCGCGCTTTTAAAAAAACGTTTGCTTTCTATATTCGAATTGGATGAAAACGGCAATCGCCCTGTATTTGGTAAGTACAACGATTTTTATAAGCAGGAAGAAAATAAAGGATTGATTTTGTTTCACGAATACTTTCACGGCGACAACGGCAGTGGTTTGGGTGCCAGCCATCAAACAGGCTGGACAGGACTTGTAGCCAACATCATCATGGAATTGGAAGAAGAAAACGAGATTTAGAAGATGGCTAATTTTCATTTATTTTCACAAAAAAAATAGTTTGAAAAAATTTTTGTTTCTGTTTGTTTTTGGTGCGCTCCTGCAGGCCTGTGGCCATACCAAATACGCGGTAGGTAATTCTGCTGAAGAAAAAGAATTTTCCTCACTACTTAAAAAGCTTGATAAAAGCAATGACGAATTGTTGAAAGAGAATGCCAAAGATCTTTTTTACAAAATGACGGTTCAGCATCTTGATAATATTGAAATGTATAAAACGCTTACCGAGCCAGACAAGTGGCAGAAGATCATGAATGAATTTAATGCGCTGCTTAGGTTGCAATCGGCAGTGGCAAAATCTTCAGCAGCAAGAAAATTTATTACACCCACAGATTATACCGCAAAAATTCAATTGGCAAGGCAGGATGCCGCTGCAGATTATTACAACCTTGGGTTGAAATATCTTAATGAAGGTGATGATAAAAGTTCGGCACGCGCTGCATACAATGCCTTTAGCATGGCCAATGATTTTTATCCCGGTTACAAAGATGTAAAACGCAAAATGGATGAGTCGTGGAAATTGGCCATCATCAATGTAGTGATCAATCCGGTTACAGACCAATCATCGTATTATGCGCAAATGGTTCCAAACAGGTTTGGAAATAGTTTTAATAATGATCTCCTTCAGCGCAGCCTGGTAAGAGACCTTGGAGGTGATTATTCAAAAAGTTCGCCTGCAAAATTTTATACCGATCGTGAAGCATTCATGGCAAATGTTCCTGTGGATTGGATCGTGGATATTACCTGGACAAACCTGGATATTCCTTATCCGCTTACTCAACAATTTTCGCAAAATCTTAGCCGTGAAATCGAAGTTGGAAAAGATACAAGCGGAAAAGCCCGCTACCAAACGGTGAAAGCTACTTTGTATGTAACGCGTAAATATTTTACAGCAAGAGGTGAAATAGAATGCCGCGTTACCGATGCATACACAAGAGATAATATTGATTTGCAAAGGTTTCACAGCCAGGTAGATTGGCAGCAGCAGTATGCAACATACAGTGGCGATGAAAGGGCATTATCAGATTATGAATGGGCGATGGTACATAATGTAACACGCCTGCCAACGCGGGAAGAAATTTTGCTTGAGCTATACAACAAAATCTATCCACAACTAAAGAATAGTATTTACAATCTTGTTTATTAAGGTACTTCGAATTTTAAAAAATCGCGATTTAAGTGCTTTTGAAGCAAAATTTATGTGATGTATAGACGATTTTTTTTTGAAACCAAATACTTTGGTTTCAAAAGGTGCTTCTTACTTTTTCACCAGGTTTGTTTCATAAAGGTTGATCCAATCATCGACGGTTATTTTTTTTGCAAGTTCTTTTATAAGATCATAAGGTATCTGATCCGGTTTTTTAAATCGAATGCAGCTTTTTCCGATGTCAGGTTTGGCTTTGCTGTACTTAGGATATTCGGTTACAAACCAATTATACAATCCCGGATTAGCGTATAGGCCCATGTGATATAAAGCAATGAAGTTTTTTTGAGAGGCAATGTTTATAAACGGCAGCGGTTGCTTTGGGTCACAATGGTAGCCATTTGGATAAGCGGAATGCGGCACTACATACCCGATCATTCCATAATTCATCGTCTCCACAAATCCATGTGGCAAATTTTCCAGGAAGATTTTTCTCAGTTTAGAAATGCCTTCTTTTCGGTCATCAGGCAATTGAGAAATATACTCTGCGGGTGATGTGGCTGTTGATTTCATGTGCTCGAATGAATGTTATAATTTTTTGTTTAATGGAAGATAGGACGGGATAGAAGTTCAGCAAAAAAGAAAATATATTGCATTCTACGTGGTATGTTTCTCATTGTTTTCAAAACAAATGTTTAGGCAAAGATCAGCTATACGATCATTTCGTTTTATATTTGTCAAAATTCTTTCTCATGGATAATATCGAAAGGCAGCCTGTTACGAAATATTGGATCATATTCGCCATTTCTGTGATTGTTCAATTAGTATTTCTAATATGGATTCGCGAATATTTTTGGGTTGTACTTCCATTCCTGGTTACATCATTCAGTAAGGCAATCCGCATTATCTGATCAGCTATTTCAAGTATTTTTTTAAGGATTAACCTTTCCGGGTAATTTCTAACTTTACCCAAAAACGTTGTTATGTCTGCACTTAATGTATGCGTGATCCAATCTGAACTTTTCTGGCAGGATAAATCTGCTAATCTTAAAATGTTTTCAGAAAAAATTGATCGCATTGACGGCAATCCGCACATCATTGTCATTCCTGAAATGTTTACTACAGGTTTTACCATGCAGCCACAGGATTTTGCAGAAACTATGGATGGACCAGGGCTGGAGTGGATGAGAGAAACTGCGTCGAAAAAAAGATGTGTGGTCACAGGAAGCATGATCGTAGAAGAAGCAGGCAGCTATTATAATCGCCTGATCTGGATGCTTCCGTCCGGCGAATTCGGTGTATATGATAAGCGTCATTTGTTTTCCTATGCAGGAGAGCATGAAGCATATTCTGCGGGAAATAAAAAACTGGTGGCCAGTGTAAATGGTTGGAAGATCAATCTGCAAATCTGCTATGATCTGCGTTTTCCGGTATGGACAAGGCAGCCTGTGGAGCCTGAAAAACAGTACGACCTGCTTATCAATGTGGCCAACTGGCCCGAAAAGCGCCGCGATGCGTGGAGTACTTTGCTTAAGGCAAGAGCGATAGAAAATCAATGTTTTGTGGTGGGCGTTAATCGTGTGGGAACGGATGGTAACGGACATGCATACAGCGGCGACAGTATGGTGCTTGATCCTACGGGCAAAATTTTATACCACCAGGAATTCAAAGAAGATATTCATATTTGTACGTTGGAAAAAGAAGTGGTAACAGAAGTGCGCAACCATTTTCCATTTTTAAAAGACGCTGATCCTTATTTCCTGGCCTGACTTTTCAATTCAAGGTCGGCAACGATGGGGAAATGATCGCTCAGGTCTTTTTTGATGGTGGCAAACTGAAGTATAGAAAAGCTGCTATCTGCAAAAATATTATCTATCCTTAATGTGGGAGAAATAGAGGCATAGGTTCTGCTGATACCGCTTCCTTTTTTCACAAAAGCGTTTTGTAAATTTTTGCCTAAGGTTTCATACGCATAAGAAACAGGCACATCATTAAAATCGCCGCAGAGTATCAGCGGATAGGGCGTGTGGTTCATTTCATCTTTTACAAAATTTGCCTGAACTGCCCGCTTTTCAATGCCGGTTTTTATTTTTTCGATCACACTTTTTGATTCATTGGCAGCATTGGTTTCTATTTTACCGCTATCGATATACCTCAGGTTTTCTTCAGTGAATTTTAACGATTGAAGATGCACATTAAAAATGCGCACTGTGTCATTTCCAATCAGCACATCAATAAATTGAAAAGTGGAATTGTAATCGTTGGGATTGTTTACCATCGATTGTTTGCGCAGAATGGGATATTTTGAAAAAATAAGTGTTCCGAAATGGTGATATTTATCAAAATCATTTTTCAGATTGTAAGCATAGAAATAGTCCGAAAATTTGAGCTTGCTTTCTATATCAGGAAAAAAATTGATGGCTTTGGGTGTTTCGCCGGCTACCACTTCCTGCAGGCATGCGATATCAGGATCGTATGTATTGATCAGTTCAAGCATCGCCTCCCGTTTTTCAGGGTGTGTTTTATGATTTAAAATATTGAACAGTTCTACATTCCAGCTTAGTACTCTAATGGTATGCGGTTTTTTGGCGAGGTCAAATTTTGAGGAGACCCTCATGGGAAGAATATTAATCACCGCCGACCAGCCAAGCGCGATGCAGATCAGCGAAAACAGACTGTAAAAAGGTTTTACCAAAAGCCAGAAAACAAAAAAAATGAGCAATACCGCAATGAGATAAGGCAGTATTAAAGTGAGTAAACTCAAAAACCAATACTTATCCGGATTGAAAAATTTTACATTGGCTCCTGCAATGAAAAGAAAGCCGGTGATAATATTAATAATTAAGAAAACTTTTTTGGTAAACCTCCGCATTGTGAAATAAGCGATTTGAATCGAACCGGAATTTATGTAAAACTACAATTTCAGAATTCTTCTTCAGATGCTTTTTTCAAAATTCCTTTTTCTTCATCGGTAAGATGATCATATCCTTCCTGGTTGATCTTATCCAAAATGCCGTCAATTCTTTCCTGTGTAACTACCGGTTGCTTGATAAATGGTTTTCGCCCTCCGGTTTTATAGAAAAGTGTTTTGCGGATGGAGGTTGACATGGTTTTTTTACGTTCAGGTTCAAATAAATTAATAAACCACCGGTAAAATTCGTTCATCCAAAGTCCCCAATCGCTGCCTCGCTGGTAACTGTAAATGAAAAAGAAACCGCAAACAGCGCCGCCTAGATGAGCAAACAAATGTGCGGTGTTTCCTCCGGTGCTTGCCACATCTATAAATACATAAATGAGTGTAAGAATCCACAATGGAATACCACCGTTGAGCATTGGAAACAGTTTATACCGCGGTACAAGAGTGGTAACCGCCACGGCTATCGCAAGGATGGAAGGATTAGATCCGAAAAGTGATAAATATTCTACCTGGTCTTTAAGTGCAGGAAATGAATAGGCAGAAGCAATAAAGAAAGCAGCACCTGTCAGCCCGCCATAAATGTAAAGCGGAATGATTTTATTGTTGCCCGCCACGGTTTGAAGTATAGACCCAAAGGCCCATAACCAAAGCATATTTACGATGGTGTAAATAACGCCTGTATGTATAAACATATAGGTAAGTGCAGTCCATGGTTCGAGTGCAAGGGTTGATAATTTTCCAGGTAGGATCGCCCATCTCAAAATTTCATACTGAAAGGCGGTAACAGAGGATTGAGACATTTGATAAATGACCTGGATCAATCCAAATACTACAAACACCATTACATTCACAGCGATAAGCGCCATCAACGCATTATTGTCGTCTCCAATCGTGATCTTTCGGATCTTTCTGTCCAGATATCTTTCAGATTCCCCCATGGTAATTTTTAACAGGTTTATGTAAAAATATCAAATTGCTGGCTAAAAATAGTGTGCCAAAAAATCAATAGCGGTTTCGTCGTTTTCCGATCCAGAAGATCATTAGAATAAATCCCATTGCCAAACCACCAAGATGGGCAAAATGAGCTATGCCGTCGGATCCTCTGATCCCTCCAAACAGGTCGATGGCCACGTAAATGGCTACCAGCCATTTGGCTTTGAGTGCAAAGGGAATTGGTATAATAAAAAATTCTACGTTTGGATAGGTGTATGCAAAGGCAGCCATCAATCCCATTACGGCGCCTGAAGCTCCGAGGCTGATTCCATCCGGAACAAACAGGATCTGAGCTACAGCAGCGCCGAGCCCGCAGGCAAGGTAAAAGATCAAAAACTTTATGGGCCCCCAATTGCGCTCGAGCATGGCGCCGAATAACCACAAGGCATACATATTAAAAAGAATATGAAAAATACTGGCCGGAGAATGCGCAAACATGTGCGTAATGAATTGGTAAGGCTCAAAACCAAAAGTTCCGGGAGTATGTAAAGCAAGCTTTTCGGTAAGCCAGTAAGTTCTTCCATCAAATAAACGCTGACACAGATACACAAGCGCATTGATAATAATTAGATTGATCACTACAGGTGTGGAAGATTGCGAAGGCCTGTAACTATTATAAGACATTAAGAAATTTTATTTGGTATAAGTTGGCAAATATAAATTAATTGATTGCGGCAGGCGGCAGCTATCAGGAAAGGTTTTGGTAATTTTTCAAAACCAGCCGCATATCTGTAAGGATATTGTAATTTCTCGCATAGAGGATATCTGCCTGATGTAAAGCCGGCGCAGGCAATACATTTTCCTTTTCAGAAAAACCGGTGCTGTTGATCACGCAGGGTTTTAAGGAAGGAAGGTTATTGGCATTTACCCCATATCCCACAAATGTTTTTGCATTGACAAGTACCTTGAAACAATTACCTAAAAATTGACCAGGGTTTTTTTTCATAATCAGATGAACCGGAAAGGTGAGGATAAAAATGAGGGATATACAGAAGTCAAACAGCCGCTTGAACCTGCGATATAATGGATTTTGCAATCTGAAATATTCTCTTCCGTATTTCATTTCGCCGGCTGTATTCTTGTCTTGCGATCCAATGACAGAATGGCCTCCGGCAGCAAAAAACCCGGTTTTAATGCCATGGGGAATATGAGGCAATTCTTTGATGATCGATTTATAGGAAAGTGTTCCTCCGCAACAAATAAGTTCTTTGATGGTGTTCACTTTAAGAATTTTCTGCAGGTTTTCCCAGGAGCCAATGGCATTGTCATTTTTATCCTTACCGATGGTGATTCTTCCAAGGATTTCTTTTTCCACGGCATCGTTTCCTATGATATTTACAACCTGCACAAACTCTTCAGGTGTACCTGCTATCACGATTTGGCCGGTCAATGACTTTCTATCCGGTTCGATCACTTTCCAAATGATCAATAATTGGCGCAAAAGGCTCATGATCAAAAATGCAAGCAAAACCCCAAACACCAGGATGCCTCTCGAAAAGCGCACAGACTCTGTTAACAAGCCATAAACAGTAAGAATAACAAGCGATGCCAGCAGTGTGGCTCTGTTAAGCCTCGATTGCCTGAACGCACCATCATACAAACCGGAATAATAAGACAGGATAAGAAACAATAATGTGAATGCAGGAAAACCGATCATCAGCACGTCCGGCGAATAGGTGGTGTCTGTTTTTACATAGGTGTTCCAGAAAATTTTTACGATCCATAAACTTGCAAAAATGGTAAGTGCATCAATTACCGGTAAACCGATCCATTTTAAAAGCCGTGCGCCTCCAGCCAAAACCGCCCTGAATGCAATAGCGGAGCGGATCAGAAAATTATATAATCCTGCTTTTGAGCTGCCATAATGTTTTTTTACAAAAATGCTCATGGCGCTGTAAAACATCTTTACATAATTAAGACTGCCTTTTTTGGTGCTTTCGCCTTTGAAATGAATGATCGTAGATCCTGAAAAATAATAGTTTTTATAACCCGCCTGCTGAATGCGATAGCTCAGATCGACATCTTCTCCATACATGAAAAAAACTTCATCAAATCCTTTTACTTTATTAAGAGTGATACGTGGTAACATCATGAAGGCGCCTGCAAGTACATCCACTTCGTGATCTTCATTTTCGGGTAAATGCCCCAGGTAATACCTGGAAAAAACAGGCGATTTAGGAAACATAGCTGCCAATGCGCTTAGCTTATAAAACGAAGTAAGCGGTGATGGAAAGGCGCGTTTGCTTTCTTTTAAAAATCTGCCGCTTCCATCAATCATCCTGATACCTATAGCGCAGGAATCATTGTGATTTTTTATAAAAGAAATACATTTTTCAAAACAATCTTCCGCAACAATCGTATCCGGATTTAAAAATAAAATGTATTCACCTTTAGCCCTTGACAGCGCTTCGTTGTTGGCTTTTGAAAACCCCACATTTTGCCCGTTCCAGATAAATTGTACATCCGGAAAGCCATGCTGAAAAAACTCTCTGCTGCCATCGGTTGAGTGGTTGTCGAACACAATTACTTCACCTTCTATACCTGCCATTGCTTTCTGAACAGAATACAGACACTGTTCCAGGAAATATTTGACATTATAATTTACTATGATAACAGATAAAACCAGCAGATAAGATTTTAGGTGTAAAAATTCTGAATCGCAAAGGCACAAAAAATTATTGACAAATATTGCCGGCGTGGCACTTAATAAAAATAGATAATCTTTGCATGATGTACAAAGAAACATTAATGAAGGCTATAAATGCCGGAGCGCACGAATTGCAGCATTATTTCAATGGAAAATTTACGATCAGCAATAAAGATGGGGTCAACAATCTGGTTACCCAGGCAGATATTGCTGCTGAAAAAGCGATCATGGATGTGATCAAATCGGCGTTTCCAAATGATGGTATTGTAAGTGAAGAAAGTGCGGAAAAAAAATCAGGGAGTGCTTATAAATGGATCATAGATCCGATAGACGGAACCGTAAACTTTGCGAATAGTATTCCTATCTGTTGTGTAAGTATTGGTGTTGAAAAAAATGGTGAAATGGTGATGGGCGCTGTGTATAATCCGCTGATGAATGAATTGTTTTTTGCTGAAAAAGGAAAAGGCGCTTTCTTAAATGAAAACCGGATACATGTAAGTGATAAAAATGAAGTGCTTCATAGCTGCCTGGTTACCGGTTTTCCATATACTTATATCAATCAGCCAAACGGGCCGCTTCAGGTGTTTGGCAAATTGGTGGGCAAAGGTATCCCCGTACGGAGGCTGGGCAGCGCGGCCATTGATCTTTGCTGGGTGGCAGCAGGCCGTTTTGATGGATTTTATGAACATCAGCTCAATGCGTGGGATAGCGCAGCGGGCTATCTGATCGTGGAGGAAGCGGGAGGAAAAGTGACCAATCTGAATGGCGGAAAGTATTCACCTTATCAGTTTGGTATCATAGCTACCAATGGAAAAATACATGACGAACTGGTGCGATATGTGCAGGGAGAAATTGATTAGATAATCGCATAATTTTATTTTCGAATAAGCAACTATGTTATGGAAGATAATGCAAGAACCGAAGTAAATACGCTCGGCGAATTTGGCCTGATAGACCATCTTACAAAAAACAACGAAACCCGAAATGCCGGCACTGTACTTTCAGTGGGAGATGATGCGGCCGTACTGGATCATTTTGGGAAGCAGATCGTAGTAACCTCCGACATGCTTGTGGAAGAAATCCATTTCGACCTGATGTACACTCCTTTAAAACATCTTGGGTATAAGAGTGTGGTGGTAAACCTGAGCGACGTTTATGCTATGAATGCTATTCCACAACAAATAACGGTGAACATCGCTTTTAGCAACAGGTTTTCGGTGGAAGCTTTATCAGAATTGTATGAAGGTATTTATGCAGCCTGCAAATATTATAATGTGGATCTTGTGGGAGGCGATACCACTTCATCGCGCAAAGGGTTAATCATTAGTGTTACCGCTATTGGTGAAGTTGCTCCCGGAGATTTTGTTACCCGCAGTGGCGCACAAAAGGGTGATTTGCTTTGTGTAAGTGGCGACCTCGGTGGTGCTTTTTTGGGACTCACAATCCTTGAAAGAGAGAAAAAAGTTTTTCTCGAAACCAAAGGATCAAAACCTGATCTTGAAAATCAAACTTATATTGTTGGTAGAATACTTAAGCCGGAAGCAAGAAAAGACATCATTGAATTTTTTGCAGAAAAAAATATAAAGCCTACATCCATGATCGACATCAGTGATGGGCTTAGCAGCGAGATACTGCATATTTGCAAACAAAGTCACACCGGATGCGTGTTGTATGAAGATAAAATTCCATTCAATGAAAGTGCTAAACAATTTGCATACAAACTGGAATTGGACCCTACGCTATGTGCGTTGAGCGGAGGCGAAGATTACGAATTATTGTTTACCGTCAAACAGGAAGATGTAGAAATCATTCAGACAAACCCTGAAATTTCAATCATCGGTTATATCACTGAATTTGAAAAGGGCTGCAGGATTATTACCCGCGGTGGCAATGAACATGAATTGATCGCGCAGGGTTGGAATCCTGTGAATATTCCCGAACAATAATTTTGCTCCTTCAAAAGCACTTTTTCCGGGATTTTTTGAAAAATTTTTTTTACTCTTTTTACCGTCCTACTTCAGGTATCACTGGCAGGCTTTCATTGCCGGACGATGAAACCGATTGCACCGCGAAAAAATAATTATCTTTTGAATAAGGTAATGTTACAGAAAGTTCTTTGGTAAAAAATTTCTTTTGCCATACAGAAGAAGCGGTTTCGCGAAGCAATACATAATATCCATCTGGTTTTCCTTCTTTTGGCGCACTCCATGTTATAGTTGAACTATTAGAAAGGCGTTTCACTTCTATAGATACCTTCTGTGGCTCGCCCGGCGACTTGGCAAGGTTGGCAAGTGTGGAAAGATTCACAGCTGTATTTTTTCTAAGGTATTCAAAGTCTATATGTTCGGGCAGATCGCCATAGCTGATGCCATTTTCTTCACGTACATCCTGGTGTTGCCTTGTAAAATTTTCATTCATTTCTGTAATTCGCACTGCGGTAAATCCATTTCTTAAATAAGGCAGGTGATCGCCGCCGCGCAAAAACCTGTCGGGCCGGTATTCCAGTTTTACAGTGAGATGATCTACATAACGCTCACCCGTTTCTTTTACGTAGCGTGCCAGTTGCCGCGATTTGCTGTCATTTTCCAATCCAAGGGCGATGATCTTTTTTATTACTTTATCGGTTTCAAAATGCGGAATTCCCTCGCTGAAAACGCGCAATTGAGTATTGTTTATGATATTGGTTTCATTGCTGTTGTTGCTACCTACGATATCATTATTAAGAACCGCTACAATGTTCCAGTTTTCCTCTTTTGCTTTATTAGCCATAAACGTACTGCCCAATAATCCCTGCTCTTCACCGCTTACCGCTACGAATATTATTGTAGCAGGAAAAGAGTGCTTACTCATAATCCTGGCACATTCAATTACAGCCGATGTTCCGCTTCCATCGTCATTTGCGCCCGGCGCAAAGCCTACCGAATCCATCACATTCGTACGCATATTATCAAGATGGCCACTGATGATAAAAACTCTGTTGTCATTCGGATCTGTACCCTTTAGCGTGGCTACCACATTTCCCAGCAATACCTGGCGGTTCACTCTTCTTCCATCGGGTTGCAGCGTTACAGTATCTATCATCGCAGTAAGCCTGCCATTGGAATGTTTTGCAAATTCCTTAAACTTTGAGAGCACCCAATTGCGCGCAGCGCCAATACCTCTTTTTGGATCCGTTTGATTGCTAAGCGTATTCCTTGTTCCGAATGCCACTAACGTATTGATATAACTTTTTAAAGAATCGGCCGACACTTCTGATACCATTTTTTCTATTTCAATATCGCGGTTGATGATGGTTTGTGCAGTAATGGCTGAATGAAAACCGGCTATGGCTATTAATGTAAATATGTATTTCATGGACGATTTATTAAGAAGAATAAAAATAATGTTTTTTGCCAATTTGAATTATCGTACAATGTTTAACAATGATGGATAAACGTAAATATTCCAATAGATTTCCCCCCCTCTTTTAAAATCATTTCCTTTGGCATGGTTCTTTCGGCCGCAACACGAGCCGGATTTTTAGAATATTTTTGGGGAAGGAAAACCAATACAAATGGATGCAAAATCAGTTTCAGAGATCATTAATGGATTGGGTGAAAACCGCAGTGAATATTACAATGCCGTTACGCCGCCCATATTTCAAACAAGCAATTTTGCTTTTGATTCAGTAGATGATTTCAGGAAAGGTTTAGAAGATGAGTCATCTACATTCCTTTACAGCCGGGGATCAAATCCTACCTTAAAAATTCTTTCACAGAAGCTGGCCGCACTTGAAGGCGCCGAAGAATGCCTGGTGCTAAACAGCGGAGCGGGAGCCGTATTCGTATCAATACTTGCCAACGTAAAATCAGGCGACCATGTGGTTTCGGTAGAGCGGCCTTACTCATGGGCGCAAAAAATGTTTGATAATGTGCTTACGCGGTTTAATATTACTACCACCTATGTAGATGGCCGCGACATTGAAAATTTTAAAAAAGCGATAAGGCCAAATACCTCTCTTATTTATTTAGAAAGTCCAAACAGTTGGACCTTTTACCTGCAGGATCTTGAGGCTGTGGCCAAACTTGCCAAACAACATGGCATTACCACTATTTGCGACAACAGTTATGCAACGCCATTGTATCAAAAGCCTTTGGAACTCGGCATCGATATCTCTTTACAAAGCGCTACAAAATATATTAACGGGCACAGCGACGTGGTGGCGGGTGTTATCTGCGGCAGTAGTAAAATGATCAATAAGATCTTTTTCGGAGAATATCTTAACCTCGGAATTGGCACCACTCCATTTAATGCATGGCTGATATTGCGCGGCATGCGCACATTGCCCGTACGCCTCGAAAAAATTTCTGAGAGTACGAAAAAAGTGATAGCTTTTCTTAAAACAAGAAATGAGATTGAAGAAATTTCATTTCCGATGGATGAAGATTTTCCGCAGTACGCGCTTGCCAAAAAGCAGATGAAAGGCGCTTGCGGATTATTATCTTTTTTAATGAAGACGGATGATGGCGGAAAAATAGAGAAATTTTGTGATGCTTTGCAGCAAATACTGATGGCGGTAAGCTGGGGCGGTCATGAATCACTCATCATGCCGGCAATTGCTACCGTTCCTTTAGACAAATTTGATCCGTCCGTTCCCGAGCACCGCAGGGTAAGATTGTACATTGGACTTGAAGATCCGGAGTTTATAATTGATGATCTGAAAAGAGGTTTCGATGCGATGGCTGATTGACAGTTTTCCTGGAAAATGGGTGCTGATCTAAATAAAAAAAGCCGCAAATAATTGCGGCCGCTCAACTTTTTGTAGCACGTACGGGATTCGAACCCGTGATTCCTCCGTGAAAGGGAGGCGTCTTAACCCCTTGACCAACGCGCCATTTCCAAATTTTGGACGGCAAAGATAAGATTAGACCTTATTGGTGCCAAATTTTCTTTCCATCAAATTTTAATTTCCGGCGGCGAAATGATTAATAAAAAAATTTCGTTTCAGGTAGTCGCAGATTGCATTTTTAAGTATTGGGATGTGCTCGTTTTCAATCTACCTTTGCGCCATGTTACAAATAAGTCAAAGAGGAAAAATGATGCCGGCATCACCTATCAGAAAGCTGGTGCCTTTTGCAGAAGCTGCAAAAAGATCGGGAGTACATATTTACCATTTAAATATCGGCCAACCCGATATTGAAACGCCGCAGGTAGCGCTGGATGCAGTAAGAAATTCTGATTTTAAAATTCTGGAATACAGCCATAGTGCAGGCAATGAAAGTTACCGCCGCAAGTTGGCAGCGTATTACAAAACTGTGAATATTGGTGTGGATCACAATGAGATCATCATTACCACCGGAGGAAGTGAAGCAATTCTTTTTGGATTTATGAGTTGCCTCGATCCGGGAGATGAGGTGATCATTCCGGAGCCGTTTTATGCCAATTACAACGGCTATGCCATAGAAGCCGAAGTAAGTGTAAAACCGATTACAAGTACCATTGATGCCGGCTTTGCGCTGCCACCCATAGAGGAATTTGAAAAAAATATTACGCCGAAAACAAAGGCCATTATTATCTGCAACCCCAATAATCCTACCGGCTATTTGTACAGCCGCGAAGAAATGGAAGTTCTGAAAACGATTGTGAAAAAGCATAATCTTTATCTTTTCTCTGATGAAGCTTACCGCGAATTTTGTTATGATGGAAAGCATATCAGCGCGATGGAGTTAGAAGGAATTGAAGAAAATGTGATTTTGATGGATACGATCAGTAAAAGGTATAGTGCATGTGGTGCAAGAATAGGGGCGCTGGTATCCAGGAATAAAGAAGTTATTTTAACTGCATTAAAATTTGCGCAGGCAAGATTGAGCCCGCCATCTTTTGGGCAGATATTGGGTGAAGCAGCCATTGATTTGCCGGAGGATTATTTTGATAAAACAAAGGCAGAATATCTTGCGAGGAGAGATGTGCTTGTGAGCAGGCTGAATCAAATTCCGGGCGTTTTTTGTCCAAATCCCGGGGGCGCTTTCTACGCCATAGCTTCATTGCCCATTGATGATTCTGATGTCTTTTGCCAATGGCTGCTTGAATCCTTTTCTTATAATAACAGTACGGTAATGCTTGCGCCGGCTTCAGGATTTTACAGCACACCCGGACTGGGAAAAAATGAGGTGAGGCTGGCTTACGTGCTCAATCAGAAGGATCTTATTGGGGCGATGGATTGCCTGGAAGAAGGGCTGAAACAATATCCCGGCAGAAAATTATAATAAGACAATTGCCGGTTTAAATTTTTTATAAATCGAAATTTTCGGGTTTAAATTTTTAAGGTGGAATGATTATCTTCGCCGCCCAAAATGTCGGGGTAGCTCATCCCGATAATTATCGGGAGGTTAGAGCATCGGATTCATAACCGCCGCGGCGGACGGAAGGTTCAAGTCCGCTCCCCGATAGAAGTTCTTTGGTGGTTAATAACATGTCGGGGTAGCTCAGCTGGTTAGAGCATCGGATTCATAACCCGAAGGTCGGCGGTTCAAGTCCGCTCCCCGATACATTTTCTTTTTGAAAATCTTTTAAAAAAGTGCTTTTGAAGCAAAAAAAAATCCTGCTTTGCAGGATTTAATATTTTGAGTCACATTATCCGGTTTAAGATTTCTTGCTGCCTTTTTCTTTATCGTAAGATGCAGCATCCAACACCTGGCCAGACAACTTAATGAACTTCACGTCATCTGCATTTGCGAATTTAACTGTGATGTTTTTGTTGATAGGGCCTACAGCAGCAGCATTGAAGATGGCTTTAATAGTGCCTGTTTTTCCTGGAGCGATCGGTTCTTTGGTATAATCACTTACAGTACAGCCGCAGCTTGGAGCAGCCTGGTCAATGATCAGAGGCTCATTGCTGATGTTAGTAACAGTAATGGTAGCTGTAGCCGGAACACCTTGTTTTATTTTACCAAAATCGAAATTTTCAGTGCTGAATTTTGCAACTTCATCCGCTTTTTTCTGAGCAAAAAGTGAAGTTGAAACAAGAGCCATTACGGCCAGAAGAAAAGTTTTCATAATTAATCTTTATTCGGTTTTTAATTTACTTAGTGATGAATTTTGAGGGGCAGAGGTTACAGGGGTTTTCCACACCTCACCTTTTATAATGAGTTGCTGAAAATGGTTGCCATTATAAGTAATTGTAATGGGTTTTACGAAATCGCCTTCGGCAGCAGCGTTAAATCCTACTTTAATTTTGCTTGAACCACCCGGTGCTATTGTGTCTGTGCTCCACTCGGGAGTAGTGCAGCCGCAACTTGCATGTACGTTATTTAAAATAAGGGGCTCAGTTCCTTTGTTAATGAAAACGAAGTCGTGAGTAACAGGTTTTCCCTGAGGTATTTTGCCAAAATCATATTCGGTCTGTTCAAAAAACAAAGCCTCAGGCTTAACAGCTTCCTGCTTTACTTCAGGAGCGTTGGGCGAGGCGGTTTTTTTCTGGGCATTTGTAATAAATGATACGAATAAAAAGCACAAAAAGAGGGTGATCTTGTTCATTTTTTCATATATTTAAGGCGATATCAAAGATAATAAAACGCAATTACAGGTTGCAAATTGTTTGGTGATTTCCTGTATTTTAACAATCCTCGTTTTTAATAATTAATTTTGCAGTTATGGAATCCAATTTACAAAAGGATGAAGGCCTGTTGGAAAACTTGTCATTTGATAAGTTTAAAGACATGGTGCTGAATGATTACAGGGTTGTGTGTGAGAGCCGTGAAGCCAGCCTTTTAGCCCGCAAGGAAGTACTCACCGGAAAAGCAAAATTTGGAATATTCGGCGATGGAAAAGAGGTAGCGCAGGTGGCCATGGCCAAATTTTTTAAGCCGGGCGATTTTCGCTCCGGGTATTACAGAGATCAGACGTTCATGTTTGCGTCTGGGCTTGCTACGGTTGAGCAGTTTTTCTCTCAGTTATATGCTGATCCTGATGTAAATAATGATCCTTTCAGTGCGGGCAGGCAAATGAATTCACATTTTGCCACTCCGTTTGTAGATGCAGATGGCAATTGGTTGCCACTGGCCGACAGAAAAAATGTTTCTTCGGATATTGCGCCCACCAGTGGGCAAATGCCACGTGCATTCGGGCTTGCTTTTGCCAGTAAATTATTCAGGGATGTGCCCGAACTGGCAGAACTCAAAAACCTAAGTCATAATGGTGATGAAGTTTGCTTTTGTACTATCGGCGACAGCAGCACATCCGAAGGACAATTTTGGGAAACCATGAACGCAGCCGGCGTATTGCAGGTGCCTTTGGCAGTGTTTGTTTGGGATGATGGATATGGCATATCTGTTCCCAAAGAATATCAAACCGTAAAATCTTCCATTTCAAAAGCATTGAGTGGTTTTCAAAAAACAGATACCACCAATGGAATTAATATTTACCGTGTAAAAGGATGGGATTATGCAGGCATGTGCGAAGTGCTTGAGCCCGCCATTCAACATATTCGTGAAACGCATACTCCTGCGCTAATTCATGTACAGGAACTCACCCAGCCCCAGGGCCATAGTACTTCGGGAAGCCACGAGCGTTATAAATCAGCAGAAAGGCTTGAATGGGAACGCGAATGGGATGCAAAAAAGCAAATGAGGGAATGGATTGTGGCAAATGCTCTCGCAGATGAAGCGGAATTGGATGAACTTGAATCCGAAGCGAAAAAGTATGTAAAAGAAAGCAGGAACAGCACCTGGAAAAAATACACAGATCCAATTAAAGAACAATTGCAGCAAACCCGCGAACTGCTGAACAAGGCGGCCAGCAATGGTATCAATGCCACTCTTGCAAAAAAACTTTCTACAGAATTGGAGAGTTTACGCGAGCCTATCAGAAAAAATGTGATGAAGGCATTGCAAACTTATATCAATCATCCTGAAACAGAAAAAGGAAAGATTCGGGAAATCATTGAATATTATTACAGGCTGGCTCAGGAAGATAAAGATCTTTATAATTCCTATTTATATAATGAAGGCCCTAAATCGGCTTTAAAGGTAGAAGCAGTGCCTGCTCAATATGATGATGAGGCTGCTCAAATAAACGGATATGAAGTATTGAATAAATATTTTGATCAGCTTATTGAGCACAACGACAAAGTTTTTGCTTTTGGCGAAGATGTCGGAAATATTGGTGACGTAAACCAGGGAATGTCTGGTTTACAGAAAAAATATGGCGCCAACAGAATTTTTGATACGGGTATCCGCGAATGTACCATTATGGGTCAGGGACTTGGATTGGCATTGCGTGGGCTTCGCCCCATTGCAGAAATCCAATACCTGGATTATTTATTGTTCGGCCTTCAAACATTGAGCGACGATGTGTGTACCACGCATTACCGCACATTTGGCCAGCAGAGCGCACCGGTGATCGTGCGTACACGCGGGCACAGGCTGGAAGGGATATGGCATAGCGGTTCACCCATGGGAATGATTATTAACTCGCTGAGAGGTATGTATGTATGTGTACCAAGAAATATGACGCAGGCAGCCGGTATGTACAATACTTTATTGCAGGGCAATGATCCGGCTATCGTAATTGAATGTTTGAACGGATATCGGCTCAAAGAAAAATTACCTTCCAATCTTGGAGATTTTAAAGTTGCGCTCGGTGTACCGGAAATATTGCGCGAAGGCGATGATATTACGATTGTTTCTTATGGCTCGGTGCTCAGAAATATTGCGAAAGCTGCGGATGTGTTGGAAAAATCCGGTGTGCGCTGCGAGATCATTGATGCACAAACCCTGCTGCCATTCGACAGGCACCACCTGATTTTGGAATCGCTGAAAAAGACAAGCAGGATTTTGTTTGTGGATGAAGACGTGCCCGGAGGTGCTTCAGCATTTATGTTCAACAAAGTGATGGAAGAACAGGGTGGCTACCGCTGGCTGGATGTGGCGCCAAGAACATTAACTGCGAAAGCGCACCGGCCGGCTTATGGCACCGATGGCGATTATTTTAGCAAACCAAATACTGAAGAAATAGTGACCATCGCGCTGGAAATGATGGCAGAATAAATTTACATCATCATGAAACCATCTGACAGGAGGTTTATTCAGTATTGGAAGGATCAGCGCACCGGATCCAAAACCTCTTATTATATCGTTTACAGCATCGGCTGGGCTGTAGTAGCCTTTTTTGTACTGTTTTTCTTATCTAAGTTGTTTACCAACTTATGGGAAACCGGTGGACGGTCATTGGTGTATATATTCATTGCTATTTCAATAATTACCGCGGTACTGGTTACTCACTTTACCTATAAAGGAAATGAAAAGCGGTTGAAAAAACTGTTGCACGAATACCAGGAAGAACTTAATTAGTTTTCTTTTGCTTTTGCAAAATATGATGGATGATCTTGTGTGCGTGTTCCCTTGAATTTTCTATGAATAAGCGATGCGTATTCAGGCCGCCGCAAATAACACCGGCGAGATAAAGCCCCTTCACATTAGACTCGTAGGTATCTTCACTGTAATCCGGTTTGCAAATATCATCTTCAGAAATATGGATACCAGTCTCTTTCAAAAAATGCAGGTTGGGTTGATATCCCGTCATTGCCAGCACCCAATCGTTAGTTATGGTCACTATTCCTTTTGGTGTTTTTATATCCACTTCATGCAGGCGTATTTCTTTAAGCGTTGAATTAAAATATGCTTTGATAGAACCCTCCTTTATCCGGTTTTCAATATCCGGTTTTACCCAATATTTTACACGGTCGCTTATTTTGTCGCCTCTTATCACCATGGTAACTTCCGCACCTTTTCGCCAGGTTTCCAATGCCGCATCTATTGCCGAATTGGCGGCTCCTGCAACCACTACCTTTTGAAACGCATAAAAATGAGGATCGTCATAATAGTGTTTAACTTTTTTAAGTTTTTCACCTTTTACATTCAGGAGGTAAGGCTTATCATAAAAACCGGTTGCAATAATGACATTTTTGGCTTTATAATTTTTTTTCGTCGTGGTAACAGTAAATGCCGATTTTCCTTTTTTCACAGAAGTAACCTCTTCAAATAAGTGCACCTCCAGATCAAAGGCAGTTGCAATCCTGCGATAATATTCAAGCGCTTCATTTCTTGTGGGACGTTTATTAATACTTACAAAAGGAACGCCGCCCAGTTCAAGCCTTTCGCTGGAGCTAAAAAAAGTCATATTAACCGGGTAGTGAAAAAGTGAATTGACAAGTACACCTTTCTCCAATATGACATAAGAAAGACCGGCTTTTTTTGCCTCAATCGCACATGCCAGACCAATAGGGCCGCCACCTATAATTACAACGTCAAAACTGTTTGTTTGCATGGTATGCTATTGCGTTGCAAATTACATGCGAATGTTTAAAAGAAATGATTCTTGCCCCAGAACTAAATAATTAAACACGGTGTAGCGATGCAGAATACAATTCAGCAATGAGAAAAAAGTAGAGTGAAGAAAGCAAGTAAAGTCCAAAAGATCATTTTAAATTCCGGCACCAATACTTTCATGGGAGTGTAATTAAGCGGTTAAGATGAAAATAAATTTAAGGAATAATTTCAGACCTTTTCACTTTGTAATTTCAACAGGTCATTTGTTTATGTAAAGCGATTGAATGGGCCGCAACTCGGTCAGCTTAATGTTGATCGTTTCATTTTCCTTAGTGGGTTTGCCATTCATTTCTGTTATTTGAAAATGAAGTTCATTCTCACTTTTAAAGTGTAGAACAGATTTTGCCATTCCAAAATCAACCTCAAATTTTTGTCCTATGATTTTGATATCTTATTCGCTAAACGCTTTCGTTACTAATTCGGTTGCCAATGCACATGTAAGGCGCAGTTTAATTTAGTCCGAGATTTCATACTCTGAAATAATAGCCCGCTTAAATTCTAAAACTTCAGGTGAGACCTTAAATCCACTACCCCCAAATGCTTTGTTATAAGTGTTGATACCGTTTCCGGTTGGCCGATATACGTTTTCTTGGTCAGTATTGCCTGGTGCTTCAGTGTTTGTAATGAAACAGAGCTTTCCCAACTTCACTTTCGCTCTCTCGCACAATTTAGTTGCCGATTTTAAAGCATCGTCGTAAGCAAGCAAGTCCGCTTCTCTGAATAAACTGTCTGCTTTAGAATGTCCGAATTGTATCTGTGAAATGCTATTGATTTTCGTCTCTAAAAGCTTTCCTGTAAGTTGTGTAAATTGTTGGATGTCGTTTAAAACAAAATCAATAGATTGTTCTGCCTGATAGCCGGTAAACACGCTTCGGTTGTTCATATACTCATAATTTTTATTTGCAGAAATGCTGCTTGTTTTTATGTCAATATTTTTTCTTCCGAATTGTTCTAAAATCGTCATTACGCTATCAACTGTTTGTTGAGTTTCCTTTACTGCATCCGCCATTCTTGGCTTTACAAATGAAATGTCAATTGTCAAGATAACACGGTTGGGCATAATTCTGACCTTCCCCTCTCCAGCCACACGAATTGTTTTTGGTTTGTCCAACGAAGAACATGCTGTTAGAAAAATTACAAATAATAAAATGCTGTATCTCATATAGTCGTAGTTTTAAATTGCGCCTTACGGCAGTCCGTCTAAAAACCTCCGTTGTTTCCCAAAAATAGCCTAAAAACTATTGATTTAAAAGCCTTTTAGGCTCCAATTAAAAACAGATTTGGTTCTGATTGCAAAAAAATAAGATGCCC